>ERZ791931.2034-NODE-2034-length-12777-cov-4.059896_pt1 | contig 12777 bp, 10 predicted proteins | sample MGYA00510127_ERZ791931 | MGnify/ENA primary metagenome ERZ791931 (study PRJEB30046, sample SAMN00792067) | human gut metagenome | study: EMG produced TPA metagenomics assembly of the A metagenome-wide association study of gut microbiota in type 2... | reverse complement strand
ATTCCAGTCAAAATTCGCTTGGCTAATTTTAACCGTTATTACTGTTGTTTTGGTTTTGTTCTGAATGTTCTCTTGAACTTCAAGGCTTAACCAAAAGCCTTTGTTCTTAGAATTTTCAGGGTTTTACATACTGTTCAGTTTTCAAGGTTCTTTGTTGTTGTCTCATTGACAGCTCATTTATATTACCACAAACAGTTATCTTTGTCAACAACTTTTTTTATTTTATTTTTCGCAACTGAGCTTTCGCTCAACAGCTTGGATATCATATCATAGGCAGTTGTCGTTGTCAACTATTTTTTCTTAATTTTCAAAACATTTTCGCAAATAAGAAAACCTGTGATATTCGATTTTCCCTGCATATGCAGACCAACGTCAAAACACGTTAGAGTTAGAGTTTACCATTTCAGCATTAACTTGTCAAGCGATTTTCACTTGTTTTTTCGCTGACATATTCCATACAGAATCATTGCGCATCCTCGCGGAGCGTTTATCTCAGCCGAAGACCCAACTCCCACTGAGACAAATTTGCTATTACTCGCCACCTAAAGAGGTGGGAGTCTTCTCGACTGAGATAAAAAATTTGGCACACCTAACTCATCACTAAGTAGCGAGAATGCGGTGTGCCGTTTTTCAATATCACAGTTTTTCTCTATATGCTTTTAAATAATCCGTTTCACAACACCCATCAGGATGCTTCCAAGCATATTGTGGTCATACAGCCAGGTCAGCCAGATATTGCTTTCTATCTGGTTCAGGAAAAGTTCACCAATCGCCGTTGCCGAGAACAGTGTAATAAGCAGTGCTGCAATCCAGACGAAAAAGATCCCTTCCGCACCCCCCAGCACGGCACCTGCCAGACGGTTCAGCCCCGATATGATCGGCAGCCGGGAGACCACATTGAGCGATACGGACAGAACACGCAGTCCGCCGAACACGGCTGCAAACAGCAGAAAAAAACTTATAATATTGATCAGGCTGTTTGCCAGATAACGGCTGACGTAGTGGGTAAAGCTGCTTACACCCAGCGCCTCGTAAACTTCGCTGTTATTATTCTCCAGAAGCGCATCCTTTAACTGTTCCGGAAGCTCCATTTCTTCAATAATACTGCGCTGTACGGATGGCGGCGCCGCGTCAGCTGCCTCATTTTCCGCCTCATCGTCCTTTTGGATAAATTTCGTCACGCTGTCCTCCACCGCCTGATAGACCACCTCATTGCTGCGAAGCAGATTCGCGACAGACGGCGCACCAAAATGAACCACCCCCAGCGACAGCACCAGGGAAACGGCCGAGACTGCCAGGCGGACAAATCCGCGGTAATGCCCGTACAGTACCATGGAAACCAGATAGACTGCCACCACCACGAACAGCCAGTTTTCTTTTATATAAGCACCCATTGTCTGATCGCCTCCGCTACGCCCTCTTCCCGGTTCGAAGCGGCAATCCGGTCTGCGCGTTCCTTTAAAAATGGGGCGCCATTTTCCATCGCCACGCCGATTCCTGCTGCCTCCAGCATGGGCCAGTCGTTTTCGCCGTCTCCAAATGCCATCGTCTCCTCCGCTTCAATTCCCAGATACTGACAGAGATTCCGCAGCCCGCTCCCCTTTGTGATGCCCGCCGCGTTGAGTTCCAGATTCCACGGAAGCGAGGAGGTCACCAGAACCTCCGGCATCGCTTCCAGCTTTGCCCGGACTGCCTGCTTGCTCTCCCGGTCCTTAAAATTTAAATTCATCTTCTGCACCGGGCATTTTTTCTCCCGCAGATACTCCACCATGTCAGTAACTGCCCGGCGCGTCGCCCGGATATAGGCGCATTCACGTTCCGGTATCCCGTATTCTTCCAGCTGTGCCAGCAATCGCGTCTCGCTGACGCCGCCCTCCGATACATACATATCGTAAATAACCGGATGCCGGCGCAGCACCTCAATCACCCGGATCGTCTCTTCCCAGCTCAGGCAGCTTTCCGACACCCAGGTATTTTTCCTGAAATCCCGGACGACCGCCCCATTTGTAAATATGCCATAGTGGACGCCCGGCAGGCTCAAAACCTCCTCTGGCACTGCCGGGAGCGCGCGCCCGGTCGCCGGGACAATCTCAATTCCCCGCTGCGCGCACAGTTCCATCACCTGTCTTGTTTTTTCCGACACGTGCATTTTTTCATTTAACAGTGTCCCATCTAAATCGAGGGCTATTAACCGTGTTCCCATCTTTCTCTCCCGTATCTCTTTTTACTGTCCACTACCAGAAAACGCTGCCGGGAAGCATTCCCCCGCAGCGCTCTCTTTTACTAATTAGTTTTAACTTTAAAATTTCTCGAATTGTTTTAATTAATCAAAGAAATGTTTCTCTTTCAGAATCAGAAGTCCATCCTTATCATATTTCGATGAGAACAGTCCGCTGAAGGATTTCTTCTCCGCCTTATCTGCAGCTTCCTCGATCAAATCTTCGGCACTTGTCTTGGTAAGCGGTTCTCCGTCCTCCTCCATCATCTCAGCGCGCTCGTACAGAGCCAGCATGCTCTTTCCCGAAATACTGCAGTCGATCTCCGATGCATATTTGCAGGCATACTGAACAAACTCCTCAACATCCATATCGCCGGACTTTTTGGACGGTTTCTCTTCCGGCTCATCCTCTGGATAATTGGAATACTCGTCGTCCTCGCGTTCGTCTTTATAGCTGTCTTTGTAATCGTCCTTATAATCATCACGATAGCCGCCACGCGCATAATCATCCTCCGGCTCATACTCGTCCTTCTCGTAGCTTTCTTCTTCGTCTTCATACTCCGGCTCGTCATCGCGTCTTGCCTCTTCCTGACGGCGCAGTTCTTCTCTCTGCCGCTCTGCCAGACGGCGATCTTCCTCCGCTTTACGCGCTTCTTCTGCCTCTTTGGCTGCCAGCGCCTGTGCTTCTGCCTTGGCGCGCTCTTCTTCCTCACGGCGGGCTGCTGCTTCCTGCTGTCTGCGTTTTTCCTCTGCCTCTTTTTCTGCCTGACGGCGGATCTCCGCTTCACGCTCTGCCTGGCGTTTTCTGGCTGCTTCTGCTTCCTGCTGCGCCTGCTGGCGTTTCAGCTCTTCCTCGCGCGCCTGTGCCAGCTTCGCTGCATCGTCTTTCTGGTTTTCACAGCCGATATACTGGAAACGCTCTGCTAATGCCGGATATGCGCGGTGCATCTGCTCTAAACGTGCCTGCGTATCAATCAGAACAACGACCATGCCGGTTTCATCCTGTGTCATCAGTTCTTCCAGCTCTTCCACCGTCAAATCGTCCAGATCAGCTGCATGCTCGACCACCAGATCCTTGCCTGCCAGGCGCTCCGCCACCGATGCGATGCCGCGATGGGAAAGGTTTGCACCGCTGATCTTGGCAACCGGATGCTTGGTTCCCAGCTCGCGGTGAATCTTTTTCAGGGAATCAAGTGCCATCGCAAGACCGGCTGCCGGATCTTCCGCCTCGATCATCAGATGATTTGATTCCTTGATCTCCTCTTCTTCCTCTTCCGGTTCGAAATCCCAGTCTTCCACTATGGTTTCCTCTTCCTCTTCAAATTCATGAATCGGAGCTTCCTCGCTCTTTTCCTCTGCCTCTGCCGGCTCTAGGTCGCGGAGATTCTTGAAAACACGTGTCTCCCCTTCGGATGCGCCCTCTTCCTCATCGTAAGGCTTGATCTTGGACACTTCTTTTGCCAGCGCTTCTTCCGCCTGTGCTTCATGAAGGCTTGCTACTACATCCTCGTCCAGCGCAGCCTTTTCTACTTTCTCGTCCGCCGGTTTTGTCTCAGCTTTCGGTTTTCCAGCCTTCTCTTCTGGCTCTGCCTGCTCCGGCTGTCCCTCCGGCTCGTTCTCCGGTTCGTCGTCCAGCTCTGCCTCCGGCTCATCCGTATCCAGATACTCTCCTTCCGGCTCTGGCTTGCGGTATGTACCGTTCTTGTACTCTTCTTCCACCGCACGCAGCTTCTCTTCGTACTTCTCGCGGTTTTCCACCAGATCCATCTGATATTTCGTCAGCGGCGCATACTGAAGTTTCAGTTCCATTGCCTTGTCCACATATTTGCCAAGACCGAACATCAGCATGATCTTGTCGCAGATCCGCACACAGTCGTCCGCCTGGTTCGCCTGATGATAAAGCTCTGCCAGGTGGTACAGCCATTTCTCATCCAGCTCTTCCTGACAATATCTCTCCAGAGAATTGATCTGCTGCTCTAACGGCGCATCCTTCGCCTCCAGAATCAGGAAACGAAGCAGGTACTGGCGCGGGTCATCGCCGGACAGCTCACAGAACTCCCGGTAATATGCCTCTGCCTCCTGAATATTATTTTCACGCAGTGCAAGGTCGGTCAGCTTATATAAAAGCCCCTTTCCAAGCGGCGCTCTCTCATATGCCAGCAATAAAATATCCTTGGCATCCTGATACTCTGCATTTTTCTCATAAATCTGGGAAATCATCGTAAGCAGGCTGGTGCTGCGTACACGACGCCAGTCGATGGTATCGGCGATCTTCATCGCCGTCTCGAAATCTCCCTTGTTAACCAGTTTCTTAATCTGCTCTACCTTGATGTTAAACTCGTATTTATCCATCTTATGCATCTCCTAACTTCCTGCCGCGGCAGAAGTTTTATTGTTACTGTTCACGCATACGTGCCCAGTAACGTTTTATTTGCTCACCGGCTACAGCTCTGTACGCCCATCCAGCGCGCGCAGAAGCGTTACCTCATCAATATATTCCAAGTCGCCCCCGACCGGAACGCCGCTGGCGATTCGCGTCACCCGGATCCCTGTCGGCTTAATCAGCTTGCTCAAATACATCGCGGTCGTCTCGCCCTCCAGGCTTGAGTTGGTTGCGATAATGACCTCACGAACCTCCTCTTTCTGCAGGCGAGTCATCAGCTCCTTGAGCCGGATGTCGCCCGGCCCGATCCCCAGCATCGGGGAGATCGCCCCATGCAGCACATGATAGACCCCGTTGTATTTTCCTGTCTTTTCATATGCCGCCAGATCGCGCGTATTTTCCACCACCATGATCGTCTCATGATCTCGCCGGTCGCTGCTGCAGATCGGGCACAGTTCCTTATCAGTCAATGTGCAGCACTCCTTGCAGTAACGCACATTCTGCTTGGCTTCCAGAATCGCGCCGGACAAGTGCCTGACCTGTTCTTCCGGCATATTGATGATATGAAATGCAAGACGCTGCGCCGATTTACTTCCGATTCCGGGAAGTTTTGACAATTCTTCGATTAGCTTGCTAATCTGACTGCTGTAATAATCCATCGCTTAAAACGGGAATCCGCCTCCCAGACCGCCAAGGCCACCGGTCAACTGGGACATCATCTGGCTGCTGTCCTCTTCCGCCTGACGGAATGCCTCGTTGGTCGCCGCCACGATCAGATCCTCTAACATCTCGATATCATCCGGATCCACTACTTCCTCAGACAATTTCACGGAAAGAACCTCTTTTTTACCTGATACGGTTACGGTTACAGCGCCGCCGCCCGCGGATGCGCTGTACTGCTTCTCCTCCAGCTCTTTCTGCTTCTCTTCCATCTGGCGCTGCATTCTCTGCGCCTGCTTCATTAAATTGTTCATATTGCCCGGCATACCGCCTGGGAAACCGCCACGTTTTGCCATGGTGTCATTCCTCTCTTTCACTTCTTTTTATTTATATTCAGACTGGCTGCCGATTGCAGCCGGTTCTATATATCATATAAACCCACTAATATCATTTATCTGCATTTAATCACAGCTTCTTGCATTACAAAACAAGGCTCATCTTTGGCAAGCTCCACTACACAGGAGCATCCTCTTCGACAATCACATCGGTATGGATTGCGTTCTTTAAATCCTCATCACTGACATAAACCGTTCTTTGCGGCACAGCAGATGATTCTAAACGGACTTTAAATTGCAGAGTCTTTTTGTATTTTTCTTGCACTACTTCCTGCAAATTCTTAAGCTCAGGCTCCCGATTGATAATTCCAAACGTATTTTCATCTGTACACACAATGCAAAGGCAGCCTTCGCCCGCCGGTTCTACACTTGTCTTGGGAAGACTGAGTCTAATCGAACCCACAAGCTGGCTCAGGGACGCAATCCGTCCCCATTCTTTCCGCATCAGCATCAGATCTTCGTACTGTGCCGGTGGAAGGGATACCTTCTTCGGCTCAGGCGGCGTTTCCACCACAGCCGTTTTGGAGGATGCCGCCTGCCCCGCTGCCGGTGCAAGGGACGCCAGTTTCTGTAGATTGTCCGGCATTTCCTGCATTTTCTGCTCTAATAGCGTAATCCGCTGTAAAATGGAATCAAGATTCTGTTCCATCGACGGCGTCGTCAGCTTGATAAAGGCAATCTCCACCAGAATCCGCTTCTGCGACGCGTAGCGCAGCTGCCCGGAAAGTTCCGAGAAAATACGGATGTAACGCATCAGCGTTTCCGTATCAACGCCTGCCGCCTCTTCCTTTAAAACTGCCAGATTTTCCTCCGACATATCGAGCATATCGCCCGGTTCGTCGGTCGTCTTGGCAATCAGGAGATTTCGCATATACCAGACGAAATCGTTGACAAGCTGCGAAAGATCGCGCCCCTGGATGATCATTTCCTCAATCTCACGGATGCACGCCTTCGTATCACTTGCAAGCACCGCCTGAAACAGCTTGCTGAACACGCGGTTATCGACCGCGCCCAACACCTCGAGCACATTGTCATACGTCAGCTTTTCCCCGAAATGGAACGCCACGCACTGATCGAGAAGACTTAACGCATCTCGCATCGAGCCATCCGCCGCACGTGCCACATACCTAAGTGCCCGGTCATCTACATCGATCTGCTCCGCCTGCGTCAGCTCCGCCAGCCGTCCCGCGATGGTATCGATCGAGATCCGCTTGAAATCATATCTCTGGCACCGGGACAGGATCGTGATCGGGATCTTGTGGACCTCCGTCGTCGCCAAGATAAATATAACGTAGGACGGCGGTTCTTCCAGCGTCTTTAAGAGCGCATTGAACGCGCCGATCGAAAGCATATGAACCTCGTCAATGATGTAGACGCGGTAGCGCCCATCCGTCGGCGGGTACTGCACCTGCTCCCGGATATCGCGGATATTTTCCACACCATTGTTGGATGCCGCATCGATCTCCACCACATTGAGGGAAGCTCCTTCCGCAATCTGGCGGCACATACTGCACTCGCCGCAGGGGCTGCCGTCCACCGGATGTTCACAGTTGACTGCCCGTGCAAAGATCTTGGCAATACTCGTCTTACCGGTTCCGCGCGTCCCGCAGAAGAGGTACGCGTGCCCGATCCGCCCGGAGTTGATCTGATTTTTCAGGGTCTTTACGATATGGTCCTGACCCCGGACCTCTTCAAAGGACGTCGGACGCCATTTTCTGTACAGTGCTGTATATGACATAAACTACTACTTCCTTACTATTCGTCGCCGAAGCTGATGCCTACATCCTTAGCTTCCCGGATAATATCGCTCTTCGGATCGACCATCTTTAATTTACCGGCAATGTCCGCGAGCGGAATTTTTTCAATCTTATTGTTGTTTAAAGCGACCATATAGCCGTATTCTTTGCGGCGGATCATCTCTGCTGCCTCCGCGCCGAGGCGCGTCGCAATCACGCGATCATACGGGCATGGCTCGCCTCCGCGCTGCATATGCCCCGGAACCGTCACACGGATCTCCTGCCCCGTCCGCTCGGAAATCTGGGCGCCCAGCTCGTAAGCGACCGACGGATAAACCGGTCCATTTTTCTTCTTTTCTTTTAATTCTTTCTTGGTCAGGGCTGCATTTTCCTTGGAAATCGCGCCCTCTGCGACCGCCAGAATCGTGAAATTCTTGCCATTTTTAGTACGGCTGCGGATCGCATTTACCACCACATCAATATCATACGGGATCTCCGGCAGGAGAATGATGTCAGCTCCGCCCGCGATGCCTGCATAGAGCGCCAGCCATCCCACCTTGTGGCCCATGATCTCCACGATGAAGACTCTGCCATGAGACGCCGCCGTCGTATGAATACAGTCGATGGCATTGGTCGCTACATCAACCGCACTATGGAATCCAAACGTAAGATCGCTGCCCCAGAGATCATTGTCTATGGTCTTCGGAAGAGAAACGATATTGAGTCCTTCCTCCCGCAGCAGATTTGCCGTCTTCTGGCTGCCGTTGCCGCCTAAAATGACGAGACATTCCAGTTTTAGCTTATAATAGGTGTGTTTCATCGCTTCCACTTTATCCAGACCGTTCTCGTCCGGCGTCCGCATCAGCTTGAAAGGCTGTCTGGAAGTTCCCAGAATCGTACCTCCGCGTGTCAGAATCCCGGAAAAATCCGACTGTTTCATAATCCGGTAGTCTGCATACATAAGACCTTTATAGCCGTCTTCAAATCCAACTATCTCTATGTCATCGAACATCTTGTACAGCGATTTTGCCACGCCTCGCATCGTCGCATTTAAGCTCTGGCAGTCGCCGCCGCTGGTTAACATACCGATTCTTCTCATGAGCGCTTTCCCTTTCTTCATAACCGTCCAGTACCTTCACAGTTACCCTTATTCTAAGTTTCCAACAACCCCCATATCAGGATAAACTACACCCATTTTGTAATTATAATACAATCATATCCCGCGGGCAAGAAAAAATTCCTTACAAATATCATAGACATAAAAATACCGGGATACGCGCTTTTAATCTGCCCCGGCACGGTATTCCTACCCCCTGGCAAATCAAATTCCACATATCCCGGCTATATTCACACACCTGCAAAAATGCTTGTTTCTGTATCTATTATTTTCTATTTTTTATTTCATAGGAAGCAATTTCCTATGAAATAAAAAAATCCGCACGCCCGGCTTCGAACGTATGCCATGGACGTTACCCTGACAGTTAACTCGGTCCAGGCTGCCTTGCGGCACACAGAAGCTTCTGCTTAGTGCTGCTGCATTCCTGCCCTGACACGGTTCACAGATTTCTGTTGCGCAAGACCCAGACTTCAACGCCACTTTTCAGGGGCAGCCCCACAGTAAAAACGCCCTCGGTCGGACAACACCCCTGCTATAGCGGATTGCAGGTACAGGGCACCGCTAACTCCCCGGCTGTGCGGAAACTTTATGACTTGATCTTATATGACGGAATGACTTGCAGACCGTCAGCCTGTTTAGTATACATGGCAGCCGCCGTTTTGTCAAGCCGGAGCTTGACTAACAAGCATTGTATAAAAATACACAAGAATACATTTTATTGTTTTTTTATCATTTTTTATCCCAGAATCTTGCAACAGAAGAAAGAAATCATTATAATAGGTATAAATCTAGCGACTGCAAAAAGTCAAACAGTTACTAAATCATAAAATTCTGTAAGATTGGAGCAACGATTATGGAAAAGAAAAATATCGACTGGAGCAACATCGGTTTCGGCTATATGCCAACGGATTACCGCTATGTTTCCATGTACCAGAATGGTTCCTGGGACGAAGGCGTCCTTACCTCCGACCCGAATATTACCTTGAATGAATGTGCCTGTGTTCTGCAGTATGCACAGACTTGCTTCGAGGGTCTGAAAGCGTATACGACCGAAGACGGCCATATCGTTACGTTCCGTCCTGACTTAAACGGCGAGCGTATGGAGAATTCCGCAAAAGGTCTTGAAATGCCGCCATTCCCGAAGGAGCGCTTCGTAGACGCCATCACAAAAGTAGTAGAAGCCAACGCAGCATTCGTACCGCCGTATGGTTCCGGTGCAACCCTGTACATCCGCCCGTATATGTTCGGTTATGATTCCATCATCGGCGTTAAACCGGCAAACATCTATCAGTTCCGTGTATTCTGTACACCGGTTGGCCCGTACTTCAAGGGCGGCGCTAAACCGATCACCATCCGCGTCAGCGATTTCGACCGTGCAGCACCTCACGGAACCGGTCACATCAAAGCCGGATTAAACTACGCGATGAGCCTGCATGCGATCGTCGATGCTCATAAGAACGGTTTCGATGAGAACATCTACCTGGATCCGCAGACACGTACCAAGATCGAGGAGACCGGCGGCGCAAACGTTATCTTTATCACCAAAGACGGCAAGCTGGTAACTCCGAAGTCCAACAGCATCCTTCCGTCTATCACACGCCGTTCTATCCTGCAGGTTGCAAGAGATTACCTCGGCATGGAGACCGAAGAGCGTGAAATATACTTAGACGAGGTAAAGGATTTCGCAGAGTGCGGTCTGTGCGGTACCGCAGCTGTTATCTCCCCGGTTGGCAAGATCGTTGACCACGGCAAGGAAATCTGCTTCCCGGCAGGTATGGAGAAGATGGGTCCGGTTACCCAGAAACTCTATGAGACACTGACCGGCATCCAGATGGGTCACATCAAAGCTCCGGAGGGCTGGATCCACGTAATCAAATAAGGACTGTATTTTTCGGTTTGAATGAGAAATATGGAATGCAAAAAGCTGGTGGAAATCATTCACCAGCTTTTTCTTCTTTCTTCTTTTTTCTCTTTTCACGCAATTCTTTGAAAAATTCTTTCAACATCATCGAACATTCCTCGCCCAAAAGTCCTTCTTCTGTCTCCACCTGATGATTGAATCCTTTTTCATCCAGAAGATTCAGTACCGAACCGGCGCAGCCGGCTTTCGGGTTCATGGAACCGATGTAAACTTTTGGAATCCGCGCCTGCACGATCGCCCCTGCACACATCGGGCACGGTTCCAGCGTCACGTACAGCTCGCATTCTTCCAGGCGCCAGTCGCCCATGCGCTTGCACGCTTTTTTGATTGCCGCAATCTCCGCATGTGCCAGCGCGCTATGATCGACCATCCGGCGGTTGTAACCCCTGCCGATGATTTTGTCCTCATACACGATCACGCAGCCGATCGGCACTTCTCCGAGCGCCCAGGCTTTCTTCGCCTCGCGGATCGCCGCTTTCATATATTTCTCTTCCCGTGTCAATTTTGCTGCCACTGTTTTTTCCTCCGTTCAAATTCATCCGCTTCCAACAACAGACATCCTTATCCCAGTTTCCCGACAAGTTTGATCCGCTGCCAACCAAACACCTGAAAGCATTTGACCCGTGTCCATCCTACCCAGAAAAGCTATCCTTTGTCAAGAGTTCTCTAAAAGGATCGACCGGCTTTTATGTAAAATTCAAATCCGTATACCAATACCCAAACCGGCTGTCGCGCGGCGGCTGGCGGGTGGAACGGACAAAGCGGTCAAAGCCGAACATCACCGCCATATATTTTTCATTGTTTCCATAATGTCCCGGCACGCCCAGAATGTAGCGCCCCCGTTCGCCGGGTTTCCCCAGTCTCGCCAGAATCAGATATCGGTAGTTGTAGTAACCGTGCAGAAGAAAGCTGTTATTTCCATACACCCAGTTTTCCCGCGGCAGAAGCCCGATATCCTGTGGTTTGATTACCAGAATCTCGCAGCCGTCGGCGCATTCGAAGGCGGTTACTTTGGGATAGGCAGCACGCAGACGGTTCCAGAGGGACTCGGCGGGATCTTCTTTCGAAAATTTCTTGGATGAATCTGGTTGCGGTTGTTTTTGATTTTGAGAGCCTGGCTGAAATGCTTCTTGATGGTCTGGTGGAGAATCTGGAAGCGCCTCTTTCCGGACCTCCCGGGTGGATTCTTGAGAATCTTTCCGCCGTGCTTCTGTCTGTGCTTCCTGATAGGATTCCTGAGAACTTTCCTGCGGTGTCTCCGTTTGCACTTCCTGATTGGATTTCTGAGAACTTTCCTGCGGTGTCTCCGTTTGCGTTTCCTGAACAACTTCTGCCTCTTGATGATCGGATGTTTCTGAGATATCTGGAACCGCTTCCATGGTTTCCGTGTCCTCGAAAATCTCCAGATTTGAATCCTCCAGCTTTTCTGGCTGGGGCTGGCTGATTCCGAAGTCCGTTTCGTTTATATTCACAGCTTCTTTCTTCTCTGTCTCCGTGGATGTGTCCTGACTCTCCATTTCTCCCGACCGGGTAAGTTCTGACGCCTCATCCAATTTTTCTTCCCCTACAGACGCGCTGTTCACTTCCCCAGATACATTCTCTGCCAGTTTCCGCGTTGCCTCTTCCTTCTCTGCTTCCTGCTCCCGCACTTTCTCAGCAGTCACATCCGCCAGCTCAACCTCTGCCGCATGCGCGACGGCATCTTCCCAGATCGTCGTATAGGCACGCCATGCGCTGTCCGTCTCATGAAGAGTCAGACCACAGCACTCTTCCATATTGCAGCCGCTTCCTTCAATATTTTCACAATTGACGACGGCACGGAACTCCCCATTTCCGCCACGGACAAACAGGGTGCCGATACGAATCTCCTCCTGCCCTGCCAGAAGGTATACGCCGATCGGGCTGCCGCCCGCAAAGACACGGCGGACGCTGACCTGAATCCGGCAGGAAGTTCCCCGCGTCTCCAATTTCGCAAATCCCGTATTTTTCCCTTTGATTCCGCCCTCGTATGCATAGATATATGATATTAACCGATGATATGCAGACATGTTTTCACTCCTTTGCTTTGTATTATATGCAAAAGAAGCGCCGGTTTATGACAGGATTTCTATATCCTGATATAAACCAACGCTGCAAATACGTCCGTATAACGAAAAATCGGGAACAGTTAAAAACTGTTCCCGATACTGCCGGCGACCGGAATCGAACCGGTACGAAGTTTAACCCTCGCAGGATTTTAAGTCCTGTGCGTCTGCCAGTTCCGCCACGCCGGCATCATGATTACTCATGACTGGCACAAAGCCAAATGGATGGAGGTGGATTCGAACCACCGAAGCGAGACGCAACA
>ERZ791931.2033-NODE-2033-length-12784-cov-2.362558_pt1 | contig 12784 bp, 12 predicted proteins | sample MGYA00510127_ERZ791931 | MGnify/ENA primary metagenome ERZ791931 (study PRJEB30046, sample SAMN00792067) | human gut metagenome | study: EMG produced TPA metagenomics assembly of the A metagenome-wide association study of gut microbiota in type 2... | reverse complement strand
AAGAGTGTCCAATTGCGGTGTAGAGCGCAGAGATTCTATTCTTGCAATGGCAGGCTGTTTTACCCCACTGATTTTTGCAAGATCTCGTTGGGTTAATCCCTGCTTTTCGCGGGCTTCTATCATTTTGCCGATTAATTTCACTTCAAGGTTTATGATTTCCCGGTCTTCCTCGGAAACGTAATCATTATCGTTGAACATTTCGTCAAAATTTGTATATTTTTTCATGAATTATTCCTTTCCAGCCAATCATGCATATTTGCCAAGGCTTTGTTTATTTCTCGATGAGGAGTTTTTTGAGTTTTTTTAATATAGTAATGTAATAAGACAAATTTATTGTCCTTCCAATAAAAGAAAAAAATGCGATTATTTAAAGGTCGTAATTCCCACAAATCCCCTTGTATATGTTTAACAATTGGATTTCCGATTCTGGTTCCATATTCTTTTAATGCTTTTATGTAAGCAAATATTTTGTTTTTCTGTATGCGAACTGTTTTGTTATATATTGATTTCTTGGCTAAATCGGCAAAATAATCGCTTATAGCAGAATAGCCATTTTTGTCAAAATAATACTCAATATCGTACATCATAATGTCCTTTCTAAAAGATAACATATTAGTTATCAAACGTCAACAATAAGTCCTATAATAATTAATTTCTTAAATTGCGGTAATAAGGGAAAACTTTGACCACTGACGGGTCTATAAGAATTTTTGAAAGAAGAAAAATTACTTCTAATACCACCATACCATAGGGATTCCTTATTGGCAAGTTTGAAAAATGTTACAAACAGACCATGAAAACATGAGAAAAATGTTACAAGAAGGCTACAAAAAATCCAGAAAAATGTTACAGAACGCTTCTAAAGTTTTACTTTGCCGGTATTTTGGGGTAAGATAAGCAGTATAGGTTCGTAAAGACACAGAAAGAGAGGGTTACTATAATTATGAGATTTCAGGACATGCCTTACGAAAGAATAGATTTTGCCAAAGTGCAGGAAGAGATGGGAGAGCTGATCCGGGAGCTGGAGGCGGCGAAGAGCGGGGAGGAGCAGTTCGAGGTGCATAAGAAGTATTATGCGCTGACGGATCGTGTCATGACGCTGATGACCATTGCGAATATCCGCTTTGACATCGATACTTCCGATAAATTCTACGAGGAAGAGCATAAATACTACGATGAGCAGGGACCGGTATTCAGCAATCTGGTGCTGGCTTATCAGAAGAAATTATATGAATCCCCCTACAGAGCTTATCTGGAGGAGAAGATCGGTCCGGTAGCGTTCAAGAATATGGAGCTGGCACAGAAGTCCATGAGCGAGGCGCTGATCCCGCTGATGCAGGAAGAGAACTCCCTGACTATGGAATATGATAAACTGATTGCCAGTGCCAAGATCGACTTTGACGGCAAGGAACTGAACCTGTCCCTGTTACGACCCTATCTGGTGAATTCCGACCGCAATGTCCGCAGACAGGCATGGGAGAAGATGAGCGCATTTTTCCTGGAAAATGAGGAACAGCTGGATACCATCTACGATAAACTGGTGAAAAACCGTACTGCGCAGGCTAGAACCATGGGATATGAAAATTATCTGGAACTGGGCTATTACCGCATGAACCGCAACTGCTACGGCAAGGACGAGGTAGAAGCTTTCCGCAGGCAGATCAAGGAGTATTTCGTACCCTTTGCAGAGAAGCTGCATGACCGCAGAAGACAACGTCTGGGTCTGGAGAAGCTCAGTTATATCGATGAGCAGGTATATTTTAAGGACGGCAACCCGGCACCCACCGGAACCCCGGAAGAGATCATGGCAGCAGGACAGAAGATGTACCGTGAGCTGTCCCCGGAGACTGCGGAATTTTTTGATTTCATGATGGAGAACCAACTGTTTGACGTATTGGGCCGCAAGACCAAGAAAGCTGGCGGTTACATGACTTATCTGCCTCTGTACCATGCACCGTTTATCTTCGCTAACTTTAACGGTACCAGCGGAGATGTGGACGTCATCACGCATGAGTGTGGTCATGCGTTTCAGGGGTATCTCGCTGCACAGGATCCTATCAGAGAGCATGCGGATATCGGCATGGAGACTGCAGAGATCCATTCCATGTCCATGGAATTTTTCACGGAAAAGTGGATGAACCTGTTCTTCGGCGACAGAGCGCAGGATTACGTGGAAATGCATCTGGAGGATGCGGCTGCGTTTATTCCTTACGGCTGTATGGTGGATGAGTTCCAGCATATCGTCTATGAGCACCCGGAGCTGACCCCGGCCGAGAGAAAGCAGGCATGGAGCCGTCTGGAGCGGGAGTACAAGCCCCACCTGGATTACGAGGGAGATCCTTTCTTCGGACAGGGAGGCTTCTGGCAGAAGCAGCTGCACATTTACGACTACCCTCTGTATTATATCGATTATTGTCTGGCACAGACCTGCGCACTACAGTACAAGGTGAAGATGGATGCCGATTTTACAGAGGCGTGGAAGAGCTATCTGAAGCTGTGCAGGCTGTCCGCCAGTGATTTTTACACTAATATGATCAAAGAAGTCGGACTGGACAGTCCTTTTGAGCCCGGATGTGTGAAAAATATCGTGGAAAAACTTGAAAAATATGTGAAATAGCTTTCTTTTTCCGCAGAAATACGGTAAAATAAGGAGTCATTGGGACTTAAGACACCAGGAAGGAGACATGTAAGCAATGTCTAAGAATGAAAAAGTTACAGAAAATAAAGAACAAACAGAACAGAAGGTCATGACCAAATATGACCGTAAGGTACAGAAGCGTAAAGAGGAGAAGGAAAAGGAGAAAAAGGAAGAGCGCATCAGCACGGCCATCGGCATCGTAGTGCTTGTGGCTCTGGTATGTCTGGTAGCATCTTTCCCCATCCGTACCTATTTGGCAACTCATGAGACCTATGTGGTGGTCAATGGAGAAGCTGTAAACAAGGTAGAGTTCGATTACCAATACAACCTGACCAAGAACAATTATATCACCCAGTACGGCAGCTATCTGACATACTTCGGACTGGATACCAGCAAGGATCTGTCCACCCAGATGTATTCCGATACTCTGACCTGGCAGGACTATTTTGAGCAGAATGCTGTAGAGAGCCTGAAGCAGAATAAGGCGCTGATGGCAGAAGCCAAAGCAGCCGGCTTCACCTACGATACCACGGATGAGTACAACACTTTCAAGGAGACCATCAAAACCTCCGCTGCATCCGCAGGCATCTCCGAGAAGGAATATGTACGTTCCATCTACGGAAGCTATGCAACCATGGGCCGTATCGAAGAATATGTGAAGAACGACATGGTAATGAACGCTTATTATCAGAAGCTGCAGGAGGACAATGCTCCCAGTGATGATGAGATCCAGAGCTATTATGAGGAAAATAAGGCAACCTACGATTCCGTAGACTACCGCCTGACCACGATCGAAGCTGATCTGCCCACCGAGCCTACCGAACTGGCAGATCCCGTAGAGGAGACTGCTGCCGATACCACAGGTACCACCGATGGAACCGCAGCTACTGACAGCACACAGGATACCGCTTACCAGCCTTCCGATGCTGAGATCGCCAAGGCAATGGAAGATGCGAAGGTACTGGCAGATGATGCGGAGAAGACCGTGGCAAAAGACGGCGAAGCACACGAGAATGAGAAGAAGTCTTCCGTGAACTACCTGATCTCCGACTGGCTGTTTGATGATGCCAGAAAGGCAGGAGACACCACCGTCATTACTAACGACAACAGCCATTGCTACTATGCCGTGGCATTTGAGAAGAGATATCTGGATGAGACTCCTTCCGCAGATGTACGTGTGATTATTCCCACCGAGGATAAGACCGGTGAAGAGATCCTGGAGGAGTGGAAGAGCGGTGCAGCTACCGAGGACAGCTTCGCAGAATTGTGCAAGAAGTATACACAGGATACTTCTGCAGTAGAAAACGGCGGTCTGTTCGAGCAGGTGACCAAGACCGGTATGACAGAGGAGCTGAGCAACTGGATCTTCGACAACAGCCGTCAGGCAGGAGATACCGTAGCCATCACTGTCAGTGACACCGCCTATGTACTTTACTACATCGGACAGGATCAGCCCGAGTGGAAGATCAACATCAAGAATACGCTGGTATCCGATACAATGAGTCAGCATATGCAGGATATTACCGCAGATGTAACAGTAGAGGATCCCAAGGGTAAACTGAATTACCTGAAGGTGCAGGCAGAGGAATCCGCAGCCGCTGAGACCGCGACCGCAGAGACCCAGGAGATCACCGAGGAGCAGACTGCTGCTACCGAAGAGACCGCAACACAGGCACAGTAAAGCTTGCTCAGGAACAGAACATAGACAACAGACAAGTACCTGTTTCACTGCACAAGCAGAAGAGACAGGTACTGTTAGGTTATGAGCAAAAATAGTCGCAAAAGGGCGGGAAACATGATAATGTGACTCTGCCAGTTACGTGAGCTGAACAGAGAATAACTTTGAGAAAGGTATGAATAAACATGCAGGAAAAAGTTCTGGTACTGGATATTGACGGAACATTGACCAATTCAAAAAAAGAGATCACGGAAGCTACCAAACAGGGAATCTGGAATATTTTACAGCATGGTCACAAGGTGATCCTGGCTTCGGGTCGTCCCACCCCCGGCATGCGGAAATGCGAAGAGGAGCTGGAACTGAAAAAATACGGCGGATACCTACTGTCATTTAACGGAGCCCGTATCGTGGAGTGTAAGACAGGAGAAGTGGTCTATCAGAGAACACTGCCCCTGTCCATTGTGCCCGGATTGTACGAATTCGCCAAAGCGAATGGCTGCGGACTGATCACTTATCAGGGTCCTGGCGTCATCTCTGCGTTCGAGCCGGATGACTATGTGCAGCTGGAAGCCAGAATCAACGGAATTCCTATAAAGGTCGTTGACAATTTCGTCGAATATGTGAATTTCGATATTAATAAATGCCTGATGACAGCACCGGAAGAGATCGCACCGGAGCTGGAGAAACAGCTGCAGGAAAAATACAGCGATGTGGCGAGCATCTACCGTTCCGAACCCTATTTCATCGAGATCATGCCTAAGGATGTGAACAAGGCAACCTCACTGGATCATATGCTGGAAGGCATGGGACTGACCAGAGAGAATGCGATCTGCTGCGGGGACGGTTACAACGACATCTCCATGATCGAATATGCGGGAACCGGCGTAGCAATGGGGAATGCCCAGCCAGTGGTCAAGGATGCGGCGGACTATATCACCGGCACCAACGATGAAGACGGACTGGTGGAAGTCATCGATAAGTTCATCATGAACCCGGAGCAGGCATAGCCTTTCTTAGAAACAAACAATAGACACAAAGCAGTAACAAGCGAAAACTCACAAAGCAATGAGCGTATGTGATTTTTGCAAAAGAGGATATATATGATTCAGATACAAATACCTGAAAAAGCGAAATATATCATAGAAACCATACAGAATGCCGGATTTGAAGCCTATGTGGTAGGCGGCTGCGTGCGGGATTCCATTCTGGGCAGATGCCCGGAGGACTGGGACATTACCACCTCGGCGAGACCGGAGCAGGTAAAGCAGCTGTTTCGTCGCACCATCGACACCGGAATCCAGCATGGCACCGTAACCGTCATGCTGGACAAGGAAGGCTTTGAGGTTACGACCTACCGTGTAGATGGAAAATACGAAGACAGCCGACATCCCAAAGAAGTGACGTTTACTCCGAACCTGGAGGAGGACCTGAAACGCCGGGATTTTACCATCAATGCCATGGCTTATAATGAAACGGAAGGCCTGATCGACATTTTCGGCGGATTAAAAGACATCGAGGCGAAGCTGATCCGATGCGTAGGCAACCCGGAGGAACGTTTTGGAGAAGATGCGCTGCGGATCATGCGGGCAATTCGTTTTTCAGCCCAGCTGGGCTACGAGATCCACGAAGATACTGAGGCGGCAATCCGGAAGCTGGCACCGACCCTGCAGAAGATCAGTGCGGAGCGGATTCAGGTGGAACTGACTAAACTGTTGGTGTCCCCTCATCCCGACACCCTCAGAGAAGCTTATGACATGGGTGTCACCAAGGTGATCCTACCGGAATTCGATGCCATGATGGAGACACCGCAGAAGCATAAGCACCATAAATACAACGTAGGGGAGCATACATTACATGCACTTATGGAGATCGGGCCGGACAAGAATCTGCGTTATGCCATGCTGCTCCATGACATCGGCAAGCCGGCCACACTTACTGTGGATGAAGACGGAATCACTCATTTCTACGGACATCCGGCGGTGGGAGAAGAGATGGCGCGGAAGATTCTGCGGAGACTGCGATTTGATAATGATACCGTTGCGGTGGTCACCCGTCTGGTGAGATACCATGATTATGGCAATGATGTGATACCGGATCTGCGGATTGTCCGCCGGGCGGTGAATAAGATCGGGGAAGATATTTTCCCACTGTTGTTCCCGGTGAAACGGGCAGATATTCTGGCACAGAGCGATTACCTGAGAACAGAAAAACTGGAGAATCTCGAACTCTGGAAGAAACTGTATCAGGAAATGCTGGAAAAGAAGCAGTGCGTCTCCCTGAAAACACTGGCGGTCACCGGCAGGGATCTGATCGACACCGGTATGAAACCGGGCAGAGAGCTGGGAGAGATGCTGCAACAGCTGCTGGAACTGGTATTGGAACATCCCGAGCAGAATACCAGAGAACAGCTGCTGGAAAAGGTAAAGGAACTGTCGGCAGACAAAGATTGAGCATACTTTACAGGCTTTCCTCATAAGATAGCGTAGGAACCGGAAAACGGTTAAGGACGTATCTTAGGAGGGATTGTAAGTGAATGACAGAGCAGTGGCACTGCTGGAGCAGTATGAGATAGAAGTATTGCGTACCCGAAAAGGAAGGGGAGCGATTCTGTGCGATACACAGCAGGGCTGCCTGATCTTCAAGGAATATACAGGACGCGAGGAACAGCTGCGTCTGCAGGAGCAGGTCCTGAAGCACCTGGAGGAACGGGGAACCGTTCCTGCGGAGCGATTGCTTGCCACAAAGGAAGGTGCGTTATCGGTGACAGACCGGGACGGTGTCAGATATATTCTGAAGACCTGGTGGGAAGGCCGAGAATGTAATATCCGTGACAGGGAAGAATGTATGGAAGCCATGCGGCTTCTGGCGAGACTGCACGGTGATCTGGAATTTACACCTGTATTTCCGGAGACGGAGGAGACTTCGGCACCGGTCATAGAGAGATATCTCCCCAGCCGGGACTATGAGAAGCATAACCGGGAGCTCAAGAGAGCCCGCAGGTTCTTGAAACAGCGCAGCCAGAAGACCTGGTTCGAGATCCGGTTGTCTGCAGTGATTGATCCTTTTTTAGAGGAAGCAAGACAACTGTGTGAAGAATGGAAAGAGATCGAGCTGGCTGCCTCCGACAGCGGAGATAAAGCACCGCTGTGTTTCTGCCACGGAGATTACCAATATCATAATATTCTGCGGCAGGACCGTGGATTTTTCCTGGTGAATTTCGAAAAATGTCAGGCAGACGGGCCGGTGAGAGACCTGTATCTGCTGTTGCGAAAGCTTTTGGAAAAAAGTGAATGGGATGCCGAATGGGGCAGAGTGCTTCTGGCGGCTTACGAAAGTGTACGGCCGTTAAAGCCCTATGAGAGACAGGATCTGTTCTACCGCCTGTCCTATCCTGAAAAATTGTGGAAGATCGTAAACTTTTATTATAATTCCGGCAAGGCCTGGATCCCGGAGAAGAATCAGGAGAAACTGGACCGCCTGTTGGAACAGGAAGCGGCCAGAAAGAAATTCCTGAAACTGCTGCAAAGATAAAAGCCGGGCAATGAACGGCAGACAACGGAAGAGACGTTGCGGCAGGATCGCAGCGTCAGGAGACAAAGGAGAAGCAAAAACGTTGAAAAGATTCGAAGACAAAAAGTATTCGAAAACGAAACAGACAGTGGTAATCCTTTCGCTTGTGACAGCAATGTCATTTGCTGGATGCGGGCAGACAGCATCCTCCGGGACGGCGGCAACACCTACGCCAACGGCACAGGCAGAGCGGATAGATACCGGCTTTGTTGTCACTAATCCGGACAGCTATGATTCCGCAGATACGGCGGTACTGGTGGATATCAATAATGTTGACAACACTGTCACACTGTTAAATCTGGATCTAGGCAAACGCTACACGCTGTCCATGGACGGAACAACGCGGTTCGCAGATAAATATGGAAAGGCAATTTCCCTGAGTCAGCTGCAGGAGGGGGACATCGTGGATGTGACTTTTTTGAAAAGTCAGAAGCATCTGACCTCCATGCAGCTGGCGCAGACAGCATGGCAGTATGAAGATGTGGAGCACTACGAGATGAATACCGTACGGAATGAGGTGGCCATCGGGGAAGAGGTGTTCCAGCTGTCTAAGGATACCCAGTATTTTTCCCAGGGACACAGCATTGAAAAAATGGATCTGAATCCGGCGGATATTCTGACGTTTCACGGCATTGACAGCACAGTGCTCAGCGTAACGGTGGAAAAAGGCCATGGATACCTCAGACTGGTCAATGATGAGAACTTTGTGGGCGGCTGGCTGGAAATCGGCCAGACACAGATCGTACGGATCACAGAGGACATGCTGGTGACTGTGCCGGAGGGAAGCTATCAGGTAGATATCAGCTATAACGGAGGTGGCGGCACGAAAAATGTCGTGATCAACCGCAACGAGGAAACAACACTGGATATCGGTGATCTGGAAGTGGCAGAGGCACAGTACGGTATGGTGCTGTTTTCCCTGAATCCTTCCGATGCAGAATTGTATATCGATGGAAGTCAGGTGGATGCTTCCCAGCCGGTCACGCTGGAATACGGTATTCATCAGATCATAGCGAAGGCGGACGGCTATAAGTCGCTTACACAGTATCTCAGGGTGGGGCAGGAATCCGCGGGAGTGGATGTCCAGCTGGATAAGGCGGACTCCGACAGTGAAGACAGTACGGAAAGCAGCAGTTCTTCCAGCTCTTCCGCAACGGAATCTACCTCCACCGCAGATACGACTACGACCTATTACCGCGTGCATATTGATGCTCCGGAAAATGTGGAGGTATATCTGGACGGCAACTATGTGGGAATTTCCCCCTGCAGTTTTAAGAAGACCCCAGGAAGTCATGTGATCACCCTGCGAAAATCCGGTTATGAAACCAGAAGTTATACGGTACAGGTGGATGAAGAAGAAAAGGATGTATCCTACTCATTTGTAGACCTGACGGCCAGCTCTTCATCGACAGAATGATCCTTTCCGGGAGGGGAAGAAATGCCGTAAATATGCGGAAAAACCTTGACAAAAGGGATAAAAACAGATATATATATGTATAGACGTTTCAAAAGAACTATTTTCGAGCGTAAAATTAATAACGAAAACTCATTACAGGAGGAGTTCAATATGAACAAAACAGAATTAGTTGCAGCTATGGCTGATCAGGCAGGTCTTTCCAAGAAGGACGCAGAGAAGGCATTAAAGGCATTCACCGATGTTGTTGCTGAAGAGTTAAAGAAGGATGGTAAGGTTCAGTTAGTTGGCTTCGGTACTTTCGAAGTATCCAGCAGAGCAGCTAGAGAGGGTAGAAATCCTCAGAGCGGCGCACCTATGAAGATCGCTGCTTCCAAGGCTCCTAAGTTCAAGGCTGGTAAGGCATTAAAGGATATGCTGAACGCATAATAGAAGCTGAATTTTCAGAGACTCGATAGGACAACCTTTCGGGTCTCTTTTGTTTTTCAGAAACGGATGATCGTGAGGTTAAAAGCATGAGATTAGACAAATATTTGAAGGTATCCCGACTGATCAAGCGCCGTACTGTGGCTAATGAAGCCTGCGACAGCGGCAGAGTGCTGATCAATGATAAGCCGGCAAAGGCATCCGCCAATGTCAAAGAGGGAGATATCATTTCCAGTAAAAGTCGAGGTCCTGGATGTACAGGAGACCGTGAAAAAAGAAGAAGCCAAAGAACTTTTCCGTTATATATAATATCAGGTTCTCTATGTATAAATTTCCACATTTTCCCATACAATACATTGTAAGTCCGGTTCCGGAAGGAGCGGAGGATGGGAGGCTATGGAGAGAATGGAAGATTTAAACGCGACAGGACGTATGCATAAAGTGACCATGACCAACAGACGGACATGTACCGTGAATGGGGTAAATGACGTCCTTTCCTTTGATCTGCGGGAGATCCTGCTGGAGACGGAACAGGGGATGCTGATGATCCGTGGCAACGAGCTCCATGTGAACCGCCTGACATTAGACAAGGGGGAAGTGGATATTGACGGCCGGATCGACAGCCTTGTATATTCGGATACCGCAGCATCCGGAGAAAAACAGGAATCCTTCCTGGGCAGGCTGTTCCGCTGATGGATGAAAATGTTTTTCTGCTGCATTCCTTTCTGCTGGGTGTGGGGATCACTTTTCTGTATGATATTCTGCGGATCCTGCGAAGAGTGTTCGCTCACAGTACCAGCATGGTATCTCTGGAAGATCTGGCATTCTGGATCTACTGTGCGGGAAAGGTCTTTCTGCTGATGTTTCATGAAAGTAACGGGAACCTGCGATGGTTTGCCGTGCTGGGGGCATTGGCGGGAATGTACCTGTATCACAGGACAATCAGTCCCTTTTTTGTAAAGTATGTGGCACTGGGCCTGAATACTCTTCTGCACCCAATCCGGAAAGCCTTGCGGATAACGGGAAATTGGCTGAAAAAGCAGTTGACTATACTTAGGAAAATGCTTAAAATATTCATTAAAAGGAGATGCGCGTATGGCAAGAAGAAAAGCAGCCTACCGCAAGAGACACCAGAACCGGTTCAGTATGTTCCTGGTGACCCTGGTCGTGTTGATGATCATGGTGGTCGTTGCGGTGCGGAGCGTGGAATTACAACAGAAGATTGCGGGCTATGATACCCAGATCGCAAGCCTTGGCGCGCAGATCGAAGCAGAGCAGACCAGAGCGGAACAGATCGAGGAATTCGGTAAGTACACTCAGACGAAAGCTTATGTGGAAGAGGTGGCGAAGGATAAGCTGGGACTGGTATACGAAGGTGAGATCCTTTTTCAGGAAGACAATTAAGCAGGGAAACTGTTTCTCAACAGTGAACCTGCTTTTTTTGTCGCAAAAAATGAAGTCTTTCCCTCCCTCGATTTGACAAAAGGAAGAGGAAAACTGCCCTATAATCGTGAAAACAGAAAGGGGAGGATGCCATGATTATAGGGAAAAAGGAGCAGGAACGGCTGGAGAGAGAACAGTGTGCACAGATCTCACTGCTGTGCAGACAGAAACTGATGGGATATGCGGAGAGTTTTGAGGAACTGGGGAAGAGCTTTCGGCAGGAGATACAGATTACAGGAGAGGACAGGCAGAATATTCTGGAAAAATGTGGCAGAGCAGACAGATCATGGGAGACCATCTGCAGGAAGTGGCCCGGATCATGGAACGGGTGGCAGGAGAGGAACTGGGGTATTGTCCGCTGGAAGAGAAAAAGAGGAAAAGCCTGGTACAGGCGCTCAAGAGTGAAGGGATCATCGCCAGAGACCTCTGCTATGTGGAGAAGGACGGCAGCAGCTCCGGGACAGAAGCAGGGATCAGTATGACACTGTCCACCGAAAAAAGGCACTATAAGGCGGCAGATCGGAAGGCGGCACAGGTGGCGGACATGCTGACGGTATTATTGGGAAAAAAGCTGCAGGTCTCTTCAGGAAGCCCTTATCTCGTGGAGCAGGAGCCGCATTGTTTTCTGTTCACAGAGGAACCGAAATACATAGCACTGACGGGGGTGAGCCGGGCGGTAAAAGAAGGGGAGAAAGTCTCGGGGGATCAGTATGCCACCATGGAATCGGAAAAAGGGAAGCTGATCCTGCTGTTGTCTGATGGGACAGGCTCCGGGGAGGATGCCAGCCGGGGCAGCGGCAGAGTCATGGATCTCATGGAAAAAATGCTGGAGGCGGGCTTCGGGACCGAGGCATCTGTGAATCTCCTGAATTCCGCGTTGTATGCGCAAAATGAAGAGGACGATCATCCTACGATAGACCTTTGCAGCCTGGATCTGTATACCGGCGAATGTGAGATCTGCAAGGTGGGCGGTGTTGCCACGTTCTGGAAGACCTCCGGAAGGGTTCTCTGCGGCGAAAGCCTGCCGTTAGGTATTTTTCAAAAAGTGCAGATAGAACGACAGATGTGTCAGATCCGGCCGGGAGATCTGCTGGTCATGATGACGGACGGGGTTCTGGATATGATGGAAGACGGGGAAGAGCGCATGGCACAGGTGCTGGAAGGGTTGCAGGAACAGAACCCGCAAGAGATCGCAGAGAAAATATTGTCCTATGCCATCTGTGCCTCAGAGGGACGGATTCGGGACGATATGACGGTATTTGTGCTCTGCCTGTGGGAAAACACGTGATGCCGCCTTGATTTTTCCTCATAATTAGGATAGAGTAAAAACATGAATACATGGATGGATACGCAAGAAAAAGTATTTGCATATATCAGAGAGCATCACATGCTGCAGGCCGGCGACCGTGTGGTAGCCGGTGTTTCTGGAGGGGCAGACTCGGTTTGCCTCTTATTTTTGTTGCTGGAATGGCAGAAGGAAGTACCTACAGACATTGCCGTAGTGCATGTGGATCACGGCATTCGCGCGGAGGCCGGAGAAGATGCGCGGTATGTGGAGCAGCTCTGCGAGGAGAGAGGAATCCCTTTTTTCCTGACCAGGGCAGAGGTAAGGAAC
>ERZ791931.2024-NODE-2024-length-12812-cov-2.996473_pt1 | contig 12812 bp, 6 predicted proteins | sample MGYA00510127_ERZ791931 | MGnify/ENA primary metagenome ERZ791931 (study PRJEB30046, sample SAMN00792067) | human gut metagenome | study: EMG produced TPA metagenomics assembly of the A metagenome-wide association study of gut microbiota in type 2... | reverse complement strand
CATAACCGGCTGAAAATTCATGCCGCTGTCACGAATGCACGGATATTCCGGGAAATTCAGAATGAATATGGGAGTTTTGACGCGTATCTGACTCACTGGACAGGAGACGCGGTGATTCATGAGACAGGCAAGGTCAGCTCGCCGCTCTCAGATGCAGTGTCGGCAGATCTCAAAAAGCGTGGGATGAAGTTTGCCGGGACGGTGATTATTTATTCGTATCTGCAGGCGGTCGGGCGGATTGAGTCGCATGAGGATGGATGCTTTCTGGGATATAAGATGTAAAATAACAAGATGGCAGGTGCAGGGAAAAGGGCGTGCCAGGGTTTTTGCTTCATAGGAAATTACGTCCTATGAAACAAAAAACGCTCCGCGAGGATGCGCACTCGCGCGAAGCAGAAACATGACGCAAGCGACCGCGCTTGGCGCGAGAATGTGCCAAGGCACATTCTTTTTCACGGGAGGACGGAGCGATGGATTCCGAGAATGCGAATAAGAGTAAGAAGAAAAAGACTTCAAACATAATACAGATCTGCATCGGCGTGCTGGCGGTTATGCTGGCGGCACTGATTATCGTGATGATGGGAATTGTCTCCAGTATTCAGGGAACGGCGCGTGTGGTCAATTATGCGGGACTGGTACGCGGAAAGACACAGCGTATCATTAAATTGGAAATTTCCGGTCAGCCGGAGGATGGTATGATTCAGGATATTGAGGCCTTCGTCGACGGTCTGCGAAATGGCAATGGCGAACTGGGGCTGGTGCGCCTCGATGACGGGGCGTTTCAGAGTAAGATGCAGGAGCTGGATGATTACTTTGCCGCGCTTCACGATGAAATCCTGCGTGTCCGAGAAGTCGGCTATGAGAATACAGAGATCATTGATAAGAGCGAGCGGTTCTTTGAAATCTGTGATGAGGCGACGGGACTGGCGGAGGCGTATTCCCAGCGGAAGGCATCCTCGCTGACGGTAATTGAAAAATATATCACGATTGATATTATTGTTCTGATGCTTCTGATTGGATATGAATTTATCAAGGCGGTGCGCTATGCGGCGATGAACCGTGTGCTGCAGAAAAAGGTTTATCTGGACAAGGCGACCGGACTTCCAAATAAGAATAAATGTGAAGAATTGCTGGATGATCCGGAACCGGCGGAAGAGGATGTGGGAGTATGCAGTTTTGACCTGAATAATCTCCGCCGAATCAACAACAGCATGGGGCATGAGGCGGGGGATGCCTACATCAGGCGGTTCGCCGTCTGCCTGCGCGCGTCCATGCCTGCGGAACAGTTCGTAGGGCGGGACGGCGGCGATGAATTTATTGCCGTTACGCATGGTCTGGATGAGGAGGCCATGCGGGAATGCCTCACCCATGTGCGGGAGGCGATGACAGAGGAGTCAAAGGGATATCCGGATATGCCGCTCAGCTATGCGGTCGGGTATGCACTTGCCAGTGATTTTCCGGGCAGTACGATGCGGGAGCTTTTCAATTTTGCCGATAAAAATATGTATATCAACAAAAACCATGTAAAGCGCGAGGAAGCGGCAGCGGAAAAACGGCTGGATTTCCGCCTGCTCAAGCTTTTAAACCGGTTCGGGAGAAACTTTTCGGATTGTCTCTACTGTGACGCGCACATGGATACCTACCGGACACTCCGTGCCAGTGTTGATTTCTTCCTGGCGTCGGACGGAAGCTATTCCGGTGCGGCGGAGCAGATAGCAACGGAACGAGTGCCTCGTGCTGACCGCGCCTACATCCGCCAGAGTCTGCAGATTTCAAAGCTTTCCGGGAAGCTGCAGGCGGAGGGAGATCTACTTGAATTGCAGTATGACACTAACGATCAGGGACTCTACAGTCGCCTGACGCTGATCCCGGTAGATTGGGATGAGAAAGGAAAGCTGCATCATTTCCTGCTGGCATTTGAGACGATCCGGAAAAGTTCAGAAGGACGGGCAGATGCGAAGGAACAGCTGACGCTTTATTATGAACAGCTCAAACAGTCGATTCTGGAAAATGACAGCTATGTGGATGCACTCCTGGATCTGTCGGATATGATATATACAGTTAATTTGACAAAGGATCTTCTGGAGAAGGGTGTTGTTCTGAATGGAAAAGAAGAGAGATGCCGGGAGCTATTTATGGACTATCCGCTGCCGTGCTCTTACCGTGATTATTGCAGTGAATATATGAAGATGGTCACCCAGGAGACCTTGGGAAGCTATCGCATAGCAGATGATCCGGCTAAGCTTTTGAAGCGGTTTGAGGCAGGGGAGAAACATATTTCCGTGGAATACTGTATCCAGGAGGAGGATGGCACGATCTGCTGGGTACAGAAAACAGTTCTGATGACGCAGACGATCGTGTTTGATACGGAGCTTTCTTGTGAGATGCCGGTGGTTCATGCGATCATTCTTCTGCAGGATACGTCGCAGATGCACGCGCGGGATGAACAGGAGCACGCGCGCTTGCAGGCGGCATTTGATGAAATGCGGACGGCAAACCGGGCGAAAACAGATTTCTTAAGCCGCATGAGTCACGATATCCGGACACCGCTCAATGGCATTATCGGGCTTTTGAAAATCGATGAGGCACATTTTGATGATAAGGAGATGCTGATGGAAAATCACCGGAAAATGCAGGTGGCGGCGGGGCATCTGCTGTCCCTCATCAATGATGTGCTGCAGATGAGCAAGCTGGAAGAGGGAAAGATCATTCTGGCACATGATTATATTTCATTGGCAGAGATGACGCGCGATATCGTGAGCATCATCATCGAGCGCGCGGTAGATGCGGGCATTCAATGGGAGTATGATAAAAGAAAAGCGGAGATTCCGTATCCGTATATTTATGGAAGCCAGCTCCATCTGCGCCAGATTTTCCTGAATATTTATGGAAACTGCATCAAATACAATCGTCCGGGCGGAAAAATCAGTACCAGGGTGGAGGCGCAGGATGTACGGGACGGCTGGTGCGTCTATAGGTGGACGATCTCGGACACGGGAGTTGGCATGAGCCAGGAATTTCTGGATCACATCTTTGACCCGTTTGCACAGGAGAAAAATGATGCGCGTAGTGTTTACCAGGGAACTGGGCTTGGCATGACGATCGTCAAAGGGCTGATTGAACAGATGCACGGAAACATCGAGGTGACGAGTGAGGTCGGCATTGGAACGACGTTTGTGGTGGAAATTCCATTTGAGATTGCACCGCCGCCGGAGGAGTTCCCGGTTAAGGAAGCAGCGCCGTCAGGAGATATTCACGGTTTGAAGCTGCTTTTGGCGGAGGACAATGAGTTGAATGCAGACATCGCGGAGACACTTCTGACTGATGCGGGTGCCCATGTCACGATTGTGGAGAACGGGAAGAAGGCATTAGACTGCTTTGAGGCGGCACCTCCGGGGACGTTCGATGCGATTCTCATGGATGTGATGATGCCGGTGATGGATGGTCTGGCTGCGACACGCGCGATCCGGGCGATTCCGCGGGCGGATGCAAGGCAGATTCCGATTCTTGCCATGACGGCAAATGCCTTTGAAGAGGATGCCAGGCAGTGCCTGGCGGCTGGGATGAATGTGCATCTGGCAAAACCACTGCAGATGGATAAGGTGCTGGCGGCGCTCATGGAGTGCTGCGGCAAAAAGAGGGATCTATAAAGTTTGGAAAGGGCGAAAAGGAACGCAGGTGGTATGAAAGCAATCTCTATTTACACGATTACCCGAAATCAGAATACGGAATACCTTCAAAAGCTGGAACGACAGCTTTCGGGGCGGGATGTGTTTCTGAAAATACGGGAATGGGAGCTGGACAGCATGAAAGCGCTGGTTTCGGAGTTGGAGAGACATATACAGGCGGTGTACGCACTGCGTTTTTTCTATTCCTTTCAGATTCCGAGACTGGGGAAAGAGTTTGATCTGCTTCAGATCAAGGAAGAACAGATTTTAAACCTTGAATTAAAGAGCGGACAGGTGTCGGATGAGGCGATCCGCAAGCAGCTAATACAGAACCGGTATTATCTGGCGGCGCTGGGAAAGCCGATTCGTTCGTACACTTATATTAGCAGCCAGAACCGCCTAGTGCGTCTGACGAATCATGACCGCATTGTGGAGGCGGACTGGGAACAGCTCTGCCGGGATTTGCAGCAGGAGAGTGCTGATTATCCAGGCGATATCGAAGACTTGTTTCAGGCGGAGCTGTACCTGATTTCGCCGCTCACAGAGCCGGAACGGTTCTTAAAGAAAGAATATTTTCTGACATACCAGCAGAGGGATATTGAACGCCAGATTTTAAAGAAAATCCGGGCAGACCGGACGGGATATTTCTGGTTTACCGGGCTTCCGGGGACGGGAAAAACGCTGCTTTTATATGATATTGCGATGAAACTCTCCGGGCGGCAGCGGGTGTGCATGATCCACTGCGGTGAAGCGGGAAAAGAGTGGAAGGTGCTGCATGAGCGGCTGCGGCGGGTGGAGTACCTGGCGGAGGATAGTGTTCAAACGGGAGCGGAAATCAGGTTTGAAGCATACAGCGCGATCTTAGTAGATGAGGCACACCTTCTGTCGCCCAATACATTGGAAATTTTGCTGGAGATCGGCAAAACGCGTCCGGTTATTTTTTCCAGTAACTGTGAGGATATGATTTCGCCGGAAGAATTGGATCTGGGTGCAATAAAGCTCTTGGGGGAGCAGCCGGGAATCCAGACATTCCACCTAACGAATCGGATCCGTGCGAATGCAGAACTTTCCTATTTTATACAAAATATGATGCACCTGCCGCACGGACGCGGAATGCGGCACTATCCCCATGTCGCGGTGGTTTATGCCAACGATGAGTCAGAAGCAGCTAATTTGCTGAATGATTACATCCGTCAGGGATATGAGTGCCAGGAATCCGATTGGCAGGAAAAACTGGAAAAGCAATCCGATTCTGCCGTAGAAATACAATCTCGCCATACGCGAGAAGTCGATCGCATGGTGCATCGGCTGGATGAGCGCTATTATTATGATGAAATGGGATATCTGCGCTCGACGGAGCGCGATGTGAGGCATCTTTTTTATCAGCTCAGCGAGGCAAAAGAAGAGCTGGCGCTGGTGGTGATGGGAAATGAGAAGCTGTATGGAACGCTGCTGAACTTGTTTTAAGGTGTTTTGAAGGAAAGGTTTTATATAAAATGTTGGAATGTGCTCAAAAAGCATATTTCCAACATTTTTTGTCGTTCATTATGCTAAGGACAAGAAAAAAGCCTCAGGCAGACACCTGAGGCCAGTTAAACTCGATTTAGGCTCTTTCAACTAAACCGGATCTTAAGCAAGAAGTACATACATACATCTTCTGAGCTCCGCCATTAGTTTTAACCTTAACAGACTTAACGTTAGCTTTCCACATTTTGTTAGATCTTCTATGTGAATGACTCACTGCATTACCAAAATGAGCAGCTTTCTCGCAGATTGCACACTTAGCCATCGTAGCACCTCCTTAACCGATCATTGGACTTCCTATTAAAATCCATAACAAAGGTATAATAGCAGAAAATAGGAAAATATGCAAGTGAAAAACCAAAAAAAATAAAAAAAGTTTTCGACAGATGTCTATTTTCTATTTCCTTTTTAGAGAGGATGAGGTATAATATTCACGTAAGCCATGAGTCATGCGGATAAAAAGGAGAGGAAATCCGCGTTGTGCTCGCACAAAAGCAGATTTCCTCTCCTTTTTATCCATAGGGCGAAGCCCGTGAGCGAGATGAAGCGAAGCGGAATCGAGCTGCATGACAGGGTAGAGAGACGCATAAATCTTATCCCACGCGTCGACACAGGAGCCGTCCCGGCTCCGCATGTCCAGCCCGTAAAAAATCATGGCATAGAATTCGAATCAAACAAAAACAAGTAAAGAAACGGAGGCTGTCAATATGAAAGGACGCATCGACAATAAAATGGGTTCGATCCAGATCGATCCGGAAGTAATTGCAATGTACGCCGGAACGACAGCAGTAGAATGCTTCGGTATCGTTGGCATGGCGGCTGTCAGTATGAAAGATGGTCTGGTAAGACTGCTTAAAAGAGAAAGCCTGACACACGGCATCAACGTAGCCATCAAGGACAATGCACTCAGCATCGATTTCCACGTAATCGTGGCATACGGGGTCAGCATCTCTACCGTTGCGGACAACCTGATCGAGAGTGTAAAATATAAAGTAGAAGAGTTTACTGGCATGAAGGTTGAGAAAATCAGCATTTATGTTGAAGGCGTAAGAGTGATAGATTAAGGAGGAACAAACCCTGTGGGCATGAATTATATAGATGCCGGGATGTTAAAGAATGCATTTCTGGCTGGAGCAAAGGGCCTGGAGGCCAACAAGGAATGGATCAATGAGCTGAACGTATTTCCTGTTCCAGATGGAGATACCGGTACGAACATGACGATGACGATTCTGTCAGCCGCCAGAGAAGTGGCAGCCGTTGAAAATCCGACGATGGAGGCGCTGGCGAGAGCGATTTCCTCCGGTTCCCTGCGCGGCGCACGAGGCAATTCCGGCGTTATCCTTTCACAGCTCTTCCGCGGATTTACGAAAGAGATTAAGACGGTAGATGTCATTACGACGAGTGTTCTCTCAGACGCATTTAACCGTGCGACGGAGACAGCTTATAAGGCAGTTATGAAGCCGAAGGAAGGTACGATTCTAACTGTTGCCAAGGGAATGGCGGATAAAGCGGCAGAACTGGCACCGCAGACCGAGGACGTACTTGAATTTTCAGAGAAAGTATTGGAGTACGGCGAATATGTTTTAAGCCAGACACCGGAGATGCTTCCGGTTCTGAAAGAGGCAGGTGTAGTGGATTCTGGCGGACAGGGTCTGATTCAGGTTATCAAGGGCTGTATTGAGGGCTTAAAAGGGAAAGTCGTGGATATCGACGCGGCAGTTACTCCGTCTGTATCGGGAAATAGAGCGGCAAAAACAGCAACAGGCGCCGGAAGCACGCAGGCAGCGGATATCCGTTTTGGTTATTGTACGGAATTTATTATCAATGCAGAAAAACCGGCGGATGAGACGACAGAGCAGGAACTGAAAGATTATCTGAGCACGATCGGCGACTCCCTGGTAGTTGTGGCAGATGATGATATTGTCAAGATTCACGTTCATACAAACGATCCAGGTCTGGCGATTCAGAAAGCACTGACCTACGGTTCCCTGTCCCGCATCAAGATTGACAATATGCGCGAGGAACATCAGGAGAAACTGATCAAAGATTCCGAACGTCTGGCGGCACAGCAGAAGGCAGAAGAAGAAGCCAAAGAGAAGAAGGAAGAACCACGCAAGAAATATGGATTTATCGCCGTATCGGTCGGAGAAGGTCTTTCTGAGATTTTCAAGGGCATCGGCGCTGACTATATCATCGAGGGCGGACAAACGATGAATCCGAGTACGGAGGATATGCTGGAAGCAATCGAAAAAGTCCATGCCGAGACAGTTTACATTCTGCCGAACAATAAAAATATTATTCTGGCGGCAGAGCAGGCAAAGAGCCTGTCAGAAGATACCAAGGTATATGTAGTTCCGTCCAAGACGGTTCCGCAGGGTATCACGGCGCTGATTAATTTTGCTCCGGATCTGACGGCGGAAGAAAATATGGAACAGATGACCGAGGAGATGAGCCACGTTAAGACCGGTCAGATTACCTACGCAGTCCGCAATACATCGATCGATGGTATGGAGATCGCAGAGGGCGATATCATGGGGATCGGCGACAGCGGCATGCTGGCAGTTGGCAAGAATATCGAGGAGACCGCGATGGAGTCACTTCGTAAGATGGTAGATGATGAGTCTGAGCTTGTGACGATCTATTATGGTGAGGATGTCACGGAAGAGGACGCAGAGGCATTCTGTGAGAAAGCCCGCAAAGAATTTACATCCTGCGAATTTGAATGCCAGAATGGCGGGCAGCCGATTTACTATTATATGATTTCGGTAGAGTAGATTTAGGTCGTTTAAAGTGATTGAAATGCGTTAAATGAAGCTGCATTATTGGCTGAGAAAATGCAGATAACGAGGAAATGAATTTTCTATGTGATGGCGCAGATAAAACATTTGACGTATAAAACAAAATAATTCATAAGTATGAAATGAGGCAGGTCAGGGGAGAGATCCCTGCGTCCTGCCTCTCTTTCATTCCAATGTATTCCCGGATTTTTTGTCCGGTAACTGTCCGCGTGGCTGATTTTCCGGAGAATATTCTGAAAAGCAGGAGGAGATAAATGGAACAGCAGAATATAACCGCTGTCAAGGGCATCGGTGAAAAGACGGCAAAGCTATTTCAAAAAATAGGCGTGGAAACGGTGGAAGAACTGCTCCATTATTATCCGCGTGCTTATGATGAGTTTAAGGAACCGCAGCCGATCGCGGAACTGAAGGAAGATACGATCGCGGCAGTCGGCGGAATCCTGGCAAAAACGGCGGATGTGGTGCGGTATGGAGCGCGCCTGCAGGTTACGACGGCTGGATTGCGGGATAGCGGAGGCACACTGGCGCTGGCATGGTACAATATGCCCTATCTGCGCGGGACGCTCAAGGCGGGGGAACGCTTTATTTTCCGTGGCCGTGTGGTAAAAAAAAGGGGAAGACTTACGATGGAGCAGCCGGAGATCTACCGCCCGGAACAGTATGCGAAAGTCGTGTCGTCTATGCAGCCGGTTTACGGACAGACGAAGGGACTTGGCAATAAGACGATCGCAAAGGCAGTCACGGAAGCCCTCACGATGCGCCAGATGGAACGGGAATATCTGCCGGCTGGTCTGCGGGAAAAGTACGGATTGGCGGAAATCAACTATGCGCTGGAGCACATCCATTTTCCGGCAAACCGGGAAGAACTGATGTTTTCCCGGAAACGTCTTGTATTTGATGAATTTTTCATGTTCCTGATGTCAGTGCGCCTGCTCAAAGACAAAAAAGAAGATAAAAAGAGCGCATATCCATTTACGTTTTCTGGGGAAATGGCGTCGGTGGAAGAGCGCCTTCCATATGCTCTGACCGGGGCACAGAAAAAGGTAATCCGGGAGGTGTACGCCGATTTGTCCGGCGGGCATATCATGACCCGATTGATTCAGGGCGACGTTGGTTCGGGTAAGACGATTGTGGCAATTCTGGCGTTGCTGCAGGCGGCGGCAAATGGATATCAGGGGGCGCTGATGGTACCGACGGAGGTACTGGCGCGCCAGCATTACGAATCGATGACCGAATTGTTTGCGTCGCTGGGAATCACATATCGTCCGGTGCTTCTGACCGGTTCGATGACAGCGAAGGAAAAAAGGCTTGCCAGAGAGTCGATTGAAAATCATGAGGCAGATATCGTGATTGGAACCCACGCGCTGATTCAGGAAAAAGTGGTGTACGACAATCTGGCATTGGTAATCACGGATGAACAGCACCGTTTTGGAGTGGCACAGCGGGAAATGCTGAGCAAAAAAGGCGGCGAGCCGCATGTGCTTGTCATGAGTGCGACGCCGATCCCGCGGACGCTGGCGATTATTTTATATGGGGATCTTGATATTTCCATCATCGATGAACTTCCGGCAAACCGGCAGCCGATCAAGAACTGTGTCGTGAACCGTGAATTTCGCCCGAATGCCTACCGTTTCATCGAAAATGAAGTCCGCGCCGGACGTCAGGCATACGTCATCTGCCCGATGGTCGAGCCGAGCGAGATGCTGGAGGCAGAGAACGTCATCGATTATACCGAAGAGCTGCGCCGCGCCCTGTCCCCGTCGATCCGGGTGGAATATCTGCACGGAAAGATGAAGGGAAAAGAAAAAAATGCGATCATGGAAGCATTTGCGGCAAATGAGATTCATGTGCTGGTATCCACCACGGTCATCGAGGTCGGAATCAATGTCCCGAATGCCACCGTTATGATGATCGAAAATGCCGAGCGTTTCGGTCTGGCGCAGCTCCATCAGCTCCGCGGGCGCGTCGGTCGAGGAAAAGACCAGTCCTACTGCATCATGGTCAACGCCTCCGGCGAGGAAGACGCTGGAAAGCGGCTGGATATTCTCAATAAGTCAAATGACGGCTTCTACATCGCCTCCGAAGACTTAAAACTGCGCGGTCCCGGAGACCTCTTCGGCGTCCGCCAGAGCGGCGATCTCGAATTCCATTTAGCGGATATATTTGCAGATGCAGATATATTGAAGGCAGTTTCGGATGAAGTGAAGAAATTAATGGATAAAGATCCGCTGTTGGAGGCGGAGGAGAATCAGGAACTGAAACGGAAGATGAATGGGTATTTAGAGAGAGGATGGGCGAAGGTGAATTTGTGATGGGGATGGATTGAATTGCAAATCGCGGTTTGAGTAGATTAGTTAGAAAAAACTCCTGCATACACAGAATGAAGATTCATCTGTGTATGCAGGAGTTTTTTGAAATTTCCAGCCGTTTATCAGCCGTCAATTCTCATTACATTTTCCCTTCGTTATATCGCTTAATCAGCTTCTGGATCTTCGCAGTCGGTGTCAGTGCGTTCTCCAGAGATACGTTATGGTTCAGGGAGTTGATGATTGCAGCGATAAATTTGCTCATATCAGCTTCTACATACCAGTCACGTTTAAGAAGTTCCGGCGTGTGGTAGTTTAAGTTGGTGGTTACAACGCAGTCGAGGTAACCTTTTGCGAAAAATTCGTCGAATTTCTCAAGTCCGTTGGTGAACAGACCGAAAGTAGCGCATACAACGACGCGTTTTGCCTTGCGCTCTTTGAGGGCGCGGCAGGTGTCCAGCATGCTCTCGCCGGAGGAGATCATGTCATCGATGATGAGAACGGTCTTTCCTTCAACGGAAGAACCTAAGAACTCATGGGCAACGATCGGGTTACGTCCATTGACAACACGGGAGTAATCGCGGCGTTTGTAGAACATACCCATGTCAACACCCAGGTTGTTTGCCAGATATACGGCGCGGGACATAGCGCCCTCGTCCGGGCTGATAACCATCAGGTTGTCCTTGTCGATCTTTAAGGTTTTGTCATGGTTCAGTAATGCCTTGATAAACTGGTAGGTCGGCATGAAATTATCAAAACCGCTTAACGGAATGGAGTTCTGTACACGCGGGTCATGTGCATCGAAGGTAATGATGTTGCTTACGCCCATCTGAATCAGTTCTTCGAGCATCATCGCGCAGTCAAGGGATTCACGACCGCTGCGCTTGTGCTGGCGTCCTTCATATAAGAACGGCATGATAACATTGACACGATGTGCGGTAGCAATGGATGCGCCGATGATACGTTTTAAATCCTGATAATGGTCGTCCGGGGACATATGATTGGTAAATCCGCTCATTTTGTAGGTCAGGCTGTAGTTGGTTACATCGACCATGGCGTAAATATCGGTACCACGGACAGACTCATTGACGATGCCTTTTGCTTCACCGCTTCCGAAACGCGGGCACGCGCAGTCAAGCATGTAGGAATCAGCATCATAGCCGCGGTACTGTAAATTTTCCTGACGTTTTTTCAGGACTTCAATATCGTTGCGGCGGAAATTGATAATGTGGGAGTTGACTTTCTCAGCCAGATCCCGGCAGCTCTCCAGTGCGGCAATTTTAAGCGGCGCAACCGGAAGCGTGTCATTAAACACGTAGTCATTCGACATGATTATACCTCCAAACAGTGTAGGTCCTTCGATGCATGCGGGCAGAGCGTACAAGTTTGTCTGCCATTTGCAGGACATAATACAACTACTTTATACCATTTTATGATAAGAAACGTCAATAGCAAATGAGAAAATTACAAAAAAAATCAAATATTTGGCGTGCTTCCCCAAAAATCCGCATCTGCGAATCAGAAGCACAACTTTACAAAAAAGCTGATTACTGTTAATATAATACTGGATTCTTAGGGTTTAAAAATATTTGAAATGAGGATTTTATAAATGAAAAAAGGTCATCTGATAAAATCGGTCGATCCGGGCTCGATTGCGGAGGAAATGGAGCTGGAGCCGGGGGACGTCCTTTTGACGATCGATGGAGATGAGATAGAGGATATTTTTGATTATGAATATAAGATAAACAGCGAGGAGATCACGCTGCTGGTCCGCAAGAAAAACGGTGAGGAGTGGGAACTGGATATCGTAAATGAGTATCAGGATCTGGGGATTACCTTTGAAAATGGTCTGATGAGCGATTATCGTTCCTGCAGGAATAAGTGCATCTTCTGTTTCATCGACCAGATGCCGCCGGGCATGCGTGAGACACTGTATTTTAAGGACGATGATTCCAGACTTTCGTTCCTGCAGGGCAACTATATCACGCTGACGAATATGAAGGATAAGGATATTGAGCGGATTATCCGGTTTAAGCTGGCGCCGATCAATATTTCAGTGCAGACGACAAATCCGGAGCTGCGCTGCAAGATGCTTCATAACCGCTTTGCCGGTGAGGCACTCCAGAAAATCGACCGCCTGTATGAGGCGGATATCCCGATGAATGGTCAGATCGTTTTATGCCGGGGCGTCAATGACGGGGCGGAGTTAGACCGTTCGATCCGTGATCTGACGAAATACATTCCGGCGATGCAGAGTGTTTCGGTCGTGCCGGTCGGTCTTTCGAAGTACCGCGATGGTCTGTATCCGCTTGAGCCATTTACACCGGAGCAGTTGGGCGATACCATTGATTTGATAGAGAAATGGCAGAAGAAGATCTATGCGGAACACGGTATTCACTTCATTCACGCCAGCGATGAGTTTTACATGGGCGCCGGGCGCCCACTTCCGGAAGCGGATCGCTATGATGGCTATATCCAGCTGGAAAATGGGGTCGGCATGATTCGCCTGATGGAGG
>ERZ791931.2023-NODE-2023-length-12819-cov-2.459417_pt1 | contig 12819 bp, 13 predicted proteins | sample MGYA00510127_ERZ791931 | MGnify/ENA primary metagenome ERZ791931 (study PRJEB30046, sample SAMN00792067) | human gut metagenome | study: EMG produced TPA metagenomics assembly of the A metagenome-wide association study of gut microbiota in type 2... | reverse complement strand
CGGAAAAGAACTTGTAAACGGTGACAGCATTTTCGATTATGATGTGACGAAGCTCTCCGTGTATACAAGAGACATCGGGCTTGCGGGAATCGAGGTCTATGATCTTCTGCGCGACGAGTATGATATCCAGATCGAATTCGGTGACATCAGCAACATTCTGGCTTACATTTCCATCGGAGATCGTATCCAGGACATCGAGCGCCTTGTTGGTGCTCTGGATGATATCGAGCGTCTTTACAAAAAAGACAGCTCCGGACTGCTCTCTGGCGAGTACATTTCTCCAAAGGTTGTTATGTCCCCGCAGAAAGCGTTCTACTCCGAGAAGGTCTCCGTTCCGGTGGAAGCGTCTTCAGGAAGAGTCTGTGCGGAGTTTGTTATGTGTTATCCGCCGGGAATCCCGATCCTGGCGCCGGGGGAGATGATCACGGACGACGTGGTCCAGTATATCCTGTATGCGAAGAAAAAGGGATGCTCCATGCAGGGAACAGAAGATCCGGCGGTGGATCATCTGATGGTGCTGGCAAACATATAGGCTTTGGCCAATACGATACAAGGAGTCACGAGATATGGAATTCTGGTTTTCAGAACTGCACACCGGAAACGTAAAGCTGTCCATCAAGATCGAAAAGCAGCTGTTTTCCGGGGAGAGTGAATATCAGCGGATCGACGTGTTCGATTCCGAGGAATTTGGAAAATTTATCTCTCTGGACGGGGAGATCGTATTCTCCGAGAAGGACGAGTTTATTTATGACGAGATGGTGACCCATGTGCCGATGGCGGTCCATCCGTGTGTGAAGGATGTACTGATCATCGGCGGCGGCGACGGCGGTGTCGCGAAAGAGCTTTTGCAGTATGACTGCGTGGAACATATCGATGTCGTGGAGACGGATGAGATGTTTGTGGAGGTTTCAAGAAAATTTTTCCCGGAGGTAGCCTGTGCCTTAGATGATCCGCGTGTCGAGGTCCACTATGATGACGGTCTGAGATTTTTAAGAAACAAGAAGGCAAAGTATGACCTCATCATCAACGATTCCACAGACCCCTTCGGCCATACTGAGGGACTGTTCACGAAGGAATTTTACGGTAGCTGTTACAGCGCCTTAAAGGAAGATGGGATCATGGTCTACCAGCATGGAAGCCCATTCTACGATGAGGACGAGCTGGCCTGCCGCAGTATGCACCGAAAGGCATTCCGCTCCTTCCCGATCAGCCGTGTGTATCAGGCGCATATTCCAACCTGTCCGTCCGGATACTGGCTCTTCGGCTTCGCTTCAAAGAAATATCATCCCATCAAGGATTTCAAGCCTCGGGAATGGGATGCATTAAATATCGAAACCTGGTATTACACGACACATCTTCACATGGGCGCATTCATGCTGCCGAAGTATGTTGAGGATCTTTTAAAAGAGGAGGAAAAATAAACATGAGCAGATTAATGATCATCGGCTGCGGAGGTGTTGCGTCCGTAGCGATCCACAAGTGCTGTCAGAACAGTGATGTATTCACAGAAATCATGATCGCAAGCCGTACCGTATCCAAGTGCGATGCCTTAAAGGAGAAACTTCAGGGAACAACAAAGACGAAGATCACGACCGCGAAAGTGGATGCTGACAACGTGGACGAGCTGGTGGCTTTAATGGAAAGCTACAAGCCGGATGCAGTGTTAAACGTTGCACTCCCGTATCAGGACCTGACGATCATGGATGCATGCTTAAAGGCCGGCGTGAACTATATCGATACCGCAAACTACGAGCCGGAGGACACCGACGATCCGACATGGCGCGCGATCTATGAAAAACGCTGCAAGGAAGAGGGCTTCACCGCATACTTCGATTATTCCTGGCAGTGGGCATATCAGGAGAAATTCAAAGAGGCTGGACTTATGGCACTCTTAGGAACAGGTTTTGACCCGGGCGTCACAAGCGTCTTCTCCGCGTATGCGTTAAAGCACTATTTCGATGAGATCCACACCATCGACATCTTAGACTGCAACGGCGGCGACCATGGTTATCCGTTCGCTACAAACTTCAACCCGGAGATCAACCTCCGTGAGGTATCCGCAAACGGCTCCTACTGGGAGAACGGCCACTGGGTAGAGACAAAGCCGATGGAGATCAAGCGTGAGTACAACTTCCCGCAGGTCGGCGAGAAGGACATGTACCTTTTACATCATGAGGAAATCGAATCCCTTGCAAAGAACATTCCGGGCGTAAAGCGCATCCGCTTCTTCATGACCTTCGGACAGAGCTACCTGACCCACATGAAATGCTTAGAGAACGTTGGAATGCTTTCCACTTCCCCGGTAAACTTTAACGGATAGGAGATTGTTCCGATCCAGTTCTTAAAGGCTCTTCTTCCGGATCCGGCATCCTTAGGTCCGAGAACCGTCGGAAAGACAAACATCGGCTGTATCTTTACCGGTGTGAAGGACGGAAAAGAGAAGACGATCTATATTTATAACGTATGTGACCATCAGGAGTGTTACAAGGAAGTCGGCTCCCAGGCCATCTCCTACACGACAGGCGTACCGGCAATGATCGGTTCCATGATGGTAGTCGACGGAACCTGGAAGGGCGCAGGTGTATTCAACGTCGAGGAGTTCGATCCGGATCCGTATATGGAAGCACTGAACAAGTGGGGACTTCCGTGGGTTGTGGATGAAAATCCGGAGATCGTGAAATAAAAATTGAAAATGAATGACTGTTCGGCAGATTCGTGCTGTCCGTGGGAAAAAATGCGGAATGTGGAACAGTTTCAAGTACAGAAAACACCTCTGGCAGGAACGAGTTGTCAGGGGTGTTGCTGTATTGTGATACGGCAGTAAAAATGAACTTCGTTTTCTAGTAGGGCTGAAATGTGTATCGGGAACGAGTCAGTAATTGGAGAATAAAATGAAGATTAATGAATTACCCACTCCATGTTATGTAATTGATGAAAAAAAGCTTCGGAAGAATCTGGAAATCTTAAAGAAAGTCAAAGACGACACCGGCTGCAAGATCCTCCTTGCACAGAAGGCATTCTCGAACTTCTTCGAGTACCCGCTGATCGGGCAGTATCTGGACGGAACCACAGCCAGCGGTCTTTTCGAGGCAAAGCTTGGATATGAAAAAATGGGAAAAGAAAATCACGTATTCGCTCCGGCCTTCAAGGAATCAGAGATCGGGGAACTCACCGATATCTGCGAACATCTGGTATTCAATTCCTTTTCCCAGCTTGAAAAATACGCGGACTTCTGTAAGGAAAAAGGCGTCAGCATCGGCATCCGCGTAAACCCGGAGTGCTCCACTCAGGGCGACCACGCGATCTACGATCCCTGCGCGCCGGGATCCAGACTCGGCGTGACCCTGGCAAATTTTCGGGAAGATCTCGTGGAAAAGCTTGATGGGATCCATTTCCATACCCTCTGCGAGCAGAACTCGGATGATCTGGAGACGACTCTGAAGGCGGTGGAGGAAAAATTCGGAAAGTACCTGAAGCTTCCGAATATCAAATGGCTCAACATGGGCGGCGGACACCATATCACGAGAAACGATTACGACATCGACCGTTTAGAACGCTGCATCCGCCATATGCAGGAGACATATGACGTCACTGTCTATGTGGAACCTGGGGAAGCCGTGGCGTTAAACGCGGGATATCTTGTGACGGAAGTCATGGACATTGTGGATAACGGGATCAGGACGCTGATCTTAGATGCCTCCGCAGCCTGCCATATGCCGGATGTGCTGGAGATGCCCTACCGTCCGCCGTTAAAAGACTCCGGCGAAGCGGACGAAAAGCAGTACACCTACCGCCTCTCCTCCATGACCTGTCTTGCGGGTGACGTGATCGGTGACTATTCCTTTGACCACGAGATTCAGATCGGCGATAAACTCTATTTCGAGGACATGGCGATCTACTCCATGGTAAAAAACAACACCTTCAACGGCATGTGCCTGCCGTCCATCGCGCGGATGGATGAGAATGGGGAGTGCAGTGTGGTGAAAACCTTTGGGTATGAGGAATTTGTGAGAAGACTGGGATAAAAAAGAAACATGATTATAGAAAACGGGGCTGCCGCATACCAAAATTGGTGCGGCAGACCCTTCTCATTATTTTCGTTTCACAACGGCTGTTTTTCCACGAAAAGCAATCCCGATTTTTATGATCGGCCGGACACCTGCATCCTGCAATTCTGTGTCATATTTTTTCACATCTATTTGTTGGAGGGCGCGATCTGCCAGCGCATCCAGATCCACATGATCATCATTTGTGTGTTTGAATTCAAACAGGAATCCCGGAATTCCTTTTACTAATGGATTCAGTTGAATATCAAATCGGCCAAGCCCCGATTCTCGATTGGAACGAATCTGGTACCTGTTTCCAAGGATCGCACATAATCCAAGCATCATGCCATGATAAAAACTTTCATTTGCCCCATCCATAGAAGAAATACTCTGCAGCATAAAACTCTCCAGCAAAGACTGAAGCTTTTTTGCATTTCCGGAGAATATCGCCTGATTGATAGAAATCGCGACGCTGTTCTGATTCGTCCGATTCAAAATTTCTTTTTCATAAACACAGGCAATCTCTTTATTTGGAATTGCAACATCACACATGAAATTTCCATCATTCTGTGGATAAATTTCTGCAACTTTTAAGTAACCCGCAACAAGAAGAAAACTATAAATCGTGTATGGATTATTCTGGATCTCCGGATAGATCACGCTGGTGTCTATATACGTAGTGATTTTTTCACCGCAGAGCAGTTTATGAAGTCCTTCCGTTATCTCGGGTGTAGCTGTCGCGATAATCTCACCAATGATTTCGTTGCTGCCGGTAGACTGCCAGAACGCCTTTGGGAAGCACTGATCGGTAATGTAATTGATCACAGACCATGGATTAAAGATTTCTGTATGACCAAATCGGTATCCGTCATACCAGTTGCAGATCTCCTGATATTTGTCCTCTTTCCCATAGTAGTGCAGAATATCTTTTACTTCTTCAGTTGTAAAGCCGAAATATTCACTGTAACTGTCGTCCAAAATTGAATTGGTTTTCAAATTATTCATGCCGCTGAAAATGCTTTCTTTTGCAACACGGAGTATGCCTGTGAGAAAGCCAAAAGCCAGATGTGGATTATCCTTCAGGCCGCCGGAAAAGAAATTACGCATGAAATTCACGATTTCAGGATAAAAATTGCAATGATGTCCCTGCTGGATCGGTGTATCGTATTCATCAATAATGATAATACATTCTTGTCCATAATGCTTGTGCAGTAACAGAGATAAGATTTGTAATCCCATCTGGCAGTCTACTTCATTCGCATTGTCACTGGCAAGGCGATGGTACTGTTCTTTTTCATAGATTCCAAGTGCAGTACTTTCCTCAAGTTCACTGTGCCGTATAAATTCCAGTGAAATCAGCTTACGGATCTTCTGAAATGTCTCCTGCCATGTCAGACATTTTACATCCTTAAATGTCAGGAATATGACCGGATACTTTCCCTGATGCCGGGTATAACCAGAACCACACTGCCATATCTGCTTATCCTTGAAATAAATGGAGGTGTTTTTTCAAAAAAGACCCGAACCATATCCATATTCAATGTTTTACCGAAACGTCGCGGACGGGTAAACAACGATACCATAGGTTTCGTATCCAGAAAATCACGGATCAGCAAGGTTTTATCTACATAATAATAGCTTGTGGTCGCCGTCTTGAAATCAGAAATCCCAATGGGCATCGGCTTTTTCTTTTCGCCTGAATCTGGCCAAACTGCATTTTCTGGAATCAGCCAGGAATGTCCCTTTTTCACAGCTCCGGAAATTTCGCCCTGCTTGCACATCTGCTGGACTCTGCGCACTGTGATTCCCATTGCTTTTGCCGTTTCCATGCTGGATAAATAGTTCATAGAACACCTCCAAACGTAATTCTATCATAAGTATATCTCATCAAACGAAATATTACAACTCTGCATTTCGCTTATATTTCGTTTCAAACGAAATGTATAGACAGCAACAGTCGGGAGGACAATTCTGAATAAAAAAGCCGAATGAACGTTAATTTCATTCGGCAGTGAAGCTTTACGCATCTTTTGTTTCTGTATTTTGTCTGTACAGGATCATCAGTCCGCGGAGCAGAAGATCCGGATCATATGTAATCTTATGCGTACAAAGCGGGGTGATAAATCTTGCCATGCCGCCGGTTGCGATCAGTGTGGCTTCTTCGCCGAGTTCTGCGGTCATGCGGTCGATAAGACCGTCAAGCATTGCGGCATTGCCGAGCATGATACCGTTTCTCATACATTCGATGGTGTTCTTTCCGATTGCGCGTTTCGGAACATCGAAGCTGATCCTCGGAAGCTGGGCTGTATTGGAAACGAGGGAGTTTAAGGCAACCTTTACACCGGGGAGAATCACACCGCCGATGTAATTTCCATCGTGGTCCACCACATCGAGCGTTGTCGCGGTTCCCATGTCCGCGATGATGATCGGTCCTTTGTATTTGGCATTTGCAGCGACAGCGGCCACGATCCGGTCACCGCCGATCTTAGGGTTATCCATCTTGATGTTTAAGCCTGTCTTCATTCCGGAACCGACAAGAAGCGGTTTCTTTCCAGTGATCTTCTTTACGGCGGAAGAGATCGGCGCGTTCAGTGGCGGGACAACGGATGCCATAATGGAACCTTCGATATCATTTTTCTTTACTTTATGGATCTCCAGAATATTCTTTAAAAGGATCGCGTATTCGAGACTCGTTTTCCGGTCATCGGTGGTGATGCGCTCCTCAAAATATGTTTTATTGTCGTCAAGACCTCCGACAACGATATTACTGTTTCCCATGTCGATCGCTAAAATCATTGAGAAAACTCCTTCCACAAATCTAAGTAACGTGTTATACTGTTTTTACGTGTGCAGTTGATCAAAGGTTCCGTATTTGCGGGACTTGCCAGCCGTCACTGTGAATATGAGAAACGTGTGAGACAGGTTCCTCATAATTTTAAAGTTCGAATTATCTTACCATAAATTGACTAAAATTACAACGGAGGATTCCAAATGTTAGCAGGAAAAACCGTACTTTTATGCGTGAGCGGCAGTATCGCTGCATATAAAATCGCATATCTCGCCAGCGCACTGAAAAAACTGAAGGCAGATGTCCATGTGCTTATGACCCGGAATGCGACAAATTTCATCAACCCGATTACATTCGAGACACTGACCGGAAATAAATGCCTGGTGGATACATTTGACCGGAACTTTGAATTTTCCGTTGAACATGTTTCCCTTGCGAAGGCAGCGGATGTTGTCCTCGTTGCCCCGGCTTCCGCGAATGTGATCGCGAAGCTGGCCCATGGCCTTGCGGACGATATGCTGACGACCACAGTTCTCGCATGTACCTGCAAGAAGATCATCAGCCCGGCGATGAATACGAGAATGTTCGAGAATCCGATCACACAGGATAACTTAAAGATTTGCGAACACTACGGAATGGAAGTGATCAGTCCGGCAAGCGGATACCTCGCCTGCGGCGATACCGGAGCGGGAAAGATGCCGGAGCCGGAGGTGCTGCTCCAGTATATCTTAAAGGAAGTCCAGTACGAGAAAGACTTAAAAGGAAAGAAGATCCTCGTGACCGCAGGCCCGACGAGGGAGGCCATCGATCCGGTCCGCTATATTACAAACCACAGTACCGGAAAGATGGGATATGCCATCGCGAAGACGGCTGCTCTCCGCGGCGCTGACGTGACTCTTGTTTCCGGACCGGCAGAGGTGGAGCCGCCGATGTTCGTAAACTTTGTTCCGGTGGTCACTGCCAAAGATATGTTTGAGGCCGTGACAAGCCGCAGTGATGAGATGGACGCGGTGATCAAGGCCGCGGCTGTCGCTGACTACCGCCCGAAGTTCGTGAATACCGAGAAGACAAAGAAGAAAGACGGGGATATGGCGATCGAACTGGAGCGCACCGATGATATCTTAAAGTGGCTTGGTGAGCACAAAAAGGACAGCCAGTTTCTTTGCGGATTTTCCATGGAAACGGAACATATGCTGGAGAATTCCAGGGCAAAATTAAAGAAGAAGAACCTCGATATGATCGTTGCCAACAATCTGAAGGTTGCCGGTGCCGGTTTCGGAACGGACACGAACGTGGTGACGATGATCCGCGAGAACAGGGAGATCGAACTTCCGATCATGTCGAAGGAAGAGGTTGCAGGGGCGATCTTAGACGAGATCTTTGGGATCGAGCGATAATTGCTATAAATATAACGAATTTTAGGGCTTTCTTCTTGACGAAAGCCTTAAATACTGGTAAAAATTTAAGTGGAAAAATATAGATTTTTAAGATAGATTTGGAGGAAAATTTTTTGGCTTCATTAAATGATGAAATAAAGAGACGACGGACATTCGCGATCATTTCCCACCCGGATGCCGGTAAAACGACACTGACTGAGAAATTCCTGTTATACGGAGGCGCGATCAACCTTGCCGGAACCGTAAAGGGACGCAAAGCGACAAAGCATGCAGTCTCCGACTGGATGGAGATCGAGAAGGAGAGAGGTATCTCTGTAACATCTTCCGTACTCCAGTTCAATTATGAGGGATACTGCATCAACATCCTTGATACCCCCGGACACCAGGATTTCTCCGAGGATACCTACCGTACCTTAATGGCAGCGGACTCCGCTGTCATGGTCATCGACGGATCAAAGGGTGTCGAGGCGCAGACCATCAAACTGTTCAAAGTCTGTGTGATGCGCCATATCCCGATTTTTACCTTTGTAAACAAGATGGACCGCGAGGCGAGAGACCCGTTCGAGCTCATGAGCGAGATCGAGGAGGTTCTCGGAATCCATACCTGCCCGATCAACTGGCCGATCGGCTGTGGAAAGAGCTTCAAGGGCGTTTATGACCGCCAGACAAAGAAGATCACGACCTTCACGGCTGCCATGGGCGGACAGAAGGAGGTTGCCACAGAGACCTTCGACGTGGAGGGAACAGACGTGGATTCCGTTATCGGTTCCGATTTCCACGCTCAGTTGAGGGACGATATCGAGCTTCTCGACGGGGCAAGCGATGAGTTTGATCAGGAGCTTGTAAGTGCCGGAAAGCTTTCACCGGTGTTCTTCGGATCTGCTCTCACAAACTTCGGTGTTGAGACATTTCTGGAGCATTTCTTAAATATGACGACTTCTCCGCTTCCGCGAAGAACGACAGACGGCGTGATCGATCCGTTCAGACCTGATTTCTCCGCCTTCGTATTTAAGATCCAGGCGAATATGAATAAGGCGCACCGTGACCGTATCGCTTTCATGCGCATCTGTTCCGGTAAATTTGAGGCCGGAATGGAAGTAAACCATGTCCAGGGCGGCAAGAAGATCCGTCTGACCCAGCCGCAGCAGCTGATGGCTGAGAGCCGTAAGATCATTGACGAGGCTTATGCCGGAGATATCATCGGCGTTTTCGATCCGGGTATTTTCTCCATCGGTGACACGCTCTGTACGTCCAACGAGAAGTTCCAGTTTGAGGGTATCCCGACCTTCGCTCCGGAGCATTTCGCGAGAGTCCGCCAGATCGATACCATGAAGAGAAAACAGTTCTTAAAGGGTGTCAACCAGATCGCTCAGGAAGGCGCGATCCAGATCTTCCAGGAGTTCAACACCGGTATGGAGGAGATCATCGTCGGCGTTGTCGGTGTCCTGCAGTTTGAGGTCCTGACCTACCGCTTAAAGAATGAGTATAATGTAGACGTAAGACTGGAACAGCTTCCGTTTGAGTACATCCGCTGGGTTGAGAATCCGGAGGAAGTGGATGTGGCGAAGATCCAGGGCACATCCGATATGAAACGCATCTGTGACCTCAAGGGCAATCCGTTATTGTTATTCATCAACAGCTGGAGTGTCGGCATGGTCGAGGAGAGAAATCCGAACTTAAAACTCAGTGAGTTCGGAAAGAACTAATCAAGTTTACAAAATATATCATCACAGGAACATGCGGAACCAGTTGTTTCGACTGGGAATACCGCATAGACAGGAGGAATATAAGATGAGTAAGATCGATGTTGTAAGAGCAGCTATGGTCGAGGCGATGAAAGCAAAAGATAAAGAGAGAAAGGATTCCCTTTCCATGCTTCTCTCTGCGTTAAAGAACGCGCAGATCGACAAGCGTGAAGCTCCGCTCACAGAGGATGAGGAGAATGCGATCGTAAAGAAAGAGATCAAGCAGGTCAAGGAGACGATCGATACCGCTCCGGCAGACCGCGCTGATATCATCGAAGAGGCAAAGAAGAGACTGGCCGTATATCAGGAGTTCGCTCCGGCAGATATGACCGAGGACCAGATCAGGGAGACGATCGCAAAGGTTCTCGCAGAGCTTGGAATCGAAGCCCCGACAGCAAAGGACAAAGGAAAGATCATGAAGTCCTTAATGCCGCTTGTAAAGGGAAAGGCAGACGGCAAGATCGTAAATGAGATCTTAGCTGGATTCATGAAATAAGGTAAATGAACGAAACGCCTGCGAAGCAGACAATAAAGCGCGTAAGTGCGGGTTTGTGATCAGGCATGCAGCCAATAACTGGCGCACAGAATAAGTATGGTATAAGCGGGGCTGGCTTTACGATCTCGGAAACGCCCGGGATGAGACGGTCCCGCCTGTCTGTAAAATGGGTTATAACAAAAGAAATATGGAGGCGGAAATTATGTATAAAGAGAAGATCAGCCGGTATATTGACGCGCACAGGAAAGAAATGCTGGAGGACATCGGAGCTCTTTGCCGGATCAACAGTGTGAAGGGGTCTTACCGTATCGGAAAACCGTATGGGGAAGGGTGTTCCGAGGCGCTGCGTACAGCTCTGCATATTGCGGAATGTTACGGTTTTGCCATCAACAACTATGACAACTATGTTGGAACCGTTGACATGAATGACAAGGAGGCACAGCTCGATATTCTGGCACATCTGGATGTTGTTCCGGCCGGAGACGGATGGACCGTTACAGAGCCTTTTGAGACGGTAGTAAAAGACGGAAAGATCTATGGCCGCGGAACTGCGGATGATAAGGGACCGGCAATTGCTGCCCTCTACGCGATGCGTGCCGTAAATGAACTTGGAATCCCGATGAAAAAGAACGTCCGCCTGATCCTTGGCACTGATGAGGAGTGCGGAAGCTCCGATATCACCCACTACTACAGCGTGGAAAAGGAAGCTCCGATGACCTTCTCCCCAGATGCGTCCTTCCCGGTGATCAATATCGAGAAAGGCCGGATCGGAGGTAATTTTACGGCAGAGTTCGAGCCGTCTGACCGCCTTCCGAAGATGGTATCCTTCCACAGCGGAACGAAGACGAATGTGGTTCCGGGCGCGGCAGAGGCATTATTTGAGGGTCTTGACGGAGATGAGACAGAAACTCTCGCAAAGAGCATGGAAGAGGAGCTTGGAATCCGGTTCACGGTATCCTCTGAGGATGGCTGCCTGAAGATCGCTGCAGCTGGCGAAAACGGCCATGCAATGGCACCGTGGAAAGGAAAGAATGCCCTGACAGGACTCTTATCCCTGATCGAGCGTCTTCCGTTGGCGGAATGCGGACAGGTAAAGGCAGTCCGCGCGTTAAACCGCCTGATGCCGCACGGTGACTGGTACGGCGAAGCGCTTGGAATCAAGATGAGCGATGAGGAGTCCGGCGAATTGACATTGGCATTCAGCATGCTGGATATTTCCGAGAAAAGCTTAGAGGGCGAATTTGACAGCCGTTGTCCGATCTGTGCCACAAAGGAAAACACCATTGATGTGATCCGTGAAAAAATGGAAGCAGATGGAATCTCCTTTAATACGGAAGAGATGAAGCCGCCGCACCATGTACCGGCAGATTCTGATTTTGTGAAGACACTGCTCTCCGCATATGAGAAATATTCCGGAAGAAAGGGTGAGTGTATCGCCATCGGCGGCGGAACCTATGTCCACAATTTAAAGAACGGTGTTGCTTTCGGCGCTGCCCTTCCGGAGACTGAGAACCACATGCACGGCCCGGACGAGTTCGCGGTGGTTGACGAGCTCACAATGAGTGCAAAGATCTTTGCACAGGTGATTGTGGATCTTTGCTGTTAAAAGAGGTCATGATTGGGAGAAAATGAATAGATAAGCGCAGCAGAGCGCACACGGTCCGGCTTCAGAAATGGAGCCGGACCATTTTTTGTTATGGCTTATAGCAAATTACGCAGAATGAGCGGAAGCCGGAATAGCCGCAGTAAGCAGAGCTTTTTCTTGTAAAAACACGAGATTCATGGTAGCATAGAAGCAATGAAAAATCTGTGCATGGCTGCACGAAAGGAGCAGCAGAGATGAAAGAAATGAACATTCCTGTTGGAGTTTCGGATTTTGAAGAAATTCGTAAAAATGAGTATTACTATATTGATAAATCGGAATTAATAGGAGAGCTGCTCAGCAGAACGGGGATAAAAGTAACGCTTATTACCCGTCCCCGGCGCTTCGGCAAGACATTTGGCATGAGCATGCTGGAAAGCTTCTTCGACATCCGCAAGGAGAGCAGAAAACTGTTTGAGGGACTGAAAATTACAGACAACCAGGCATTGTGCGATGCGTGGATGAACCAGTATCCGACAATTTTTGTTTCGTTTCGACAGGTAGATGGACTGGATTTCACTGGGGCATACGATATGCTCACAATGGTGATTGCAGATTTGTACAACAGACATCTCTATTTGCTTGATGGTAAAAATGCCACGGACTTCCAAAAAGCGGCGTTTGCACATCTCGCACATGGCAGCGGTTCGATAAAAGAAGTTAAGAGCAGCCTTATGCTTTTGACAACGATGATGCAGAGCTATT
>ERZ791931.2019-NODE-2019-length-12853-cov-3.052430_pt1 | contig 12853 bp, 10 predicted proteins | sample MGYA00510127_ERZ791931 | MGnify/ENA primary metagenome ERZ791931 (study PRJEB30046, sample SAMN00792067) | human gut metagenome | study: EMG produced TPA metagenomics assembly of the A metagenome-wide association study of gut microbiota in type 2... | reverse complement strand
TTCTGGAATTTAGAGGCGATATCTGTTTTAATAGAGGACATTTCACTTTCTTCTAATGTAAATACTTCTCTGTAAATGTCTTCCAATGAAAGACTGGAACCATGACCTGTAAAATGTTTGGCGGTGATAGGCTTAAACAGTTCTTCAATATCCCTGAAAGATAACAGGCTCTTAAAATAGTAGATAAAGATCAGCATGAGCATGTGTTCTTTGGAATATTTCTTTTTAACAGGTGGTGGGAGAAGATTATTTTTTGCGTAATTATTGATCATAGTCTTGGTAAGGACCTTGTCTTCTTCATACCGTCTGGTGTTCTTTAAATGTTCTTCCATAAAGGTTGTGACCTGATCCATATACAGGTCAATATTGGGGATCTCTTCCGGTTGTACGTGGGTCTGTCTGTCAAGATAGGCGAAAAGATCCTGAAGCCGTTCTTCATTTATTTTCATTAAAAGTCACCTCGGTTTATATTGTAACATTGCTATATATATTATATAGTATTGAATACTATATGACAAGAATAAAATGTTGATGATTTTTTGAATGAAATGGTTTATAATGTTTCGATGTAACGTTACTTTAATAAGTTCACGCGTAAAACAGCTAAAGAAGTGAAGGTGAAAATACACATAATATTAAGAGCAACTTAAAAAATACACTGTAAAAAACAAATAAAACAAAAACAGAAAAATAAAGATTAATAAAATAAATTGCACAAAAACTATTTGACATATATCATTGGCAATGCTATAATTCATTTAACAACATTATTAATAATATTAGAGATAATATTAAAAAAGGAGGAAGATATATGAAGAAGAGAGCAATGGTGATGGCGGTGGCAGCTATGATGGCAGCCGGAGCACTGACCGCATGCGGAGGCGGTTCCAAGGATACCGCAGGTACAGCTGACACAAAAGCCGCTGAAGAGACCAAGGCAGAGGAAAAGAGCGAGGAGACCGGTGCAGAAGCATCTGGTGAGAAGCAGGTATTCCCGGCTGGTACAGTAACTGTATATGCAATGGGTAACCCGCAGTACAGACAGCAGTGGTTTGAGACCTGGCTGGACAACCACAGAGACATCGCTCCGGATGTTAAGATCGAGTTTGTACAGACCAAGGGTACTGCTGATATCCGTGAGAAGATCACAATGACCGCACTTTCCGGTGCTACCGATGACCTTCCGGATGCAGCTATGTTAGACCCTGTTACCATCCAGGACCTTGCAAAGGCAGGATTATTAAAGGATGAGACAGAGTACCTGACCCCACTTATTGACAAGATGGTAGATGGTGCAACTACAGATGCAACCATCAGCGGTCACATCTATGCACTGCCTGACTCTGTAAGACCTCAGGTTCTGTTCTACAACAAAGCTATTTTCGATGAGTATGGCATTGATCCAGAAATGATGAAGACTATGGACGGCTATATCGAAGCTGGACGTCAGTTAAAGGAAAAGAGCAACGGAGAAGTTTACTTATCTTATATCGATCCTACCAGCAAGACCTGGAGATACTGGGGACGTCGTGGTTTAATGCCATCTGCAGGTGCTAAGATCTGGGATGAGAACGGTGAAGTTGTGATCGGTTCTGACGAAGGAACCAAGAAAGCTTTAGGCGCTCTTGATACTATGAATACAGAAGGACTTCTGTTAAAGACCACCATCATGGAGCCGGCTCTGTATGATGCAATCAACAAAAAGCAGGTTGCTACTTTCTGCATCGGCGCTTTCTGGGATGAGTTCATGCGTAAGAACTGTGAAGCTACCAAGGGTGACTGGAGAGTTATGTCCGCACCTGAATTTGAGGGTGTAAACAAGGCAGGTGCTCCTGTTTCCCAGTACATGGGTATCATTGAAAAAGGTGACAATCCTTATTCCGAACTGTTCCGTATGATGTGGTATGATTTCACCTTTGACGGAGCTGCAAAAGAAGAGTGGGTTAAGTCCATGGAAGAACAGAATGCTCCTTATTCCAACCCTGTTTCCAAGGAACTGTTACAGTCTGACTTCTGGAAAGAACCATCCGATTTCTACGGCGGAATGTCCTTCCGTGAAATGGAAGGTAAGTGCCTGGAGAATGGCGCAGAGAACCTGGTTGTAACTCCTCAGGATGCTGAAGCAGATGAGATCATTTCTGCAGAGTTAGAGAACTATGTTGCAGGCAACCAGACCATGGATGAAGCAATTGCAAACATGGACAAGAACTTAAAGGCTAAGATCGGAAAAGCCGAGATCGTTAAATAATCTATTTATAAACAGCCAGGCGGTTTACTGACAGAAGACCGCCTGGCGTAACTAAAGGAGGAGGTAGAACATGCTTAAGGCACTGAAAAAGTATAAAGCTCCCTATCTGTTTATTCTGCCCTTTTTTATCCTGTTTTTCGTATTCCAGCTGGTTCCTACCATATGGACATTCTACATCAGTTTTACTGACTGGAAGGGAATTGGGGATCCGGAATTTTCCGGTCTGGGCAATTACAAGAAAATGATGGTTGACAACATGTTCTGGGAGTCACTTGGAAATACAGTTGTCTATTGGCTGACAGGCCTCGTCTTTATTTTATTCTGTGCACTGTTGATTGCATGTCTGTTAAACAGCCGTTTTTTAAAGAGCAACAGCGCAAGAGCATTTTTCAAAACAGCTACATTCCTGCCAAATATCTGTGCAGCCATCGCTATGGGACTTATTTTCCGTATGCTGTTTGATGAAAATGTAGGTCTGTTTAATGAACTGCTTACCATATTTGGTGGCAGTAAGATCCCGTGGCTTACAAGTACCACGTATTCCAAGATCCCTGTTATCATCCTGAATGTGTGGAGATATACACCATGGTTTACCATGATCCTGTTATCCGGTCTTTTGAACATTTCAAAAGATTACTATGAGGCAGCAACTGTAGATGGAGCAACCGGACTTCAGCAGTTCTGGTACATCACACTGCCATCTTTAAAGAATATTTTATTCTTCTGTTCCGTGACTCTGACTGTAGATATGTGGAAACTGTTCAATGAGTCCTATATCCTGCCAGGTCCTGGTACATCCAATACATCCCTGTTCCAGTACATGTATGAGTCTGGTTTCAATGTATTTAACATGGGATATGCATCTGCTATTGGGGTAGTACTGATCCTGATCCTGATCGTTATATCTGTGATCCAGTTTATCGTGCGTCATAAGCAGGGAGAAATTTAGGAAAGGAGAACCGACATGAACCATAAAAAAGCAATGTCTTCCGCGATCACATATGGGGTACTGGTGCTGATCACTATTGTATGTCTGTTCCCTATTGTATGGATGTGCCTGATCTCTATCAAAGACATTTCTGAAAGCATTACCGGCTTTAACTCAATTCTTGTAACTCATCCTACACTGGGCAATTTCAAACGTCTGTTTGAGATGATCCCTGTAGGCCAGAATACATTTAACAGTGTATTTACCACCATTATGGGTACTGTAACTTCCCTGTTTTTCTGTGCACTGGCAGGTTTTGCTTTTGCAAAGTATAAATTCCCGGGAAAGACAGTTTTATTCTATTTTGTAATTGCTACCATGCTGGTACCGCCGGAAGTTGGTTCTGTACCACTGTTCATCATCATGAAAAAAGTGGGACTGATCAACAGCCTCTGGTCTTTAGTTATCCCAAGAATTGCAACAGCAGTTGGTATCTTCTACATGAACCAGTATATCACCGATGTTCCGGATGAACTGGTAGAAGCAGCCAGAATTGACGGCTGTACGGATTTTGGTATCTTTATGAAGATCATCCTTCCGGTTATCAAGCCGGCTATGGCTTCCTGGGGTGCGATCACACTGATCGCAAGATGGAATGACTTCTTCTGGCCATTACTTTACTTAAGAAAACAGGCAAAATACACATTGATGGTAACCATTTCCTTACTGCCAGTCAGTGAAGGTTTGTCTACACCATGGCCTGTTATCCTTGCAGGTACCACATTAGTTATCATTCCTATCATTATACTGTATCTGATCCTGGAACGTTTCCAGAAAGCAGGTATGATGGAAGGTGCTGTAAAGGGCTAAATAATGAAAATGACCGATCTTTATTAAAGGGTTCGGAGAAAATAAGAACAGAATGCCGTGTTTCAGGCTGTATGGAGAACGCCTGGAACATGGCATTTTTGTGTTTAGGGAGAACATTTGTTTTTGTGCCTGCTTGCAGGATAGGTACAGGGATGTTATAATGACTCCAGAGAAAAAAAGGCGGTAATAATATGAGCATTTATGATACATTAAATCCAAAACAAAAAGAGGCAGTCTTACATACAGACGGCCCTCTTCTTATACTGGCAGGCGCCGGTTCCGGAAAGACAAGGGTCCTGACCCACAGGATCGCTTATCTGATCGATGAATGTGGGGTAAATCCATGGAACATCATGGCGATCACTTTTACCAATAAAGCAGCCGGGGAAATGCGGGAACGTGTGGATGACCTGGTTGGCTTTGGGGCAGAGAGTATATGGGTCAGCACCTTCCATTCTTCCTGTGTGCGCATCCTGCGCCGTCATATTGAAAGTCTGGGCTATACCACCAGTTTTTCCATTTATGACAGTGATGACCAGAAGACCCTGATGCGTCAGGTGTTTAAGGCAATGAATGTTGATACCAAACAGTTTAAAGAACGGTCTGTCCTGGCAGCTATTTCTTCTGCAAAGGACAAGCTGATCACTCCGGAAGAGTTTCTGTTAAATGCAGGAGCGGATTTCAGGGAAAAGAAGACAGGGGAGATCTATAAAGAATACCAGAAGCAGCTGCGCAAAAATAATGCCCTGGACTTTGATGACCTGATCGTTAAGACTGTAGAACTGTTCCAGAATAACCCGCAGGTACTGGACTATTACCAGGAACGTTTTAAATATATCATGGTAGACGAGTACCAGGATACCAATATGGCCCAGTTTAAGCTGGTAAGCCTCCTGGCTTCCAAGTACCGCAATCTCTGCGTAGTGGGTGATGATGACCAGTCTATTTACCGGTTCAGAGGTGCGGATATCCAGAATATCTTAAGTTTTGAACATACATTCCCAGGCACAAAGGTGATCAAACTGGAGCAGAATTACCGTTCTACCCAGAATATTCTGGATGCGGCAAATGGAGTGATCCGTCATAACTTCGGGCGAAAGGATAAGACTCTGTGGACAGCCAACGGTGAAGGAGACAAGATCTTATTTAAGCAGTTTGATACAGCAAGGGATGAGGCGGATTTTGTAGCCCGCCAGATCCGTGACAGTTCATATTCCTATCAGGATCAGGCAGTGCTTTACAGGACCAATGCACAGTCACGACTGATAGAAGAGCGGTGTATTTTCTATAATATCCCTTACAGACTGGTAGGTGGAGTCAACTTCTATCAGAGAAAAGAAATCAAGGATGTACTGGCGTATTTAAAGACTATTGCAAATGGAGTGGATGACCTTTCCGTGATCCGTATCATCAATGTGCCGAAACGGGGGATCGGCGCCACTACCATTGGAAGGGTGACTGCCTTTGCGTCAGAACATGGAATGAGCTTTTATGATACTTTAAAAGAGGCAAAACAGATCCCGGGTATCGGTAAGGCGGCAGAAAAGATCAGCCGTTTTATTGCCCAGATGGAAGCCTTCCGGGCGATGGCACATTCAGAAGAGTACTCTATTAAAGATCTGATCGATCATATTCTGGAAGATACGGGTTATGAAGAGGAACTTCAGGAAGAGGGCGAGATCGAGGCCCAGACCCGTCTGGAAAATATTGAGGAATTGATCAACAAAGCAGCTGCCTACGAAGAAGACAGTGAACATCCTACACTGGATGAATTTTTGGAGCAGGTGGCGCTGGTTGCGGACATTGACAATGTAGATGACTCGGAAGACAGGGTAACCTTAATGACCCTTCACAGTGCCAAGGGCCTGGAATTTCCAAAGGTCTATTTAGTAGGTATGGAGGACGGGCTTTTCCCGGGAATGATGTCCATTATGTCTGGTGATAAGACAGAAATGGAAGAAGAGCGCAGGCTTTGTTATGTAGGTATCACCCGGGCAAAGAAGGAACTGGTGCTCACAGCAGCCAGACAGCGCATGGTAAACGGAGAGACCAGATGGTCCAAGCCAAGCCGCTTTATTAATGAGATCCCGCCGGAACTTTTAGATACGGATAAATTGCAGCCGGTCCTTGGAAAAGGAAAGCAGGATGACTTTGACGAGTCAGGACTTCCATGGAACCAGGGCACTAAAAGCGGTGTCAGCCGGTTTGGAATGGGATATAATGCCTATGCTTCTAAAACAGCATCACCAACGGGAAGCAGTAAAAGTTCTGGAATGGGCGGTTTTGGCAGCAGCATGCAAAGCTTAGAGCCAAAGAAAAAGCCGGGCTTTGGAAAGACATTTACAGTCCAGAAAGCAGCATCCCTTGACTACAAAGAAGGGGACCGTGTAAAACATGCAAAATTTGGCGAAGGAACTGTAAAAGAGATCATAGACGGGGCAAGGGATTATGAGATCACGGTAGAGTTTGACAAAGGTGGCCAGAAGAAGATGTTAGCGGGATTTGCAAAGCTGGAACGTGTCTGAAAACAGTAGTAAAAAGTAAGAGTTTATGGTATACTAAATAACAAGGAAAATAAGTGCAGAAAGGATGGACCTGCTATGAACAGATTTGACAGAGAAAGATGGGATACCATGGGAAAAGAGGCTTTAAGCCGTGTAGAAGAACTGATGAATACCAGCCGTATCAACGAACTGATCCACAAGAGAGAAGAAGATGAAAAGAAAAAGAACTGTATTCTCTGGGTACTGGCTATTATCGGTGCAGTAGCAGCAGTAGCAGGTATTGCATACGCAGTTTACCGTTTCTTTACCCCTGATTATCTGGAAGATTTTGAAGACGATTTCGATGATGACTTCGACGATGACTTCTTCGAGGATGAAAAGGCAGAAGAGAAGAAAAGCGAAAAGAAAGAAGAGAGGGCTGAGGAAAAAGCTGAATAAAATAAGAAAGAAGCCATAACAGGTGTAAAATCTTATAATTTTAAAAGCGTGTCTCATATAAAAGGGACACGCTTTTCTTAGGTATAGGTTGCTATTCGGGCATATTTGTGATAAATAAGTGATAGACTGAAATATTTAAAGTGACAGAATACAAAATAAGGAGTAGAAAAGTGAAAAAAGGCGAGATTTACGAAGCGATTGTAGAAAAGGTAGAATTCCCAAACAAAGGTATTGTTCATGTAGGCGAGGAAAAAGTGATCGTGAAAAATGCCATTCCTGGACAGAAAATACAGTTTGTGATCAATAAAAAAAGAAATGGAAAATGTGAAGGACGGCTTTTAGAAGTGTTAGAAGCCTCTGAACTGGAACGAAAGGAAGGCGCATGTCCTCATTTTGGCGTATGCGGCGGCTGTCTGTACCAGAGCCTTCCATACGAAGAACAGTTAAAGATCAAAGAGGGACAGATCAAATCACTTTTAGACAGTGTGTGCAAGTCCTATGAATTTGAAGGTATCAAGGGAAGCCCCGTTTCTGATGGCTACAGAAATAAAATGGAATTCTCTTTTGGTGATGAATATAAGGGTGGTCCCCTGGCACTGGGAATGCACCGCAGAGGCAGTTTTTATGACATTGTAAATACCCCGCAGTGTCATATTGTCCATGAGGATTTCCGTAAAATATTAACAGCTACCTTAGAGTATTTTACAGAAAAAGGCATGGGCTATTACAGAAAGCTGCAGCATGAGGGCTATTTAAGACATTTGCTGGTGCGTAGAGCTGTTAAGACAGGTGAGATCCTGGTAGCTTTGGTTACTTCCGGACAGACCGGCAAAGAAGGAATGCCACAGTCCTTAGAAACAGAAAAAGTGTTATTGGAAGAGTGGAAGAAAACACTGTTAGCTCTTAAAATGGAGGGAAGTTTTGCAGGTATCCTTCATATCCGCAATGATACTCTGGCAGATGTGGTACAGAGCGATGAAACTACAGTTCTTTATGGAAAAGGCTATTTCTATGAAGAATTGTTGGGCCTGAAATTCCAGATCACCCCATTTTCCTTCTTCCAGACCAATTCTCTGGGAGCAGAGGTGCTTTATGAGACAGCCAGAGGTTATGTAGGAGAAACAAAGGATAAAGTAGTTTTCGACTTATACAGCGGAACCGGAACCATTTCCCAGATCATTGCACCGGTAGCAAAGAAGGTAGTAGGGGTGGAGATCGTAGAAGAGGCAGTAGGCGCAGCAAAGGAAAATGCAGAAGCAAATGGTCTGCATAACTGCGAATTTATTGCAGGAGATGTATTAAAGGTGATCGATGAGATAACCGAAAAGCCAGACCTGATCATCTTAGATCCGCCAAGAGACGGCATCCATCCAAAGGCATTAGACCGTATCATTAATTTTGGTGTGGATCATCTGGTCTACATTTCCTGTAAGCCAACCAGCCTGGTAAGAGATCTGGTGATTTTACAGGAGAGAGGTTATAAGCTGGAAAGGGCAGTAGCTGTAGACATGTTCCCGGCAACTGCTAACTGTGAAACCGTAGCAAAATTAGTGCGCATAAAATAAGGGTTTGCGGGCTTTCTGGACGACCACGAAAGCCCATTTGACTACGATTTGACAACGCTTTTTTGAGATGTTGTCAAAGACTGGCAGCTTTTTCAAAGACTTCTACGCTGCGTTCTGCCATTTTCTCAGTAGCGTGAGTGTAGATCTGTAAGGTGGTGTTGATATCAGCGTGTCCAAGGCGCATCTGGACATCCTTGATATCGGCACCATTTTCTATTAAGAGAGTGGCGTGAGTATGACGAAGGGAATGATAGTCGAAGTCCATATTCAGTTCATGGTGGATTACCCTGGCACAGTATTTGAAGGAGTCGGGGCTTATAAATTCCCCGTTTTCCCGGATACATAGGAGATTCACGCGCTGCAGGGCGCAGCTAATGCCACGTTCAATCGGGATAATCCGATAAATGGTATTTCCTTTTTCATCATTCTCTGGTTTCAGACAATGATCTGTGTAATATTCGCCATAGAGAAGCCGGTTCTTTTTCTGTGTGACAAGAGCATGCTTTAATGCTTTATAGAGAGTATCTCCAAATTTGATGGTGCGGATAGAATTGATTGTTTTCGGTGTTCCAAAGTACCAGGCAGACTTTTCTTCTTTCTTTCCCTTTTGCTCCAACACCTTACGGACATCTACCCCGTAATTTCGTTTCACGACTGTCTTTTTGACAGACAGAGTGCGCTGATCCATGTCGATATCATCCCAGCACAACGCAAAGGTCTCGCTGAGACGTAAACCGGTATAATAGGCAATCATAAGCGGCAGATAAAAATTGCTGTCTTCCGGAAAACGTTCCAGAATTTTTTTAAATTCGTCTGGTCGGATAACATAGCGCTGTTTTGGAGCTTTCTCAAATTTTGGCAGCTTTATCCTGACGCAGGGGTTTTCCCTGACATACTGCAGCGGCTCTATAGCATATTCATAGGCAGACGATAATACCCGCAAGATTCCCAGGACGGATGATTTTGCAAGACCCTCGATTTTTAACTGATTTACATATTCCTGTATGGCAGCAGTGTTCAGTGATTTCAGCCGGTATTGTCCAAAACGTGGCTTTAACCGGTTTTCTACGATATAGAGATAATCAAGCTGCGTATTATATTTCAGATTCATTTTACAATAGTTATCGAACCAGTAATCCAGATAATCAGATACACTAAGTTCAGATGGTGTGAACGATTGACCGGAAGAGTTGTACTCATTCATTGCTGCAGTTCCGGCCGTCAGAGCATCAGCTTTGGTGCGGAATCCACCTTTTGAGATAGATTTCCGTTTTCCGTTCACTGGTGCGGCTTCAAAGCTGTACTGCCAGGTGGATCCACGTTTTCTTGTTCTTAATTGTCCCATATATCATTCTCCTTTCGTGTGACCGTTGCGATGTCGCAACAGCAAAAATAGGTATAAAAATAACGCCCTTGCCAGAGCGCTCTGAGAATGATATAATTCAGGTGTTCGAAGTCTGATTTATATCATGCCGGAGCGATCTGGTAAGAGAAAATCTATGTGAAAGCCGTTCGGTGTTGGTAGCAGCGGGCGGTTTTACATTTTTGATGTTTAATGTATACGTTGACAAAAATCAAGCATAATATTATAATACAGATATAAGATAACTTGTGAAGGATTAACACTGGGTCCCAAAATGGGGTAAGTACTTAGTACTGAGCATTCCTATGTGCCTGGGGTTATCTTTTTTCTTTGCCTTTTTTCAGGCTCTCCACAAAATTCTGTGGATTTTTCTTAATTTCAGCAATTATAAATTCAATAAATTGCTGGGAGTATGTATATGAATGCTGGTTGCCAATAACATGTTCGTATGCGTATTTAGTATCATGCTTTATATCGTAGAAATCGATTACAAGATTCAAGACATATTGATTGAAACCAGCTTTGTAACCCAATTTCAAATTCTTTTTCTTTAACCCTTCTTGAACAGCAGTAATGACATTATTATATGAGTATTTATGTGTATCAGAAGGATCTTTTAAATCTTTAACCATAGTAACTTTGGTATCAGAATGCGAATCTATACTGACAGTAAAATCAGCTTCATTTCGTTTTTTGGTAATGTACAAATTTTGACGAATCGGAATAGCAAATTTATCAGAATTAAAAGTTGCACTTAACACGTCGATTTCATTTGCCTGCTTTATTAAGCGTTCAGCAATTTCTGGAGAATATTTCAAGCGTATTTCCTCATTCGACAACGGCTCATATCTTGCTGATATTGTCAAGAAATTTTGCGCAATATACTGGGTAATGTCCACAGAATGAAAACGCTGAAGTTCATTCACATAATTAAGGACACAGGCCTGAAAGAGTGGAACATATTTTATTTCATAATCTTCCGTGATGTAATGTGTGCTAATATTTCTGAGATCGATTATTTTTTCAAGATTTAATCGGATTCTGGTGTTTTTATCGGTGTAAATTTTCCGAATTACGTTGTCAAGGCTCAGAGTTCTGTCTGGTTTGTCAGAAAAATAAATGCTCTCTCCACGTTTTAGTAAAGTTGCCTTTAACATCAGTTCCCAGGCATTTATTATAAAGAACGAGAATCCCTCAACCCTGTACTTGATAGTAGGTTTGTTGTAAATTTCGAGTCCCATAATGAATGCTTCTATCGATTTCTCAATCAAACGGTCTTCGAGCTTTTCCATAGTACTTCCTTTCTGCAATAGTATTGCACTTCAAAACTTTTCCATCACGGTCAGCACCGGCTCAAACATAATGGTGTAGCCGTCCAGCAGCACATAAATCAAATACGTTTCCCATCCTCAGAGTCGACTTCGCTTAAATCAATAAAATCATTTAGAATCTTTGTACAAGTCCATTTCATCTTGGTGTTCTAGATAAGCGTTGCACATGCGGGCATAAGCCAAAGCTTGCTCATCAGATATGGAAGTCTTAGAGTTTCTCTTTTGGGAAATAGTTTTTTCACTCTTATCCGGAAAGACATCAGCTACATTTTTAATAGGTTCTTGATGTTTGTTTACAGGACATTCGGACATATCAGCTGAACTTTTTGCCGGATTGCTGTATTTGTCAAGAATTTTGCTGGATTTATAAGTTTTGTATATTTTATTCTATCAAAATCGTTCAAAAATGATTAATGTTGGTTCAAACATAATGGTGTAGTCACCAAAGTTCACATACAGACCATACTTTTCATGGTAGCATTCTAAGGCTTCTTTCAAAAATTCTTCTGATACGTCCAGGTACTCAGCTAGTTCGTGCCGATTTCTGCAGTGTGCTTTATATCCTTTAACTATTCCGGATAATCCTATTCGCTTATCATAGGCCCATAACCGTGCAATGCGTTCTTGCTTCCGATCAGACACGGAATCCTGCTCTATGATGCGACCTACAGTGGTATAGTAGTGCCCCAGTTCTTCCGCTAAAACATCGGCTTTTTTTCGGAGAGTTGGGATATTTTGCCGGATGGCAATTCTACGTCCTTTTATACGACCATCGCTTAATGGCAATGGCTTTTCTTTTACGATAAGCCCAGCTGCATCGGCTTCTTTGAGTAGATCCTCGTAACTCACTCAATCACCTCACTTAAAAGTTTGGATCATCCATTATATCATCTTCCTCTTTGCGGGAAGCTTCTGTTCGGTCAGAGTCGGAAATGTCAGTGCGATCGTGAGCGGCATCTGGCATTAGGTTATTGTTACAGTCTTTTTCAAATGGAATTTCTTTATAAATATTTTCGTTACTTAAATTTCGAATCGTCTGTTCTTTTTCAAGACGTTCCTGCCTGAATTTAGTTTCATTAAGCTTTAAAATAACAGAATCAAGAGTTGCTTTTGCATATGTGTCTATACGAGTCCTAATATTATTTAATTCAGTAGAACTAATTTGTATAGCACCGTTACCATAATGAATGAAGGGGTTATGTTCCAGGTCATCCTTCATAATGTTATATCCTAAGCTTTCAAGATATTTAAAAAATGCAGCTTCTGATGAAATTAGTAGTTTTGCACTTAGGTGATGCTTTCTTTTTAATGATTCATATCGAGCCAATAATTCATAATCATAGAAGCTTGTTATAGTTTGCCCATAAACATTTTTGATTACAAAGAAATCATCATCATAATTTTCACAACAAAGAGAATATCCAGCTGAGTTTAAAATTTTTTCAATATCCTTTAGTTCAGCATCACGTATTAAAATATTAGGATCCTCATAATTGTTTCGTTCCATAGGGACGTCTAACCCCATAAGCCATGCTTCATTAACATTTAAAGCTTTTGACAATATAAATAATTTGTCCGATTTTGGTTGGGTGTAACCGGACATGTA
>ERZ791931.2012-NODE-2012-length-12897-cov-3.123034_pt1 | contig 12897 bp, 9 predicted proteins | sample MGYA00510127_ERZ791931 | MGnify/ENA primary metagenome ERZ791931 (study PRJEB30046, sample SAMN00792067) | human gut metagenome | study: EMG produced TPA metagenomics assembly of the A metagenome-wide association study of gut microbiota in type 2... | reverse complement strand
GAACAGAAAAAGCGGCTGGCAGATGTTAGGGTGGACATCTGTCAGCCGCTTTTGTTATGTAATAGGAAATTCCTTGGAATTCCCTATTACACAAAGAAGCACATTCTTTATTTTTTTTAGTCTTCAGCGTCCCGATATCCGTTCGGGTTCATCGACTGCCATTTCCAGGAGTCAGCGCACATCTCCTCAATGCCGTACTGAGCTTCCCAGCCGAGTTCATTTTTCGCTTTGGTAGCATCGGAGTAGCAGGTTGCGATATCGCCGGCGCGGCGTGGCTTGATTTCATAAGGAATTGTTTTGCCGCAGGCTTTTTCGTAAGCCTTGACAACATCGAGTACGCTGTAGCCTTTGCCGGTGCCGAGGTTGTAGATATATACGTCTGGCTTATCGTTAAATTTTTGGAGTGCTTTTACATGACCGACTGCAAGGTCAACTACGTGGATGTAATCGCGCACACCGGTTCCGTCCGGAGTCGGGTAATCATTGCCGAAGACACCGAGGCATTTCAGCTTGCCGACAGCAACCTGTGCGATATAAGGAACCAGGTTGTTCGGGATTCCCTTCGGATCCTCGCCGATCAGACCGCTCTTGTGTGCACCGATTGGGTTGAAGTAGCGGAGCAGAACGACATTCCATTCCGGATCTGCCACGTGCAGGTCAGTTAAAATCTGCTCAAGCATTCCCTTTGTCTGACCGTAAGGGTTTGTGATTTTGCCTTTCGGGCATTCTTCGGTGATCGGGACGAATGCCGGATCTCCGTATACGGTAGCGGAGGAACTGAAAATGATTTTCTTGACGCCATGATTGCGCATTACGTCGCAGAGAATCAAGGTTCCGGTGATATTGTTGTGGTAATATTCCAGTGGCTTCGCAACGGATTCTCCGACTGCCTTTAAGCCTGCAAAATGAATGACCGAATCGATGGATTCTTTCTCAAAAATCTCATTGACTGCCTCGCGATCCAGCATATCTGCCTTGTAAAAGGTTACATGCTTGCCGGTGATTTTCTCCACGCGGCGCAGCGCTTCCTCACTGGCATTGTAAAGGTTGTCCATGACAACGACCTCATATCCGGCGTTTAAAAGTTCGATGCAGGTATGACTGCCGATGTAACCGGCGCCTCCAGTAACTAAAATAGCCATTGTAAACTCCTCCTTCATCCTACCTATAAGAATAATTCATTTTATACCTTCAATCTTTCTTTATTATAAATGCGGCTTGCGAGGAAAACAATCGGAAATATTGTCATGTGTTATCGAAATTATATTTTAAGAGGAAGTTTAACAACGCTTTGCGTAGAATTGGAAAGACTCGGATACAGTGTGCGTGATGATAGAATGTGCGTTCGAAAAACAGCTTGCATTTAAAAAGAGGGTGTGATATGATAAATACAGAACGGATGTTCGAGAAACGGGAGGAGGCAGAACCTCATGCTGATACAGGAAAATCTTTCAATCGAAGAAAAGTTAAGAATTTTATCGGATGCGGCGAAGTATGACGCCGCCTGCACATCCAGCGGCGTGGGTAGAAAGGGAAAGGAAGGCTTTCTTGGAAACAGCCGGGTGGACGGCATCTGCCACAGTTTTGCCTCGGATGGGCGCTGTATCTCCCTGCTGAAAATTTTATTTACGAACCAGTGCATCTATGACTGTCATTACTGTGTCAACCGTCGGAGCAATGACACGGTCCGTACCTCCTTTACGCCGGAGGAGGTCTGCCGTCTGACGATGGAATTTTACCGGCGCAACTATATAGAAGGATTGTTTTTAAGCTCCGGCGTGCTGGAGACACCGGATCACACGATGGAACTGCTGTATCAGACCTTGTACCGCCTTCGGCGCGTCCATCGATTTAACGGTTACATCCATGTGAAAGCAATTCCGGGGGCAGATCCGGAGCTGATTGAGAGAGTGGGCTTTCTGGCGGACCGGATGAGTGTGAATCTGGAGCTTCCGACGGCTGATGGTCTGGCGCGCCTGGCACCGGGAAAGACGCGGGACAAGATACTGCGCCCGATGCGCCAGATCCAGACTGGGATCGCGAGACAGCTGGAGCAGGAAGGGCGTCTGGAGAGCAGAGGGGCATGGCTTCCGCAGAAAGAGCGCGGAGAAATTCAGATTCCGGGAGACGGGAGAAATGGAATTGGTGGTAACGCGATAGGAAAAGGGGAAAGGGAATGTCTGCAGGCTGACAAGGGAATTCTGAGTCCGAATCAGACAGAGACAAAGATGGATTGGGGGCGGAATGGAGACAAGGTAAAAGGATTTATGAGGTCGAAAGAGCCGGGGGAAATGGATGAAAGGGTTGGAAGGACACATACACCGGAGATCCCCCGTGTCATCCCAGGACGATCGATCTATGGCAGTTTCGGACTGGGAAATATCTCAAACCGCAAGAATTATTTCGTCCCCGGCGGTCAGAGCACACAGCTCATTGTCGGGGCGACTCCGGAGAGTGATTATCAGATGGTTGCGGTCGCGGAAGCGCTGTATCGGAATTTTGGATTAAAGAGGGTCTTTTATTCGGCGTTTATCAAGGTGAATGAGGACAGCCTGCTTCCGGATCTTCCGGACGGACCGCCGCTTCTGCGGGAACACCGTCTGTACCAGGCGGACTGGCTGATGCGCTACTACGGCTTCCGGGCATCGGAACTTCTGAGTGAAAAGCACCCTAATTTTAATGTGTTTCTGGATCCGAAGTGCGACTGGGCGCTGCAGAATCTGGGTGAGTTTCCGGTGGAGATAAACCGGGCACCGTATGAGACACTTCTGCGTGTTCCGGGCATCGGGGTAAAGTCTGCGATGCGGATTGTCGCAACGAGAAAACAGGTGGCGCTTCGGTTTGAAGATTTGAAGAAGATGGGAGTTGTGCTGAAGCGGGCAGTATACTTCATTACCTGTTCAGGGCGGATGATGTACCCGGTGCAGATCCATGAGGATGCGATCGCGGCACAGCTAATCAGTGAAGAGAAGCGGAAGCAGTGGCAGTTGTCACAGAGCGGGCTGTACCGCCAGATGTCGCTGTTTGACGATTTTCATATGGCGCAGGCATGAAGCAGACGGAGGAGAGAAAAATGGTTGTATTTGTATGCGAAGACAGTCCAGAAGGTATATTCACAGGAGTATATGATGCCTGGAACAGCCGCTTAGGGCATGAGAACGTGCGGCTGGAAGTACAGGGCGAATATAATTACAGCCTGTTTTCGGAGTACCGGGAGGTGGCGGTGGATCGGCTCAAGGCACAGAAAGTCGTGCGCTCGGTGCGTCGATCCCTGTCAGAACTGGCGTACAGCTGGATTTACCGCACGGCGCTGAGTGAGCGGGAGGATCGGGCAGAGGCGGTCTACCGCTTTCTGGTCTGTGGGTTTAGCGCAGGGGCAGCAGGGAGACGTATCACGGAAAATTTACAGATACCGGCGGTGCAGACAGTCTTTCAGATCAACCGTGCGGTTGCCAATGAAGCGCATTTGCAGACAGAATTTCTGCGGTTTGCAGAATATTCCGATCATGTACTATTTTCTGAGATTGGTCCGAAAAACCGGGTGACGGCATTGCTGATGCCGTATTTTACAGATCGCCTGCCCTCGGAACCATTTATTATCTATGATAAAAATCACCAGGAAGCGGGAGTCTGGACAGGAAAGGGGCGGTGGTATATGATGCGTGGGGCTGAGACAGAACCCCTGCAGGCGCTTTCCGGGAGAACCGATCAGAGCGAATATGCGGCGCTCTGGAGTGCATTTTTTCATCAGATAGGAATTAAGGAGCGGGAAAATCCAGCCTGTCAGCGGATGCATCTGCCGCTTCGCTACCGGAAATATATGACGGAATTTCAGTTCGGTTCCAACCGTTCAAATTTGGCTAAATTGTGAACAAATCGTAAACACAAAATCGAGAACCTTGTTCATAAAGAAACGAAAAAAGAATAAAAATAAGCCGGAAATCGAGAAAAAACAGCATTGAAACGAGAAAACTGCTGCATATATATTAAGATTTAAAGACCTTAAAAAATAATGTAAAGTCAACAGAAACAAGGACTTTTCTTACGAAAACTTTCGATTTTTGTAAGAAATACGGGATTTATTTAGTGAATGTTAATTATCTGTTCATATTTTGGACATAATTTGTTTTTATTATAGGTCACGTACCGATGAGGTACAAGAAAACATAAATCGTATGTTTTAAAGAGGAGAGAATAATTATGAGAAAGAATCTTACAAAAACAGCAGCAATCTTAGTTATGAGTGCAATGGTAGCAGCATCTGCTCTGACCGCTTGCGGCAGCAAAGCAGAGGAGACAACTGCAGCAGCAGAGGAGACTGTAGAGGCAGAAGAGACTGAGGCAGCTGAGGAGACCGAGGCTGAAACAGAAGAGACTGAGGAAGTTTCCGAGGAAGAGACCGAAGAGGCATCTGAGGAAGAGACTGAGGCAGCTGAGGAGACTGAGGCTGAAGCAGAAGAGACTGAGGCAGCTGAGGAGACACAGGCTCAGTAATCAATCTTTGATTGCAGAAGTTTGTTTCTATTCGGATATAACCGAAAAGGTTGTTAAGAAAATCGTAAGAGGGCAGTCGGTTGACAATCGGCTGCCCTTTTTGTATACTATAACTGTATTAAATGAACTAATATACTTATGATTTTTGATACAGGGCAGAATGGAGGAAAGGAGAATGTGAGCGTGATTCTGATTGATTATAAAGATCGACGACCTCTCTATGAGCAGATTGTTGAGAAGCTGTCGGATCTGATGGTCCGGGGGATTTTGGAGCAGGACAGTCAGCTTCCATCCGTGCGGAGTCTGGCAACGGAGCTGTCGATGAATCCGAATACGATCCAGCGGGCGTATGCAGAGCTGGAACGCCAGGGATATATTTATTCGGTTAAGGGCAGGGGCAGTTTTGTGGCGGATAACCGGCAGATTCGGGAGAGGAAGCGGCAGGAGATCTGGGATCAGCTGGAACTTCTGATCCGGGATGCAAAAGGAACCGGCATCACGATGCTGGAGTTCCAGGAGCAGGTCATCCAGAGCTATGGAAGTGAGGAAGGAGGAAACAGGAATGATAAAGGCTGAGAATCTGACGAAGCGTTTTTATGATACAGTGGCAGTCGATCATATCCATGCGGAGATTCACAATGGAAGTGTCTTTGGTCTGATTGGAACCAACGGAGCCGGGAAAAGTACTTTTTTGCGGATGGCAGCCGGTATTTTAAAGCCGGACGAAGGAAGCGTTACGGTTGATGATGAGACGGTATTTGAGAATACAAAGGTAAAGGCACGGTGCTTTTATATCCCGGATGAGCCGTATTTCTTAAGCAATGGAACGGCGGAAGATATGAAGGTGTTTTATCAGGGAATTTATCCGAAGTTTGATGCAGCCCGGTTTGATAAACTGCTAAAGAATTTTGAACTGGAAAGCCGGCGGAAGGTGCAGACCTTTTCGAAGGGGATGAAAAAACAGCTCGCTGTGCTGCTGGGCATCTGCGCGGGAACCGATTATCTGTTCTGCGACGAGACGTTTGACGGGCTGGATCCGGTCATGCGGCAGACGGTCAAGAGTCTTTTTGCCAATGATATCGAGGAGCGGAACCTCACGCCGGTCATCGCCTCCCATAATCTGCGGGAGCTGGAAGATATCTGCGACCATGTAGGTCTGCTTCACAAGGGAGGAATGCTTCTCTCAAAGGATCTGGACGATATGAAGTTAAATATTCACAAGATTCAGTGTGTGCTTCCGGCGGGAGTGGGGAGCAGCGATTTGCAGGGAATCGATATTATAAAGACGGAACAGAGGGGAAGTCTCCTGACGCTTACTGTGCGCGGAAAACGGGAAGAGATTCAGACAATTTTACAGGCGTATCATCCGGTGTTTTTTGAAATGATACCGCTTTCCCTGGAAGAGATCTTTATCAGTGAAACGGAGGTGGCTGGTTATGACATCAAAAGGCTTGTTTTTTAAATATATGAGAGAAAATACGAAGCAGCGTCTCTGGAGCGTGGCGCTTACCGCACTTTTGTGCTTCTTTCTGTTTCCAGTCCTGACAGCGCTGGAAACCAGCATAATGCTGCGTCCGGATAACTTGTCTAAAGATCTGAGCGTCGAAGCGGCGTTAGCAGAAGCAAAATTAAAGCTGACCAATGAGATGCTGCATATGTATTCGATCCAGAATGCAATGCTGGTATTTATCCTGATTGTGACGGCGGTGGTGCTGGCAGCGTCCGGTTTTTCGTATCTCCATTCGAAAAAGAAAACGGATTTTTTTCACAGCCTCCCGATCAGCCGTGAAATGCTTTATACCGTAACCTGTCTGGACGGTATCCTGTATCTGGCGGTTCCGTATCTGGTATTTTTGCTGGTGGCAGGTGTGATGCTGCAGGTGAAGGGCGCGCCATTTTCATGGGGAACCCTGCTGATTGGGTATGTACAGCATATGTGCTTTTTTACCCTGGTGTACATGACGGTTGTGCTGGCAGTGATTCTGACAGGCAATCTGATCGTAGGATTACTTGGAACCGGCGTATTTTTTAGCTGGGGACCGGGTGTGGCTGCAGTGGTATCGACGTATTTTTCCGAATACTTCATGACGTTTTATGACAATGGCAATTTTCTGCTGCGCTGGTGCGAGCGGACCTCACCGGTTTTCTGGTACGGCACGGCAACTGGTTCGGATCATCCCACCCGGATGGCAGTCATTGCATTGGCAGTGGCAGCCCTGCTCTTTGGTCTGGGAATGTTCCTGTACCGGAAACGCCCGTCTGAGGCGGCTGGAAGAGCGATGGCATTTAAGGTAAGTGAGCCGGTGATCCGTTTCCTTCTGGTTGTGCCGATCACGCTGTTTTCCGGAATGATTTTCCGGTCAATCCTGAATGATGATATCTGGACCGTGTTTGGCTTGATCTGCGGACTGCTCATCACCAGCTGCCTGATCGAAATTATCTATCATTTCGATTTTAAGAGCTTGTTTGCGCATAAGAGACAGCTTGTCATCAGTGCGGTGGCAGTGGCAGCCATTTTCTTAGGGTTCCGCCTGGATGTGGCAGGATATGACAGCTATCTGCCGGATGCTGACAAGGTTGCATACGCGGGTATTTACTGTGATGCGCTGGACAACAATGCGGCAGGGGCTTACCATGTGACTCCGAGAATGTATAGGGATGGCTACAGTGTTGGAATGGAATGGGCGTCCCAGGGAGATGTAGCAGATAAAATGCAGATCTCGGATGAGGATGGAATCCGTGTCCTGCGGGAAATTGGCGCGCAGGGCATCGAGACAGCTTCCAGACAGCGGAAGCATTTAAACGGCGGACAGGATTGGATGAGTGAGGCGGATCTGGATTCACGCTATGATTCGATCGTGCTGTCCTGGCATCTGAACAATGGAAAAACCGTTTACCGTAATTACCGCACGATCAATGTATCGGAGCTGCGGGAACAGCTAGATTCCATTTATGAAAATCAGAGCTATAAACTGGGAATGTACCCGGTGCTGTCCCTACAGGCAGACGATGCTGCAGGCATCAATTACAAAGAGGAAGAGGACTGCAGCCATGTGAAGCTTCCGGATGAGCAGACGAAGGCGGCACTTCTTGCTGCATACCAGAAAGAGCTGATGGCTCTGACGCCGGATATGCGCCGGGAGGAGATGCCGATCGCGGAGATTCAGTTTAAGACAAATGAGATGCAGGCGATGATTGATGTGATTCGTAAAAATGGCGGCTATTATGACACATTTAACCAGTTTGATTATTATCCGATTTATCCGTCCTTCCAGGAGACGATCGCGATTCTGGAACAGTGTGGTACCGAGGTCGGCAGCAAGGTGACACCGGAAAACACAGAAAAAATCGTGCTTCAGTATCAGGGCGGCAAGATTCCAGAGGATCAGCTGGCACCGGCAGATACAGAGCTTGGAAAACGCCAGCGGGAGTATCTTCAGAATGACAGCAGACGCGAGGTAACGATTACAGATCCGGAACAGATTGCAGAAATTCTTGCAAACTCCGCTTCGGATGATATGGTGCAGATCAATCAAATGGCGGAGGCATATCAGGGGATCAATATTGCAGTATATGTGTCCAGTACAGAGGACACAGGGGCAGTTTCAGAGGATGATTTGAGGGATTCGGTAAATTCAATGGAGGAAAATGAGATAGGTCAGACATATACGGTGGATGCCGGTCAGAATGCCCTGTATGATGGGGAATATGCGGCGGACTATGAAATGGATGAATCGGGTCAGTATGGCATCTACCAGCGCTCATTCCGCTATGGCAAGGTTCCGGAGTTTGTGAAATCGACCTTCGGCCTGACACCGGAATTGATGCGGCTGAACCGGGTGTTTGCGTATTAAAAAAGCTGCCTGGAGTTGATTCAGGGATGCAAAAGATTGACTTTCTCCCCCGTAGGGGCTAAAATAAAGGGAAACGTAGCGGTTCAGCCGGTTTATGTATTTGATGCAAAAACCGGCTGAATCGTTATGAGAAAATATCAGACGCTTTGGTTTTGCATGAACCTGCCTTTGGATTTAGAACAGCGATGCGCTGTCCCATCAGGCAGAACAAAATTTGAGGCGTACATATCCCGCAGAGGAGGAAGAAATATGGCATTTTTCGATGAACTTGGAAAGGTGATCAGCGATAAGAGCAAGGAAGCTGCGAACCGGGTAAAGGACATCACAGGCGTATTACAGCTGAAATCGAAGCTGTCCGCCGAGAAAGATAAGATTAATAAGGCATATATCACACTGGGAAAAGCATACTATGACAGACATGAGGGCGAGCTGGAAGGGAAATTTGCAGATGAGTTCCACACTATCCAGGCAGGGCTTGTGAAGATTGCGTCCCTGGAGGATGAGATTGCCGAGTTAGAGGGCACAAGAGTCTGCGCGGAGTGCGGCGCAAAGGTGGAGAAAAATGCGGCATTCTGCAGCCGGTGCGGTGCGTCGATGGATTCGACGACATCTGCAGATGTGCATGAGCCGGAAGAACCAGAGGAGATGCAGGAGACTATCTTTGAAGAGAAGGATGAAGCTGCAGCAGATAAGGCGGTTGACAACGCAGAAACAGAAGGCACGGCTGGCCCAGACGCGGATTCCGCGGATGCTTCGGACTCTGTTTCGGAGAACACCACCGATACTGCGGCACAGAATGAAAATAACAGCGGGGAGCAGGCATAATTTATGGATTCACTGGTACAATGGTTTACAGCTAATTTATCCGGAGTCATATCGAAGGAGGCAATTATCTTCATTATCTCGATGATTCCGATTCTGGAACTTCGAGGCGGGCTTCTGGCTGCGTCACCGGCACTCTTAAACGTGCCGATCCTGCGGGCGATCCCGATCTGTATCGTGGGAAATATCCTGCCGATCCCGTTTATCCTGCTTCTGATCCGCCATGTGCTGGAGTGGATGAAGAAGGTTCCGTGTTTCCGTGGTATTGCGCTGTGGCTGGAACGCAAAGCGATGAGCAAAAAAGGGCAGATCGAGAAATATGAGTTCTGGGGGCTGATGCTCTTTGTCGGCATCCCGCTTCCGGGAACCGGCGCATGGACAGGCGCGCTGGTGGCATCCCTGCTCCACATGAAATTTGGCAAGGCATTTGGCGCGATTTTAGTCGGTATCGCGCTGGCGACGGTGATTATGTCGATTCTGTCCTACGGCGTGCTGGGCGTGCTGTTTGGATGATGCGCAGATAAAAATGGAATAATGTCTATGCCCGCAAAAGGGCGGCATGGATGCGAATGTATAAAAGACTCTGTAAGGGGAAATTCTCCGGACAGAGTCTTTTTGCGTCCATTATTATTTTGTTGAGAAAAAGAGATCATAAATGAAATTGGGGTTGACATATACCCTATGGGGGTATATTATAAAGGCAGTTAAGAGATAGGAGGAGACCATGAAGCAATATACAGTAACCGGCATGAGCTGCGCGGCATGCAGCAGCCGGGTTGAAAAGGCAGTATCGAAAGTGCCGGGTGTCACGGCATGCTCGGTCAGCCTGCTGACAAATTCGATGGGCGTCGAGGGCGATGTGCCCCCGGAGACCGTGATTCATGCGGTGGAAGATGCCGGATATGGCGCATCCCTGAAAGGACAGGGCACTGCAGCGCAGGCGCAGAGCGCGTCGGAGGCAGAGGACGCCTTAAAAGATCGGGAGACGCCGGTCTTAAAACACCGTCTGATCGCATCGCTGGGATTCTTAGCAGTCCTTATGTATATGTCGATGGGACATATGATGTGGGGGTGGCCGCTGCCGCACTTTATGGATGGCAACCATGTGGCGATGGGACTTTTGCAGCTCCTTTTGGCCGGAATTATCATGGTGATTAACCAGAAATTCTTTATCAGCGGTTTCAAGGGACTTTTACACCGCGCCCCGAACATGGATACGCTGGTAGCACTTGGTTCCGGCGCGTCGTTTATCTACAGCACATATGCGTTGTTTGCGATGACGGACGCCCAGTTAAAGGGCAACGACACGGCAGTCATGTCCTACATGCATGAATTTTACTTTGAGTCGGCGGCAATGATTCTGGCGCTGATCACAGTCGGAAAAATGCTGGAGGCGCGTTCCAAGGGAAAAACGACGGATGCCTTAAAGGGACTGATGAAACTGGCACCGAAGACAGCTGTTATCATCCGGGATGGAGTGGAAACAAAGGTTCCGATTGAAGAGGTAAAGAAGGGTGATGTATTTGTTGTACGCCCAGGTGAAAATATCCCGGTGGACGGCGTGGTCCTGGAAGGAACAAGCGCGGTCAACGAGGCAGCACTGACCGGCGAGAGTATTCCGGTGGATAAGGCACAGGGTGCCCCGGTTTCGGCGGCAACGGTCAACCAGTCTGGTTATCTGCGCTGTGAGGCGACCAGAGTCGGTGAAGATACCTCTCTGTCGCAGATCATCCGCATGGTCAGCGACGCGGCGGCGACGAAAGCGCCGATCGCCAAGATTGCAGACCGGGTTTCCGGCGTGTTTGTCCCGGCGGTTATCACGATCGCAGTGGTGACAACGATTATCTGGCTGCTGGCAGGACAGACGTTTGGATTCGCACTGGCGCGAGGTATTTCCGTACTGGTTATCAGCTGCCCGTGTGCACTGGGACTGGCTACGCCGGTTGCGATTATGGTCGGCAACGGCATGGGCGCGAAAAACGGAATCTTGTTCAAGACAGCTGTTTCGTTGGAAGAAACCGGAAAAATGGACATTGTAGCGCTTGATAAGACGGGTACGATCACCAGCGGCGAGCCGCGTGTGACCGACGTCATCCCGTCCGGAGGTGTGACTGAGAAGGAGCTGGTAAGCCTGGCGCTTTCCTTGGAAAAGAAGAGTGAGCACCCATTGGCGAAAGCTGTTCTTCTTTATGCAAAAGAACAGCAGATTGACGCGCCGGAGGCGGCTGATTTCCAGGCGCTGCCGGGTAATGGACTTTCTGGTACGTTAGACGGCGCTTCACTGGCAGGCGGAAGCTTTTCCTATATCAGCGGACATACGACGGTGTCCGCACAGGAACAGGCATCCTTTGAGCGTCTGGCATCGGAAGGCAAGACGCCGCTGTGCTTTATGAAAAATGGTCGTCTGGCTGGTATGATTGCCGTGGCAGATGTCATCAAGGAAGACAGCCCGCAGGCGGTCAAGGAACTGCAGAACATGGGAATCCGTGTGGTCATGCTGACCGGAGATAATGAGCGGACTGCCCGTGCGATTGGGGCACAGGCTGGTGTGGATGAAGTCATTGCCGGAGTACTTCCGGATGGGAAAGAGAGTGTCATCCGCAGCCTGAAAGAACAGGGCAAGGTGGCAATGGTCGGTGATGGTATCAATGATGCCCCGGCGCTCACGCGTGCCGATATAGGTATCGCGATCGGAGCCGGTACAGATATCGCGATTGATGCCGCGGATGTGGTGCTGATGAAGAGCCGTTTGAGTGATGTTCCGGCGGCAATCCGTCTAAGCCGTGCGACGCTTCGAAATATTCACGAAAACCTGTTCTGGGCATTCTTTTACAATGTTGTGGGTATTCCACTTGCAGCCGGTTTGTGGTATCCTATCTTTGGATGGAAATTAAATCCGATGTTCGGCGCTGCAGCGATGAGCTTATCCAGCTTTTGCGTAGTGACGAACGCGCTGCGGCTGAATCTGTTTAAGATGCACGATGCATCGAAGGATCATCCGATGCGGAAGAGGGCTGAGAAGGCTGCTAATAAAGGTGGAGAAAAGGCAGAAAATGCAGGTGCAGTTAGGATGGGGGCAGAAGACACCCGGTCAATTGGGCAAACAGCAAATGGAAATGAAACTGTTTCAAAAGAAATGCAAAAAAGTGAGAATCAAAAAAATAATATAAATATGGAGGGAATAACGATGACAAAGACAATGAATATCGAAGGAATGATGTGTGGACACTGTGAGGCACGCGTAAAGAAGGCGTTGGAGGCACTGGCAGGCGTGGAGAGCGCAGAGGTCAGCCATGAGAAAGGAACCGCGGTCGTAAGCATGAGTGCGGATGTGGCGGACGATACATTGAAAGAGGCGGTTGAGGCACAGGATTATAAGGTGAACTCGATTCAGTAGGATGAAAAAAGCTGCGAAATGGTGGAATTAATATGCCATTTCGCAGCATTTTGATAAAAGATAGGAGAAAAGCATGGGCTGTTGTAAATGTGAATCACAAGCGCAGGTCTGTCAGGGAGGAGAGACGGAACGCCACAAACACAGAAATCTGACCGAAGAAAAAGATCTGCTGAAACGTTTAAACCGGATCGAGGGACAGGTGCGCGGTGTGAAGGCGATGGTGGAAGACGAGCGATACTGCGTCGATATATTAAACCAGGTATCAGCGGTTCAGGCGGCGCTGAACAGTTTTTCCAAAGTCCTGCTGTCCAACCATATCAAAACCTGTGT
>ERZ791931.2006-NODE-2006-length-12956-cov-3.039764_pt1 | contig 12956 bp, 5 predicted proteins | sample MGYA00510127_ERZ791931 | MGnify/ENA primary metagenome ERZ791931 (study PRJEB30046, sample SAMN00792067) | human gut metagenome | study: EMG produced TPA metagenomics assembly of the A metagenome-wide association study of gut microbiota in type 2... | reverse complement strand
GTCAGGAATCAGAGCCAGCTCAGGATCAGACACCAAATCCGGTCCGGGAATCCGCGGGACATTCGCGCAGGCGCCAGGGCGAAGATAAGAGTCAGAATCTGCGCTTCGGAGTGATAGCAGCAGGGGTGGTGATTGCTCTTGCAGTTGCAGCATTTGCAGGCAAGTCCCTGCTCAGCCGTCAGGCGGGAGCCGGAACTGCAAAGAATGGGGCGGCGACAGCATCAGAGCTTTCGAAGGACGAGGCATCCGAAGAGTCCAGAGCGGAGGAGATCAAAGAGAAAGAAGCAGTGGTAGCTTCCTATAAAAATTTGGGTATCGTGCAGGTGTCCGGTTATCTGAATATGCGTGAGACGGCGAGCACGGATGGCAACATCATCGGCAAGCTGATGGGCGACAGTGCGTGTGAGATCGTGGATGATTCAGCCGAAGGCTGGTATCAGGTCGAATCTGGCGGTATTTCCGGTTATATCAGCTCAGAGTTTGTTCTGACCGGGGATGAGGCGAAGAAAAAAGCGTTGGAACTGGTTGAAAAGCGTGCGCTCATCACGGCAGATTCCCTGAACATCCGAAAAGAGCCGAACACGGAGTCAGAGGTTGTCGGTCAGGCATTAAAAAATGAGCGCTATGTGGTCGAGAGTGAGCCGGAGAATGGCTGGATTCAGATTTCGAGCGGTTATATTTCCACGGATTATGCAGAGATCAAATACGCACTCAATGAGGCGCGGAAGCTGGATATGCGTGCGATGGTGCTGAATTTATACAAAAATCTAGGTATTTCCAGTGTGGATAATTACTTGAATGTGCGCGATCAGCCAAGTGAGGATGGCAATATCATCGGTAAGATGACGAGCAAGTCTGCCGGAGAGATTCTGGAGACGAGCGAGGACGGCGGCTGGTATAAGATCCAGTCGGGTCCCGTCACTGGATATGTGAAGGCGGAGTATATCCTGACAGGAGATGCGGCGAAGCAGGAGGCGATGGAGGTTGCAGAACTGATGGCGATCGTTTCAACCGACCGCCTGAATGCCCGCACGGAGCCGAGCACGGATGCGCCGATCTGGACGCAGATCTCTAACAATGAGCGTTACGACGTTATAAGCCAGCAGGATGGCTGGGTCGAGATTGCGCTCGATACGACGAGTGCGTATGTGGCGACTGATTTCGTAGATGTGCGTTATGCATTGCCGGAGGCGATCCCATTTACCCCATTAAAAGAAAAGGAATCCTTGCGGACCCAGATTGTCAACTATGCGCTTCAGTTTGTCGGAAACCGTTATGTCTGGGGCGGTAATGACCCGCATTCGGGTGTGGACTGTTCTGGTTTTACAAAGTATGTATACAGCCATGTGGCGGGCGTGTCCCTGCCGCGGGTGTCCCGGGAACAGGCGCGGACGGGTACGAAGATTGATTCTTCGAAGATGCGTCCGGGCGATCTGATTTTCTATACGAATCGCAAGGGAACGGTCAACCATGTGGCGATGTACATTGGCAATGGTCAGATCGTCCATGCGGCGAGCCGGAGAAGCGGCATCAAGATTTCTACCTGGAATTACCGGAATCCGTACCGGATTGTCAATATGCTGGGAGACTGATAGGGAGAGGATAAGATGGAAGAGCAAAAGACAGAAGATTATAAAGAACGCCTGCATAAAGCACGTCAGAAACGAAACGGCAAGGATCCGATGCACTGGTTCATGGTCGGAGGATGTGCGGTCATCGTGGTGCTGATTGTGGTCATCATCGTGAAGCTGGCACAGGGCGGTACGTTCGGAGGTTCTGGAAACGCCCGGGTGGCATCGGCATCCGAGGCAGAGGTGCAGGAAACCGTGATCGGAGAGACGCTGCCGGAGGATGAGGAACAGGCAAAAGAGGACGAAGAAAAGAAAAATGTAGTCGAGTCCTACCAGAATCTGGGTATTGTGGATGTATCTGGTTATCTTAATATGCGTGAGAGCGCCAGTACAACCTCCGATGTCATCGGCAAACTGATGGGCGGCAGTGCGTGCGAGATTCTGGACGATTCCCAGGAAGGCTGGTATCAGGTATCTTCCGGCGGTCTGGAGGGCTACATCAGTTCAGAATTTGTACAGACCGGCGAGGCGGCAAAAACAGAGGCATTTGAGCTGGTCAAGAAGATGGCGGTCATCACGACTGACAAGCTGAATATCCGGAGTGAGCCGAGTGAGGACGCGCAGGTGCTGGAACAGGCGCTGAAAAATGAGCGTTATTCCATTGTCAGCGAGCAGGACGGCTGGATTCAGATCAGCGGGGGCTATATTTCAGCGGATTATGTGGATGTGCGCTATGCGTTAAATGAAGCGCGTAAGCTGGATCTGCGGACGATGGTTCTCAATATGTATGACAATCTGGGTATTTCCAATGTCAATAACTACTTAAATATCCGCGTGGAGCCGAAGGAGGATGCGAAGATCATCGGTAAGATGACGAGCAAGTCCGGTGGTGAGATTCTAGAAACGACCGAGGATGGCGGCTGGTATAAGATCAAGTCCGGTCCGGTTACTGGCTATGTTAAATCCGAATTTATTCTGACTGGAGATGCGGCGAAGCAGGAGGCACTGCAGGTTGCACAGCTGATGGCGATCGTATCAACTGACCGTCTGAATGCCCGTACGGAGCCGAACACGGACGCGCCGATCTGGACGCAGATTTCCAACAGCGAGCGGTATTCGGTTATGAGCCAGCAGGATGGCTGGGTGCAGATTGCACTGGATGAGACGAGTGCCTATGTAGCGACTGAATTTGTCGATGTCCGGTATGCGTTAAATGAGGCGATCGAGTTTACACCGGTTGAGGAGACACCGGAGCCTGAGACCAAGGCGGCGAGCAGCAAGGGAGGCTCTGGAAGCAAGAGCAGCAGTAAAGGTGGTTCTGGCAGCCAGAAAGCATCTTCAAGCGGCTCCTCCAAGCGTGCGCAGATCGCAAACTACGCGACTCAGTTCCTTGGGAATCCGTATGTATGGGGCGGTACCAGCTTGACAAATGGTACGGATTGTTCTGGATTTACGATGTCGGTTATGGCACACTTCGGCGTCGGCCTGCCGCATCATTCGGGTTCCCAGGCGGGAGCAGGAAGAAGTATCAGTTCTTCCCAGATGCGTCCGGGTGATCTGATCTTCTACACAAACAGCGGTGGAACGATCAACCATGTAGCACTCTATATCGGCGGCGGGCGCGTGTGCCATGCATCGAATGCAAGGGATGGTATCAAGATTTCCACCTGGAATTACCGTACCCCGGCGAAGATCGTCAATGTACTGGGCGATTAATTCCATGGAAAGTCAATAAAAAATATTTGAAAGAGAGCAGGGAGAAAAGGCAGCTTTTCCCAGCTCTCTTTTTCTGTTTCATAGGAAATTGTGTCCTATGAAATAAAAAACGCATCGCGGGGATGCGCACTCGCGCGAAGCAGAAACATGTCGCAAGTGACCGCGCGAGACGCCCGAATGTGCCAAGGCACATCCTTGTTTGTATAAAAAGCGGTTTCAGTGAATAAAGATAATAGGAAGACAGAATACTAAGGATGAATTAGGCAGTTGAGAAAAAACATTGAATCCGCGTGTAAGGTGGAAAGAGCGCAGAAAAGAGGAAAATATGATTCGGGCAAATCGTGAAAACAGGGAATGGGAAAATGAAGCGTGGGACAAGCAGGCAGATAAGGCGGGAGAAAGCCGGGAACAGGCGCAGGAGGATCCGATTCAGAAGCGTGAAAATGGACAGACGGATATTACGGGAAAGAATGGCAATCACATTGAATTAATCTCGATCATCGGAGAGATAGAGGGACATGAAAATTTGTCCGGCAATACGAAAACGACGAAATATGAGCATATTCTGCCTAAGCTGGCGGAGATCGAGGAGAGCGGTGAGACGGAGGGAGTTTTAGTCCTGATTAACACGGTGGGCGGCGATGTAAGCTGTGGACTGGCACTGGCGGAGATGATTGCTTCGCTCAGCAAACCGACCGTTTCACTGGTCATCGGAGACAGCCATTCGATCGGTGTGCCGCTCGCAGTGGCGGTCGATCACTCTTTTATTGTCCCGACCGGGACGATGATGGTACATCCGGTACGGATGACGGGGATGGTGATCGGTGCCGTGCAGACGTATGATTATTTTGAAATGATTCAGGATCGTATTTTAAGCTTTGTGTCCGGACACAGTCAGATCTCCTATGAGCGCCTCCGGAGCCTGATGCTCAACACGGAGATGATGACAAAAGATCTGGGAACGGTCCTGGTTGGCGGGGAGGCGGTCCAGGAGGGACTGATCGATGAATGCGGCGGGATCCGGGAAGCGCTTGCATGGCTGAACCGGGCGATCGATGGGAAGAAACAAGAAATAGATGCACACGACCGGATGACGAAGACGGATTTTAGTGAAAATCTGAAAAGAAAGTAGAACATACGTGCGAAAATTTTAGGAAAGCGTTGCTTTTTTCCCTGAATTTGGGTATACTGAATGAGATAATAAGAATGTAAAATGAGAAAAGCAGTCTGCGGGAGGCTGTATTTTGTGAAACAGGAGGAACCGCAGATACATGGGAAATATTGGAGGCATGAGACAGGTGGCAGATACAAGCAGGAAAAGACAGAGTACAGAGCGTGCCGGGGAGACAGCTGGGACAGAGAAAAAAGCCGGGCGATCCAGAAAGTCCCCTGCGGCGAAGAAAGCGGAGGAGACGCTGAACGAGAAAAAGAGTGGGGGGAAGAAGAAAGCTTCGTCCGGAAAAGGCACCGCGAAAGGAACAGGAAGCCGAAGCCGCGCCAGCCAGGCGCCGGAGCCGGTGGAGAAAAGTGGTACAGGGGCATTTATGGGAACGGAAGTGGCGATTATTGTATCATTTGCAATATCGGTACTTTTGTTTTTGAGCAATTTCGGGCTTTGCGGCTTTGTCGGAAGTTTTCTGCGATCGACTCTGCTTGGCGTATTCGGCGTGATGGGGTATCTGGTGCCATTCCTTTTATTTATGGGAACTTGTTTTTATCTTTCAAACCGAGGCAACCAGAAAGCCGTAGCCAAGTTGGTGGCGGTTGGCGAGGTGCTTCTGGCACTTTGCGGACTTTCCCAGCTTCTCATGGGAGGCGGTCAGCATCTGGACTGGAATCTGGGCGATTATTACGCGCAGGCAGGCGGAGGCGGCTTTATCGGTGGCATTCTGATGCTGCTGTTGTGCGGAACAGTGGGAACGATCGGAGCAGTTCTGATTCTGCTGGTGCTTTTGGCACTCGGTGCTGTGTGCATTACGGAGCGTTCCCTGGTAAACTTCGTTAAACAGGGCAGCGGAAGGGCATATGAGTATGCGAAAGAAGATATGAGCCGCCGCCGTGAGATACATGAGGAGAAAAAGGAAGAAAAACGCCGTCTGCGGGAGGAGCAGCGGGTCCGTGGCGTTGATCTCGAGGGCGCCAAGCTGACCGAGCTGCCAGTGATGCGGAATTTCTTGGAAGGAGTCCCGGAGGGAACCGTGTTGGGACCGGAGGACGCACCGGAGGAATTCCGTGAGATGCATGGAAGGCAGGAAAACTTGCAGGATGAGGCCGCGGCTTATGATGATTGGACCGATGTTCCGGCAGAGGGAAAAAATCTGGCACAGGATTCCGGACAGGGAGTAGAGAAGGAGAATCCGGCAGATGTATTTCGCGGGCAGATATTCCACGGTGGCGGAGCGGTAGAACCAGAACCGATGGAGTATGAAGAAGAGCCGGTGGAGTACGAAGAAGAGCCGGTGGAATCGGAGCAGGATACATATGCATACGCTGGTTCAGAATCCCAGTTTCAGGAAGAATCGGAGCGCGAGACGGCGCGGGCAGTAAGGGAGACAGAATTTGCAAAGGAGCCCGCAGAGACAGAGGACAGTGCGAGCGACCAGCTGTTGAAACGCCTGTATGTACGCCGTGATACCCGGACGATGGAAGAATTTGCCGGCGGCGAGAGTCAGAAAGGTCCAGGCTATTATCCGGTAGAGACACGGGAGAGACCGGCTGCGGAGGCGGCGTCCGGTTTGACCGCGGAGGAGGTTCATACAGATTTAGGACATCAGGATGTCTTTGAACCATCGGAAGACGAGTGGGAAACCGTTTCGATGGAAAATGAGAATGAAGGGAACGAGCCTATATCTGGGGAAACAGATTCCGAGCCAATCGATGGCTATTATAAGACGCTGGAATCGGAGCGGGGCGAGGCAAAGGGCAGTTTCTTTGTCCCGGAGGACTCCAAAACGGTCGTGACCGCATCCGGAAAGGTGATCGAGACGGATACAGAGGCGATACAGAAAAAACTGGAGCAGAGACGGGAAGAACGAAAAGCACTTCCGGTTGAGGAACTGACGGTTCCAGAGCAGGTCGAGCGCAGAGAAGAGGAAGAAAAGAAGGTACAGAAAGAATACATATTCCCGCCATTGACACTTTTAAAACGCGGCACGGGACAGACCGATTTTTCGGATCAGGAGTACCGGGAGACAGCGATCAAGCTGCAGCAGACGCTCCAGAACTTCGGCGTGGGCGTGACGGTTACAAACATCAGCTGTGGACCGACGGTTACCCGCTATGAGCTTCACCCGGAGCAGGGTGTCAAGGTCAGCAAGATTGTAGCGCTGGCGGATGATATCAAGTTAAATCTGGCAGCGGCGGACATCCGTATCGAGGCACCGATTCCTGGCAAGGCGGCGGTCGGTATCGAGGTTCCGAACAAGGAGAACCATGTGGTTCTGCTGCGCGATCTGCTGGAGTCAGAGGCATTTAAGAAATATCCGTCCCGGCTGGCATTCGCGGTCGGAAAAGATATCGCAGGTCAGACGGTTGTCAGCGACATTGCGAAGATGCCGCATCTTCTGATCGCGGGTGCGACCGGATCGGGTAAATCAGTCTGCATCAATACGCTGATCATGAGTGTGATTTATAAAGCGAAGCCGAGCGAGGTCAAGCTCATCATGATCGACCCCAAGGTGGTTGAGTTAAGTGTATACAACGGTATTCCGCATCTTCTGATTCCGGTTGTGACCGACCCGAAAAAGGCGTCCGGCGCCCTCAACTGGGCGGTGGCAGAGATGACCGACCGTTACCAGAAGTTTGCAAAATACGGCGTGCGCGATCTTAAGGGTTTCAATGCCAAGGTTGAGTCGATTGCGGATATCGACGATCCGAAGAAACAGGAGAAACTGCCACAGATCATCATTATCGTGGATGAGCTTGCCGATCTGATGATGGTAGCGCCGGGTGAAGTAGAAGATTCGATCTGTCGTCTGGCACAGCTGGCGCGTGCAGCGGGCATTCATCTGGTGATTGCGACGCAGCGACCATCGGTCAATGTCATCACCGGTGTGATCAAGGCAAATATTCCGTCGAGAATTGCTTTTTCCGTCTCTTCCGGAGTGGATTCCCGTACCATTATTGATATGAACGGCGCGGAGAAACTGCTCGGAAAGGGAGATATGCTGTTCTATCCGTCGGGCTATCAGAAACCGCAGCGTGTACAGGGCGCGTTCGTGTCCGACAATGAGGTTTCGGATGTGGTCGGATTTTTGAAACAGGAGGGGCTGACCGCAGAGTACAGCGCCGAGGTTGAGTCCAAGATCCGTTCGACGGCGATGGATGCGGGCTTTGGCGGTGGTGAGCGCGATGCCTATTTTGCACAGGCAGGTAAATTTATTATTGAGAAAGACAAAGCATCCATCGGCATGCTGCAGCGTATGTTTAAGATTGGCTTCAACCGTGCCGCGCGTATCATGGATCAGCTTGCAGATGCAGGCGTGGTCGGTGAGGAAGAAGGCACGAAGCCGCGTAAGGTGCTGATGAGCATGGAGCAGTTTGAAAGCATGATGGAAGAAGGATATTAAAAAGCGGAATCATTATAAAATATCAAAATCAGGAGGTATCCTATGAAGCTTAAAAGCTGGCTGAAAGAATTGCCGTATACATTATTGCAGGGCAGCCTGGAGACGGAGGTTGACGAGGTGGTCTACGATTCAAGAAAGGCGGCGCCGGGGACGGTGTTTGTGTGTATGCGCGGGGCAAACGTCGATTCGCACACCTTTATCCCGGATGTGGTTGAAAAGGGCGCGCCGGTTCTGGTGGTCGAGCATCCGGTTGAGGCGCCTGAGAACGTGACGGTCATTCAAGTGGAGAATGGACGGAACGCGCTATCGCTTCTTTCGGCGGCACGTTTTGATTATCCGGCGCGGAAGATGACGGCGATCGGTGTGACCGGCACGAAGGGAAAGACGACTACCACTTATATGATCAAGGCGATTCTGGAGGCGGCCGGACAGAAGACGGGTCTCATCGGAACGAACGGCGCTGTGATCGGTGAGAATCATTATCCGACCAAAAATACGACGCCGGAATCCTACATTTTGCAAGAATATTTTGCAAAAATGGTGGAAGAGGGCTGCCGTTACGTCGTGATGGAGGTTTCTTCCCAAAGCTACCTGATGCACCGGGTAGACGGACTTTTCTTTGATTATGGAATTTTCCTGAATATTTCCAATGATCATATTGGCCCGAATGAACATGCAAGTTTTGAAGAATATCTTTACTACAAAAAGCAGCTTTTGAAAAACTGCCGGACAGCGCTCGTCAACCGCGATGATCCGCACTTTGATGCGATCGTAGAAGGGGCGACAGCAGAGATCCTGACCTTTTCATTGGAACAGGCGGCTGATTTTACAGCGGATGACATTCACTATGTACGCGAACATGATTTCGTGGGCGTCGAATTTCAGACGCATGGACGATATGAGAGCGATCTGCGTGTCGGCATTCCGGGCAAATTTAACGTGGATAATGCGCTGGCGGCAGCGGGCGTGTGCAGCTTCTTTGACCTGCCGAAGGAGAAAGTCTGCCATGCGCTGGAACATATCCAGGTCGATGGACGGATGGAGATTGTATATAAATCAGCAAAGTGCACCGTGATCGTTGACTACGCCCACAATGCGGTCAGCATGGAAAGTCTTCTTCTGACGCTGCGCGACTACAAGCCGAAGCGTCTCGTCTGCGTCTTCGGATGCGGCGGCAACCGGGCGCGCGATCGCCGGTACTCGATGGGAGAGATTGGCGGAAAGCTGGCAGATCTGTCGATCATCACGGCGGATAATTCCCGCTTTGAGAAAGTGGAAGATATTCTGGCAGATATCAAGGTCGGACTTGCAAAAACCGACGGCAAATACGTTGAAATCCCGGATCGCCGCGAAGCGATTGAGTACAGCTTGTCCCATGCGGAGGATGGCGATATCATCGCGATCATCGGAAAAGGGCATGAGGATTATCAGGAGATCGAGGGCGTGCGCTATCATTTCCTTGACCGGGAAGTAGTGCAGGAGACGGTGAAGAAGCTGCATATGTAATCAATTTGGAGGCAAAATATGGACCATATTACAGTCAGACATATCGTGGAAGCAGTGTCGGGAACACTGCTCTGCGGAGATGCAGATACAGAGTTAAAACACATCAGCATTGATTCCCGGAGTATGCGCGGGGCGGATCTGTTTGTTCCGCTGATCGGGGAGAAATCAGACGCGCATCGTTTCCTGGTTCAGGCGATGGACAATGGGGCGGCAGCCGCACTGACTTCGGAGCATGAGGCGGCACCGGAGGGCTTTCACGGCGCCCTGATCCAGGTGAAAGATACGAAACTGGCATTGCAGACGATCGGACGCTGCCTGCGGGCACGCCTTTCTATCCCGTTAGTTGGTATCACCGGCAGCGTGGGAAAGACGACGACGCGCGAAATGGTGGCGGCGGCGCTTTCAGCGAAATATAAGACATTCAAGACACCGGCAAACCACAACAGCCAGATCGGTGTGCCGCTCACGATCTCGGAGATTTCTGAGAATGATGAGATCGGCGTGCTGGAACTGGGAATGAGTGAGCCAGGCGAGATGGCGGTGATCGCGGAGATTGCGGCGGTGGATTCGGCAGTCATGACGAATATCGGTGTGACGCATATTGAGAATCTGGGCTCTCGCGAGAATATCTTAAAAGAAAAGCTGCATATCCAGGACGGTATGAAGGCAGGCGGAATCCTGTTTGTAAATGGAGATAATGATATGCTTTCCACCGTGCATGCAAAAGCAGGCTGCTATACCGTCCGTTATGGACTTGGAGCAGATAACGACTACCGCGCCGAGGATCTTTCATATCCGGATGGATTTCCGTCCTTTACGATGGTACACGGCGAGGTGCGCGTCCCGGTGAAGCTGACTGTTATGGGCGAGCACAATGTCATGAATGCGCTGGCTGCCCTGGCGGTTGCGGATGCCTACGGTGTGCCGCTTGCCGATGCAGCGGAAAAGCTGCTTGAATTTGGCGGGTTCAAGAACCGTCAGCAGATTTATCATAAAAATGGTTATACGATCGTGGACGATACCTACAATGCAAGCCCGGATTCGATGAAAGCGGCGATCGGTGTGCTTTCTTCCCTGCCGGCAGGACGCAGAATTGCGGTTCTGGCGGATATGAAGGAACTGGGAGAGAATACGATTCAGTTCCACCGTGAAGTTGGTGCGTTTCTGGCGGAAAAACCGGTCGATATCCTGGTTGTATATGGCGAACTGGCGCAGGCGATCGCCGAGGGAGCAAAGAAAGTCAAACCGGATCTGCATGTCGTTTCGTTTGAAGAGGACGAAAAAGAAGATATGCTTGACTGGCTGGATGCACAGATCGGTGAGGGAGATGCAGTCCTGTTCAAGGGTTCCAACAGTATGAAGCTGGGGGAGACGGCAGCGAGGTTTATCTCAGTCGAGAAGACTCCCACCTCTTCAGGTGGTAAGTAATAGCAAGTTTGTCTCAGTGGGAGTCCATTCTCCGACTGAGATAAACGCTCCGCGAGGATGCATAGTGATTCTGTAAAGAATATGTCAGCTTCGCTGACCAGAATCACGCGCCAAGTCTCACGGACGTTCGACTTGAATTAGAAATAGAAAGAGAAGGAATCATGGCGTATCAATACGCGGATATTATTATAGATATATCCCATGAGAAGGTGGATCGCCCGTTTCAGTACCGGATTCCGACGCATCTGGCGGAGGAGATTACGGCGGGAACGTGCGTGACGGTACCGTTTGGAAAGGGTAATTCACTTCGGACTGGATATGTGGTGGGAATGGGAAATACGGCGGAGTATGACCCATCCCGCATCAAGGAGATAGCAGGGATCGCACCGGGCAGTATGTCGGTGCAATCTCAGCTTATCCGTCTGGCGTGGTGGATGCGGGAACGTTATGGCGCGACGATGAACCAGACGCTCAAAACCGTACTTCCCGTCAAGGAAAAGATAAAACCGCGCGAGAAAAAGACGCTGCATTGTCTTTTAAACCAGGAAGAGCTGGAAGCGGCAATCCTGGCGGCACAGAAGCGGCATTATAAGGCGCGGGTGCGGCTCCTTGAGGCATTCCGGGACAATCTGGATATTCCGATGGAATTTGCCCGACGGGAGCTTGACCTGACCCTGGCGGCGATCCGCCCGATGGAGGAACAGGGACAGCTTTCAGTGAAAGTTTCCCGTGAGGAACGCGGGTTAAACCATGCAAAACTGCCGCGTCCAGCCGGACAGACCGTGCATCTCAATGAAGAGCAGCAGGCGGCGGTTGACCGTTTCTGTGAGGATTATGAGACGGGGAAACGTGAAACGTATCTGATTCACGGCGTTACGGGAAGTGGAAAGACCGAAGTCTACATGGAGCTGATGGCGCGTGTCCTGCGAGATGGAAAGCAGGTGATTCTGCTGATCCCGGAAATTTCGCTGACATATCAGACGGTGATGCGGTTTTACCGGCGATTTGGCGATCAGATCGCGATTCTGAATTCCCGTCTCTCTGCGGGAGAACGCTATGATCAGTGGGAACGGGCGGCGCGGGGCGAGGTTTCCGTGATGATCGGACCGCGGTCGGCGCTGTTTGCCCCATTTTCCAATCTGGGACTGATTCTGATCGACGAGGAACATGAGGGCGCCTATAAGAGCGAGACGATGCCGCGCTATCATGCAAGGGAGGTAGCGGCGGAGCGCGCCCGGCTTTCCGGGGCTTCGCTGGTCTTGGGCTCAGCGACTCCTTCCCTGGAATCGTATCTGCGGGCTCAGAATGGCGAATATGTGCTTCTGCCCCTGCATCACCGGGCAGTGGCGGGAAGTATCCTGCCGAAAGTACAGATCGCTGATATGCGTGCGGAGATGCAGGCAGGCAATAAATCGGTGTTCAGCCGGACACTGGATGCAATGTTAACAGAGAGACTCGCGCGCGGCGAGCAGGCGATGCTTTTTATGAACCGGCGGGGCTATTCCAATTTTGTTTCCTGTCGTTCCTGCGGAAAGGCAGTGACCTGTCCGCATTGTGATGTTTCACTGACACTACACGGGAAGAACCGTCTGGTCTGTCATTACTGCGGCTATACGATTCCACTGATGAAGCAGTGTCCGTCCTGCGGATCACCGTATATTGCCGGGTTTGGGGCCGGAACGCAGAAGATGGAAGAATTTACGAAAATTCGGTTTCCGGATGCGAGGATCCTGCGGATGGACGCGGATACAACGGCAAAAAAAGGCGGACATGAAGCGATTCTGGAGGCATTTGCAAATCGTGAGGCAGATATCCTGATCGGCACGCAGATGATTGTAAAAGGGCATGATTTTCCGGGAGTGACGCTGGTCGGAATCCTGGCGGCGGATCTTTCCTTAAATACGCCGGATTACCGCAGCGCGGAGCGGACGTTCCAGCTTCTGACGCAGGCGGCTGGCAGAGCGGGGCGCGCCGGGAAGCCCGGCGATGTGGTCATCCAGACGTACCGGCCGGAACACTATGCCGTGCAGGCGGCAGCGGCGCAGAATTATGAGCTGTTTTACAGCCATGAGATCAATTACCGGAGGCTGCTTCATTATCGACCAGTCTGCCAGATGGCTGCGGTTTATTTTGCCTGCGGCGATGAGGCGGTGCTGGATGAATGTGC
>ERZ791931.1988-NODE-1988-length-13069-cov-2.700707_pt1 | contig 13069 bp, 9 predicted proteins | sample MGYA00510127_ERZ791931 | MGnify/ENA primary metagenome ERZ791931 (study PRJEB30046, sample SAMN00792067) | human gut metagenome | study: EMG produced TPA metagenomics assembly of the A metagenome-wide association study of gut microbiota in type 2... | reverse complement strand
TGACGATGAGCGCCGGAAACTTCTCGGCGACGGCCTGGGGTTCGGTCGATTTCGACAGCGCCTACAAGGAGATGGACCTCACACTGGCCTACGCGCTCGGACCCGTGACCCTTTCGGTGGCCGACCTCTACTGGACCGGACACGCCGACGACCGCTATTTCGTCTTCGACAGCCGTTCGCCCCACCGCATCGAGGTGGGCGCCAGCTGGGTCGTTTCGGAAAAGGTCCCCGTCACGCTGTCGTGGTACACGGTTCTCTTCGGCGCGGCCGACGTGAACCACAAGGGCGAACGCGCCTATGCCTCGTATTTCGAGGCGGCCTGCCCGTTCACGGTGAAGACCGTCGACATGAAGGCCGGCGTGGGCATGGTTCCCTGGAACGCCGCCGCGACCTACCTCACCGGAGACCGCGGGTTCTGCGTGCAGAACGTCTTCCTCAATGCCGGAAAATCATGGAACATCAAAGGGACGGATTCGATGTCGGTCGGCGTTTTCACCAACCTGATCTGGAATCCGGCCCTGGACGACGTTAACTTTGTGGGAGGCATCTCCTTCCGGATGTAACCGATGGAGAGGCAGGACAGCGTTCAGCGGTTTCTGGAACTGATCCGGCGTTCGCACCGCGGCAAGTTCAAGGTCTACATCGGCATGAGCGCCGGCGTGGGCAAGACCTGCCGCATGCTGCAAGAGGCCCGCCAGCTGCTCGACGCGGGCGTCGACGTCCGCATCGGCTACATCGAAACGCACGGCCGCGCCGGAACGGAAGCCCTTGTCGAAGGGCTTCCGCTCGTGCCGCGCCGCAGACTCTTCTACAAGGGCAAGGAACTGGAGGAGATGGACACGCAGGCCATCGTCAACCTCCGCCCCGAGATCGTCGTCGTGGACGAACTGGCCCACACCAACATCGAGGGGAGCGAAAACCCCAAGCGGTGGCAGGACGTGATGCAGATTCTCGACGCAGGGATCAGCGTCATTTCGGCCGTCAACATCCAGCATATCGAGGGGCTGAACGAGGTCGTCGAGGAGATCACGGGCATCGAGACCCGCGAGCGGGTCCCGGACAGCGTGCTGGCGATGGCCGACGAGGTGGTGAACATCGACCTCACGGCCGACGAGCTGATCGAACGGCTGAAAGCCGGAAAGATCTACCGCCCCGACAAGATCGCCGCGGCGCTCGGCAACTTCTTCACGCAGGACAACCTGCTGCAACTGCGCGAACTGGCGCTGAAAGAGGTGGCGCTGCGCGTGGAGAAGAAGGTGGATAGCGAGGTGACCGGTTCCGAAACCTTCCGGCGCGACAAACTGCTGGCCGTGATCGACTCCTCCGAAAAACGCGCCCGCCGGGTCATCCGCAAGACGGCGCGCATGGCCACGCACCTGAACGCCGCCTTCACGGTGCTCTACGTGCAGGGCGACCGCGAGGCCGACGACCGCATTCCGCTGGCCCGGCAGCGTTACCTGATCAACAACCTGAACCTCGCCACGGAACTCGGCGGCGAGGTCCGCCGCATACGCTCGAACTCCCCGGTGGAGAGCATCGCCGGAGTGTGCCGGGAGCAAAAAATAAACATCGTCTGCATCGGGCGTCCCGAATTTTCACTATTTTCGCTGTTGAAAAGCGCAATCCGCCTGCGGCGTCTGACCGTCCGGCTGTCGCGCATGAACATCGACCTTTTCATTTTTTCATAAGCCATGAGAATACAAAGGAGAATCACCCTGGGCATCGGCATTCTTTTCACCATGATCCTGCTGCTGAGCATCCAATCGGTCGGCTACGTCCGCCAGCTGTCGCGGGCGACGGGAACCATCCTCGCCGACAACTACAACTCGCTGCAATACGCCGGGGAGATGCTGCGGTCGCTCAACGACATCGGGCAGGATTCCATATCGCGGCACGCCCTGCGCGAAAACCTCGCCCTGCAACAGCAGAACATCACCGAGATCAGCGAGAAGGAGACCACCGCGGCGCTCGAACGCCACGTCGCTTCGCTGAGCGACCCGGTCACCGAAGCCGAAATCCGGACCGTGCGCGAAGACCTGTTCCGGATCATGGAGCTGAACATGGCGGCCATCCGCGCCAAGAGCGCCGGGGTGGAGCAGCGCGCCGACTACGCCATGTGGTGGCTGATCGCCGTCGCCGCGCTCTGCGCCCTGATCGCCGGGGGCATCCTCGTCTGGTTCTGCGACCGATCGACGCGCTGAAAAAGGGGATCACCCAGATCGCCAACCACAACTACCGGGAACGGCTCGATTTCCCGGGCAACCGCGAGTTCGAATCCGTCGCCGAGTCGTTCAACGACATGGCCGCCAAACTCGACGAATACCGCCGCAGTTCGCTCGACGACCTGATGACCGCCAAAAAGCGCATCGAGGCGATCGTCGACACGCTGCACGAGCCGATCGTGGGGCTGGGTCCCGACCGCAGAATCCTCTTTATGAACCGCGAGGCGTTCTCGGTGCTGAACCTCCGGGAGGACGCCGTCGGACGCGACGCCGCCGAAGTGGCGCTGTCGAACGACCTGCTGCGGCGGCTCGTCCGGGGAGTGAACGACACGAAGAAGGACGCCGACAAGGAGCCGCTGAAAATCTACGCCGACAACAAGGAGAGTTATTTCCAGGTGGAGAACACGCCGCTTTACATCACTCCCGTCGGCGGGCGCGAACAGCAGTTCGTCGGCAACCTGATCGTCCTGAACAACGTCACCCGCTTCAAGGAGCTGGACTCCGCCAAGACCAACTTCATCTCGACCGTCTCGCACGAAATGAAAACCCCGATTTCGTCGATCCTGATGAGTTTGCAGCTGCTCGGCGACGACCGGCTGGGAACGCTGAACGGCGAGCAGAAACAGCTCGTCACGAGCATCAAGGAGAGCAGCGACCGCCTGCTTTCGATCACGGGCGAACTGCTGAACATGACCCAGATCGAGACCGGCAAACTTAAACTGATACCTAAAGTAACCAAGCCTATCGAACTGATAGACTATGCTGTAAAGGCTACGCAGGTTCTGGCCGAGAGGTTCTGCTGTTTCGTCGAGGTGGACTATCCCGAAAAGATCTCGAAACTCTTCGTCGACAACGAGAAGATCGCCTGGGTCATCACCAACCTGCTGTCGAACGCCATCCACCATTCGCCCGAACGGTCGCGCATCATCGTCGGCGCCGTACAGCGCGAAAAGGCGGTCGAGATCTACGTCCAGGACTTCGGGCGCGGCATCGACCCGCGTTACCACAAGAGCATCTTCGAGCGCTATTTCCGCGTCCCGGGAACCAAGGTGCAGGGCAGCGGGCTGGGGCTGGCCATCTCGAAGGAGTTCGTCGAAGCGCACGGCGGCACGATCTCGGTCGAGAGCGAAATCGGCCGCGGCAGCCGCTTCTCGATTCTGCTCCCGGCCTGAAAAACTACCCGCCGCCCGCTTCGGAGACTGTTCGGAGCGCCGCGAACAGACGAAATTCCTTACTCCGTCTGCGCCATCAGCCGGGGTCCTGCCTTGACGGCGGCGGGAAAGCGGCAGGGCACGGCGCTGTCCGCCTCGGAGGTAAGGATCACGACCGGCATACCGACGTAGACATACTTTTTCACCAATTCGAGCAAATCGCTATTGTTCAACCGGACGCACCCTTCGGTTGCACGCGTGCCGATCGAGGCGGGATCGTGGGTTCCATGGATACCGATGCCGCGGTGACCGGGCGTTTTCAGACGGATGAAATGCGAACCGTAGGCCCCTCTGATCTCCCCCTTACCGTCGCCAAAATCGTGCGTCCATGCGCTTGCGTCCTGAATCTGCTGGACGGAGAAAAGCCCTTCGGGCGTCTTCATATCACCCGGCTTCTCCTTGTTGCCCAGCGCCCGCCCGCAGGCAATGGGATAGACGGCCCGCAGGCAGCTGTTGAAATCGTAAACCGCAAGAGTCATCGACTCCTTGCAGACAGCAATAAATGCCGCCCCCGAAGGCGGCGTCTGCTGTGCACGTACGTCGACGGCGCAGAACAGCGCACATGCAAAAAAGGTACATAAGATTGTTTTCATAAGTGCAAAGATACGATTTCCCGGAGAAAATCCGCGGCATCGGCCCGGAAAGTCACAGGCTGTCTTCCGAAAAGACACCAATAGCCTCCGTATGAACAAAAACAGGAATTCCGGCATCATATTCGCCCAACTCTTTCGTTTAATTAGCATATCGGCGAAAAAATCGTATTTTTGCGCCGATATACCGGATACCAGGCAAACAATTCCGGATTTGGAAACAACATGAAACTATCACACGAGAAAATCGTGCAGCAGGCGGCCCGCGCCGGCCGCCGTACGCTGCAACTCGGCGAAGAGGCGGGCGGCAGAATCCGCCGTCTGTCGAAACGCTCCTGGCTGATCCTGGCCGGAATAGCCGTATTGACTGTCGGAGGGCTTTGGTGGTGGCTTCGCCCCGAACCCGTAAAACCCATATTGCCCGTGGTCCAGGTCGAGCCTGCCGAAACCGACGACATCGAACTCTACGGCGAATACGTGGGACGCATCCGCGCCCAGCAGTTCGTCGAAATCCGCGCCCGGGTGGAGGGCTTCCTCGAAAAAATGCTTTTCGAGGAGGGAACCTACGTCAAGAAGGGGCAGCCGCTGTTCATCATCGACCCCAAGCTCTACGAAGCCCGGGTAAACAAGGCGAAGGCACAGCTGAACAAAGACAAGGCTCTGGAACTCAAGGCCGACCGCGACCTGAAACGCATCCGCCCGCTCTACGAGCAGAACGCCGCGAGCCAACTGGACCTCGACAACGCCATCGCCTCCTACGAAAGCGCCACGGCCTCCGTGGCGATGAGCGAGGCCGACCTCACGCAGGCCGAAACCGCTTTGAGCTACACGACCGTCAGTTCGCCGCTGTCGGGCTATATTTCCGAGCGCAGCGTCGACATCGGCACGCTCGTAGGTCCCAACGGCAAATCGCTGCTGGCGACGGTGGTCAAGAGCGACACCGTGCGCGTGGACTTCAGCATGACGGGACTCGACTACCTCAAAAGCAAGGCCCGCAACGTCAACCTGGGCCAGAAGGACTCCACCCGCAAGTGGGACCCCTACATCACCATCACGCTGGCCGACAACACCCAGTATCCGCTGCGCGGACTGGTCGACTTCGCCGATCCGCAGGTCGACCCCGAAACGGGAACCTTCTCCGTGCGCGCCGAAATGGCCAACCCCGACCGCATCCTGCTGCCGGGACAGTTCACGAAGGTGCGCCTGCTGCTCGACGTGCGCGAAGACGCCACGGTCGTGCCGACCAAGTCGGTCGTCATCGAGAAGGGCGGCGCCTACATCTTCGTCATACGGCCCGACAGCATCGCCGAACGCCGTCTGATCGAACTCGGCCCCGAGGTCAACAACCGGGTGATCGTCGAACGCGGCGTCGTTCCCGGCGAGAAGATCGTCGTGGAGGGTTTCCACAAACTGACGCACGGCGACAAGGTCGACCCCGTGCCGGTCCCCGAAAAAAGCAGTGCAACCGAGACGGAGGCGTCTGAAAAATAGCGAGCCATGAAATCGGATTTCTTTATCGACCGGCCCGTGTTTTCAACCGTCCTGTCGGTGGTCATCGTGATCGTCGGCCTGTTAGGACTGGTGATGCTCCCCGTGGACCAGTATCCGCGCATCGTGCCCCCGGTGGTCAAGATCTCGGCCTCCTATCCGGGAGCCAGCGCCCAGACCGTGACGCAGGCCGTGGCGACGCCCATCGAACAGGAGCTGAACGGAACCCCCGGCATGCTCTACATGGAGTCGACGAGCAGCAACTCGGGAGGTTTCTCCGCCACCGTGACCTTCGACATCGACACGGACGCCGACCTGGCGGCCGTCGAGATTCAGAACCGCGTGAAGCAGGCCGAGGCGCGCCTCCCGGCCGAAGACATCCAGAACGGCATCTCGGTCGAAAAGCAGGCTTCGAGCCGGCTGATGACCATCACGCTGCTGTCGAACGACCCCAAGTTCGACGAAATATACCTCTCGAACTACGCCACGCTCAACGTGCTGGACATGTTGCGCCGCGTGAAGGGCGTCGGCAGCGTCTCGAACGTCGGCAGCCGCTACTACGCCATGCAGATATGGGTGCAGCCCGACCGGCTGGCCAACCTCGGGCTGACGGTGCAGGACCTGCAAAAGGCCCTCAAGGACCAGAACCGCGAATCGGCGGCGGGCGTACTGGGCCAGCAGCCCGTCACGGACCTCGACGTCACGATCCCGATCACCGCCCGCGGACGCCTTTCGTCGGTGGGCGAATTCGAGGAGATCGTCGTCCGCGCCAACCCCGACGGATCGCTCATCCGCCTGCGCGACGTGGCGCGCATCTCGCTCGAAGCCTCGTCGTACAGCACCGAGAGCGGCATCAACGGCGGCAATGCGGCCGTGATGAACATCAACATGCTGCCGGGCGCCAACGCCATGGAGGTGGCGCGCTCGGTGCGCGAGACGATGGAGGAGATCAGCCGCAGCTTCCCCGAAGGCATCTCCTACAAGATACCGTTCGACATGACCTCCTACATCTCGCAGTCGATCAGGGAGGTCTACCACACACTGTTCGAAGCCCTGCTGCTGGTGATCCTCGTGGTTTTCCTCTCGCTGCAAAACTGGCGCGCGACGCTCATCCCGACCATCGCCGTGCCGATCTCGCTGATCGGTACGTTCGGCGTGATGCTGGCATTCGGATTCTCGCTCAACATGATGACCCTGCTGGGCCTGATCCTGGCCATCGGCATCGTCGTGGACGACGCCATCGTGGTGGTGGAGGCCGTCGAGCGCATTATGAACGAGGAGGGGCTATCGCCCTACGAAGCCACGAAAAAGGCCATGAGCGGACTGGGCAGCGCCATCATCGCCACATCGCTGGTGCTGTGCGCCGTGTTCGTTCCCGTGAGCTTCCTTTCGGGCATCACCGGCCAGCTCTACCGCCAGTTCACCATCACGATCGCCGTGTCGGTGCTGATCTCGACGTTCGTGGCCCTGACCCTCTCGCCGGCCCTCTGCGCCCTGATCCTGCGTCCCGATTCGGGCAAGCGGAAAAACCGCCTCTTCCGCCGCATCAACATCTGGCTGGGCAGCGGAACGAAGTTCTACGAGCGGATGATCCGCGGCGGCGTGCGCCACTCGAAACGCATGCTGGCGCTGTTCGGACTGACTCTCGTGGCGCTGTGGGCGCTCAACAAGATCGTACCCCAGAGCTTCATGCCGCAGGAGGACCAGGGCTATTTCACCGTCGAGCTGGAACTTCCGGAAGGAGCCACGCTCGAACGCACGCGCCGCGTGACAGACCGCGCCATGAAGTACCTGATGTCGCTCGAAGACGTGGAATATGTGCTCAACGTCACCGGATCAAGCCCCCGCGTGGGCACCAACCAGTCACGCAGCCAGTTGACGGTGATCCTCAAACCGTGGGAGGAGCGCAAAAGTTCGAACATCCGCCGGCTGATGAACGACATCCGCGAGGAGATGCGCCGTTATCCCGAAAGCAAGGTCTACCTCTCGACGCCGCCCGTCATTCCGGGACTGGGCGCCTCGGGCGGGTTCGAAATGGTGCTCGAAGCCCGCGGCAACGCCTCGTACGGCGACCTTCAGCGGGCCGTGGACACGCTGCTGCACTACGCCTCGAAGCGCAAGGAGCTGACGGGACTCTCGTCGTCGATGCAGAGCGACATCCCGCAGCTCTATTTCGACGTGGACCGCGACAAGGCCCAGATGCTCGGCGTCCCGATGGCCGACATCTTCTCGACGATGAAGACCTTCACCGGATCGGTCTACGTCAACGACTTCAACATGTTCAACCGCATCTACCGCGTCTATATCCAGGCCGAAGCCCCGTACCGGGCGCAGCGGGAAAACCTCGGGCTGTTCTTCGTCCGGGGCGCCGACAAGGCGATGATTCCCATCACGGCGCTCGGCACGACCTCCTACACCACGGGACCGGGCACGATCCGCCGCTTCAACATGTTCAACGCGGCGACCATCTCGGGCGAGGCGGCGCAGGGATACAGTTCGGGGCAGGCCATGGCCATACTCGAACAGATCGCACGCCGCCACCTGCCGTCGACGATCGGCGTCGAGTGGAGCGGACTTTCCTATCAGGAAAAGCACGTCAGCGGCCAGACGGGCTACGTGCTGGCGCTGGCCTTCCTCTTCGTCTTCCTGTTCCTCGCGGCGCAGTACGAGAGCTGGCTGATCCCCGTGGCGGTGATCCTCTCGCTGCCGATCGCCGGCATCGGCGCCTACCTGGGCAACTGGGCCTGCGGACTGGAGAACAACATCTATTTCCAGATCGGACTGGTGATGCTGGTGGGTCTGGTGGCCAAGAACGCCATCCTGATCGTCGAGTTCGCCAAGGACGAGGTCGAAAAGGGCCGCGACATCCTCACGGCCGTCATCCTGGCCGCGCGCCTGCGCTTCCGGCCCATCGTCATGACCTCGCTGGCCTTTATCCTCGGCATGCTGCCGCTGGTCTTCGCCAGCGGACCCGGGTCGGCCAGCCGCCAGGGCATCGGCACGGGCGTTTTCTTCGGCATGCTCGTGGCGATCACCGTGGGCATCGTCTTCGTACCGCTCTTCTTCGTCTGGGTTTACAAACTGAAAGAAAAATGGACAACACGATGAAACGAAGCGCAACATATCTCCTCGGAGTGCTTCTGCTGCTCGCGGCGGGAAGCTGCTCCGTGCAGAAGAAGTGCAAGGCTCCGCAGCTCGACATGCCCGCGGAGATCGTCGCCGGGCAGAGCGACACGCTGACGCTGAGCGACCGGAAGTGGTGGGAGGTCTACACCGACACGACACTCTGCCGGCTGATCGGCCGCACGCTCGACCGCAACCGCAACATGCTCTCGGCCGAGGCGCGCATCCGCCAGCTGGAGGAGCTTTACCGCGTAAGCAAGGCGGCCCGGCTGCCGTCGCTGGGCGGGCTGGCCGCTGCCGACTACGAGACCAACGACTACTACGGCGAAGCGCACAAGGGCGACGCCGAGTTCGACGTGAAAGCCACCTTGAGCTGGGAGGCCGACCTGTGGGGCAACCTGCGCTGGGCCAAGCGCAAGGGCGCGGCCGAATACCTCGCCTCGGTCGAGGCGGCGCGCGCCATGCAGATGACGCTCGTGGCGGAGGTCGCCACGGCCTACTTCGAGCTGGTGGCTCTGGACCACGAACTGGGCGTCGTACGCCGCACGGTGGAGACCCGCGAGGAGAGCGTGCGTCAGGCGAAACTGCGTTTCGAAGGAGGACTGACCTCCGAAACGGCCTACCAGCAGGCGAAGGTCGAGCTGGCGAGCGCCTCGGCGCTGATTCCCGACCTCGAACTGCGCATCGCCCAGAAGGAGAACCAGATTTCGGTGCTCGCGGGCGACTATCCCTCGCGCGTGGCGCGCTCGAAGATGGACATGAACGTCCGGATGCCCGACTCGCTGCCCGTGGGCCTTCCTTCGACGCTGCTGCAACGCCGTCCCGACGTGCGGCAGGCCGAGCAGAACCTCAAGGCGGCGATGGCCTCGGCGGGCATGGCCTATGCCGACCGGTTCCCGCGGCTGACGATCTCGCTGACGGGAGGGCTCGAAAACGACGCGCTCAAGGGACTGATCAATTCGCCCTTCTCCTACGCCGCCGGCAACCTCACCGCGCCGCTGTTCGCCTTCGGATCGAAGCGTGCGAAATACCGCGCGGCGCTGGCGGCCTACGACCAGGCGCGGCTGGCCTACGAACAGAAAGTGCTGGAGGTTTTCCGCGAAGTGAACGACGCCGTGACGGCCTACCGCAACATGCGCAGGACGGCCGAACTGAAATTCAACCTCAAGGAGGCGGCCCGGCAATACGTCGTGCTGGCCAAATTGCAGTATATCAACGGCGTGATCCGCTACATCGACGTGCTCGACGCCCAGCGGAAGTTCTTCGACGCACAGGTCGAGGAGAGCAAGGCGGTGCGCAACGAGCACCTCGCGCTCGTGGGGTTGTACAAGGCCCTCGGGGGCGGGTGGCAGCCGTCGGATGCCGAAAAAAAGGGTTGACCGGAAATGGTCAACCCTTTTTCTTCCCCAGTTTGGCCCGGATGCGGCTCAACGACTGCGGCGTGATCCAGAGGTAGGAGGCGATGTGCTTCAGCGGCACGTATTGCAGCAGTTCGGGGCTTTCCTCCATCAGCGTCCGGTAGCGCTCCTCGGCCCGCGGAGCGCCGCCCGAGAGCATCCAGTTTTCGAGCGCCAGGAACTGCTCCTCGAAAAGCCTCCTCCCGAAATTGGCCGCTCCGGCCGATCGGGCGAAAAAGGCCTCCAGGTCGGCTTTGGAGATGCCGTAAAGTTCGGCGTCGCACATCGCCTCGATGGAGATTTTCGAAACCTCGTTGCCCACGTAGCCCCACGTCGAAAAGAGCGCCTCGCCCTCGCCGGCGAACCAGACCGAGACATCCGCGCCGTCGTCGAGATAGTGCCCCAGCCAGATGCCGCGGCTCACGACGTAGAAATCGGAATTCCGCTCGCCCTGACGGACGACGCACTCCCCCTTGCGGAACACGCGCCGTTCCATCAGCCCGATCAGCCGCAGGCAGTCCGCCGCGGGCAGGTTGTATTTCCTGCTGAATTTCTCGATAAACGCCTCCATGCCTTACAGGTTTGAGGCCGTAAAGATAGCACAAAAAACAAATTTCCGGTTTCGTTTCAGCGGCAAAGCCACGCTGCGACCCTCCTAAAACGCGCTTTTTAAGCGGGTCCGCCCGTAAATCGCCGCAACGACCGCGAAGGTGAGCGCCTCGGCCAGCGGCACGGCCAGCCAGATGCCCTCCACACCCAACAGCAGGGGCAGGCCGAAGAAACACGCCGCCATGAAGACGAATCCCCGCAGGACGGTCACGGCCATCGCCGGACGGGGCCGCTCGACGCTCTGGAAATAGCCGATCGAGACGATGTTCACCGCAAAGAAAACGAATCCCGAAGCGAACAACGGAAGCCCCCGGACGGCAATCGCACAGGCGGGGCAGGAGCTGTCGATGAACATGGCCACGATCCAGCGGCTGAACAGCGCCGTAAGGCCGAAGAACCCCAGTCCGGCCGCCACGGCCGTCAGGAGCGCCAACCGGAAGGCCTTGCGCACGCGCGCGCCGTTTCCCGCACCGAAATTGTAGCTCAAAATCGGCTGGGCCGACTGCCCGATGGCGTTGTAGACCATGAAGATGATCGGGAAAAAGTAGCAGGCGATGCTGAACGCCGCCACGCCGTCCTCGCCCAGATAGCGGATGAAAACGTAGTTCCCGGCGAACATCATCATGGCGATGGCCCCCTCGCAGAGGAAGGTCGAAAGCCCCAGCCGGCACATGTAGCCCACATTGCGGAGGGTCAGGCGCATGCTCTTGCGGCTCGTCTTCACACGGCACAGGCGCACGACGTTGCGGCGGCGTCCCAGGTAGCCGAGGATCATCCCCGCACCCACGATATAACCGAGGCTCGTGGCCAGCGCCGCACCCGTCATGCCCCAGCCGAGGATGAAGATGAAAACGTAGTCCAGCACGATGTTGATGACCGCCGGAACGGCGTTGCAAAGCATCGCGTAGTTGGGCGACCCGTCGAGCCGGATGAAGAACATGCCCGAGCTTAACAGCGCGCTGAAGGGCAGGAACGGCGCGAACCAGTGCATGTACTCCACGGCCAGCGGAAGGAGCCGTTCGGAGCTGCCCAGCAGCAGGGCCACCTCACGGGCGCAGGAAGTGATCAGGAAGCTGTACGCCGCCAGAAGGAGCGACGACACCGCAACGGCCTGCGTGACGTTGATGCGCGCCGCCTTGACCTTCCCCTGCGCAAGGTGGATCGACGCCACGACCGACGCCCCGACGCCGAACATCAGTCCGACGCCCGTGCTGATGAGGAACAGCGGCGCGGTGATGTTGACGGCGGCCAGCGCGTCGCTGCCGATGCCGCGTCCCACGAAAATCCCGTCCGTGATCACGAAAACGGCCGAGAAAACCATTCCCAGAACGGTGGGGATCAGCAGTTTCCGAAAAAGCTTCGGAATCTCCATGCTGCCGAAATCAATACTGTCTTTCATCGCATTCGTTTTTTGGAGTGCAAAGATACTCGCTTCCGGCCGGGCGAAAGTTAACATTTGGTAAAAAAAGCCCCTCCCGACGGGAGGGGCCTCGCAAGCCGGAATCAGAGCGTACCCTGCTTGAGCTGCTCGACGAAACGGTCGATGCGCCGCAGCTGCTGCGGAATCTTGATCGACTGCGGGCAGTGCGACACGCACTGGTTGCAGCCGATGCAATGGCTCGCCTGCCGGAGTTTGGGAACCGAGCGGTCGTAACCGATGAGGAACGCCCGGCGGGCCTCCCGGTAGCCGGGGTCCTGCCGGTCCTTGGGCACGTTGCCTTCGTTCACGCAGCGGTTGTAGTGGGCGAAGATCGCCGGGATGTCCAGCCCGTAGGGGCAGGGCATGCAGTACTGGCACTCGGTGCAGGGCACGGTGGGGTATTTGAGCATCAGCTGCGCGGTATCTTCGAGCAACGCCAGTTCCTCGCCGGTGCAGGGTTCGAGCGGCGAATAGGTGCGGATATTGTCCTGAAGGTGCTCCATGTAGGTCATGCCGCTCAACACAGTCAGCACTCCGGGCCAGGAACCCGCGTAGCGGAAGGCCCACGAAGCGGTGCTCTCGGTCGGACGGCGCTCCTTGAGCCGTTCGACCAGATGGTCGTTCAGCCGCGAAAGGCGCCCGCCGAGCAGCGGCTCCATGATCACGGCCGGGATGCCGCGCTTCTCCAGCTCGCCGTAGAGATATTCGGCATTGACGTTTCTGTCCGAAGCATGCTTCCAGTCGACGTAGTTCATCTGGATCTGGACGAAATCCCACCGCGCCTCGCCGCTGTCGTGCATGGCCAGCAGGTGGTCGAAGACCTTCTGATCGCCGTGGAACGACCACCCGAGGTTGCGGATGCGCCCGGCCTCGCGCTCGCGCAGCAGAAAGTCGAGCACGCCGCAGTCGATAAAACGTTCGTTGAACGTCTCGATGCCCTTGTCGCCGCCCACAGCGTGCAGCAGATAGTAATCCAGATAATCCGTTTGCAAGTCGCGAAGCGACCGCC
>ERZ791931.1986-NODE-1986-length-13079-cov-2.662700_pt1 | contig 13079 bp, 10 predicted proteins | sample MGYA00510127_ERZ791931 | MGnify/ENA primary metagenome ERZ791931 (study PRJEB30046, sample SAMN00792067) | human gut metagenome | study: EMG produced TPA metagenomics assembly of the A metagenome-wide association study of gut microbiota in type 2... | reverse complement strand
CGGGCACAAAAGTAGGAAAATTTTATATCTTTGCAAAAAAAAACTGAAATGCGTAAGAAAATATTAGGTTGGGGTCTGCTGGCGGCGTTCGTCCTGACGGCCGGCGCAGGGCTTGTCCTGCGGCAGCAGTTCTATGGAAATGCGGTCGTTACGGAGCGGGACCTCTACGTGAGCGCCCGGGCCGAATACGGGCAGGTCGCGGACTCGCTGCTGCCGCAGATCAAACACCGCCGGGCTTTCGACGCCTATGCCCGGAGGATCAACCTGTCCGAAACCTTCAAGCCCGGGCATTACGTGCTCAAACACGGCATGAGCGTCATCGAAATCGCGCGCATGCTCAAGCTGGGGTTGCAGACCCCCGTGCGGGTGACGATCAACAACGTGCGCATCCCGGCCCAGCTGGCGCAGAAACTCGCACGGCAGATCGACGCCGATTCCACGGCGATCATGCAGGCGCTGACCTCGGAGGAGCTGGCCGCGGAGGTCGGATTCGACAGCGTGACGCTCTTTTCGATGTTCATTCCCGACAGCTACGAGTTCTACTGGACGGTGACGCCCGGGGAGTTCGTCAGGCGCATGAAGCGCGAGTACGACCGTTTCTGGACTTCCGAACGCGATGTAAAACGCAAGCGCAGCGGATTGAGCCGGCTGGAGGTGATGACGCTGGCTTCGATCGTCTACGAGGAGACCCGCAAGAGCGACGAGATGCCCCGCGTGGCCGGGGTCTACGTCAACCGCCTGAAGAAGGGCATCAAGTTGCAGGCCGACCCGACGGTGAAGTACGCCATGCAGGATTTCGGCCTGCGCCGCATCCTCTACCGCCATCTGAAATACGATTCTCCCTATAATACGTATGTGAACGAGGGGCTGCCGCCCTCGCCGATCTGCATGCCCGGAAAGAACGCCATCGACGCCGTGCTGAACTACGAAAAGCACGACTATATCTTCTTCTGCGCACGGCCCGAATTCGACGGTTACCACAACTTCGCCAAAACCCTTCGCGAGCACAATAAGAACGCCCGGGCGTACAGCGACGAACTCAATCGGCGTAAGATTAAATAATTTTCGTATCTTTGTCATCCCATGCTTGCGAAGATATACGAACAGAACCCCTCGGAGAAGGAGTTGCAGCGCGTCGTAGACGCCCTGGAGCGGGATGAAATCATCATTTATCCCACCGACAGCGTCTATGCCTTCGGCTGTTCGCTGCGCTCGCCGAAGGCCATCGAGCGGCTGCGCCGCATCCGGGGCAAGAGCGAGGAGAAGTTCACCGTGGTCTTCGAAAACATCGCCCAGGTCGCGGAGTACTGCCGGGTGGACAATGCCGTTTTCCGGATTCTGAAGCGCAATCTGCCCGGGCCGTTCACCTTCGTGCTGGCGGCTTCGGCGCGCATTCCGGACAAGGCGCTCGAACGGCGCCGCACGATCGGCGTCCGCATTCCGGCCAGCCCCGTCGCGCGGGCCGTGGTCGGGGCGCTGGGGTGTCCGATGATCACCACGTCGGTCAAGGACGACGACCAGGTGGTGGAGTATACGACCGATCCCGAGCTGATCCACGAGCGTTACGGCCGCGAGGTCGCGCTGGTCATCGACGGAGGCATCGGCGACAACGTCCCCACGACGGTCGTGGACCTGACGGGCGACGGGCCGGAGATACTGCGCGAAGGCAAGGGTGAACTGCAATGAAGAGGGGGCTGATGCCGCCGCGCGGCAAGGCTGGCGCCTCGGAGTGTTAAAAACAAAATAGAAAAATGGAGAAGAAGAATTTCTGGAACGAAGCCGCGAAATACGGCGTGATCATGGCTCTGGTCGCGATCCTTTTCGACGTGCTGGGCTTTTACGTGCAGAACACGCTGCTGTCCCTGCTGTCGCTCGTCATTTTCGTCCTGCTGCTGGGGTATTTCACCAAACGCCGCGCGGAACGCTTCGGAGCCAGGGGATACGGCTACGGGCAGTGTCTGGGTTTCATGGTCAGCGTGATGCTCTGCGCCGGGTTTATCGAGGGAGCCTTCATGGGCGTCGCCTCCAACTGGCTCTTTGCGGCCAGATACGAGGCGATGATCGGTCCGTCGATCGCCATGCTGGAGAACACCGGGTTCTACACGGGCGACCAGATCGAGATGATGATGAAACTGATGCGTTCGCCGCTGGTGCAGCTCTTCAGCGGAATGCTCGCCTCGGCTATCAAGGGCGGCTTTTTCGGTCTGTTTATTGCTGCCTTCACCAAGCGTGATCCCGACGTTTTCTCGGAAGGCACTAACCAATAAGGATGGATAAACTGAATATATCGGTCGTCGTGCCGCTCTACAACGAGGCGGAGTCCCTGCCCGAACTGGCGGCATGGATTGACCGCGTGATGCGCGAAAACGGGTTTTCGTACGAGCTTATTCTGATCGACGACGGTTCGTCGGACGGCTCGTGGGAGGAGGTCGAACGGCTCAAGACGCAGTATCCGGCCATTCGGGGCATCGGTTTCGCGCGCAACTACGGCAAGTCCGCGGCCCTCTACTGCGGATTCGCGGCTGCGGAAGGCGAGGTCGTCATTACGATGGACGCCGACTTGCAGGATTCGCCCGACGAAATCCCCGAGCTGCGCCGCATGATCCTCGAAGAGGGCTACGACCTGGTCTCGGGGTGGAAAAAGAAACGCCACGACCCGATCGGCAAACGCTGGCCCAGCAAATTCTTCAACTGGACGGCCCGGGCCGCGTCGGGCATCCGGCTCCACGATTTCAACTGCGGGCTGAAAGCCTACCGCCGCAAGGTGGTGAAGGCCATCGAGGTCTACGGCGAGATGCACCGCTTCATTCCGTTCCTGGCCAAGCAGGCCGGGTTCGGCCGCATCGGCGAGAAGGTCGTCGACCATCGCGCCCGCAAGTATGGCAGTTCGAAATTCGGCCTCGAACGCACGGTGAAAGGGTATCTGGACCTGATCACGGTGCTGTTTATGACGCATTTCGGGCGTTCGCCGATGTACTTCTTCGGCAGCCTCGGAACGCTGATGTTCCTCATGGGCGGCGGCACGACGGTGTGGATCATCGCCGAGAAGCTCTGGAAGCAGAGCCACGCCCTGCCCCTGCGGGCGGTTACGGACCAGCCGCTGTTTTATCTGGCGATTTTGGCCGTAATTCTCGGCGTTCAGCTGTTTTTGGCCGGATTTTTGGGCGAGCTGATCAACAGAGGGTCTTCCGAGCGGAACAAATACCTGATCGACAAAACTTTGTAAATGATGATACAACGAATCCAAACGCTTTATTTGCTGATCATTGCGGCGCTTATGGCCGTGACGCTCTTTTCGGGGCTGGCGTGGTTTGCGGGTGACGCCGGCGAGTTCGGGCTTTACGCCTTCGGGTTGAAAACCGCCGAAGGGGAGCTTGTCCAGTCCACCGTCTATATGGGCGTCCTGCTGGCGCTGGCCTGCGCGCTGCCGCTGGTGACGATTTTCCTGTTCCGTCGCCGTTTGCTGCAAATACGCCTCTGTGTGGTGGAAATGGTGTTGCTGTTAGGCTCGCTGGTGATGGAAGGCGTCTATTACTTTTTGAGCTGGCGGGTCTTCTCCGACCTGACGTTCCATACGCAGGGCTTCAAGCCCGCCATTGTGCTGCCTCTGGTCTGCCTGCTGTTTGCCTATTTGGCGGCCCGTGCGATTTTCCGCGACGAACTGCTGGTGCGCGCAGCCGACAGAATACGCTGATCGAGCGGATACTGCTGACCCGGAGTATGCCCGAGCGCATGTTCCGGGTCTTCTGTCCCCGTCGGCGAACTGCTGTTCGGACGGAAAAGGGTTGCAATTCGGACCGATCTGATTATTAAAAGAATGTTACAAACCTTTGCAGGTCCGGAAAATAATTTTAACTTTGAGGCATAATATAATTGTCATTATGTAGTGAATTTAAAGAATTTTGGCTACAAACAATACATTTTTTAACTAACACTCAACTCTATGAAAGTAGTAAATTTTTGGAAGACATTGTTCTGTGCAGCGCTGGCCGTGACGGCTTTTAGCGCATGTTCGGACGATGACGAAGAGGGCGGTTATTCGGGCATGCCCGAAATTACCGTGAACGGCGGCGAGTCGGTGACTGTCGCCGGGAAACTCGAGGGCGGCAAGCTCGAACAGACGGTCGAGGTCGTTTCGAAAGGCGACTGGACCCTGACATTCAAGAACTCCGGGGATTCGCAGTGGGTTACTCCCAGCGCGATGTCGGGCAAGACCGGTACGACGCAGCTTACCTTCACGCTGGGTCAGGCTTCGGGAGAGCGCAGCGCAATCCTTGTTCTGACCGCCAGCTCCACGGTCGAGGGCTTCCCGCTTACGGACGAGGCTACGATCACGGTCGTACAGAGCGACAGCGATGTTCCGACGGGTAACGCTCTTTACAGCGAGAACTGCGGCACGAAGGTCGATAAAGTCGATGGCTACTGGCCTTATGTGGACAAGTTCGAAGGTTGGACCCGCGGCGGTTCGCTCGATCAGAAGGCCGTTACTTATACCGGCAACAGCGCTTCGGTAGCCAACAGCGGTAAGACTTTCGATCCTGCCGAGGATGAAACGACGGTAGTTACGGGTCCTCCCTATGTTTCGATGAACAAATCGACTTCGGTTTTCAACATCAATGACATCAATATCGCATCGAACACCAACTTCACCTTCACGTTTACTGCCGCTCAGCAGGTTAACTATTCCGGTGGCGTAGTGCTGGGCGATGTGACGGATGAAACGATTCGGTTCTCGGTGTCTACCGATGGTTCGAGCTATGCTCCCGTTGCTCTGAAAGTCAAAAAAGTCGCTTCCGGCTACTGGTATCTCTGCACCGCCGAATTCAAACTGCCCGCCGGTGTTTCGACCGACAAGATCTGGGTTCGTTTCGACGGCTATGCAGGACTTGAAAACCACGGTCTGCGTATCGACGACTTCAAACTTTATGAAGGCGGCAACGGTTCGGAACTCGTCGTTCCTTCGGTGGATTATACGAAGGGTACGGTTGCCGAGGCTATCGCAGCCGGAGCCGGCAAGAACTACGAGGTCGCCGCTACGGTCGTAGCCATGCACACGCAGGGTATCCTGATCGGCGATGCGTCGGGTGTCATGCTGGCGTTCCTTGGCGAGGCTCCTGCGGTAGCTGTTAACGATGCCGTTACCGTTAAGGGAACGACCGAATTGCGGAATGGCGTCATTCAGTTCGGCAAGGAGGGTCTTTCGGTCGCCAAGACCGGCACGGGCAGCTATAACACGCCTGCTCCCGAGGTGATGGACGGCACGGCTGTCACGGCCTATATCGCAACGGCCTTGAAAAATAAGGCTGTGTACAAGTATGTGAAATACAACGGTGAGTTTACTGTCAGCGGCAACTATTACAATGTCGTTATCGCCGGTACGACCACGAAAGGCTCTGTTGCCTATGGCAAATCGGAGTGGGCGTCGTTTAATGACAAACCGGTGACTGTCGAAGGCTGGCTGCTCGGCGGTACGGCCAACTATCTCCAGACGATGGCTACGTCGGTGACGGCCGATTCTTCGACGCCGATTGTTGAAATCTCCGCTCCCCAGCAGTTCGCTGCAACCTCTCCCGTGGCTCAAACGCTCAACTATACGGTTACCAACACGACGGCTTCGGCTGTAACGTTCGCAATCGAGGGTACGAATGCCGACAAGTTCTCGCTCGGCGCCAAGACTGATAACACCATCGTCGTAAGCGCGAAAGGCGACAATGCGAGCACGGCGGCTTATACGGCCAATCTGGTTGCCAAAGTTGCCGGTGCGACGGTTGCAACGGTTGCTCTGAAGCAGGCGGCGCCTGCGAGCGGTGAGGATACAAAGGGTACGTTTACCTCCATGTCACAATTTATCTCAACAGGTGACCAGTATGCCAATCCTTGCGGACTTGGTGATGGCGCAACTGCTAATGGGAACAATGCAAGTGGTTTTAAAATGGGATCAGGCAGTAAAGCCGGAGTCTTTACATCGGGTGCTGTAGGAGTAACCGGAGACAAAAAACTGGGTTTCTACGCTGTCGCCTGGAAAGGGAAGAAAGCCACGATCTATGTAAAAGTTGATAATGGCTCTGTGGATGGAGAATCGAGTTTTGCTATTAATGCTAATGAAACCGCTACGGGAAATCCTCCTTTTAAATTGACGGGCCTGAATGATGCCGATTATTATGTTGTGTCATTGAAAGGTTTAACTGCAGCTTCGACTGTTTCGATTTCTACGTCTCCGAATTTTGCGGCAGATGCAGATAAAAATACGGGCCGGGCTGTTATTTGCGGAGTCCAACTGTTCTAAATTAGTCGAGGAAACCGACTTGTAAAACCAACCACTCTTGGCGGGGATAACTCCCCGTCAAGAGTTTGGTTTCTAAATGGGTCTGCGGACCAAATGTTATACTTTATTCTGAATGATGTTGAAAATTAAACAGATAGGCATGCTGCTCGTGACGATGTCGGCGATGCTTGTCCTGTTTGCGGGATGCGGCGACAAGGACGACGGGGGCGACAAGGAGTCCCTCGCGACGCTCGTTGCAGAGACCGTGAGCAGTTCAACCACAACGAACAAGATTTCGACCCAAGGCCCGTCGGGCATCACCTTCGAGGCGACGATCGTCTCGCAGGGCGGGGATGCGGAGTGGTGTTCGTTCGATTTGAATAAGCAGGTATCCTCCGCCGGCGGAAACGTCGGGGACCCGGCCTACCTCTATTTGGACAAAAACAATTCCGACGACGACCGCACGGCGCGGATCGACGTAACCTATACCAACGGTTATTCCACCTCCCTGACGCTGACGCAGAGGGCCGCGGGCTTCATCGACTACGACCGTTCGTGGGGCGAACAGCCCGAATATCGTTCCGACGACGCTTATATCTATAAGACCTATTATGCGACGTTTGTGAGCAATCAGTTCTTTCCGGGCGGAAAACTGCGCAACTATTCGGTATGCTACGATGTCGACCGGCATATTTCGCATTGGGTGGCTTATCCGATCTTCAAGAAGGTCTACGAAACGCCCGTTTTGAGCCGGGTCAACGATTTCAATTACGATCCCAATGACCAGCTGCCCGTGATTCCCACCCGCGACCAGCAATACATCGGGACAGGCGGCAACGGCCGCGGTTACGGTGCATGGGGTTACGACCGCGGGCACATGCTTCCGCAGGCTTCGCGTTACAACAATTACGAGCCGAACCGGATGACTTACTACGGCACCAACATGATGCCCCAGAACAGCACGCTGAATCAGAATATCTGGGCCTCGCTGGAGGGCAAAGTCCGTGGCTGGGGCGGCTTGCAGACCTACGATACGCTCTATGTGGTGACGGGAGCCGCTTTCAAGAGCACGAAGACCATCGACAATGCCAACGGACCGATCGCCGTGCCGTCGCATTGCTGGAAAGTGCTGCTGCGTCAGCGGGGCAACCAGAACCGGCAGATCTCTCAATTCAAGGCGGATGAACTGAAAGCCATCGGCTTCGTGTTCACCAACGATGACGCCGGAGCCGCCACGTCGATCGAATCGGCTGTCCGTTCGGTGAAGGAGATCGAGGAGCTGACGGGCTTCAAGTTCTTCCGCAACCTCGACCCGGCCGTGGCCGATGCGGTGAAAAGCCAGAAGAACCTCGCCGACTGGTAGGGATTATGATACAATGAATTGAACCTTAACAACAAAAATCGTTTATGAAGAGAATCTTTTTGACAGGACTGTTTGCCTCGCTGATCGCGGTGGCATGCTTCGCGCAGAAGCCCTACAAAGTGGTCTTCTACAACTTCGAGAACCTGTTCGACACCATTCACGATCCCGGCGTCCTCGATGAGGAGTTCACGCCCGAAGGACCCAAGAAGTGGAACTCGGCCAAGTACACCAGGAAAATCGGGAACCTCGAACGGGTGTTGTTCGACATCGCCGCCGAGGATAAGGATTATCCCGTGGTGATCGGCGTTTCGGAGATCGAGAACCGCTCGGTGATGGAGGATGTGATCGCGCAGCCGAAACTCGCGCCCGGCAACTACCGCATCGTGCATTACGATTCGCCCGACGCACGCGGCGTCGACGTGGCGTTCTACTACCGTCCCGACGTTTTCAAGCTGGAGGGAAGCGCCGCCATTCCGTTCAAGATGCCGGAACTGCCCAACTTCAGGACGCGTGATTTCGTCACGATGTGGGGCACGATCGACAGCGAGCCGTTCTTCTTCCTCGTGAGCCACTGGCCTTCGCGTCTGGGCGGCAAGGAGGCTTCGGCCCCCAAGCGTCTGGCTGCCGCCAAGCAGGTGAAGCACATCGTCGACTCGGTGACCGCCGCCAACCCGGCCACGAAGGTGGTCGTCATGGGCGACCTGAACGACGATGCCACGGATGACAGCATCGTCGAGGGCCTCAACGCCAAGGGCAAGATCAAGGAGGTCGGCAAGGGCGACATGTTCAACCCCTTCATCGGCCTGCTGAAAGCGGGTTACGGCACGCTGGCTTACCGCGACGAGTGGAACCTGTTCGACAACATCATCGTTTCGGAGAACCTCGCCACCGGTTCCACGGGCAGTCTGAAAATCCAGCCCGCCGGCAACTCGAAGTTCTACGGCGGCATCTTCCGCCGTCCCTACATGATCCAGAAGGAGGGCCAGTACAAGGGCTATCCGCTGCGTACGTTCGTGGGCAACGATTTCCAGGGCGGTTTCAGCGACCACTTCCCCGTATATATCTACATCGCCAAATAAACACTCTAAAATATTTGTATGAAACTCAAAGTTCTACTTATTCTGATGCTCGCCGCCGTGACCTTCACGTCCTATGCGCAGGACGGAGGCATCCGCGGTAAGGTGGTTTCGCGCAACGGTCGCGTGGTCTTGAGCAATGTACAGGTGAAGATCGAATCGCTGGGTCTGACGGCCATGACCGACAAGGACGGCAACTTCATCTTCGAGAATCTTCCTGCGGGCAGCTACACGGTGCTCTTCTCTACGCCCGACTTCGAGGACCTCAACCTGATGGTCCGCGTAGGCGATAAGCATGTGCAGGACCTCAAGTCGGTGATCATCGTGCCGTCGGGGCAGAGTGCGGTTCTGGACGACGCCGTTTTCGCCGAATTCGACAGCGACTCCTCGTCGTCGGACACGCAGGCGCTGCCTTCGTCGCTCTCTTCGTCGAAGGACCTCTTCAACAACATCGCATCGTACCGTTTCAGCGAGATGCGTTTCAACGTCCGCGGCTACGATTCGCAGTACTCGGACATCTACCTGAACGGCATCCGCTTCAACGACGCCATGACGGGCTACGGTCCCTGGTCGCTGTGGAGCGGACTGAACGACGCGACGCGTAACCAGGAGAACTACACGGGCCTCGAAGCGTCGGATTTCGGCATCGGCGGCATCGGCGGCATGACCAACGTCAACGCCCGCGCCTCGCAGATGCGCAAGGGATTCCGCGTGAGCGTGTCGAACGGCAACCAGATGTACCGTTTCCGTGCGATGGTTTCCTACGGCTCGGGACAGTTGGACAACGGCTGGTCGTACGCCTTCTCGGTGGGAACCCGCCAGGGCGGCAACGGCTATGTGGACGGCGTTTACTACAACTCCTATTCCTATTTCGCTTCGGCCGAGAAGCTTTTCGGACAGAACCACCGCCTTGCGTTGACGCTGCTGGCTTCGCCTTCGGAGCGCGGCGCGCAGCAGGCTTCGACCGACGAGGCTTACGCTCTGTTCGGCAACAACTACTACAACCCCAATGTGGGTTACCAGGCCGGCAAGCTCCGCAACTCGCGCGTGCGCAACCCCCACGAGCCGATCGTGATGCTCAACTATACGTGGGACATGTCGGAGAACACGCGCCTGAACGCCGCCACGTCGCTGCGTTTCGGCAGGAACGGCTATTCGGCCCTGACGTGGAACGCCGGAGCGGACCCCCGCGGCGACTACTACCGCTATATGCCGCTGTCGGACCAGACGCAGATCGTGCCGGGCATAACTACCGACGAGACGATCTATTTTTACGCGATGGATGGCGCCATAGCGAAAGGTGTGTGGGACGGTATGCTCGACTACGACAAATTCTTCCAGACGAATATGCGGAATATCGACACCGATCCGGTGCTGTCCAAACTGATGGGCAATAACAGTCGTTCGAACTACATGATCGAGGAGCGTCACACCGACCAGCTGGACTACAACCTGGCGGTCAACGTGCAGCATAACATGCGCCACAACATGCGCATCGTCGGCGGCGCCAACCTGCGCGTCAACCGCACGAATTACTACTCGGAGATCAAGGACCTGCTGGGCGGCGACTATTGGTATGACATCGACAAGTTCGCCGAGCGCGACATGGCCAGCGCCGAGGCTTACCAGAACGACCTGGATTACTACTGGGCTACGGGGCACGCCCGCATTGCCCGTGTCGGCGACAAGTACGGTTACTACTACCGGGCGCACCTGCTCGAAACCAATGCCTGGGCCAACTACACGTGGGGCATCGGCGGTTTCTCGCTGGGCGTCTCCGGATCGGTCGGCTACTCGAACATGTACCGCGAGGGCATGTGGCGCAAGGGATTGTTCCCCAACGATTCGAAAGGCGATTCGAAGAAACTCGACTACCTGACCTACGATGCGAAACTTGCGCTGGGCTACAAGTTCTCTGGAGCGCATTCGATCGAGGCCAATGTGGCTTACATGCAGCAGGCGCCCAAGTTCGCGACGGCATTCGTGTCGCCCCGTACGCGCAACACGACCACGCCGGGGCTGAAGGCCGAGAAGATTTTCGCAGCCGATCTTACCTATAACCTCAACCTGCCCTACATCAAGGCGCGTCTTTCGGGATACTATACGACGATCGAGGACCAGTCGAAGGTCATCTCGTTCTACGACGATACCCGCAGTTCGTTCACCAACTTCGCCATGAGCGGTATCGACAAACGCTACTACGGCGTTGAGTTGGGCCTTTCGGTTCCCGTATGGAACGGCCTCTCGGTCGTGGGTGCCTTGAGCTGGGGCGACTATACCTATACGTCGAATCCCAACTTCGTGCAGACGGTTGACAACGTGGACAAGATCGTACTGAAAGATAAGGTCAACTGGGACGGTTATCATGTGGAAAGCTCGCCGCAACTGGCTTTCAACATCGGTCTCGACTACCGCGGACCGCGCAACTGGTTCGCCGGTGTGAACTTCAACTACTACGACAACATCTATCTTTCGATGAACCCGATGTACCGTACGGCTACCGCCATTAAGTATTATACAAATGTGCTGACTTCCAATACGGCCACCAATGCGCAGAAGGCATCGGCCCTCTCGTCGATCAAGACCCTCCGCAAGCAGGAGAAGTTTGACAGCGCATATACGTTGAGCGCCAATATCGGCAAGAACTGGTATATCCACCGGGTCTACATGCTGGGCTTCAGCCTCGAGGTGAAGAACATCCTCAACGATCAGGACATCCGCACGGGCGGTTACGAGCAGATGCGTATGAGCAAGGTCCGCGGCGAGGGCGGCGAGCAGATTTACGGCCGCTTCCCCTCGAAGTATTTCTACCTGTTCGGTACGACCTATTACCTGAATGTCTATTTCCGTTTCTAATCGCGCAAAGCATAATTTATGAAAAGTCTTAAAATAGCATTGGCGGCTCTCGTCGGTCTGGTGGCCGTGAGCTGCTACAACGATTTCGACACTCCGGCTCCGCAGAAGCTCTATACGGCCGACGATATGGCCGCAATGGGGCTTACTCGGATCACCATTGCCGAAGTGAAGGAAAAATTTGGTCCGATCTCCAATACGGGAACCAACGACAATTTCTCCACGACCAAGACCCTCAAGTTCGGAACCCGCACGTCCGAGGAGGCCAAGTTCGACGGCCTCATGGAGTGGCCCGAGGCTTCGAAATACTACATCAAGGGCAAGGTGATCAGCAGCGACCGTCAGGGCAACATCTACAAGTCGCTCTATATCTACGACGGCACGGCCGGTATCGAGCTGAAGCTCTACAACGGCCTTTATCTCGACTTCCTGCTCGACCTGGCTTCGAAGCCGATCAAGAGCCAGTGGGTCTACGTGCGTCTCGACGGTCTCTATCTGGGTAACTACCGCATGATGCTTTCGATCGGAGGCGCTCCCTCGGACGGCATCAACACGGCCGGCAACCACAAGTTCTACGCCAACTCGAACCTCGACAACCCGAAGGTCGCCGCCCTGAACGTCTTCCGCGGCGAATACACGACGCTCGACGACTCGGACATCAAGGAGGTCGACGGTTCGAACTACACGTCGCTCGGCGAGGCCGATCTGGGCCGGCTGGTGCGTTTCAACAAGATCAAGATCCGCTATGCGGGTGTGAAGAATCAGGACGGCGTGACGCCTCCGAACCTCAAAAACGGCGGAAATGCGAATCCCTATCCGAGCTGGATCGTGACCGACTGGGGAACGCCCATCTTCGGCGCGTGGTATCGCTGGGCCTACAACAACAGCGAGCAGAATATCCGTCTCTACGGTTCGGTGCTGATGAGCTACAACGATGCGGCGGAGTACACTTCGGACCCGGGCGTTTACGGCATCCGTACGAGCGGTTACAGCCAGTTCGCCATGAAGCCCATCCCGAAGGACGGCACGGAGGGTACGGTGCTGGGCATCTACGGCATCTATGCGAAGAAGAGCGATTTCACGGGAGGTTCGGAGGACTGGGCGCAGTACCAGATCTCGGTGAGCCGTATCGAGGACCTCGGCTTCCCGCCCGAGTCGCTGCTTTCCGAGGAGTGGATCAGGGCCAATACGCCCGCCTCGTCGCTGACGCCTCCCGTGAAGAACGGCGGCGATGATTACGAGGGTGACTGATCCCGCGTTTGAGCAATAAAAAACTGCGACCCAAAAGGGTCGCAGTTTTTTTGTGCCGCGGCGGCAGCGCTACCGCTTGTTCCATTTGCAGGAGGTCTGGTAGTAGCCGATCGCGCGGTCGACCTGCATGGCGTCCTTCCGCTCCATCGTTTCGAGGTGGTGGGGATTCTCCTCGGTGGGAACCACGCGGTACTGCTCGAAGCGGCGCACGGGCGACAGAATCGTGAAGGTGTCGCCTTCGAGGTAGCCGAGGTCCTGATAGGTGGCGATG
>ERZ791931.1962-NODE-1962-length-13237-cov-6.189501_pt1 | contig 13237 bp, 6 predicted proteins | sample MGYA00510127_ERZ791931 | MGnify/ENA primary metagenome ERZ791931 (study PRJEB30046, sample SAMN00792067) | human gut metagenome | study: EMG produced TPA metagenomics assembly of the A metagenome-wide association study of gut microbiota in type 2... | reverse complement strand
GGTATATGTTGTCTGACACACTCAAGGCCGTTCGGCCGAGCTTACGGTCAGACAACATATACCGGCGACCCTCGCTCGTTGCGCGCAACGTTACGGTTGGACAGGGAGGATGATGATGGACAGGAAGTCGACGCTGCATGATTTCGCGGCCGGCGAGACCGGCCGCGGACCCGGAGTGCCGTCATCACTGACCAACAACCCCCGTTCCGGCCAGTGGGACGGGCGGCGCATGTCCAAGCGCATGATTGCCGACTACAAGACCTTCATCGTCACCGACGGCGAAGGCGTGCGCAATTCGCTGTACGTCTCCGGTTGCCCGTTCCACTGCGTCGAATGCTTCAACTCGTCGATCTGGGATTTCCAGGCCGGCCACGAATACACGCAGAAGCTCGAAGACAAGATCGTCGACGACCTCAAGGCGCCGTGGATCCAGGGCATCACGTTCCTCGGCGGCGAACCCATGCTGAATACGCCCGTCCTGTTGCCGCTCGCCCGGCGCATCCGCGGCGAGTTCGGCCACGACAAAGACATCTGGTGCTGGACCGGCTACACGTGGGAGGAGCTGATGCGCCCCGGTGAGACGCCGGACAAGCTAGAACTGTTGCAGCTCATCGACATCCTCGTCGACGGTCGCTACCTCAAGGACCAGCACGACTCCCTCCTGCAGTTCCGCGGATCCAGAAACCAGCGCATCCTCGACGTGCCGCGTTCGCTGGCCGCCGGCAGGCCTGTCGTCTGGGCCAAGCTCCACGACCAGGAGCGCGACATCCCCGAAATGTACCTCAAGGATCGCGAGGTCGGCGAGGGCGCACAGGCGTCGTGACGGCGCCGCCGGCCTTGCCATCCATCCAGTGGATTCGATGCCGTCGGCCTGATCGCGGCCATCCTGACAGTCTCGCCCGCCATCGGCATGGCCTTGCTTCTCCCCGCATTCATCTGGCCTCGCGTGAGTCCGCTATTCCATGTGATGATGCTCTGTTTCCGGGAAGGGTGCTCGCGCATGCTGGGCACCGGATTGGGGCGGACGACTCTGTATATGCGCGGCGTGCGGGACGGCGTGGTCGACGTTTTCGCGGGCAGCGGCGTGCCCGGTCCGCTGGAGGTCTCGGATACTGCGGCCGGGGTATGGCCCGCCGTCGTCGCCGGCGTGGCCGCCATATCAGGGATTTGGGCGGGACTGGGGTGGTCAATAGCACTAGTCCATAAGACCACCAGCCTGCTGGCATGCTCGGCTCACCCCCCGAATGCGCGATAATGGGGGGTAACGCCGCAATCGTGGGGAAACCGTCGAGTTTCCGTTTTGCGTTTGTTAGCGAAATCACGCCATACGACGGCTCGTTAGGAGGGGTCTCGGACTACATTACATAAGGAAGTAGCGGGAAGTCCCGAAACGAAGACAGAGGTAACAGATGGTGGATACAGCGAATACCGCGGCCGAAAGCCACGATAGTAAGCCGTTGCGCGTGGGTCTGGATATCGGATCGACCACGGTCAAGGCCGTGGTGCTCGATCAGACCAATGCGCTCAATAACGTGCTGTTCTCCGACTACCGACGTCACCACGCCAACGTCCGCGCCACGGTGGCTGGACTGCTCAAGGACATCCATCAGACGCTCGTCGACCTCGGCCGCGGCGACGAGCCCATTCGTCTCGCCATCACCGGTTCCGGCGGCCTGACGCTCGCCGACAACCTGCACGTGCCGTTCATCCAGGAGGTCATCGCCGAGACCCGCGCGATCGACGAGGAATACCCGCAGGCCGACGTCATCATCGAGCTCGGCGGCGAGGACGCCAAGATCACGTACCTGAAGCCCACTCCCGAACAGCGCATGAACGGTTCGTGCGCGGGCGGCACCGGCGCATTCATCGACCAGATGGCCACGCTGCTCGACACCGACGCCTCCGGCCTCAACGATTACGCCAAGGACTACAAGACCCTGTACCCGATCGCGTCGCGTTGCGGTGTGTTCGCGAAGACCGACCTGCAGCCGCTGATCAACGACGGCGCCGCCAAGCCCGATCTGGCCGCGTCGATCTTCACCGCGGTGGCCACGCAGACCATCGCCGGCCTGGCTTCCGGACGCCCGATCCACGGCACGGTCATCTTCCTCGGCGGCCCGCTGTTCTTCATGTCCGAGCTGCGCGAGGCGTTCCACCGCGCGCTCGCCGGCAAGGTCGACGAGTTCATCGTGCCGACCGACGCCCACCTGTACGTCGCATACGGCTCCGCGCTGATCGCTGGGGAGCCGGACGGCATCGACGTCGACGGCGTGCATTTCGAGCCGCGCACCTGTGGCGACATCATCGCCGCCCTCGACGACCTGAAGAACCTGCCGGCGAACACGCCGACCATGCCCCCGCTGTTCTCCTCCGATCAGGAGCGCGAGGCGTTCAACGAGCGCCACCATCGCGAACACATCCACATCGGCACGCTCGAAGGCGCGAAAGGCCCGCACTTCCTCGGTATCGACGCGGGTTCGACCACCATCAAGGCGACGCTCGTCAACGACGACCGCGAGATCGTATGGTCCAGCTACGCCACCAACGAAGGCAGCCCGTTGACCGCCGCCATCAACATCGTCAAGAAGATCCAGTCCGAGCTGCCCGAAGGCGCGTGGATCGCCCGATCCTGCGCGACCGGCTACGGCGAGGGACTGATCACCACCGGCTTGCACCTGGACGAGGGCGTGGTCGAGACCATGGCGCACTACCGCGGCGCCGAAATGGTCAGCCCCGGCGTCACCGCTGTCATCGACATCGGTGGCCAGGACATGAAATACCTAGCCATCACCGACGGCGTCATCGACTCGATCGCCGTCAACGAGGCGTGCTCGTCCGGTTGCGGCTCGTTCCTGCAGACCTTCGCGCAGTCGATGGGTCTGACCATCCAGGAGTTCACCCAGGCGGCCCTCAACTCCGACCATCCGGTCGACCTCGGCTCGCGCTGCACGGTGTTCATGAACTCGTCCGTCAAGCAGGCACAGAAGGAAGGCGCGTCGATGGAGAACATCGCCGCCGGCCTGTGCTATTCGGTCGTGCGCAACGCGCTGTACAAGGTCATCAAGCTGCGTGACTCCGGTGAGCTCGGCGACACCGTCGTCGTGCAGGGCGGCACGTTCCTCAATGACGCCGTGCTGCGCGCCTTCGAGCTGCTCACCGAGCGCGAGGTGACCCGCCCGAACATCGCCGGCTTGATGGGCGCGTTCGGCGCCGCCCTGACCGCGCGCATGCATTACGAGGACGTGGCCGACGACGCTGCCGAAGTCTCCGCGGGCCAGTCCGCCGATATGGCCGGCAGCGACGATGTCAGCGCGGAGCAAGACCACGAGGTCGTCATCGACGGCGTGCACCACACGGCGTCCAACATCCTGTCCGGCGACGACCTCGACAACATGTCGATGACCTCCGAGCGCGACGTGTGCAAGCTGTGCCAGAACCACTGCAAGCTCACCATCACCACGTTCGCCGACGGCTCGCGCTACGTTACCGGCAACCGATGCGAGCGCGGCGGCGACGCGAAGAAGAAGCGCTCCGACAGGCCGAACCTGTACGACTACAAGTACAAGCGCTGCTTCGCCTACCGCAGGCTCACCGACAAGAAGGCCACCCGCGGCGAGATCGGCATCCCGCGCGTACTCAACATGTACGAGAACTACCCGTTCTGGTTCACGCTGCTCACCTCGCTCGGCTTCAAGGTGATGATCTCCGGCCGCAGCTCGCACGAGCTGTTCGAGACCGGCATCGAATCGATCGCCTCCGAGAACATCTGCTACCCGGCCAAGCTGGTGCACGGCCACATCAAGTGGCTGCTGGGCAAGGGCGTCAAGAACATCTTCTACCCGTGCGTGAGTTACGAGGACAACCTCGTGCCCAATACGGACAACCACTACAACTGCCCGGTCGTGGCCAACTACCCGGTGGTGATCGGCGCGAACATGCCCGAACTGCGCGAGGACGGCATCCGCTACATGCACCCGTACTTCAACCTCGCCAACCACGAGCTCATGGTCGACCGCATCGTCGAGGAGTTCGCCTGGGCGAACGTGAGCCGCGAGGAGGCCGAGACCGCGGTCAAGGCCGCGTACGCCGAGGACAAGATCTTCAAGAACGACGTGCAGGAGGAAGGTTTCAAGGCGCTCGCCTACATGAAGGAGCACAACTGCCGGGGCATCGTGCTCGCCGGACGCCCGTACCACATCGACCCCGAGGTCAACCACGGCATCCCCGAGACGATCTGCGCGCTCGGCATGGTCGTGCTCTCGGAGGATTCGATCTGCGAACTGCAGCCGGGGGAGAACCTGCATCTGAGCGACTACCTGTCGGAAGGCGAGGAGGACCCGCGCAAGAAGAACGCGAACGGCTTCCGCCACGTCGGCGACCGCAAGGTGACCGTCTCCCGCATGCCGCTGCGCGTCACCAACCAGTGGGCCTACCATTCGCGGCTCTACGCGGCGGCGCATTTCGTGGCGTCCTATCCGGGTCTCGAACTCGTGCAGCTCAACTCCTTCGGCTGCGGCCTGGACGCCATCACCACCGATCAGGTAGCCGAGATCCTCGCCGACAAGGCCGACGTGTACACGCTGCTCAAGATCGATGAGGTGAGCAACCTCGGAGCGGCGAAGATCCGCCTGCGTTCGCTCAAGGCCGCCGTCGAGGAGCGCGAGGCCAACAAGCGGCGTCTGGCCGCACAGGCCCAGTCCCAATCCCGCCAGCAGGTGCTGCCGAACAAGCAGGACCAGCCGGTCGGCCCCAGTGCGGCCGAGCTTGCGGCGCAGCGTCAGGCCAAGGAGGAGCTCGCGGCCGCCGAGGTGCAGCTCAAGGCCGCCCAGGACCAGCTCGCCGCCGCGCAGGCCGCCGTCGAGGCCGCGGAGAAGCAGAAGAACGCCGCCGAGCAGCCGGCCCCGCATTCCACGGGCTTCCGCAAGACCGGATCCGAGGCGCCCACGCCCGGCCGTCAGGTCATGCTCGACACGGTGATGAAGAGCAACCCGCAGCTCACCAAGGCCGTCAAGGACGCCTCCCGCCGCGCGGCGCAGGCCGAGTCGCGGCTCGCCGCCACCTCGCCGAACGGCAAGTCCGCGAGGAAGACCGCCAAGAAATCCGGCCACAACACCGCGACCATGTCGAAGTACGCCAACAAGGTGCCGTTCGGCAAGTCGATGAAGAAGGACTACACGATCGTCGGCCCCCAGATGAGCCCGATCCACATGTCGCTGGTCGAGTCGGTCATCCGCTCCGGCGGATACAAGTTCGACATCCTCAAGACCGCGAGCCGCGAGGACGTCGAACTCGGCCTCAAATACGTCAACAACGACGCCTGCTACCCGGCGATCATGGTCATCGGCCAGCTCGTCGACGCCATCGTCAAGGGCAAGTACGATCCCGACCATGTGGCGCTCGCCATCACGCAGACCGGCGGCATGTGCCGCGCGACGAACTACTTCGGCCTGATCCGCAAGGCGCTGATCGACGCCGGCTACCCGCAGGTGCCGGTCATCGCGCTGTCCACGCAGGGCTTCGAGGACAACCCGGGCTTCAAGGCCACGCCCACGCTGCTGCACCGCGCCATCAAGGCGCTGGTCGTCGGCGACCTGCTGCTCAAATGCCTGATGCGCGTGCGCCCGTACGAGGTCGAGAAGGGCAGCGCCGACAAGCTGTACCAGATGTGGGACACCATCGTGCGCGAGACCATCGAGCACCACGGCTTCTCCGATACCGCGAAGAAGAAGATCGGCAAGTATTACCTGCCGTACCAGACGCTGCTCAAGGAGATCGTCAAATCGTTCGACGCACTGCCGCTGCGCGACATCCCGCGCAAGGTGCGCGTCGGCGTCGTCGGCGAGATCCTCGTCAAGTACCATCCCGACGCGAACAACCACGTGGTCGACGTCATCGAATCGCAGGATTGCGAGGCCGTGGTCCCCGGCATCATGGAGTTCATGACCACGCGTCCGTACATCACCGACTGGAACGAGAAGAACCTCGGCATGGGCGGCAACCAGAAGCTGTACTCGCTCATGCGCTGGGGTCTCGACCGTTACCTCAACCCGGTGCGCGCGGCCATAGATCTGGCGCATGGCAAGTTCAGCCAGGACCTGCCGATGCCCGAGCTGGTCAAGAAGGCCTCCGAGGTGACCTCGGTGGGCGTGCAGGCCGGCGAGGGGTGGCTGCTGACCGCCGAGATCCTGGAGCTCATCGAGTCTGGCTGCCCGAATGTGATCTGCGCCCAGCCGTTCGCCTGCCTGCCCAACCATGTGACCGGCCGCGGCATGTTCGGCAAGATTCGCCGTCTGCACCCGGACGCGAACATCGTCTCCATCGACTATGATCCCGGCGCCTCACAGGCCAATCAGCTCAACCGCATCAAGCTGATGATCGCCGCGGCGAAGAAGAACCACCAGAAGCTGACCGCGGCCGACTGACGGATCAGCCTCGGCCCGGCGATCAGCCGACCAGGGTCGCCGCGTAGGCGTACAGCCTCTTCCATGGCAGGGTCGACACGTCTATCTTGTCGGCCTTGCTCTGAACCCTCTCGCGGTAGCGTTCCGTGCGCAGCGCCGTCTTCACATTGGCTTTCACATCGGCGAGCGGCGCCTTGCCCTCGACCCCGTCCACGGTCCAGTCGTGCGCGTCGTAATACTCCTGCACCTCGGTCTCGCTCGGGTTCATGCCCGGTTTCGTGGCGTCGTCGACGTAGTCGTTCTTCAGCGCGGTCATCTCGTAGTCGATGTATGAGGCGATGTCGTATTCGCTGCGTCCGTAGATGACCTGCCCCGCTTCACGTTTCTGCCGGTTGTTCGCGTTGAGGGTTTCCATGCGCTTGACGATGCCGGTGTACGAGTCGTCGTCGACCAGCCCGTACGAGACTGCGATCAGGTACGCCGCGTGACGGAAGCGCAGCGTGTCGATAGTCTGTTTCGTCAGCCATTCGACCGGCTTCTCTCCGCCGTATGAGGCGGTCCAGTCGGCGTCCCGGGCGTTGAGGTTGACGTCGTGCTTCTGCTTGAAATAGCTGACGGCGGCGGTGCGCTGCGACGACCACGCCTGGGTGAATTCGGCCTGCGTGATGGTGGTGTCGCCGAAGGAGAATTTCGGGAAGGCCTGCGTCGCGTTGGCTTGCGCATCGTCCGTCTTTGACGAGTCGGGGCTCGCCGTGAGCGAACGGACGAGAAAGACGGTGCCGACGATGGCCGCAATCAGCAGGACGGCCGCGACGACGATGATCGCGCGGGTTCTCGTATTGGTTTTCGTCCCCATCTTCGCGGCGTCACGGCCGCTCCCGTCCGTTGCCTTGCTGGGAGAGCCTGATCCGCATTTTCGTGACTGCTTCATGCCGTCATGATACGCGACGGACATGATTGCGGGGTGTCGCCCGCATTGCGCAGGAACGCCCCCACAATCATGTCCGTCGGTCGTCGCCTTGGATTCCGGTTATTCCTGGAATACGTCCGGATGCTTCGGATCGCCGGGCTCGTCGGCCAACAGGCCCTCCAATCCCAGGAACTCCTTCCAGAATTCGAGCGGCTGGCCATACGGCGCCGATTGCGCGCCGCGCGCCTGCAGGTTCGCCTTCGCCTCGAACACGTCCTCTTCGCGGATATTCTCGAAGTAGCTTTCCAGCCGCTCCCTGTTCTCCGGCACGTAGAACAGGGACGCGATGATCTCCGTCAGCCGCTCGGCGCGCTCGATCGGCAGCGAATCCCAATGCCGCAGCTCGATGAAGTTCTTCATACGCACGTCGTTGAAATGCGTGGAGATGATGTGGTTGATCTCGTACGGGTTGAGCTCGCGGTCGGGATACACCTCTCCGGCGTTCTCATAGAACGCCGGGTGATGCAGCTCCTTGCCGCTCAGGCTCCTGGCCTCCGGCGTATGCGTCAGATCGGCGAACATCAGCGGCGTGGACAGCACGTCGATGGCGTACTCCTCCCAGCCGAACCGCTTGTCGAACAGTCCGGGAATCACGTTCGTGCGCTGGGGGTCGAGATAGTCCCACATGCGTTGGCGTAGCAGGGGCCACGGGTTCGGCGTGCCCTCGAAATACGGCGTATTGCGGAAGTACCAGGCGAGGATCGGCCCGATGATGGTGCCCAGACGCAGCTTGTCGATGGAATCCTGCTCGTCGACGTAGTCGATGCTCACCTGCGTGGAGGCCGAGCACCGCATCATGCACGGGCCGAACTGGCCTACCCGCCCCAGGTAGCGGGTCATGGCGTCGTAACGGTCCTTCGGGTTGACCTTGACGTCGGCGAAGCTCGACTTGGGCTGGTAGCCGTAATTGACCAGACGGAAGCCCAGCTCGTCCAGCACGGGATCGATGTCGCGCCGGAAGGAACGATACAGCGTCAGCAGTTCCTGCGGCGTCTTGAGGATGCCCAGCGAGCACTCCACCTGACCGCCGGGCTCCAGCGACACGGCGATTCCTTCGCGCCCGAGTCCGACCAGATGGCCGTTCTCCCAGTACTCCTTCTCCTTGTCGTAGTACGGCGCGATGCGCTTGAGCAGCGTTTCGACGCCGTTCTCCTCGTAGTAGCTGACGGCGGTGTCGTCGCCGTTGTGCACCGGAAGATGTTCGATCTCCACGCCGAAACCGCCCGTGCCGCGTTTGGAACGGCCTTCCTCGAAGAATCGCAGCAGACTGTCGATGTGCTTGGGATTCGGCTTGGCGAGCAGATGCGCGTAACTGATTCTCGGTGTCGTCATGGGGCATATCGTACCTGTAGATTCCATCGGCCACGGCGGTGTCGTTATACAAAGAATCGATAGCTGGTTTGCGTCCGAATGCTGGACATTGCGACTGATTTCCCGGGTTCCGTTCAGGGGGTACAAGGGTGACGTTATGACAGTTAACGAAATGCCGAATACGCCATACCCCATTGCCGTAGCCTATGGGTACCGCTATACTTTTGAACTTGTAAAGTCTCTTTACATATTGGTGGTGTGGCGAGTCCGTGAATGACCCCGGAAGGGGGCATCGTCATGGATGACCGGATCGCCGACATGTCCCCCCGCAACGAGGAGGGGAACGGAGACTCTCCAATAACAGTAAGGACAACGATGAAACCTCATGTAGGATCACGGATGATCGCAGCATCGGTCGCTTTGGGGACGGCGTTCGCGTTGATCGCGCCGTCTTCGGCGCTCGCGGGCGATGCGACGCCAGCGGCGGCGTCGACCGGAACGACATATTACGTGTCATCGACGCATGGCGATGACGGCAACGCCGGCACCGATAAGGGCCATCCCTGGAAGACGCTGGACAAGGTCAACGCCATCGCGACCGACCTTAAGCCGGGCGACTCCGTGCTGCTGGAGCGTGGCTCCACGTTCCAGGACCAGTATCTGCACATCAAGGACACGTCGGGAACCGCCGACGCGCCCATCACCATCGCCGATTACGGCGACGCCTCCGCCAAGCCGGTCATCGCGGCGAACGGCGTCAAGGGCAGCCGGTGGTACCAGAACTACCGTGCGTCGGTCGGCAACCACCAGAACAAGGGCACCGTCTCCTCGGCCATCCTGCTCAAGGACGTGTCGTACATCACGGTGAAGAACCTGGAGATCACCAATGACGACCCCGACGTCTACGACCCGATCGACACGTGGAAGTGGACCGACACGGCCGATTCGGATGGCACCAAGCTCGACCGCTCGGCCGACCGCATGGACCGCACCGGCGTGGCCGGCATCGCGGAGAACGGCACAACGATGAGCCATGTCACGCTTGAGGGCCTGAACATCCACGACGTGGACGGCAACATCTACAACAAGCACATGGCCAACGGCGGCATCTACTTCATGGCTCACTACGCCCGCGAGAACAAGAACGCCGCGGACAACACGTGGCTGCAGAACCACATCTCGCGCTTCGACCACATCACCATCAAGAACAACATCGTCAAGGACGTGGACCGCTGGGGCATCGCCGTGGGCTACACCGCGTACCTCAACTTCATCGACGCGGCGTGGGGCGACGGCAGCATCGACGACGACCTGATCGCCAAGTACGGCCAGACCAACGTGACCATCGAGAACAACTACGTCAAGGGTGCGGGCGGCGACGCCATCACCCTCATGTACTGCGACCGTCCGGTCATCCAGTACAACGTGGGCGACAGCGTCTCGAAGCACATGAACGACGTCGACTACCCGCATGACCGCGAGCACGGCGGCAGGTACGGCGGCTGGGTCGCGGCGGGCATCTGGCCCTGGCGCTGCAAGGACCCGATCTTCCAGTACAACGAGATGTACAACAACCTCAACTCCGAGCACGGCAACGGCGACGGCCAGGCGTGGGACGCCGATTACGGCGACGGCACGCTGTACCAGTACAACTACTCGTACGGCAACTCGTTCGCCTCGCTGATGATCTGCAACCAGTACGCCATCAACACGACGTTCCGCTACAACATCTCGCAGAACGACCGCCGCGGCGTGTTCGACCTGCCGAGCAACGGTCCGGGCAACCACATCTACAACAACACCGTCTACATCGGTAAGGACAGCGCGGTGCTGACCGGCCGATCCAACAGCCAGGCGAAGTTCGAGAACAACATCTTCATCAACGCGACCGACACCAAGAAGACCGAGACGTGGAACCGCGGCAACCAGCACGGCGGCCAGACGTACGACAACAACATGTACGTCAATTACGCGAACAAGCCCGCCTCCGATTCCAACGCCGTCGAGGTCGCCGATGTGGCGACCGTGCTGGCCAACGCCGGACACGCGCCGAGCGCGCCGAAGGCCAACGGTTCGGTCTATGGCCGTTCCGGCAGCGAGTTCGACGGATACAAGCCCGTTGACAACTCCCCGGCCATCAATGCCGGCAAGGTCATCTCCGACATGAACGACTACGCGGTCACGAACGACTTCTTCGGCAACACCATCAAGGGAACCCCGGACCTGGGTGCCGTCGAAAGCAACGTGCTCTCCGTCTCCGGCAAGGTCAACGCGTACGAGACCGCCACGGTCGGCGGCTCCAAGGTCGTCTACGTGCCGTTCACCGCGAAGAACCCGACCACAGTCAAGCAGCTTCGCGCGGGCCTGACGGTCGGTGACGGATCAGTCGCCAACGTGTACCGCGGCAGCACCAAGCTGACGGCCGACGCGGCGATCCAGGCCCGCGACGTGCTGCGCTTCGAGGTCGAAGGCACTTCGAACACGCCGATCGAATACACCATCGCTCAGAAGAACGCCTGGAACTGGGTCGACGAGTTCAAGACCGCCACGGGCGTGGTCTGGAACTCCCAGAAGCAGAATGGCGCCGACGGTGACTGGACGGACATCACGACGTTCTCCACCGAGTACCCGATGTCGAAGTACAACGATTACTACGGCGCGGGACTCACCGGCAACCTGTCGGACCTGCCGGCGGTGGGAGCTGACCGCCCCAGGCGTCAGGGCCTGTTGGTCGACGACCCGGATACGGCCGGCGGCACCGCCATCGCGTGGAAGGCCCCGAAGGCCGGCACCGTGAAGGTCACACTCGGCCGCGACAACGAGCCGCAGCGGCGCAACGCCAACGCTTCGGGCACGGTGACGCTCGCACTGACCAAGAACGGCGAGACGCTGTGCACCGCAGACATCTCCACCGCGCAGACCAAGAACGACGACTTCGTCAATTGCCTGAAATCGGATAAGGGCACGGTGCAGGTGAACGCCGGCGACGTGATTCGCATCGCGGCGACCGCGGCCAGTGGCGCGGCCGCTCCGGACCTGTACGCCTCGCCGGTCGTCACCTATCAGGATGTGGCACCCGTCGAGTCCCAGACAGCGCAGTACACTGCCTCCTACGACGCGGTGAGCGCCAAGGTCGGCACCAAGGCCACCGCTACGGTGAAGTTCACGAAGGACGGCGCCGCCGCCACCCCGACCGGCGTCAAGTCCTACGCGCTGAAGACCGCGGTCGACGGCGTGGCCGTGGACGCCGCGACCGGCGCGGTCACCTACACGCCCGGCGCAAATGCGTACGGCACCACCAAGACCGCGACCGTGGTCGTCACCTACTCGGATGACACCACCGACGAGGCGACCGTCACCTTCAACGTCGAGAAGTCCAATGCGCAGAAGTACAACGTGCTGTACCCGGCCGTGTCCGGCGGCGCGGGCGTCGCGCTCAAGCGCACGCCCAAGTTCACGCTCAAGGCGGACAGCGCCGCGGCGTCCATCCCCGCCGGCACCAAGTTCGCGCTCGGCACGGGCGCCCCGGCCGGCGCGTCCGTGAACGCCGCCACCGGTGAGGTCACGCTGACCAGCACCCAGGCCGGCACCATCACCGTGCCGGTGACGGTCACCTTCTCCGACACCAACGAGTCCATCGAGGCGACGGCCACGTTCACCGTGACCGCTCCGGCGGCGCTCGGCACCTCCAAGCTGGAGACCGGCACCGCGGACGGCGCGAACGTCATCTATGTGCCGTTCACCGCGAAGACCCCGACCACCGTCGCCGATCTGCTGGCCCTGGTGACCGCCGAGCCGGATTCGGCCCTCAAGGCCGTGTACCGTGACGGCACCAAGCTGGAGGACGCCGCGGCAGTAAAGGCCGGCGACGTGCTGCGCTTCTACGCCGACGGCTCCACCTTCACCGCCGACTACACGGTCGTGCAGAAGAACGCCTGGAACTGGGTCGACGACTTCAAGACCGACTCTCAGGGCCCGATCTGGACGTCGCAGCGTCAGGTGTCCGGCAAATGGCAGACGATTACCGATTTCGGTTCCGATGTGTACCCGCAGACGTACTACGACAAGTACTACGGCGTCGGTGTGGACTATCAGAACAAGAACCTTCCGACCAACCGCAGCGCCATTCACGGCCTGATCGCCGACAATCCGGGTGATTCCGCGGCGACGGCGATGGCCTGGACCGCGCCGAAGGCCGGTTCCGTGAAGGTCACGCTGGACAAGGTGACCGGAGCGCACGTCGAGCCGTACATCCGTCAGTCGAACAGCAACGGCAAGGATGTGGTCCTGAAGCTGCTGAAGAACGACGAGGTGATCTGCTCCGCGACGATGACCGATTCCTTCGCGACGGCGACCGGGTTCAACGAATGCCTGGCGTCCGCCAAGGGCACGGTCAAGGTCGCGGTCGGCGATGTGCTGCGCTTCTCGGTGGATGCCGCGGCCGGCACCTCCAAGTCGTCGATCCACATCAGCCCGGTCATCACCTACACGGATGCCGATGAGCCTTCGCCCGAGCCTGGCCTGTCGGAGCAGTATGCTGCGGCGTATCCGGCTT
>ERZ791931.1958-NODE-1958-length-13266-cov-3.426766_pt1 | contig 13266 bp, 10 predicted proteins | sample MGYA00510127_ERZ791931 | MGnify/ENA primary metagenome ERZ791931 (study PRJEB30046, sample SAMN00792067) | human gut metagenome | study: EMG produced TPA metagenomics assembly of the A metagenome-wide association study of gut microbiota in type 2... | reverse complement strand
GTTAAAACACTTGTATCGATATTTTCGTCAGATATTCACTGGGAGAGGCTGTGGCTAATTCGTCGATCACAGCCTCTTTATAAGAGTATTTGCCGGTTTTAAACTTGTGTTCATCGATCCAATCAAAGAGTTTTTCGTAGGTGTCTTTCGAGTCATAGTAATTTCCCATTAAGTAAGCAACTGCGTAGGTTCCGGCCGGTTTTAAGTGATAGGGGTAATTTTTCGGTTTTGTTATAACTTTTGTGAAAAAATAAGCATAGGTATCCAGATGATTTTTTCGTAAATCTGCCACATCAAGCATGGCACCATAAGGATGACCGGCATTTAAAGCGTGGGCATTACAGTAACCGATGTGGCGGCAAAGAGCCTGGATGATTTTCTGATGGTCATCTGTATGAATCGGATCGCTGAGAATCAGATATTCTTCCGGTGTCGTCTCGAGAAAAATACGACCATTTTTATTTTCGGTATGGAAGAATAATTCATCTTCTGTGTATTCTGCCTGTTTCTGATTCAGTGATTCCTGGAGTGATACCAGGGATAATTTTGTTTCAACCACTTCTTTAATTTTGCGGAGGTGTTCTTCCTCCTTCTTAATCTTTTCACGTTGTTTCAAAAGAAGTGCTTTTAATGACTCCGGATTGCGCCGGTCTAAAAAAGCACCGATTTCTTTTAAAGGCATCCCAAGTTCTTTTAAACAGGTGATGGTAAAAAACACATCAAATTGGCTTTCACTGTAATACCGATAGCCTTTTTCATCAATATAGGCGGGTTTAAAGAGCCCGATTTCATCATAATGAATCAGTGTGCGCTTGTTTGTGTTGCATAATTTTGCAAAATCGCCGGTTCGTATGCACGCATTTTTGAGTTTTTGCATAAATATTCATTTCCTTCTTGACTATACCGTAACGTTATACCATATTATATATTTGTTTTTAAAAGAAAGCAACTAAATAGAACATATATAACGAAAAAGGAGCGGTAGATAGTATGCCAAAATTAAGTGACCGAGTTAATACATTTACGGATTCCGTCATTCGGCGCATGACGAGAATCAGCGATGAGTACGGGGCAATCAACCTGTCCCAGGGATTTCCGGATTTTGATCCGCCAAAGGCGATCCTGGATCGTCTGGCTGAGGTGGCCTATGAGGGACCGCACCAGTATTCCGTTACCTTTGGAGCGGAAAATTTCCGCGAAGCACTGGCGAAAAAGCAGGGAAAAGCGATCGGAAGAGAGATCGACCCGGAGACGGAGATTGTGGTTACCTGCGGCGGAACCGAGGCGATGATGAGTGCGATGATGACCATCTGCAATCCGGGCGACAAGGTAATGGTATTTTCCCCATTTTATGAAAATTACGGGGCAGACGCGATTCTGTCAGGGGCAGAGCCGATCTATATTCCGCTGGTGCCGCCGACGTATGAATTTGATATCAATTTGGTAGAAGAGGGCTTTAAGGCGGGCGCGAAAGCGATCATCGTCTGCAACCCGTCCAATCCATGCGGAAAGGTATTTACCAGAGAAGAGCTGACCCAGATCGGAGAGCTGGCAGTCAAATATGATGGATTTGTTGTGACGGATGAGGTTTATGAGCACATGGTATATGCGCCGAACGAGCATGTCTGCATGGCGTCCCTTCCGGGTATGTACGAGCACACGATTACCTGTAATTCTCTTTCTAAGACTTATTCCATCACTGGCTGGAGACTGGGCTATCTGATCGGACCGGAGGAGGTGATCGAGGGAGCGAAAAAGGTACATGATTTCCTGACCGTCGGAGCAGCCGCACCGCTGCAGGAGGCAGCCGTGGTGGGACTGGAATTTCCAGAATCCTATTACAGAGACCTGCTGGCGCTCTATACAAAGAAGAGGGAGCATTTCTTAAAAGGACTGGATGCGATCGGCTTGAAGCACAATGTGCCGCAGGGAACGTATTTTGTCATGATCGATATCCAGGAGTTCCTGGATCTGCCGCAGTTTGCCGGATATACCGATCTGGAGTTCTGCGAGTGGATGATCAAAAATATCGGCGTGGCAGCCGTTCCGGGTTCCAGCTTTTTCCGGGAAAATGTAAACAATCTGATCCGTCTGCATTTTGCACGGGAGGAGAAGACGATCGACGAGGCACTGGCGCGTTTGAAGAAATTAAAGGAGTTGCTGTAAGATGACTTATTCGGTAAATTTTGCGAATTATACAATCGGAAAAGAAGCATATAAAAATGTAAATGAAGTGTGCCGCCAATACGGTATGAAAGCGCTGCTGATCGGTGGAAAACTGGCATTGGAGGCAGGAAAGGAAAAGCTTCTGCAAGCGCTTGCAGAAGGGGAAAATCCGGTCACGATCGTGGATACAGTCCTGTTTGGAGAGGACTGTACCTATGCCGGGATGGAAAAAATTGCTGCACACGTAAAAAAATGCGGTGCGGATATGATTTTTGGCATGGGAGGCGGCAAGGCGCTGGATACAGCGAAGGGAACGGCTGAAAAATGCGCCCTTCCGGTTTTTACCTTCCCGACGATCGCGGCAACCTGCGCGGCGACGACGGCCCTCTCGGTTGTCTATAAGGAGGACGGAAATTTTGACAGTTTCTACTTCTATGAGAAACCGGCGCGCCACAGCTTTATTGACACAGAGATTATTGCCGCTGCCCCGGAGTGCTACCTGCGGGCGGGAATCGGTGATACGCTGGGAAAATACTTTGAGTGCCATTTTTCTGCGAGAGGCGACCGGCTGACGCACAGTTCGGCACTTGGACGTGAAATCAGTAATATGTGTTATCTGCCGCTTCGGGAGTATGCAGAAAGTGCGCTGGAGGAATGCCGGGAAAACCAGGCGGGTGAGGCGCTGGAGCAGGCGGTTCTTGCCAATATCGTGAGCACCGGTCTGGTATCGCTTCTGGTTCTGGATGATTATAACGGTGCGATCGCACATTCTGTCTACTATGGACTGGTGCTGCTTCCTGGTTTTGAGGAGAAAAACCTTCACGGCGATGTGGTAGCCTATGGTGTGCTGGTTCAGCTGATGATAGACGGCGAAGAAGAAAAAGCACGGGAAATGAAGGGATTTCTTGAAAAGCTTGGAATCCGCACCACCTTAGCCGAGATGGGGGCTCCTCTTGAGAGAGAAGCGCTTACGGCTGTATTAAAAGAGATTGTGACCGGTCCGGATATGGAGCATATTCCGTATGAGGTGACGGAAGACATGGTTTATGACGCCTTATGTAAGGTGGAAGAATTATAGTCAATAAAGGGTGCAGCTGAACAAAATTCCGTTGCTGGGCACGCATGCGCGAACAGTTACGGATGAAAGATTCTGGGAGAAAAGCAAAACGAGAGGAGACAATATGGAAAAATCATATGTGACAGCAAAGAATCTATGTAAATTTCTGTTTGGTTCAGCATTTGGTGTTTTGATGTTCCTTGTGCCGATTCCGCAGGGAGAATCATTTACAACACTGCTTGATTTTCTGAAAAGCTGGATTAAGGGACTATTTGGTGCGAGTTTGCCCTACATCATTATGGCGATTCTGGTGGTATCGGCCGTGGTCAGTTTGTATGACTACATCGCAAAGCCGGATTGGATTCGGAAGAATCATTATCTGTCCAGAGCTTTTTCAACCACACCGCTGTATCTTGTTTCTAAGATAATTGGTGCGGTATTTGCCGTTATGGTTGTATTTAAAATCGGACCGGAGCAGGTGATTTCCGCCGATACCGGAGCAACCATGGTGGATCTGTGCGGAACGCTGTTCAGCATCGTTATCGCCTTTAGTTTTATCATGCCGTTTCTGACTGACTGCGGAATTATGGAATTTCTGGGAGTGATCGCAAGACCGGTGGTTCGTCCGCTGTTTCATGTACCGGGAAGAGCTTCCATCGACCTGATTGCATCCTGGTTTGGTGCCTCCAATGCGGCGGTTATCCTGACCAGAGAGCAGTATATGAAGGGCTTTTACACCAGGAGAGAGGCTGGATATATCATGACTAACTTCTCTCTGGTATCCATTCCGTTCTGTCTGATGGTAGCAGATACCATGGGAATTTCCAATATTTTCCCTCCATTTTACCTGTGCATCTGTGTGGTGGGAATCATCCTGGCTGTCATCATAGCTAGAATTCCACCGATCTGTACCATTCCGAATACCTATAGAGAGGCAGTTGGAAAGCAGATTGATGAGGATATTCCACAGGAAAAAGGGATGTTTGCTTATGCTCTGGAGATGAGCTGCAAGCGTGCGGATAAATTTACTGCAAAAACAGTAGTCACAAGCGGTTTTGAGGTTCTGATGGGCATGTTTTTTGACCTGATTCCCATCGTAGTATCCTGGGGAACCATTGCCCTGATTATCGCGACCTACACTCCATTCTTCAGCTGGATTTCTTATCCGATGGGAATGTATTTGCAGGCACTGGGAGTTCCGGAAAGTTTTGCAGCAGCACCGGCAACACTGGTTGGATTCACAGATATGTTTATTCCGGCGCTTCTGTCGGTGGGACTTACCTCCGTGAAGACAAAATTTGTGGTCGGTGTCTTATCTCTGGTTCAGATTATATATCTGACAGAGGTAGGAACCATTATCATCAAAAGTGAGATTCCGCTGAATTTCTGGAAACTGCTGGTTATCTTCCTGGAGAGAACACTGGTTGCGATTCCGTTGATTGTACTTTTTGCCAATATGATTGGACTGTAAAGTGAATAAAAATCCAAGAATGCATCTACATTCTGAAATCAGAAATCAAATTAAAACATTATAATCTTCGATGCCTCGTTGGGAAGCCAACGGGGTATTTTTTTACCCAATCAGGCTGTATAGGACACCTCATTTTTGATGTTTTTGGACGGTGCGGGAAGCATACTGATTGGAATCCTTATATCTATGATATAGCTTTTTGCAATACAAAAAGACTTTACATATGGCTATAAAAATTAACTGTATTCCAAGCGGAACCTTCCCCCATTTTCTGGAACACGAAAAAGAAGAAACTCTTTCGGTCTATCTGGAGGCCGTCAAATGGGCGCTTCTGGAAGAATGAATATGTCCGCAAAAATGTTGGAATTATAATGATATTAACCGAAAAAATGTGATTAATGATAAAATAATGTCCGCAAAAATGCTGTTTAGCAATGGAAATATGCTCTAAAAAGTGTTAAGATAGAATACAGATGCTTTTGGATGTATATGTTGCGCAGGAGGTTTCTTAATGGAAAGAGAGCTGTTTACGAAACTGGAACGATGGATGAATAAAAAGAACAGAAAGCCGATGATCATACAAGGAGCGCGCCAGGTCGGAAAAACCTGGATTATGAAGGAATTTGGAGCCAGGTTCTATGAAAATACAGTCTATATCAATTTTGATAATAATAAAGCAATGAAGGATGTATTTGACCTAGACTTTGACTTAAAGCGGATCCTTTCTGCAATCAAAATTGAGTACGGAAAGAGTTTTCAGGCTGAAAATACATTGATTATTTTTGATGAGATCCAGGAAGCACCAAAGGCGCTGGCATCTTTAAAATATTTCTATGAGAATGCACCGCAGTATTCTATCATTGCAGCTGGTTCCCTGCTCGGTGTTGCATTACATCAGGGAACATCCTTTCCTGTTGGGAAAGTTGATTTTTTAAAATTATGCCCTATGAGCTTCAATGAATTCATTTTGGCAGTTGGTGAAAAGGGGTTGCATGAAGCGTTGAGGTCCCAAGATTATGAACTGATCAATGCATATGCCGGGAAATATACGGATTTGTTAAAAAAGTATTATTATGTGGGCGGAATGCCAGAAGTAGTCCAGACATATATTGATTCCGATGATCTATTTGAGGTACGTGAGATCCAAAACAATCTTCTGCAGTACTATGAAGAGGATTTTAGCAAACATGCGCCAAAGGAAGTTGTTCCGCGCATCATGATGGTCTGGAATTCGATTCCTTCCCAATTGGCTAAGGAAAATCGTAAGTTTATGTATGGAGCACTACGAGAGGGTGCACGGGCAAAAGATTTTGAACTTGCAATTCAGTGGTTGGAAGATGCAGGGTTAATCCTGAAAAGCTATAGAGTATCAAAGCCAGATATTCCACTGATTGCGTACATGGAAATGAACAGTTTTAAAATGTTCATGTTCGATGTGGGATTGTTAACAGCAAAGGCCGGACTATCAGCAAGACTTCTATTGGAGGGAAGCCGGATCTTTGAAGAATTCAAGGGGGCACTTACGGAACAGTATGTTGCACAGGAGTTACACGCTGCAGGATATCCGCTTTATTATTTTGCAACAGCACGATCAACTGGAGAGATAGATTTTATGTTGCAGGGAGATTTAGACTGCGTTCCGATTGAGGTGAAGGCAGAACAGAATCTCCGTGCCAGGAGTTTGAGGGCATTTTGCGATAAATATAAGCCGGGCATGGCGATTCGTAGCAGTATGTCAAATTATAAGCAGGAAGACTGGCTGACAAATGTTCCGTTATATATGCTTGCGGAATATTTGAAAAGAACAATATATGTGGTAAGCTGATAACAATTTACCTCAAAACCAACGGGGTATTTTTTGTTCTGAATCAGACAATATAGAGCACGGGAAAGGTTAGAACTAACAGTATGGAGAATAATATACAGCATAGATGTAAATATTGCTTGGATATGTGGACTATTGTCCTTGAAATGCTCCTTTAAATATAATATCATTAGTTCGCGCTAAGCGAACTAATGATATGGAGGTTCTGGAGTCCCTTCACGGCAATGTAGTATGTGCATTAGCTGCCGGAATCGGTGACTATGTGCGATGTACTCTCTTGGAATATAGCTATCACGATGGCCAGTTTTGGATTTTTACAGAAGGCGGCGAGAAGTTCATAGGACTTGAGAGGAATAAAAATGTCAGTCTTGCTGTCTTTGAAAAGCCCCCGGACTTTGGTGCGCTGAAAAGCGTACTGGTCATGGGAACGGCAAAGCTCATCAAGCCGATGTTATTTGAGGTTCCTGGATTTGATGAATATTCGGAAAACTTGATAAAAAGTTCGATGATAGGAGTTCGAAAAATTTCTTTCGGGAAAGAATCTGTTGCGGAAACGCGGGAAATACCGTATAATAATGCGGTCTGATCTGCACATATGCAACAGATTTGTCCGTAAAAGAATGAAAAATCAGAATTGTGCGTATTTCAGAAACAATTTTTGCTGTAAGAGTGAAAAAAAGTTATGTAAACTGTCTGCAAAAAAATACTTGACAAGAATTTGTATTTTTACGCTTACGGAGAAAAACAAAAAAAGAACTAAAAAACAGCGATGAACACATCGCAAAAAATGAGAAATGTAGGTAAAAATAATTTTATGAGAAAATTAGCATTAAGTGATGAAATCCTTCTCAAGATCTCCCAGCCGGCGCGTTATATTGGCGGCGAGGTGAATATGGTGAAGAAGGATCCGTCGAAGGTAGCAGTCCGGTTTGCCATGTGCTTCCCGGACGTGTACGAGATCGGTATGTCCCATCTGGGCATCCAGATTCTTTATGATATGTTCAACCGCCGGGATGACGTTTACTGTGAGCGTGTTTATTCCCCGTGGATGGACTTAGATCCGATCATGCGGGAGCAGAAGATTCCGCTGTTTGCTGTTGAAAGCCAGGATCCGATCAAAAAATTTGACTTCCTTGGAATTACAATCCAGTACGAAATGTGCTACACCAATATTTTGCAGGTGCTGGAATTATCACAGATTCCGCTCCATGCAGAAGATCGTACCGAGGAGGATCCGATCGTCATCGGCGGCGGTCCGTGTACCTACAATCCGGAGCCGATCGCACCATTTTTCGATCTCTTCTATATGGGCGAGGGCGAGGTGGTTTATTTTGACTTGATCGACCGCTACAAGGAGATCAAGGCGCGCGGCGGCAGCCGGAAGGAATTTCTGGAGCAGGCGGCGCAGATTCCGGGTATCTATGTGCCGGGATTTTATGATGTGACATACAAAGAGGACGGCACGATCGAGGCGATGACGCCGAACAACCCGCACGCGCCGCAGACCGTTTCCAAGCAGCTTGTCATGGATATGAGCGATACCTGGTATCCGGAGAAGCCGGTGGTTCCGTATCTGCGCGCGACGCAGGATCGTGTGGTTCTCGAGATCATGCGTGGTTGTATCCGCGGATGCCGTTTCTGCCAGGCGGGCATGGTATACCGTCCGGTGCGCGAGCGCAGCCTGGAGGAACTGAAACGTCTGGCGCGGACGATGCTAAAGAGCACCGGACATGAGGAAATTTCGCTGAGTTCGTTGAGCTCCAGTGATTACACGAAGCTGGAGGGAATCGTCAATTTCCTGATCGACGAGTTTGACGGAAAGGGCGTCAATGTGTCCCTGCCGTCCCTGCGTATTGACGCATTTTCCCTCGATGTCATGAGCAAGGTGCAGGACGTGAAGAAGAGCAGCCTGACCTTTGCGCCGGAGGCGGGCTCCCAGCGTCTGCGTAACGTTATCAACAAGGGTCTGACCGAGGAAAATATTTTAAATGGTTCTGCCGAGGCGTTCAAGGGCGGCTGGAACCGCGTAAAGCTCTACTTCATGCTGGGACTTCCGACTGAGACCGTGGAAGATATGCAGGGCATTGCCGAGCTTTCGGAGAAGGTGGCGGAAGTGTACTATGACACGGTTCCGAAGGAGCAGCGCCACGGCAAGGTGCAGGTAACCGCCAGCACCTCGTTCTTTGTGCCGAAGCCGTTTACCCCGTTCCAGTGGGCGCCGATGTGCACGAAAGAGCAGTTCTTAGAGCGTGCAAGCATCGTCAACCACCGCATGAAGGAGATGTTAAATAAGAAGAGTCTCCGCTATAACTGGCATGAGGCGGATGTGACCGTGCTGGAAGGTGTTCTGGCGCGCGGCGACCGCAAGGTGGCAGCTGTGATCGAGGAGGCGTACCGCAAAGGTGCAATCTACGATTCCTGGTCCGAGTATTTCAACAATGATATCTGGATGAAGGCCTTTGAGACTTGCGGCGTGGACATTGATTTCTATACGACGCGTGAGCGAAGCCTTGATGAAGTGTTCCCGTGGGATTTCATCGACGCGGGTGTGACGAAGGATTTCTTAAAACGTGAGTGGGCGAACGCACAGGCGGAAACGGTAACGCCGAACTGCCGGATGCGCTGTTCGGGATGTGGTGTCCGTAAGTACGGCGGCGGAGTCTGTTTCGAAGAACGGGCATGAGGAAGGAGCGGTCATGAAGATACGAATTAAATTTCAAAAACAGGGAACGGTGCGTTTTATCGGTCATCTGGACGTGATGCGTTACTTCCAGAAGGTGATGCGCCGGGCGGAAGTGGATATCCGTTATAGCGAAGGATTCAGCCCGCACCAGATCATGTCGTTTGCGTCTCCGCTCAGCGTGGGGCTTATCAGCCATGCGGAGTATGTGGATATTGATGTCAATTCCAGCGGAAATTCGACCGGGATGGTGCGCCGCTTAAATGAGGTCAGCGCCGAGGGGCTGGAGGTGCTCAGCTACCGCGAGCTTCCGGAGACGGCAAAGAATGCGATGTCGCTGGTGGCAGCTGCTGATTACACATTCTGGTTTAAAGAGGGATTTGCACCGGAGGACGGCAGCAGTGTAGAAGAATTTTTCGGGAAATTCCTGACATTCTGCAAAAACGAGACAATTCCGTTTGTGAAGCAGACGAAAAAGGGCGAGAGAACCGTGGATCTGCGTCCGCTGATCTGTGAGGCGCGAATCGCGGAGCGGAAAGAGTATGTTCCGGCGATGGTCGCAGACTGGTATCCGGATCTGGAAAATGAGACGGTTGAGGAGGAAAAACAGGCAGAAGGAATCTGTGTCTTCCTGCGCCTCTTATCGGGCAGTGCGGCAAACGGAAAGCCGGAGCAGGTATTGCAGGCATTCTATGAGAGCCTGGGGCTGACCTATCGCCCGTTTGCCATTCAGGTCGAGCGCGAGGAGCTGTATGCGGACGAGGGCGCCGAGGGCACACCGGAGTATGTGCCGCTTGAGGCGTATGGAAGCGAGATTGTGTAAATGCTTCAATGTTCATTAAGAGATGAAATGCGAAGCGCCAGCAAAATCCGGCTGCAGGTAGCGCAAAGTGTGAACGGCAGTAAAAAAGAGAGGAGACGAAGAGTTTGGATCAGTTAATAGTGACAAAATGGAAGGATCGAAGCCTGACGGCGCTCCTCTCGGACGGGCACTGCCGGTCGCTGACGCTGGAATCTGGCGATGAAAGCCTGCTGGGGAATATTTACATCGGCAAGGTAAAAAATGTGGTAAAAAACATCAACGCCGCGTTTATTGACCTCGGCGGTGGAAAAACCGGATATTTCAGCCTGGCGGAAAACCTGGTTCCGCTTTATACAGACGAGCTGAACCAGCTATGTTCATTCGGATATTCTGGAAATTCTGAGAAGAAAGTAAGTCCACGGAAACTAAAAGCTGGAGACGAGCTTCTCGTCCAGGTGTCCCGCGACGCCCTGAAAACCAAGGATCCGTCCGTGACCTGCTGTCTGAATTTTCCGGGTACCTATATGGTTCTGACGGTTGGAAAACCGCAGATCGGATTTTCGGCAAAAATCAAGGATAATGCCTGGAAAGAGAAGGTGCGGGAGGAACTTCTGACACATAAGGATGAGCGGTTTGGACTGATTGTCCGGACGAACGGGGCGTCGGCTTCCATCGAAACACTCTGTGCCGAGACGGAGAAGCTGAAACAGCAGATGGAAGAACTTTTTGCCCGGGCAGCCTGCCGCACCTGTTACAGCCTTTTAGAGCAGGGTACGCCGCCCTATATCCAGAGTCTTAGGGATGCGAAGAAAGGAACCCTTTCGGAGATCATCACAGATGTGCCGGAGTATGCGAAGAAGATTGAGGCATGGCTGGAGGAAGAGAAGGAAGAGGACAAGGAACAAAAAGAAAATCAGACCCAGGCAGATAAAAATGAAAGCATAAAGCAGGCGGTTTTGAAATTGTCCCTATATACAGATGAGAACCTTCCATTAATGAAGCTGTACCGCCTGGAATCGGTGCTTAAAAGTGCATCGGATCGCCGTGTCTGGATGAAATCCGGCGGCTATCTGGTCATCGAGCCAACCGAGGCATTGACGGTGATCGATGTCAATACAGGAAAATATACAGGGAAAAAGACGCCTGCCGAGACGATCTTAAAGATCAACCTGGAGGCGGCGCATGAGGTGGCGCGCCAGCTTTCTCTGCGGAATCTTTCCGGTATTATTATTGTGGATTTTATCGATATGGAATCGAAAGAAGATCAGGAGACGCTGATGCGGACGCTCGGGGAAGAGCTTTCCCGTGACCCGGTCAAAACGATCCTGGTGGATATGACGCGGCTTGGGCTGGTGGAGATCACCCGCAAAAAGGTGCGCCGTCCGCTTCATGAGATTTTGTAGCGGTTGAGTCATAGAATGAAAAACACAAGGAGAAGAAAAGATGTTTGAAAAAGTATTTAAGCTATCCGAGCATCAGACGACCGTAAAGACGGAAGTCATGGCTGGAATTACGACCTTTATGACGATGGCGTACATTCTGGCAGTTAATCCGAGCATCCTCGGATCGACCGGCATGGACCCGACTGCGGTGCTTCTGGCTACGGCTCTGGCATCATTCATCGGTACTGCCTGCATGGCATTTATGGCGAACCTGCCGTTCGTTCTGTCCGCAGGCATGGGGCTCAACGCGTATATGGCGTATACGGTGTGCGCGGGCTATGGCTATAGCTGGCATGTTGCACTGCTGGCTGTATTTGCAGAAGGTCTGATCTTCATCGTGCTGTCTCTGACAAACGTGCGCGAGGCGATCTTCAATGCGATTCCGTTGACTTTAAAGCGCGGTGTGTCCGTCGGTATCGGTCTGTTCATCGCATTTATCGGTCTTCAGAATGCGGGACTTTCAGTAGACTCTTCCACACTGGTAACGATCATCAGCTTCCCGGAAAATTTCCATACCGCAGGTATCTGCGCGCTGCTGGCGCTGATCGGTCTGTTTATCATGGCGGTTTTATACACCTACCGTGTGAAGGGCGCGATTCTGTACGGCATTCTGGGAACCTGGATTCTCGGTATGCTGTGCCAGGTAACCGGCATTTACACACCGGACGTAGAGAATGGTTTCTACACCCTGTTCCCGACCCTGGGAATCACCGATTTCTCCAAACTGGGAGAGACATTTGGTAAATGCTTTACCGTTGACTTCGATGCAGTTGGAATTATCAATTTTATCGTAGTTATTTTCTCATTCCTGTTTGTAGATATTTTTGATACACTTGGTACATTAATTGGTGTAGCAACCAAGGCAGACATGCTGGATGAGGAAGGACGTCTTCCGGGTATCCGTCCGGCGCTGATGGCAGATGCGATCGCAACTTCCTTTGGTGCGGTATTAGGTACTTCCACAACGACTACCTTCGTTGAGTCTGCATCGGGTGTTGCAGTCGGAGGACGTACCGGTCTGACTGCCCTGGTATCGGCACTCCTGTTCCTGCTTTCCACCCTGTTTGCACCGATTTTTACGGCGATCCCGTCCTTTGCGACGGCTCCGGCATTAATCATGGTTGGCTTCCTGATGGTGGGAACTGTAACCGAAATTCGTTTCGATGAGGACAATATCACCGAGGCAATCCCGGCATATCTGGCAATCATCGCCATGCCGTTGTTCTACAGCATTTCCGAGGGTATTTCCATGGGAATTATCTCTTATGTGCTTTTGAATGTGGCAGCAGGAAAAGCAAAGAAGATCACTCCGCTTATGTATGTGCTGGCGGTACTCTTCGTTCTCAAATACATTTTCCTGTAACAACTTGTAATAATTTAACCCCTGAAAACTTGACGAAAACAGGTTTTCATAATAAAATAGTCTATATCAAAAAAAGTTTTTAAAATTTTTTTGATTAACGTGCAATAAAATGCGTATGCAGCGCATTAACTTATTGAACGGATGAAAATCATTCCCGCGCGGAAGAACGCGGACAGAGACGAACAAAAACAAATCAAGTTACTCGAAATTCCTTGATGCATTACACCCCGTTACGAACTGTCCAAGATTTTCTGCTGGGATCTTTTCGGTATCGGTTGACAACCAGCAACCGATATTGGGTAAAAAGCGCCGGACCTGCTTGCAGTGCCGGCGCTTTTTACTGTACAAAAAAGGGGTAATTTTTATCAGGAATATCTCATTGACATTTTGGCGGGCAGACGGTATAAAGGACAGAGGGTAACTGTTCACAGGTAGGAATTTTCTGAACGGAAAATTCCGT
>ERZ791931.1940-NODE-1940-length-13357-cov-2.245377_pt1 | contig 13357 bp, 24 predicted proteins | sample MGYA00510127_ERZ791931 | MGnify/ENA primary metagenome ERZ791931 (study PRJEB30046, sample SAMN00792067) | human gut metagenome | study: EMG produced TPA metagenomics assembly of the A metagenome-wide association study of gut microbiota in type 2... | reverse complement strand
AGATTACAATTGAATCCAATCTATGATGGATATATTAAATTTTTAAGAGATATGTCTGGTGACAAATTACCAGATTTAAAAGAAGGATATTTTTGGCTTAACAGACAAATTATTAAAGGGTTTGACAAGCAAGGAAGTATACATAAATTTTATAAAGTTGTTGTTTCTGAGGATTTAGAAAGAGTCGAAATTAAGAAACTAAAAACATATGACAATATACAAGATATAGACTTAGCAAGTTGGCAAGAGCTGATCGACTTAAATAAAGAACATTTAATTCAAATTCAATCTGAGTCATTGAATCTAATCAAAGAAAAGATGCAGAAATACGAGAACTATACTTCGATTATTCCTGTGTCAATGGGAAAAGATTCTATGGTTACATGTCATCTTGTAAGAAGTTTATATCTTGATACAAAAGCAATATTTAACAATACATCATTAGATTGTGCAGATACATATCAAATGGTAAAAGGGTTCCCGAATTGTGAAATTATGAATCCAGATAAAGGGTTCTATCAATATGTAGCATCTGACAATATGATTCCAACTAGGTTTTCAAGATTTTGTTGTAGAATTTTCAAAACAGGCGTGATGGCATCACAACTTGACCATGATCATCCGTATTTATTGTGGATGGGAATGAGAAATGAAGAATCAAATGCAAGAAGCTCTTATGAGGATGAATGGGTTAACAAAGCCGAATGGGGCAAAACTTGTTGGCAAGGAATTCTACCTATTAGAAAATGGACAGAGCTTGATATCTGGCTGTATACAATATGGAGAAATATTCCTGTTAATCCTAAGTATAAGAAAGGATATTCCAGAGTTGGATGCCATTGTGCTTGCCCATTTTATACGAAATCTACATGGATTCTTGACAAATATTGGTATCTGAAATCGTACCAAAGATGGAGAGATATTCTCAAAGAAGATTTTATAAGCAATAAGAAATGGATCATTATGAATTGCACATTGGACGAATATTTAACGCAAGCTTGGAACGGTGGAACATTTAGGAATGAGCCAACAAAAGAAGTTATAAATGAGTTTGCTGAATATTCTGGAATTGATCAGAAAGTGGCAATTAAATATTTTAACAAAGTATGTGATTGTTGCGGTAAACGAATTAAACACAAAGAAGTTTTGAGTATGAATCTCAAATTACATGGCAGAAACATTGAGAAATTTTATTGTAAGAAATGTCTTATGAAAGAGTATAGTTGGGATTCTAAAGCATGGAATCATCAGATTGATATGTTTAGGCAAGTAGGATGTGAGTTATTTTAAAAGGAGATTAAATTGGAAGAACCAAAACATATGACAGTTGGACAGCTCAAGAAAGAATTAGATAAATATTCAGATAACACGCCAGTATTGTTCGGCTGTTATGGAGAAGATGAGTTTGCTGAAACGATTGAAAGCGACACTATCACAATCGATTATGGAACAGGTTATCGCAATTGCGAGATTGTGAGAATTTGTTAAGGAGGATTTATGGCAGATAAAAATTTAACAGCTAAAGATATGGGTATGGTTTTTGAAGAAACATGTTTAACTGTAAAAGATGTAAAAAAATTATTAGAAAAACTTCCAGACGATATGATTGTTGTAAATGATGAATCAGATGATTGCAGACCAATTGGAGATATCAGCATTGAAACAATTGATTATTGCACCGAAGACGGAAAGATCGTCTCGGGAAAAGTAGTTGGAATTTACTAATTACATAAAAGAAATATTTAATTTGCGAAAGGAGTGGTAAGCGTATGTTCACGAACGATAAACCTTTCATAGTATCGGGAAGTCTAAAAGATACATTTAACGGGACGTTGGAAAAGACATTGAGATTCATTGTTGATATTTATGGAGAAACAGCAGATGAATTACGTGGAATTAAAGAAGTAGACGGAAAGTTATACTTTGGATGGATACCGACAAAAAACAGAGATGACGATGCTTTAGATGAAGAATATATGAAACAGTGGGATATTGTATTGTCTGGAGATATTATGAAACCATCTTTCAATATGTTGATAGAGATTATCATTAATTGGTTGAATAGTGACAACGCAGTATACGAGTATGACAGATTATATTATGAAGAAGATGATCTTGATTACGCTGAAGAGTTGATCAAAGGATGGACAATTTCTTCTATTACATATGATGACAATTGCCCAAGTTTTAGCGTATTTTCTGTTACACCACGATGGGGAGAGATTGGTAAATGATTGAAATTTTAGAAAGAGGAACACGAAAACAATGCACTTGTGAAAATTGTGGCGCAGAGTTGAGTTATGAGAAAAATGATATTAAAGATAAGCCAAAGCGAACGATTGGTTTCAGAACTCTCAAACCAGTATACCAACCAAACTACATAATCTGCCCACAGTGCAAACATCCAGTAGAAGTTGGGGTAGATGAAAATGATTAAGGTTTTAAAAAAAGGAACTAAACGTAAAGTTGAATGTAATGGATGTGGTGCCACATTAAGATTTGATAAATCAGATATTAAATCTGAAATCGTTGGATATGGGTATCACGGATGGTTTGTGGAATTCATTCACTGCCCACAGTGTGGTCATAAAATTATATTGTAAAGTAAAACAACAGAAAGGTGGTGAAAAACAGTGCATCCTAACCGATTTTTTGATGAATGTGGTATCAGAACAGGAATTGATACAATTGAAATTTATGATGAAGAATTGCGATCTAAATTACGTGATACACACCCAAAGAATTTTATCAAAACCAAAATTGAATTGCCAGTATATCAAATCAAACTAGCATATTTTACAGCAAATGGAAACTATAAAAATGCATACAGATATGCGGTATTCAACTCAAAAGATGATAATGAGTATTCTGATTTTTGGCTCGATATGTTTGTAAGAGATTACAATAATGAAAATCCAGAGCATCCAATGATAGATTGCAAAATATTGGATATGCAATATATCGGAGACGCTGTGCTGCCGATTGGTTAGGCTTCAACCATCTGTGCTAATTACCTTTAGAGCATAAAGGTTTTCACGAAGATATGATTCAACGGATCGTTGGTTAGATTGTATCGAAAAAGGAATGTGATAGTGATGTAAAAAGACACTCACCAAGTATGGCTTTACCTCACGAGAAACGAAATAAATTTTCGTGAGGAAGTACATTTGGTTAAGAAACCTAAGAATATTGATGAATTATTAGATACATGCCCTGCAAACAAGACAATTTGTGACAACATGATTCGGGCATGGTCAATTATAAACAGAACTGATTATAAAAAGATTTTATGCTCAATTTCTGGCGGAGCTGACAGTGATGTAATGTTAGACATTATCTGGAAATGTGATATACATAACAAGGTTGATTACATGTGGTTTGACACTGGTTTAGAGTATGAAGCAACTAAAGATCATCTTAAATATCTTGAAAATAAATATGATATTGAGATCATCCGACAGAAAGCAATCAAAGCAATTCCGTTATCGTGCAAGATATATGGGCAACCATTTATGTCCAAGTATGTCAGCGAAATGATGTATAGATTGCAAGGTCACGGATTCCAATGGGAAGACAAACCATTTGATGATTTATACAAGAAGTATCCGAAGTGCAAATCTGCTCTTATGTGGTGGTGTGATTCACACGGTACGTTAAATAATGGCAAAAGATTGAGTAGTTTCAACATTAACTACAACAGATTTTTAAAAGAATTTATAGTCCAGAACCCACCGCAATTTAAGATTTCTGGGAAGTGTTGCAACTATGCTAAGAAAGATGTATCTCATAAAGCAATAAAAGACAATGGATACGATCTAAGTATTATAGGTGTTCGGAAAGCCGAAGGCGGAGTAAGGGCATCAAGATATAAAAGCTGTTTTGATGAAAAAGTCGGGCAGTGTGATCAATACAGACCAATCTTTTGGTATTTGGATAGCGACAAATCAGAATATTGCGCATATTTTCAGATTAGACATTCGGATTGTTATGAACGATATGGATTAAAAAGGACAGGGTGTTGCGGATGTCCATTTGGTAAAGATTATCAAAACGAACTTGATATTGTAAAACAATTTGAGCCAAGAATGTATAACGGTATCTGTAATGTATTCAAAGATTCTTATGAATATACAAAGAAATACAGAGAATTTGTAAAGGAGAGAAAACTTGACGTTAGATAAAGAAGATATTTATGACATTGCCAAGGCGGTTGTAAAAGTAATTGAAGATAAAGATATGATGAAATCGGAAGAAAATGATTGTACCTCAGAAAAAGTAGAGCTTCAAACATTAAATGCTGGTGATACCTTTAAGGTAGCAGGGTATGAATGGATTGTGTTAAATCAGTTTAAGGTATTAAAAACTTGTTTTTGCATCATGAAAGATTTTTTGAGTGATACAAAGCCATTCGACACATATTGTAACAGATGGGAACCTAGTCGTCTTCGTCACGATTTAAAATATATCGGATGTGCAATTGAAGATAATTGTCATCATGATGTGTTGCAGTATATGGAACGTGATTTAATGGCACTTGATGGAACAATGGCGAATGAAATAAGTATTGATAAAGTTTCTTTACTAACTTTAGACGAATATAGGCTATACAGGGAGTATTTAGAGTACCCAACAAAATTTCCAGGTCATATTGAATGGGTATTATTAACTGCCGTATCAGAAGAAAATTGTTCAGCTATTTGTGCTGTTGATACATGTGGTGTTGTCAAACAATGTTATTGTGCGGAGTCTTTTAACATTCGTCCAGTATGTACATTTAGATCAGATGTACTAGTAGAGAGAGTGCACTCATGAATGCAAATGATAAGTTAAAGAAATGGATCAATCATAATTATTTGACAAAAGGAGATAGAAGAATGATTACAGATAAAACAAAATGGGATGATGCTGATTATTATGAAGAAAATTTTGAAGACATTATGTTTGATAAATTATCCTCTCACAACCCCCTCGCTAATGGTGACCTTGCGAAGTTAGTCAATACTGGGAAATTAACTGTAGATCAGGAGACTGTCTATTCTCATGATTTTTATTCAAAAATCAGAACGATTGTGTGTCTAAGATATAAGTATTATGCAATCGAATATTGGAATTGTAATGATAGAAGTAATTGGTATTATAAACAACCGTATGAAGTTAAAGAACATACGATTACAGCTACTGAGTGGATTCCAGTAAAACAGGATTCATAAAATAAATGTTTTGTGTACAAAAAAGATACCACCTCAATTAAGAAGTGGTATCACGTATACAAAATTACACTGTTTTCAAACTAAGTTGATTTATGTGCAAATTAATTATAGCACAGAAGGGAGAAATATGGAACAGGTTTTTGCATCAGACTATGAGGATGTTTATAAAGTTAAAGATGGCGTAATGTTTCACGTTAAGAAATACCGTAGAGTTTATGACGAAAACGGATGTTCTAAGCAAATTTATTTTGAAGATAAAGCAAAATTAAAATGTTATGCAAGACAAGGCGATCATAGATATTGTACTTTAAGGATTGCCAATGAAGACGTAAGAGTCAATGATGGATTTGCATTGAACCCTAAATATGAAACAGTTAACAAAGGTTCAGTTTTTGAATATTCAACAGGTGGATATCCACGAAATGGATATTTAGTTGAGCTTGCTGAAAATGAGTCATCTTATAAATACGAAATCAAGACACAGGGCAATATGTTTGTTGGTGATGCAAGCGACCTTGTTGAATTTTTAAATGAAATTATTGATCAAATAGGTGTATATGATTGGATGGTTTAAAGAATGAAGAAAGAAAAAACAATTGAAGAATATTATTGTGATTTTTGTGACAATGAATGTACTAATGAACACTATGACGTTACTTTACCATTTAAACAAACAGATGGATATACAAGCAGATTTGTTCCAGAAAATTCAGATGATAATTTGATAGCAATTCATAAATTAAATCTATGTGCTAAGTGTGTTAGTATCAATGCTCAAACATGTACATTTTTGTCAAATGCATGTAGGCGTAGAGTAGATGTTAGGCAGACCGTAGAAATTGATTTGTCTGATCATGCTTTTAAGAAAGATCCGTTGATACGTTGTGTCACTCGACCAGATATAGATAATACAATGATACTTAATTATAAAGAGGTACAGTAAATGAAGAAAACAGAAACAAAATATTACTGTGATTTCTGCCATAAAGAGTGTACCGATAAACATCATAAATTAACAATACCAAAAGTTGAATGTCTTGGAGCCAATAGCCCTGATCAGTCAATGATTGAACCTATTGATGTAGATGTTTGTCATAGATGTGCGGAGATGGCAGCTGTTACGTTAGATATGTTGTCAACATACACACAGGAGTCTGAAAAGTATAACGGTTCAATAACAAGAGACGTTACTGAATACGAGAATTTACCTATAATCAAGCGGATTAAATTTACGATTGACTGTGACTATAGCAAAAAGAAACAAGAGGAATAAAATTTGACTTTGAAATAAAGAAAGGAGTATAAACATGTCCAAACATCAGAGAAGAAAGCTAACAATATATTATCAGGTCGGTGAGAAGAGACTAAAACAATCATTTCGAACAGTACAGGAGTTATTAGATTTAGATACCGACTCTCATAAACATAATAATCCTATGGCACCAACCAATGACACAAAGATTACCTGTGTGGCTTGGAAGGGGTGTGCATTATTTGATGAGACGTATAGTTTGGGCGAAGTAAAAAGACTCCTGAAAGGCTTTGATTTAACTAAAGCGAAACATAAACCTCGCAAACCAACTCACAAATATATCAGAAAAGGTATTTATTCTATTGATGAAGTTAGAGACAAAGTGAAAAATGTTATGTTTGCAAGCCAAAACAATCAAGTAAAAGTTAAATTCGATGGCGATTTGATTAAAGGCAATAGCCAGAGATACCAGACATTCTTCACTAAAGGCTGCAAATGTGTTCAGTGCGGAATCGAAGGCAAATATTTTGCTAAAGAAAAAGGCTTGAAAGACAAGAGCTATCACTTGAATTTATATGCAGTCGATGATGATGGTGATGAAATTTTAATGACAAAAGATCATATTATACCACGATCTAAAGGTGGTATTGATGATATTAGCAACTATCAACCAATGTGTGAAATTTGCAATAAGGCAAAAGGAAACACGATAGAAGATTAAATTTTAAAGGAAAGGAAAAATTAGCAAAGTTCCTATAGGATAAAGTGCGCACTACTTACTAAGGTAAGAAGGAACTTGACAAAAGAAAGAGCATTAGCACATATTGAAGAAATTGCATGGATTAAACCAATTGATGGTGCAGATAATATCGAACTAATTGGCGTTCTTGGTTGGGTATTAATCGCAAAGATTGATGAATTTAAAGTTGGGGACAAAGCTGTATTTGTTGAAATTGACAGCAAATGCCCAGCAGATGATGAGAGATTTGCTTTCTTAGAGAAGAAGCATTATAAGGTCAAAACAATGAAACTCGGCAAATTTAAATGTTTTAGTCAAGGGTTAGCATTACCACTTACATTATTTCCCGAATTATCTGACAGAAAACTTGGTGACGATGTTACAAAGGAATTAAGAATTACATATTCTTCCGAGGAAGACCGTAAGAGAAAATCGAACAAGATAGATCCAAATGCTAAATATAAAGCTATGGCTGCAAGGCATAAAGAATTTTTCTCAAAACCAATTATTAGAAAAATCATGAGATACGACATTGGTAGAAAACTTTTATTCTTGTTCTTTGGTAAGAAAAAAGATAATCCTAAACAGTTCCCATCATGGATTGTGAAGACAGATGAAAACCGAATTGAAAATTGCCCATTCTATCTTGAGTCTAATGAGAAGTGGGTTCAAACAGAGAAAATTGATGGAACGTCTTGCACATATGCTGTTGATCGGATGAAACGTGGCAAAAACAAATTCGAGTTTGTTGTATGTAGTAGAAATGTCCGACAGGCTGACAGAGATCAGGAATGTTATCATGACTCAAATATCTACTGGGAACTTGCCGACAAATATAATATTGAAAAGGTTTTAAGTGACTATGCTATTGCAAATAATTACGATCGTGTTGTTTTACAGGGAGAAGGTACAGGTAGCGTACAAGGAAATCCTTATAAATTGACAGAAAATCGCTTATTCGTATTCAATTTGGTAGTTGAAGGAATTCGTAAAGGCACACGGGAAATGGCAAAATTCTGTAATGATAACAACTTAGAACATGTGCCAATTATCAACGAACACTACAAAACGCCTGACACGATGGAAGAGATTAAACTTCAGGCTGATGGATTCAGCATTATCAATCCAAAAGTTAAAAGAGAAGGATTTGTATACAGAAGTCTTGACGGACAGCAAAGTTTCAAAAATGTCAGCAGAGAGTATCTGCTAAAACACCAGTAAAATAAAGGGTTTTTGACGATTGAATTTTTACATAAAACTCGAATTTTATCATACGAAAGGAGAATTATGAGCGAAAGAAAACCAAGACTTACATTATTGTGTGGCTTATCAGCATCTGGTAAGTCACAATATATAGAAAATATAACATGGATCAAAGAAGACATTAGGGAAGAGAATAAGTCTGTAGTTTTGTCTACTGACAATTTAAGAAAAGAAATTTGTGGTTCTGTTGAAGATCAGTCTATGAATGGTGTTGTATTTCAGAAATTCCATAATTTAATTCGAAGTAACCTTAAAAATGGTATGGACGTATTTGCAGAAGCAACGAATATTACTATGAAATCCAGAAGAGCCATTCTCAATATTATCAAAGGTATTGATTGCGAGAAGGTTTGTGTGGTTATTGTAAAGCCGATTGACGAATGTAAAAGAGATAATGTTGACAGAGAGCATCCAGTTCCAGGATATGTAATTGACAAACAAGCAAGAAAATTCCAGATTCCATTCCTTGAAGAAGGATGGGATAAGATTGAATTTGTTGATCATATAACCGATATAAACAGATACATTTTCAAGATTGAAAACAAATGGGTTCCAGAAGAGTATAATGATTTCGACCAGAATAATCCGTATCATATGGAATCTCTTGGTAAACATATGACGGATGCTTACGATTTTGTAAAAAATCATGGTTTACATAAAAATAAAGACTACGAAATGATTATGGCTACAAAATATCATGATATGGGTAAATTATATACTCAGACATTCGATGAAGATGGTGTGGCGCACTATTACGGACACGAAAATATTGGGGCATATATGATGTTAGTTTATGAGGTTGCAAATCAGCATTCTTTATTTGTAAATCACAATATAGGAGACATTGCTTTCTATATTAACTACCACATGTTACCGTTCCAGTGGAAGCCTAACAATACTAAAACAGAAACAAAATGGGCAAAACGCTTCGGATTAAAAAAATATCACAACTTATGGGATATGCATATTGCTGATTTAATAGCATCAAAAAGAAAAGATAAAGATATATGCACAGAAATCCTTGAAAATCGAGGACGTGACGATGCATCCTAAGTATAACACACCTAACCCAGACGCTCAGTTAAATAATCCTTGTTATTACGACTCTGAGCAGTTTGAGTTAGAGGAAGAGTTTGAATTACAAAATTATCCAGATGACGAGGAGGATACAGATGATTAAATTACACTTATGGCAGTTTATGCTTTGCAATTTTGGAACTGTTGCTATTGGCACATTTCTTGGCGCTATGGTAGCAGGAGGATTCCTTATTCGCAAACTTGACATTGTCAAACTTCAGGAATTGATTGAGGACAATGAAGCAAAGATTGAATTTCTCGAACAGGAACGAGAAGAAATTGATGATGAGATCGATGAATTAGACGATAAGTCTGATGAAGATAATGATGACATTATTACAGGCGAGGAGGACGAAGAGTAATGGAAGAACTTTCCAAAGCGGTTATTGAGTTACAGCTCTCATATGGTTTGAGTCTACGAACAATTCAGAAGATGGTGCGTGATGTATACAAAAATACAAATGATGCACCGCCAACAGGTATTACACCTAAGACAACTAAATTAAAATCAACTAAATAAGGAGTGAATTACTACGGCTAATTTCTTACAGCGTAAAGAATATTTTGGAAAGTATCGTGTTGTAGCAGCATATAACATGGATACTAATGATTTTCCTAGAACTGATGCAGGATTAATAGATCCTAGCTTTGATGATTTGTACATAAAATGCTCATTTGGTAATCAGATATATTACTACGGAAAAGGCAAGCATAGAGGCGAATATACCCTTGTAGCTTATATCCCTTCACCGATGAGAGGACATAACGTTATAAAGGCAATTCAAGAGATAGACGAAGATATTCCCTTTTGTATAGAAGAAACTGATAAAGAAGTGTTGTTTAGATTTGATGTGAAACATCTTGATACAGTTGCTGAACTTTTAAAGGCACAGAAGAGTAGAATCCGTGATGATGGAACTTACAAATATATCTCACCTTTTTCACCGAAAAACTTGCCAAAAACACCTTATAAGATTCCAGATGAGGAATTAAGTACCTACAAGAAATTAACTGCAAATTTGAAGCGTGAGGATATGTATAAGGTAGGTCATATTGCAAAAAGTTTTATGACAAAAAAGATATGTTCACGCAAGTTTACATTCCAAGACTTGAAAGCCGAACAGAAGAAGATGGGATTGAAAGGCAAAAATTATATTCACGCCAAAGGTTTATGGGATGAATATTGCCGATACACAGAAAATGAACTACGCAAGGAGAATTTACTATGAGTACAAATAATGTAATGATGACTGAAAACGATAAAAGAAACGTAGGAAACGCAGACTTACAGAAGCAGATTAAAGAAGAAAAACACAAGCTTAATTTCATCAAAGATGTGGATAAGCTGCTCAAAAAATATAAATTGCCAAAAGATTATCTGTATCTGGCAGCTAAAAAGTCAAGTCTTAACACAGATCGTCAGTTGTACATGATTGAAGTTGAAACATTTAATGACGGTGTATATGACGGCAATGTGACTTTAATTGTACATGGTACTGAAGATGAAGTGAAAAAACAGCAGAAGTTATTGATTGAAAAATTAAAAGAACAGTACAAAGACGAACCAGAAATGACTTTTGAGGATTCTTACTATAATGAAGTCGGATTACCTCTGATGCTTAGTGAACGATAGTTTACATACCATGATGACGAAATATTAAATTTTGTGAAAATTGCACAAAGAAAATGGAAAGGAAATACATATATGGGATTATTAACAGAAAGCGGATTAATGAAAGTTGCAGAGTTTGAGAAAGTATCGTTTGACCAGTTCGTACAGGACTGGGAGAAACAGGTAGTTAGATACCCAGAAGAATCAATCTATGGTGGTTTAAAATTACCTTATCGTAAAACAGCTGACTCCGCAGGACATGACTTTATTAGTCCAGCAGATATTACAATTCGTCCAGGAGATGCACGAGTTATTCCTACAGGAATCAGATGTAAGATTGAAAAGGGATGGGTGCTATTAGTATTCATTCGCAGTAGTTTGGGCATCAAAGCACAGGCTAGAATTGGGAATGGTACAGGAGTTATTGATGGAGACTACTATCACGCAGACAATGAAGGGCATATCTTTATCAAGGTTGAGAATCATGGCAATGAACCACTGAAACTCAAGCAAGGTGATGCCTTTGCACAGGGCGTATTCTTACCTTATGGTGTAGCCGATAAAGAAACTGTGACAACTAAAAGAACTGGCGGAATTGGAAGTACAGGTAAATAAATGAATTATTTAGCACAAACAAAAGGGCTGATCAATGCTGTGGATATGAAAGAGTATTCACAGCAACAGTCCGATGCGCAATTAAGCGAAATATTTGATGACTTATATGATGAATTAGTAAATGACATATGGGAAACTGCACAGATGAATGGTAGAACAGAAACATACCGTAAGACACAATCAATGTCTTGCGATACTGACAAGTCACTTGATTCTTGTATTGCAGTATTAGAAGACTTCATGAATAAAGGATACGTCTGTATTGTGACACGTAAATATGTTGATTGCACGAGATATTATTATAAAATCTACATCAGTTGGTCAGGGCATCCGCCTAATGTCCACGGATATGTAACAGTTGATGATAAAGATAAAGAGAAATTAGTATTCTCTTCATATTTAAAATAGGAGGATTTATATATGATTAAGATTGAACACCCAGTATTCCCAAGTCCAGAGCAGTGGATGTTTGCTATCGAAGGAGCTAGAAACGCATATGATAGTTGGCACTTAAGCGACAGCTACATCGGACATACGACAGAGCATGACAAAGAAAGAAATGTAGAAATTTGGCACCCATGTTTTTGCATGGGAGAGAAAGATTTAGGTTTATTTAAGAGACTTGCAAGAGCAGGTAAGGATCATAGAAAAGCTTTACGATCACTGCCAGTTGGATTACGAATTACATCGCATCACACATGGTGGGCGCAGGCAGATACATATAAAGTTGGAACAACGAGATGTAGTTGCTCTAAGATGCACACAATTCATAAAAAAGAGTTTAACTTAGATAGTTTTTCTCACGAAGGTATTGATGTTGTAATTGAGAAATTCTCATTATCAAGCCATGATGAAAGTAATACTTCAGACGTTGAAAACACTCTTAGCTACAAAGTTAAACAGCATACAGAAAATACTATTCAGTTACTAAATGAACTTAAAGATGAGTACAATGCAACAAAGGATAAAAATATTTGGAATGCAATTCTTGAAATGCTACCTATGGGATATAATATCACAGCAAATCTTTCTCTTACTTATGAAGTGCTTTTAAATATGTATTTTTCACGAAAAACACATCCAGTAAAGGATTGGAGAATCTTCTGCCAGTGGATGTTAGACAACGTGCCATATTTCGAAGACCTTGTAGAACATATTGATGGGCAGAATAAAGTAAGCGCTAAGGCGGTGTAGTTATGATGGATGTTATTCTCAAACCAACAGATGTTCAGAAGATGCTGAGATGTAGTAAATATAAAGCCTACAAATTATTTAGCCAACCAGGATTTCCTGCATTGCAAATCGGCAAAGAGTATTACATTAAAGAGTCAGATTTTAACAAATGGTTTGATACATATAAAGGTAAAAATGTACCGTTTGAGTTGCTTTAGCATCGTGTATTAGTTATAATATATCACTTCAAGTGATACAGAAAAATAAGTGATATATTGGTATCAATTAGTCTGATATAAAAAGTGATATAAAATTTTGCACAACTTCTGAAGCACTGATAAATACTAGGGCGTAGCGTTTAAAACATCGGTCTCCAAAACCGCAGTTGGGAGTTCGAGTCTCTCTGCCCCTGTTAC
>ERZ791931.1938-NODE-1938-length-13358-cov-3.154176_pt1 | contig 13358 bp, 10 predicted proteins | sample MGYA00510127_ERZ791931 | MGnify/ENA primary metagenome ERZ791931 (study PRJEB30046, sample SAMN00792067) | human gut metagenome | study: EMG produced TPA metagenomics assembly of the A metagenome-wide association study of gut microbiota in type 2... | reverse complement strand
ACGTTTGAGGAACCCTGCAAGGTATTCGTCGAAGGTCTGCAACAGCAGGCGGCAGGCGTCACCCATACCGAGGAAGGCGTTGCGAACCTTTTCGGCCGTGACATACGAATCACGGTCGCAGAGCCGCTGATATTGTTTGCCGATATTGGTTTTGATGTTCTCCAACTTTTCATTGAGGCGTTGGGCTTCGAAGCTTTTACCTGCCGCCTTGTTTGCTTTGGCGTCCCAGAGGGAAGAACGAACGGTGAGTTTACAGCTGAACTGCGATATCGTGCCGTTGATCGTAATACGACCCATAACGGGAACCTGACCCGATTTCTCGGACTGCCTTTTCACGTAGAAAAGGACTTTGAAAGTGCTGCGTTGCATAATAACTTGAACTTTGTGGATGGGTTAAACGTTAAGTCAAGTTATTTGTTATGCGGAAATTTGATGCAACGAACTGAAAACAAATACCTTAATGCAAAACAAAGCATTTCGGGCAGGTAACGGATAAGTAACGAAACTCACCGTTAATCCTGCCCGATTATGCTTTTTTATTGCTCGGAACAGATGCAGAATAGAGGATTAAACACCTGTAAACAAGATATTTACTCTTTCCTGCACTTCTCTTTACCTACAAATACCGAACCCCGCGGGGTTCGCCTTATTTCCGGACGCGGGTCAGCCCCCGCTCGGCGGCCAGCCGCTCCATCAGCGCGTAGGCCGCGTCGTATTCGTTGGGAATCTCGCCGTCCAGGATGGCGTTCTTGATGATCTCCTTCATGTCGCCGATCACGCGCCCCGGGCCGATGCCGTAGGTCTCCATGATCAGCTCGCCCGTGATCGGAGGCTGGAAGTTGCGGATGCGGTCGCGCTCCTCCAGGTCCTTCATCTTGCGGCGCACCAGCTCGAAATTCGAAAGGTAACGTTTCACTTTGGCGTCGATGCCCGAGGTGATGTCCGCCTCGCACAGCGTCATCAGCGCCTCCACGTCGTCGCCCGCCTCGAACAGCAGCCGGCGCACGGCCGAGTCGGTCACGAGGTCCTCCGAGAGGATGATGGGCCGCAGGTGAAGGAACACGAGCTTCTGCACGAACTTCATGTGCTCGTTGAGCGGCAGTTTCAGCTGGCGGAAAATCGCCGGGACCATCTTCGAGCCGAGCACCTCGTGGCCGTGGAAGGTCCAGCCCACACGGGGATCGTAGGCCTTCGTGAGCGGCTTGGCGATGTCGTGCAGCACGGCGGCCCAGCGCAGCCACAAATCGCCGCTGCGGCGCGCCACGTTGTCCACGACCTTGAGCGTATGGAGGAAATTGTCCTTATGGGCGTGGCGGCCCCGCTTCTCCACCCCCTTGAGGTTGTGCATCTCGGGAAAAATCCGCTCCAGCAGCCCGGTGAGTTCCAGCAACTCGAAGCCCATCGAAGGGACGGGCGAAAGGACGATCTTGTTGAGTTCGGTGACGATGCGTTCGCGCGAGACGATGCGGATGCGTTCGGCATTGCGGCGGATCGCCTCGAAGGTCTCTTCCTCGATGGTGAAGCCCAGCTGCGAGGCGAACCTGACGGCGCGCATCATGCGCAGAGGGTCGTCGGAAAAGGTGACGTCGGGATCGCACGGCGTGCGGATGATGCACTCTTCGAGGTCCGACATCCCGTCGAAAGGATCGACCAGCTCGCCGAACGTGGCCCCGTTCAGCGACCACGCCATGGCGTTGATCGTGAAGTCGCGCCGCCGCTGGTCGTCCGCCAGCGTGCCAGGTTCGACCTCGGGTTTGCGCGAATCGCGGGTGTAGGACTCCCGGCGCGCCCCCACGAACTCAACTTCGACATTCCGGGCGCGGACCATCGCCGTGCCGAAAGTCTTGAAGACCGAGACCTTCGCCTTCAGTTCGCGCGCGAGCGCCTCGGCCAGCGCAATGCCGCTGCCCACGACCACCACGTCGATGTCGGTCGAAGGCCGTCGCAGGTAGTGATCGCGCACATAGCCGCCGACGACGAAAGCCTGCACGCCCTGCTCGTCGGCAAGGCGCGAAATCCGCCGGAATATGGGATTCGACAACGGCACGCGGCTACTTCACGTGTTGCTTGATCGCATCCCGCCACACCACGTAACCCTCGCCCGTCAGGTGCAGGCCGTCGTTGGTGTAACGCTTGTCCAGCCGCCCCTCGTGGTCGGCCAGCGCCCCCCAGACATCGAGGTAGGTGACTTCCTTCTCGTCGCACAGCGCTTCGAGCCGCTTGTTCAGCGGCACGATCTGACGGCCGTGCTCGTAGTGGTTCCTGAACTTGGCGAAAGACTCGCCATTGACGGGCAGGATGCTCTGCACATAGATCTTCGTCCAGCGCGACTCGGACTGGAAACGGTCGATGAGCCGGGCCACGTTGGCCACGATCTCGTCGGGCGAAACGCCGGCCGCCAGGTCGTTGACGCCGATCATCAGAAACAGTTTCTTGGGATGCCCCCCGACGATCGGGTCGAGACGGTCGAGCAGCCACCCCGAGCGGTCGCCGCTGATGCCGCGGTTCTTGACGTGGCGGTTGTTGAACAGCTCGGCCCACTCGCAGCCGTCGGTGATCGAGTTGCCCAGGAACACGATGTCGCTCGAATAGACCGGGAGCACCTCGAAAAGGCTGCGCCGCTGGAGGTTGTATTCGCTCTGCGCAAAGGCCGTGCACGCGGTGAACAGCGCGGCGGCAAGGATCAGGATGCGTTTCATAGTCGTCAGAATTTAAGTTCGCGCCGGTAGAGCTGCACGGTGTTTTCCAGCCCGTAGTAGAGGGCGTCGCAGATCAGCGCATGGCCGATCGACACCTCGTCGGTCCACGGAATGCGTTCGGCGAACCAGCGCAGGTTCTCCAGCGAAAGGTCGTGGCCGGCGTTCAGCCCCAACCCCTGCCGGCGAGCCTCTTCGGCGGCGGCCAGATAGGGAGCGACGGCCCGCTGCGGGTCGTCGGTATATTCGCGCGCATAGGCTTCGGTGTAGAGTTCCACCCGGTCGGCGCCGCAGGCCTTCGCCCCGGCGACCATCTCGGCCACGGGGTCCACAAAAACCGAGACCCGGATGCCCTTCGCGTGGAAGCGCGCCGTCACGTCGGTCAGGAATGCGCGGTTGGCCAGAGTGTCCCACCCGGCGTTCGAGGTGATGGCATCGTGGGCGTCGGGAACCAGCGTCACCTGCGCAGGGACCACCTCCAGCACCAGGTCGATGAAACCCGGGATGGGGTTGCCCTCGATGTTCAGCTCGGTCGTGAGCGCCCGTTTGAGATCGCGCACGTCGTCGTAACGGATATGCCGCGCATCGGGACGCGGATGGACCGTGATGCCCTCGGCGCCGAAACGCTCGATGTCCAGCGCGGCGCGGACCACGTCGGGCAGATTGCCGCCCCGCGAATTGCGCACCACGGCGATCTTATTGATGTTAACGCTTAACTTTGTCATAATTCTACGCTGTTTCACGGAATGCGGAACGCGATCCGGACAAGCTCAAATAAATTTGGCGCATCGCTCTCCTTTCCGTATATTTGCCGGAGATATGCCACATCCCGGCGCCTTGCCGGGCCGAAAAGGCCTCGGATCGTTCCGGCGTGGTAAAGTTACTTATTTTTTCGAAACTCCGCCGATGAAAATCATACTTTTTTCCCGCGCGCAGATCGCCCACACCCCCGAGGAGATCCGCCAGCTGATCGGAACGATCGGAGCTTTCGGCTTCGATTACGCCGTCAACGAGGAGTTCGCCCCCCTGGTGGAGCAGGCCACGGGAACGGCGCTCCCGCCCGAAAGGATCTACGGCCGCTACATCGGCAAACAGCCTGCCGAAACCGTCATGGTCTGCTACGGAGGCGACGGAACGCTGCTCGAAGGGGTGCACCGTCTCTGCGGCGCGCCGATTCCCGTCATGGGCATCAACGCCGGACACCTGGGGTTTCTGACCAGCGCCCCGAGCAACGGGCTGAACCTGATCTTCCGCGAGATAGCCGAAGGCAACATCGCGACCGAGCCGCGCTCGATGCTGCGCGTCACGGGCGAATTCGCCCGACAGCCCGAATCGCAGCTGGCGCTCAACGAATTCACCGTGCAGCGCCACGGCGCAGGGATGATCTCGGTGGAGACCTACGTCGACCGGCAGATGGTGGCCACCTACCACGGAGACGGGGTGATCGTCTCGACGCCCACCGGATCGACGGCCTATTCGCTCAGCGCCGGAGGTCCCGTCGTGGCCCCGACGTGCCAGTGCCTGGTCATCTCGCCCCTGGCCCCCCACAACCTCACGATGCGCCCGGTGGTGATCCCCGACACGGGCGTCATCACGCTCAACGTGGACGCCCGGCGGGCGGACGCCTTCGTCACGCTGGACAACCGGACCTACCCCGTTTCGCACGGCGCGTCGTTCACCGTGGAGCGGGCCGAACAGACGATTTTTTTGGCCGTGCCGCACAATATATCATTTTACGACACGTTACGGAATAAGATGATGTGGGGAATCGACATCCGCAGTTAATCATTTATCGCATTTTTCCACAAGTTAACAGAATTTTTCCCTATATTTGTGCCCTAATATGAGCGATCAGAAACGCATACCGCAACACGTCGCCATCATCATGGACGGCAACGGCCGCTGGGCCGAGTTGCGCGGCAAAGAGCGTTACGAAGGTCACGCAGCGGGTGTCGAACCCGTGCGGGCGTCGTTGCGCGCCGCGGCGCGCTGGGGCGTGAAGTACCTGACGCTCTATGCGTTCTCGACCGAAAACTGGGGACGGCCCGCGGAGGAAGTGGACTCCCTGATGGAGCTTTTCTGCAAAAGCGTCGTCAACGAAACGCCCGAACTGATCCGCCAGGGCGTCGAGGTGCGCATGATCGGCGACCGGAGCCGTTTTTCGGAGAAGGTCCGCAGCTACCTGGCCATGGCCGAGGAGCAGACTGCGGGAGGACGGACGCTGACGCTGATCCTGGCGCTCAACTATTCGTCGCGGAGCGAAATAACGCACGCCGTGCAGCAGATCGCGCAACGCGTGGAGGCCGGCCAGATCGCCCCGTCGGAGATTTCCGAAGAGACGATCAGCACCGCGCTCTACACGGCCCCCTACCCGAACCCCGACCTGATCGTCCGCACCAGCGGCGAACAGCGGTTGAGCAATTTCCTGCTGTGGCAGGCCTCCTACGCCGAACTGTGGTTCCCCGAAGTGCTGTGGCCCGACTTCACGGAGGAGGAGTTCGACCGCGCGATGGAGGAATACGCACGGCGCGATCGCCGCTTCGGACTGGTTAAATAGATGACTTTAGACTATATTTAATAGATGAATTATTCCGGTAAGATATTCACGGCAGCAGCTGCCCTCGTGCTATGCTGCTCGAATATATTCGCCCAGGAGCAGAATCCGCAGGACACGACGGCGGCTCCGAAGCCTGCGATTTCAGAAAACGCCCCGATGTTCCGAAGCGAGGGCGAACCCAGGCTCTATTACATCCGCGACGTCAACGTCCACGGCGTGCAATACCTCAACCCCGAGATCCTCAAGTCGTCTGCCGGACTGATCGCAGGCGACTCGGTCTACCTGCCGAGCAACTTCATCTCCAACGCCATTTCACGGCTCTGGAGCCAGCGTTTTTTCTCGGACGTGAAGATCGGCGCCGAGATCGAGGGCGACAGCCTCGACCTGGAGGTCTTCCTCAAGGAGCGTCCCCGCGTCTACAACTGGGAGTTCGAGGGCATTTCGAAGGGCAAGAAGAAGGACCTGCTGGAAAAGCTCAAACTCAAGCGCGGAAGCGAACTCTCGGACTACGTCATCGACAAGAACAAGAAGCTCATCCATAACTACTGGGCCGAAAAGGGATTCCGCAATACGGAGGTGGACGTGCGTATCGACAACGACACGCTGCGCCCGGGACAGGCCGTGACGGTGACCTTCCTGATCGACCGCAAGGAGAAAGTGAAGATCGGCAAGATCAACTTCGTCGGCAACGAGCAGTTCAACGACAAGCGCCTGCGCCGCACGTTCAAAAAGACCCACCAGAAGTCGATCAACTTCTTCAAGGGGACCAAACTCAACGAGAACGACTACGAGGCGGACAAGGAGCTGCTGATCGACTTCTACAACTCGCGGGGCTACCGCAATGCCACCATCATACGCGACTCGATCTACCCGATCAACGAAAAACGGCTGGGCATCGACCTCGAAGTGTCGGAAGGCAACAAATACTACATCCGCAACGTCTCGTGGGTGGGCAACTCGGTCTATGAAACCGAAGGGCTGCAACAGATGTTCGGCGTCAAGAAGGGCGACATCTACGATAAGAAGACGATGCACAAGCAGCTGGGCATCGGCAAGGAGACCGATCCCGAAGCGACATCCGTGTCGTCGCTCTATCAGAACGAAGGCTACCTGATGTCGCAGATCGAACCCGCCGAGACGATCATCGCCCCGGACTCGATCGACATCGAAGTCAAGGTCTTCGAAGGCAAGCAGTTCACCATCAACGAAGTCGGCATCACGGGCAATCAGCGCGTCGACGACGAGGTGATCCGCCGCGAGCTGGACACCCGTCCGGGCGAACTCTACAACCGCGCGCTGCTGATGCGCACCATCCGCCTGCTGGGTTCGATGGGACACTTCAACCCCGAGGCCATCATGCCCGACATCAAGCCCGTTTCGAACGAGCTGGTCAACATCAACTGGCCGCTTGAAGAGCAGGCTTCCGACCAGTTCAACATCGCCGGCGGCTGGGGTTCGGGAACCTTCGTGGGTTCGGTCGGCATCACGCTGAACAACCTCTCGATCAAGAACACCTTCAAGAAAGGCGCATGGCGCCCCTACCCGATGGGCCAGAACCAGCGGCTCTCGCTCTCGGCGCAGACCAACGGTACGTATTACAAGGCCTTCGCGTTCAGTTTCACCGACCCCTGGATGGGCGGCAAGAAACCCAACTCGTTCACCCTCTCGGCACACTTCTCGGAGCAGAACAACGCCTATTACGTATGGCAGACCAGTACGCAGTATTTCCGGACCTACGGCGTCGCCGCCGGTCTGGGCAAGCGTCTGAACTGGCCCGATCCCTATTTCACGTTCTACGCCGAAGCCAGCTACGAACGCTACGCGCTGAAAAACTGGTCGTCGTTCGTGATGACGAACGGCGCGGCCAACCTGGCATCGATCAAACTGGTGTTCGGCCGCAATTCGGTCGACCAGCCGATCTACCCGCGCCGCGGTTCGGAGTTCAGCGCCTCGGTGCAGGCCACGCTTCCCTACTCGCTCTGGGACGGCAAGGACTACAAAAAACTGGAGCAGATCGCCAACAGTTCCAACTCGACCTCCGCAGAGGCGGACCGGGCCAACCAGGAGCGCTACCGCTGGGTGGAGTTCCACAAATGGCAGTTCAAGGCGCAGTGGTTCCAGTCGTTCCTGAAAAACTCGAACCTCGTGCTGATGCTCAAGGCCGAAATGGGATACCTCGGCAGCTACAACAAGTATAAGGTTTCGCCTTTCGAACGCTACGAAGTCGGCGGCGACGGCATGTCGGGATACAATATATACGGTATCGACATCATCGCGATGCGCGGTTACGAGGACGGCGCGCTCGACCCCGGCAGCAACTACTCGCGCGGCTACAACAAATACACCGCCGAACTTCGCTACCCGATCATCCTCAAACCCTCGTCGCAGATCTACGTGCTGGGATTCCTCGAAGGCGGTAACGCATTCGACTCGTGGAAGAAGTTCTCGCCCTTCAAGATCAAGCGTTCGGCCGGTTTCGGCGTCCGCCTCTACCTCCCCGTGGTGGGTATGCTCGGTATCGACTGGGGTTACGGATTCGACGCTCCGGCGAACTCCTCGACCAAGAGCGGCAGCCAGTTCCACTTCGTTCTGGGACAACAATTTTAGCATGATCCGAACGGCCGCACCCGCGGACCGGCATTCAAAATCCCCTGAATCCCCCTCGCCAAAGGGAGCTCAAATAAAACGGGGCGTGGCAATAAATTTGAAAGAAAAGAGTTATATTTATAGCAGCAATCCGGGAAACCGGCTGAATATTAACTTAAAAACAACAGGATTATGAAACGGCTGATTTTAATTGCGGCATTCATTCTGACGGCAGGGACACTCGCGGCGCAGAACTACATAATCGTCAACAGCGAGAAAGTGTTCAAATCAATCGACGCCTACAATACGGCTATTTCCGACCTGGATAAGCTCGCCAAGCAGTACCAGGACCAGGTGGACGCCAAGTTTGCCGAAGTCGAGGCGCTTTACAACAATTACGTGAGCCAGAAAACCTCGCTCTCGGCCGCTGCGCGCCAGACCCGCGAAAACGCCATTCTGAACAAGGAGAAAGAGGCGCAGGAGTATCAGGAAAGCCTGTTCGGACAGGAAGGCACGCTGATGAAAAAACGTATCGAGGTGATCTCCCCGATCCAGAAACAGGTCTTCGACGCCATCGAGGCCTACGCCAAGCAGGCGGGCGCCGACCTGGTGCTCGACTCGGCGAACAACCCCACGCTGCTCTACACCAATCCTTCCGTAGAGCGGACGCAGCAGGTGATCGACGCGCTCAAGAAATAACCGACATCAAAACATTAACTGATAAAACTGTATGAAAAAAGCAATCAAACTGACCCTTGCGGTTGTGCTGGTGATGGGCGCCACATCGCTCTTCGCCCAGAAATTCGGACGCATCAACACCCAGGAAATCATCATGGCGATGCCCGAGACCAAGACGATGCAGGAGAACATGGACACCTTCGCCAAGGAGTTGTCGGACAACATCGAGACGATGAACGTCGAATTCAACACCAAGTTGCAGGATTTCCAGAAAAACTACAACACCTTCAGCGACGCCATCAAGGAGGTGAAGGAGAAGGAACTGAACGATATGCAGACCCGCACCCGCGAGTTCCAGGAGCGCGCACAGCAGGATTACCAGAAGAAACAGAACGAACTGCTCGCCCCGATCATCGACAAGGCGAAAAGCGCCATCGACAAGGTAGCGGCCGCAGGCGGATTTCTGGTCGTGTTCGACACGTCGACGGGATCGCTGGCTTACTTCGACGAGGCTACGCTGACGGACGTCGCGCCTGCCGTGAAAAAGGAACTGGGCATCACCGACGCGCCCGCAGCAGCGCCTGCCGCCAAATAAATCTTCATGCGGATCGGTCCGCCGACAGAGCATCGAGCGCCGACCCGTGAGGTCGGCGCTTTCGTTTTCAGAGACCCGCAGGTCGAAAAGCGCGCGGTAGTGTTCATAAGGTTGAAGAATCGAACATTTTGAATGATACCCGACTGATCATTATTATATTTGTCGAAATTTAAGCGAAACTATGAACCAGACGAATTCAGAAATGCCGATATCGAGTTTTACCCTGAACGAACTCATCACAATGGCCGGAGGCGAAAAGCGTCCGGGAATTATGGGCGAATGCATCGCCGCAAACAGCGCATCGGAAATGGAGATATTCCGGTTCCCGAGCCGCCTGAACGCTCTCATTATCGGCGTCGGAACCGAAGGCGAGACTTCACTCACGTCAAACCTTCAGGAATTCCGGCTCAAAAAGGATTCGCTCTTCATCTTCAGCCCCAAGCACATCCTGCAAGTACAATCCAACAACCGTTTCAAGGCCCATCTTATCGTCATCGCCCCGGATTTTCTCAAGCGCATCAACATCGACACCAAACGCATGATGCCGCTTTTCCTGCAATTCGGCTCGCTCCCCTGCATGGAACTCACGCACGCCGAGAGCCAGTCGCTCCGGAGTTTTATCTCGATGGTCGAACAGGAACTGAAAGGCTCCGAGACGGACTTTTCGAGCGAGATCATCGGCGGACTGATCGCCGCGACGATCTACAAGGTCGGGGACATCCTGACCCACTACCTCACGGAGCATCCCGAGGTCGACAGCCCGATACACAACCGTGCGGAGGAGTATTTCAGGCAGTTCACCGAGCTGCTCGGCGAACACTACAAGCACGAACGCAGCGTGGGATTCTACGCCCGGCAGCTATGCATCACGCCCAAATACCTCACCACGCTCATCAAGCGCATCAGCGGCAAATCGGTATCGGAATGGATCGACAACTACGTGATCCTTGAAGCCAAGACGCTGCTCAAATATTCGAACATGAGCGTGCAGGAGATCGCCTATTACCTGAATTTCCCCAACCAGTCGTTCTTCGGCAGTTACTTCAAGCGCAATGCCGGCATGTCGCCGTCGCAGTACAAGGCGAAGAAGTAAAAGCCGAACGTTAAAACGGGTAACCCACGCCGAAGTTGAGCGCCGTGTTCTTCCACTTGAAATTGTGGATCCACCGCTCGCCCGAGGGGTTGTTGGGATTGTGCAGCTGAATACCCCAGTCGAGGCGCAGCACGGCGAACTTGATGTCAAAACGCAGGCCGAGTCCCGTGTTGAATCCCAGCTGTTTGTAGAAACGGAACACCGTATCTTCGGACTCACCCGAATAGTGCCGGATATACCAGATGTTGCCCAGATCGAAGAAGGTCGCGCCGTGGATCATGCCCCAGACCGGGAAGCGCAGTTCGAGGTTGGCTTCCAGCTTCACGTCGCCCGTCTGGACCGGAAAATCGTTGTGGGGATTGGCCACCGAACCCTGCCCGAGGGTTCGGGGCGTCCAGCCGCGCATGCCGTTGCTGCCGCCGCAATAGAACTGGCGGTCGAAAGGTACGGACGAAGAGTTTCCGTAAGCCATCGCCACACCGCCGTAAAGCCGTCCCACCAGCGCCGTAGCGCCCCCCAGCATGATTTTCCGGCTGACGCTCAAATCGGTGCGGAAATACTGCGAATACTCGATGCCGAAAATCGTATACTGCTCCTTTCCCTTGGCCGGCGAGAAGAAGGCGTGCTCGACGGCGTCGATCAGGTTGCCGGCGGTCTCGGCGTTGAACCGGATGTTCGTGGCGTTTCCGCCGAGGTTCTTGCGCTGGTTGTTATAGCCGTAGCCGAACGAAAGGCCGCCGATGAACTGGGTCTTGAAACTGTTGATCAGGTATTTGTTGGAGGTATTGCCCAGGAATTCGGGATCGACCGGGCGAGTCATGTCGACCACGTTGATGTCGATCGGCCGCAGCGAGAAGGACGAATAGCGGCTGTTGGTCCACATGTAGGTGATGCCGGCGCTCGAAAGCGTACGGGCGTAATAGGGGCGGTCCTGAAAATTGATCGACAGTTCGACCTTGGTCTTCGGCTGGTTCACCGTGCGGAAACGGCCCGTACGCCAGGGCACGAGGAACCGCGGGAAGGTCAGTCCGGTCGTGACGCCGAATTCGGTGGCCCGTTTGCGCCTGGCGTCGGGAGCCTTCATAAATTCGTAACCCGCCGTGAAGGAGAGGTCGAACGACTCGGCGCCGCGGAAAATATTGCGGTTCTGATAACCGACGGTGGCCTTCAGGCCGTAGAAACTCGACGTGGTGCTGCCTTCGAGATCGACCTTGACGCTCTGCTTGAGCGTCGGCGTGCAGAGAATGTTGCACGTCAGGTAGCCCTCGCGCGTGTAGAGCGTCTGCGTCGAATCGGCCGAAGCGCCGATGAAGGAGACGATGTCGGTGACGTCGGCCGACCGGGGCTGCTCCTCGAAGGCGATTTTCGCGCTCTTGAAATACCCCAGCGCCATCAGGTCGGAATAGGCGCGGTTGACCTGCGACGAGTTGTAGACGTAGTTGGGATAGAGCGGCACGGCCTGACGGAGCACCGGAGGGCGCAGGTTGGGCCGTTTCTCGTAGATGATGTTCAGACCGCGGTAGTAGACCGTATCGAGCCGCGAAAGCAGCGTCGTGTCGGTCCGTGCGACGGTGGGGTCGTAATCGGGGAAAATGTTGATCCGGTCGATACGGTAGACCATGTTGTTGTCCATCACGGGCAGTCCGCGTTCGTCATAGCCCGTGAGATACTGTTTGACGATCAGCCGCAGGTCGATCAGCCGCTCCTTCTCGAACATCCGCGCGGCGTAGGAGATGTTGTTGACCGAGAAATTGTAGTACCCCCGCTCCTTGAGGTAGGCGGCGATGCGCTCCCGCTCGGCATCGAGGACCGACACGTCGTAAATATCGCCCGTATGCAGCAGCGTATTGACGGTGTCGGGCAGCACGATCTGTTCGAGGAAGTTGTCCTGGAACTCGTAGGAAACGGAGTCGATGCGGTAAGGCTCGCCCTGGCGCGTGCGGAAGGTGACCGTCGCACGCTTGCGGCGCGAAACGGTGTCGACCTCATAGGTCGCCTGCGAGGAGAAAAAACCCTTCGAGTCCATGTAGACCTTCAGGTTTTCGGCGCTCTTCTGGGTCAGCCCCATGTCCAGCGTCACGGGCGCCTGCCCGATCTTGCGCTTCCAGTTGTTCCAGCGGTTGTCCTTCGCAGGGTCGGCCTGCTCGTAGAGCCAGACGTAGAAATTCGTCCCGAGGAAGCGTTTGTTGGGAGTCTGGCGCACGTACTTCTCCATGTCGGAAGCCGTGATGCGTTCCTTGCGGGGCGTGGACCGGTCGTCCTCGATCTTTACTTTTTGCAGAAAATACTGTCCTTCGGGAATGTGGCGCGTGACGCTGCACGCCGAGCACAGCAGGCCCAGCAGCGCGGCGGCGAGTATGCGACACGATCCCCGCACGGCGTCAGTTGTTGAAGAATCCCTTCTCTTTCAAAAGGGCGAAATAGGACTCCGAGATGGCGAGGTTGTCCTTGCGCACGTAACGCCGCTGGGTGAAGACCTGCGCCAGGTTCGGGAGGCCGTTTTCCGCCAGCAGACGTTTGGTAAGCTCCGACTCTTCGCGCTCGGCCCACAGTTCGTCGATCTCGGCGGCCGTGTAATCGGTGTACTTCTCGTAGTGGACCACGGCTTCGAGCGGCAGGCGGTCGGTCAGTTCGGGCGACTCGTCGGGATAACCCAGGACCACGGTGGTGAGCGGAATGACCCCCTTCGGAAGTTCCAGTATCTGCGAAATGTCGCCCGCGGTGTAGATCGTCGTACCGAGGTAGCAGATGCCCAGCCCGTGCATTTCGGCCTCGACGCAGAGGTTCTGCGCGGCCAGCAGGGCGTCGGTCGAAGCGTTCAGGAACCACGCGAAATTGTCGTAGGCAGGGTCGGCGTCGCGCTGCTCGCACCACATCGTGAAACGGTGAATATCGGCGCAGACGGTCACCACGCACGGAGCCTGGCGGACCATCGGCTGGTTGAAATGGCACGGCGCGAGCCGTTCGCGGAGCGTTTCATCGCGGGTCACCACCAGCGAATAGAGCTGCATGTTGCCGCACGTCGAAGCGCGCAAGGCGGCTTCGAGACACTCGCGCAGCACCTCCTCGGGAATGGGCGTCGGGCGGAATTTACGTATCGAACGATGCTTGAAAAGCACACTTTTCATAAAGGTCTGTTTTTTGAATCCTGGC
>ERZ791931.1934-NODE-1934-length-13363-cov-18.297565_pt1 | contig 13363 bp, 10 predicted proteins | sample MGYA00510127_ERZ791931 | MGnify/ENA primary metagenome ERZ791931 (study PRJEB30046, sample SAMN00792067) | human gut metagenome | study: EMG produced TPA metagenomics assembly of the A metagenome-wide association study of gut microbiota in type 2... | reverse complement strand
GAGTCAATAAAAAGTCCGTGTGTTTCACGGACTTTTAGTTTAAAAGACCTACTCCTAACAGGGTTTCGTGGGGTCTTTCGACGACTTTTAGGCTCTGATGAAGCAGTTCTGCCAAGACAATCCCAACGATCAACCCGATCAGCAGGATGCGTCTGGACAGAACGAAGAGGGCAATCCAAGCGGTCAGGGTGGTTCGGGCTCGTCTTCGGACGACGCTCAGAACGCCGAAGGCTCTGAAGCGGGGGAATCTTCCGAGCGCGACGCTTCTGAAGCCGGCTCTGCCTCCTCGTCGTCAGACAAGGGGCAGTCGGACAAGCAGAAGACCAAAGGCCGCAAGGCCAAGGCTCAGTCGCAGGCTGACGCCTCCGGCGAAGCCACGAATGAAAACGTTCGTGCGATTCAGTCGGTGCTAGACGCCACGGAGGAGGCTATCAATGACGCCATGAAGGGGGCGGATGCCAGCAAGGCGCTTGCATCGGACTTGTCCGAAGAAGCGCGAAAACCCGGCAATCCCAATCGTCTTCAGACGAATGTCGCGCCGACGAGATTCATGGACGGGCTCATGAAGCCGGTTCTTGAAAAATGTCTATGCGACAAGCCCGAAAACGCCAAGGCCGTCAAGGACGCAGGCGAGAAGATCGCCCGTCGTCTGGAAAGGTCGCTTCGCACGAAGGTTGAAAGCCTTGCCCGCAATCACCGTTTTCACACGGATCGCGGCAATCGTCTTTCGGCCACGCGCCTGGCGTCCTTCGTGACGGGCAACACCAAGGTGTTCACCCGAGAGGGCGAGCATCGTGACGTCAACACTGCCGTTCACATCATGATCGACATGAGCGGTTCGATGGATGGCAACTCATCCCTTGGTGCCAAGAAGGCGGCCTACGCATTTGCGAAGGCCTGTGCTTCGATCAAGGGCGTCAACGTAGGCGTGAGCGTCTTCAACAATGCGTGGTCGGTTGGCGGCAAGGAGTCTCGCAGCGTGCAGACGCTGGTCAAGCACGGCGAGCGTTCGATCAAGTCGGGTCTTGAAAACCTGACGCGATACAGCCCCGTCGGCGGCACGCCGAGTCAGGACGCCATTATGGCGGCCCAGCATCAGCTTCTTCAGGTTCGCGACGTTAACCGCCGCATCCTGATGTTCGTGACGGACGGAGACGTCTGGAGCGCAAAAAGGCTGATCGAGCTCATGAAGAACACCGGCATTGAAAGCCGTGCGCTTTTCATTGACGCAATAGGGCTTCCCGGCTTTTTTGATCGTGAAGTTTCGGCCCGTTCAACGATGGACGATGATGAGCTTGCAAAGCTCATTCTCGACCTCATGAGCGATGCCGTCTTCCATTGAGTTCAAGGCGGGTCGGGCTTTCAAGCTCGGTTCCGCTTTGAGCATTTTTCATTTTTCCAGTTTTTCATCAAGGAGGCGTTATGTCGTTTACTGCCGGTCAAATCAAAGCAGCAGCCCGAGGTCGTTGGGATGTTGTATTCAGCGTGTTGGCACCTTCTCTCAAGGCGGCCATGCGCGCAGGCAGGAAGCATCACGTCTCCTGTCCAAAGCACGGTGGTACGGACGGCTTTCGTCTGTACCCCGATTGGCTCGAATCGGGCGGTTGCATCTGCAACACTTGCGGATCGCGCTCCGACGGGTTCGCCACCCTTCAGTGGCTCAATGATTGGGATTTCCCAACCACAGTCGAGAAGGTGGCGGACGTGCTTGGCATCCAAAAGGAAGAAAGCCGTCCCGTGCAGCTGTTCTCCAAGGAAAAGCAGCGCCGTGTGCAGGGCCAATTGATTGACTTCGGGCAAGCGCCTTATGAGTTCGTCAAGGGGCATGCAATGTGCTTTTACGCTCGGCTCAACAACGGCGACAAGACCGAGGTTCTTTGGAGCCATACGCTTGATCGCGCCATTGAGCTTGCCAAGGTTCGCTCCGGCGAGTGGGTGGAGTTCATCAAGATCGGTTTCCGAGAGGGAGTCGGCAAGAATGGACGTACCTACAAGGCCGCCGTCTGGTCGGTTCGCAGGATCGAAAGTCCTGAGGAGCGCAAGGCGCGTGAGTCCGGAGTCGCCAAGGCCGACAAGGTCAAGGCGCAGGCTATTGCCAATATCTGGTCTGAAGCCTCGCCCTTGACGGAGGATACGAAGGGAACCCGTGCTGTACTCGCCTATCTCAGGTGGGGACGCGGCATCACCCTTTCGGCAAAGCGCCTCGCGCATGACGACTCGATTCGGGCCGTCGATGCGATGCGTACGCTCGAAGGCGACAAGTCGTATCCGGCCATGGTGGCAGCCGTTCGCAATCCTCAAGGCAAGATCGTCACGCTTCATGTGACGTATCTCACCGAAGAGGGAGCGAAGGCCCCTGTGGCAACGCAAAAGCGTCTCATGGCGCTTCCGAGCACCCGGACGATTCGCCACGCTGCCATTCGGTTGGCGGAGCCCGGTGGCTTGCTGGCCGTTGCCGAAGGCATTGAAACTGCATTGTCCGTCTCTACGGCCATGCGGATTCCATGCTGGGCGACGATCTCGGCGGGCGGGATGAAAAGCCTGATCATTCCCGACGATGTTCGCTATTTGCTCATCATGGCGGATAAGGATGCGAATCATGTCGGAGAGAAGGCTGCCGAAGAACTTCGGCGGCGCATGGTAGCGCTGGGGCGAGACGTGTTCGTCTTCACGCCCGAGGATCCGATTCCAGAAGGTGCCAAAGGCATCGACTGGAATGACGTGCTCCTCACCAAGGGCAGAGACGGGTTCGCCGGCCTCAGCTTCAACAGTTGACCGCAAGCATTGACTCACCGCCGCTAGTCGGCGTCATCTGACCGCGAACGCCCTTAAGTTCGTTTTTTAACTGCCCCATCGGGACACTCAGTCCCGTGCGGGGTCCGGTGTCTCCTTGGGGTTTTATTAACTTCAAGGGGAACCTTATGTTCTGCAAAATGCCAATGTTCACCTTCGGTGAACGATTAATCGACTACCTCCAAGCTTACGAATGCTTTTTGGGGGCTCTTGGACTCGAAAGTTCCTTCATGTCATTCGCTGTCGGTCGTTTTTGCCCGACGCCGGAAGCTGCCGATCTCATCGTTCTCGACTTCTGGGACAACTTGCGAAAGCTTAATGCGAAGGACAAGTATTTCGATGCGACCAACGACTGCCTGATCCTCACGGATCTGGACGCCGGCAAGGACCGTCAGACTCAAATCACCGAATTTCGTGATTTGCTCTCTCAGGAATTCCAACATGTCTGGCTTGATGCGCTCGTGTGCATCAGGAATGACTGGAATGCCATTCATCCGGACTGTCGGCTTACGCGTGCGCAAAACGACATTCTGGACAACATCAACTTCCATGGTTTCTGGGATTCGCTTATGAGGCGGTGCGAAGTACGTGCCGCGCCCAAAGGGGAGGACTATCAGCTCTACGTTGAAGCCGACATCGAGCGGATTCGCAAAAAGGGACTGATCGTCTTCCAAGGTGAGGACGCTACGCCCAACACCGGCCTGGTGCTCGTCATCCGCAACCCGAAAGGGCGCTTGGGACGACCCTACCGCAACCTGAACGACTCATGGAACAACCTCATGACCATGATGTTGGAACGCCATGCGAGCAACGCGAATCCCTTCATGTTCCGACGCCTGATGCTGAAGTACATGCTCGACAGGTCGCTCATGACAGACGCCAACGACGGAAATGGGGACTTCGCATTTTTCGCCAAGAGCGTGATCTCAAAGAAGGAATGGAATTCCTTTCTTGCTTCGCTCGACGAGAATGCGCTCGCTTGCATCGCTAAAAACGGTGTTCGTTCCGAATCCGGCCAAAGCCTCTGCTCTGGTGTGCCAAAGCCTCTGCAGTTCTTTGTGGACGGCTTCAAGCCGACAGTTGTTTGGTTTTGAAAACCGTAGTTCGTTTTTTCAATTTTGCCCCTGCGGGACATTCTTAGTCCCGCCGGGGTGAGGATGTCCATCCGGGGCATTCAACTTAAAGGGACATCCTCATGTTTCAAATCATCCAAAACGACCGTTTCCAAGTCCATCTTGAACGGCACATTGACGCCTGCATTCGAGAATTGCAACTGGAAAGCGGCGAATCTCAACGCTTCGCGAACCATCTCAAGGAGCGGTTTTGCAAGGATCCGACGAATCTCGACGTGCTGGGCGGCTTCTGCCATCAACTCCGTGCCGTGCGAACCGCTTCTTTCTCGACCGATATGGACGACGACAAGATGGTGGTCAGCTCGCGCAGGGGGATGGAAATCGAAGATCTGAGAATCATGCTTGCCGCCATGTTCAAATCGTGGTGGGGAGCGTTGGTTCTCAGGACTTTTGCCGAATGGTCGAAGCTTCATTCGCCAACCATGGCCGATACGCAATTGGCCGGAAGACTCGCCGAACAGAACGCATTGTTCTTTTGGATGAGTTGCTTTGACGAAAGCGATACGGAGCGAGAACCCGAAGGCAGGGAAATCCATCTTGCCCAGTCCGCGACATTGAGCGTCAAGCTCAATGCTTTGGCTTCTTTCGTCGAGGGCTACAACCCTGCCATGAGCTGGTTCTAGACTTCTTTTTTCAACCCGCAGGGGGACATCATTCCCTCTCGGGGTCGTGGTGTCTCCCTTTCCTTTTTTTGGAGGCTCCATGGCGCAATGGATTTATTCCCGAAACGTGCAGCTCATCAACGAGATATGCACGGTCGGCTTTCTCAACATTGACTTCGTACGATGCTTCGTCAGCTTGGACGTTGTCAGGATTACCTCGGCCAATGGTCGGGCGATTTCCATTAACCTGCATCTGCATCCCGATACGCTCGTGCATTTCTGCTCGCGCGCGGCGTCGCTTCTCAACGAGGAGCATGCCTGGGACTGGATTGAAATGACCCTCATTGAGGAGATTCGGTCCGCCGAAGAGACCCATCATTGTCTCAACACATGGGTGCATCATCTGCGTTGTCCGCCATCGAGAAGAGACTCATTCGTTTGGCGGCTTGTGACATCCGCTTCGAGCGTGACGGTGGCCGATCTGCATCATGCGTATGCGCAGGCCGTAGATCCTCACCAAGGGAAGGGTATTTCGCCGTATCCCTTCTGGCAAAGCGATCTTCGTCAAATGCTCGCGGAAAAAGGAGAGGAATTCTTCCGTCGCAAAATGCGGCTGCAACATCCATCTCACGGGACATTTCTGCGGGAGACAGTATGCATCTGAAGTATCGTAATCGAAAGATCAGGACGTTCGTTCGTGAACGCAGCCAACGGTTTGGGATATGTTCCCAGCTCAAGATGCGGCTCGCGCAGCTTCGTGAGGCGCAGGATATTCGTTCAGTCTGTGCCATTGGCAACTGTCATCGACTGCAGAAGAATCGGCACATCGAGGCCGACATGATGGCCTTGCACGTAACCGCCAACTGGCGGTTGTGCTTCAAGGTTCATCCGACTTGTCTTGAAATTGTCGATGTCTGTGACTACCACTAATTAATTTTGAAAACAAAAGGCCGCTCACGAAAATGTGATGCGGCCTTTTTTCGTTGGGGGTACGTGAGAAAAATGACATTGGATGTCGAAAAATAATTTCACCGATTCGCCACTGCCAATGGCGAAGGACTGGATTTTGCACATGTGCAAAAGGCGTGGTTGAGTGTTACACGATGTTGGTCGTCTAGGGTCCTACGCATGTTCTCAACAAAATGGGCGACGGCAATCTGCGAAATATTGGCAGGATGCAGAAATACTACATTGAAAATGAACGCCCGATCACTCACCAAAGAGTAACCGGGCGTGTTCTTTAAAGCTTCAACTCTTACTGAGTTGAAAGCAACGCAAATCAGAAGACGTACTTAACGCCCACCTTACCACCAACGGAGGAGGTGCCGTATTCGCCGCCGCCAATCATCATGTCGGCGTTGAACATCAGATTGCCGTTTACGGCGCGCAGACCAAAGTCGGCCTGAACCGGCGACATGTCAAGGACATTCTGGCTGGCGCCATAGAACTTGATATCCTTATCGCCAAACGTCGGAACATAAGCAATCTTGAAGCTCGGGGCAAACGTCCAGCCAGAAGCGTTCACTTCGGCACCGGTGATGCGAAGCGCAATCGGCATCTGAACATAGGTGAGGTCGCTAGTGCTGGCATTGATCGCGCCGATGGTCATGTCGTCGGTTTCAAGATGAGAAACACGAAGACCGATGCTCGGGATGAACTTGAACGCACCTGCGGTAAGCTCGTACTGAGCGCGCAAACCCGCGGAGTACACGTTCGTGTCAAGCGACTGGTTCAAGGCCGTCTGAGAGGACGTGATGTCGTTTTCCGTACGGAGCCAGGAAACCTCGCCCACAACCTTGGCGGCTCCGAATGTCTGACCGACGTAGGCCGTCAAGCCGTAGCTGTTGATCTCGTTCTTGATGGAGGCAACGTCGCTGCGAACGGTCGCATCGCCGTACTGAAGAGCCAGGCCGGCCGTAAGGCCGTCGGCCACCTGAACGTCGCCACCGAACATAGCGTAGCCCGCATCGGCGCGGAAGCTGCCGTTGTTGTCGAGCTTGTCGGATTCATAGCGTTCGCCCGTCACATCAACCCAGAGATTGACGCCCGCGTTGAGCTGCTGGTCAAGAGACGTGCGGTTGGCAACCGTTTCGCTCATGACGAAGTCGGCACGGCGAGCCATCGACTGGATGCCAGTGGAAGCAATGGCGGAGAGACCGGAATCAGAGTCAAAGGACGTCGTAACAACCGTGGCACCAGCCTCGTTCGTTACGAATGCGCCCGTGAAGAACGGGTTGTCGGTCACAACCTTAGCATTGTCATCAGCGGTCACGGTGTCGGCGAGCGCCAGTGTGCCTTCCTGAGCATTGACGAGGCCGAGGTAGGAACCGGCAGCAAAGGTAACAGTAGTGCCGGCATCATCGGAAGTGGAGAAGACCTGCTTGTCGCCCACATTCTGCTGGTTGACGATCAGCATGCCGTTGGCGGCAACGCTGACCTGGTTGGCAGTTACGGATGGAGCGGCACTCGACGTCAATGCTCCGTTAATGACGATACCGCCGGAGGTGCCATCAAAGGTGACGGGGGCATCAATATAAGCGGCAGCAGATACGCCGGTTGCAGACCAATCAAGACCGTTCTTCTGAGCCAGATCATTGAAAGCGTTATAGGCGGTTCCGATCGGAGCACCAAGGGAAATAACGGAATTGCGCAACACTGCAAACTGTGCGGCAACAGGAGACGAGAGGTCCGTTGCTGCGTAACGAGAAGCATCGGCAATTGTAGAGTCAGTCGTAAATGCCGGGTCAAGGATGATCATGCCTTTGAACGTTGACTTGCCGACCTGTAGATCGCCAGCGCTCGCGTCATTGCCAATATAGATGGTGCCAGTGCCATCGAGCGTTTCAACCTTGAGCGTGCTCTGACCACCAACAGCTAGCTGAGCTTTGCTACCGTTCAGGGTAATAGACTTCACCGTACTCGTAGAATGAGCCACATCGCTGGAAGAAGCATCGAAGGTGCCGATATTTAGCTTCTTGGTGACGGTCAGACTCGTGTCCTTGGCATCAAGGGCATTCATAGTGACGTCGTAATCAAAGTGATAAGACTCAGTGCTGGCGTCAATGGCAAGCGTCGCGTTGGGAAGAGATACGCCACCTGCATTGGAAGCAGTTTTAAGCGTTTCCAAGAACGTTGTCTTGTAGGTGCCGCGATCAGTGATGCAAATTGCAGAGTTGCCAGCGAAGCTCAGTCCTGTCAGTAGTGTCAGCGACGTGCTTTCCAATGTCGGATTTCCAGTAAAGACAACGGCCAGAGGGGCTGCAAGTGTAGCGTTATCTCTGATGGTAAGAGAGCCGCCATTGATTGACAGGTCATTCGTGGAGAGCTTCAGCGTACCGTCTTTGGTACCGGAGGCGGTCATTTGACCGGCAACGTTCACCTTGCCGTTGACGTCGAAGTTGCCCGAGCCAGTCAGATCGAGGCGAGTATTCTCAGCAAGCGTCACATCACCGGCAACATTCACTGCGGCGTCATTCAAATTGAAGAGACCGTAGCCCGTTGTAGTGACTGTGGTTTCTTTGCCCTGGGACAAATACTTCTTGGTGACGATGCTGAGGGACTTGAGATTGAGAGTGCTATTCTGGCCCGCCGTGATCTTGACACCAGGATCGTTGTAGGCATTAGCATTACCATTCCATCCGGCACGATTGATAACAAGATCACCCATGGTGAGTGAAGCCTTTTCTCCAAGGTTAAGTTCGGAGGTGCCGTAATCGTCCCAGGCTTTATTGGGAGAACCATTAATATCCAATTGCAACTGAATTCGATCAGATGCAAATCCCGTTGCCATGGTGACGTTGGCCTTGTCGGCCACGGTGATTTTGTCGGAAAACGCTTCAAGTGAACTGTTGATAACGACATTTCCCTTAAGGATAAGCTCGTTGGCCGAAGATTCGTAGCCGCCGAGAGAAGCAATAGAGTCGATCGTTTTGTCAACGGCGTTGGCGTCGCCGATAGTCAGCGTTGCACCGTTCTCACCTGCCAGCGTCAGCTTTGAGTTTCCCTGAAGATAAGCAAAGCCGCCCATGTCGCTGTAGTAAGCTGACATCAGGCCATTGACATTGGCCTTGTTCCCAGTCATGGAGATGTCTTTTGTGGCAGAAATCGTAGCATCTGCACCCTGAACGCGGATGGCGCCGCCCCAATAGTTCGTAGAATTACCATTGAAGACGGTATTCGTTACTGCAAGTTGGGAACCATTTTCAAGCTGGATCGCACCGCCCTTGCCAGCAGAAAAGTTGCTGCTGAATTCCGAATCCGTAATGTCAATCGCTTTGGTGTTGACCAAATGAAGCGCACCGCCGCCCTTGCTGTCCCGGTTATTTTCAAAGCGGGTGCCGGAAATGGAGATGAGCTCGTTTTTAACGGCTCCTACCTTGTCTTCGTAGTCGGAGATGGCACCGCCGAAACCGTTCGCAGTGTTGCCGCTGAAAACAGAATCTTTAATGGAAAGCGTTGAGCCGCCACGAACATTAACGGCGCCCCCGAGAAAACCCGTATTTTGGTTAAATTTGCTATTGCCGGAAATTTCAACCTTCGCGCCATTGATAAAGACTGCACCACCAGCCGTGTCCGCTGCGGTAGAGGTTTGGCGGTTGAAATCAAAAGTCGAATTTGTAATGACAGTGTCTTTTTTAATGACGACTGCACCGCCTTTCACAGCAGCGGTATTGTTCTTAAATGTGGATCCGCTGATCGTGTTGGCGTTGTCTTGGTCTAGCGTAAGCGCTCCACCAGATGCCGAAGTAGTTTTGCTATCGAAAGTCTGATCAGAAATATTCGCTGCGTTTACAACCGGCGCAGTCATAAACGTCAGAGCAGCCGCTGTAGCTACAACAAGCGAGACGCCCTTCTTTTGGACTGAGCTCGTCAACTCATTCGCGACCATCAGCGTGCCGCGTGCCTTGTTGAAAACAACCTTAAACGTCGAATTCATTACAGTGTCCTCAAAACATTGAAACGACTTTGATCAAGATGAAGAAAGCCTTCAAGAGGAGTTTTGAGGATTACGATCGTCTGTGTGGGGGGGGGGGAACCCTTATTCACATCACCGCATAAAGGAAAAGTTGACCAGAAACACCTGTCTAGCAGTGCCTGCGCGAGTAAATGGTTTTAAAGAAACACGCTGAGCTGGCTCACTGTCATGTTGCGTTCATGCAACACGGTTGAATTCGTCGTTATCAACCGCCATCAGTTTGAAATCGAGCTCTGTCTGACTTGCAGCCATCTGCGCGAAAGGCTTGTTTCAGTGAGCTTGAGGAAAGACGATTCCGTTGGGCGAGAGTCCAATTGAAATCGGGTAGGAGGCGTGAGGGTACTCACGCCGTCCTCCCACACCACCCACCGTACGGATCCGTAGTGGGCGGTTACCTATGGCTACACTAGCCGCTGCCTTACACGATAGACATCGGTTAGGCTTACACTCTGGCTTCCTTGAAGGGCGAAGGTTCGTTGAACCTCAGCACGGGAACGAGAACCGATGTGACGGGCGAATTGTCCGCCACTCAGGTGACGAATGCGGGCACTCTGACGGTTGCCGGCCAAACGGTGCTCGGTGCGGCACCCGAACCAGGAGGAGCTTCGACCTATGCGAAGCCGAAGGCTCAGACGTTCGTCAACGAAAACGGTGCCACGGCGCACCTGACCGGCGGCCTTGTTGTGAACGACTTTGCCAAGGTGAGCAACAAGACGGGTTCGACGATGAATGCGGGTGCCGTGACGGTCAACACGTTCGGGCAGATCAACAACTATGCAGGCGCGACGCTCACGTATGCCAGTGTCGATGCCGACGGCATTGTGCGCAATCAGGGTACGCTCAACGTCACGGGCACCTACGTTGTTGGCGACGAAGGCGAGACGACGCTCGACGGTGAATCGACCATCGGCACGCTTGCCGTTGGCCGCACGTCGAAGCTGATGCTTCTTGCGCGCAACGGCGATGAGGCGGAAGTCTTCAATCGCGGGAAGACCTATGTCGACGAACTCGATCTCGTTTCGGGCACGATCTCCGTTGAGAAGGATTCGGTCCTGGCAGGAAAGAGCCTGAAGAACGGCGCCGTTGGTTCGGACATCACGGTTGCTGCAGGCGGCACGTTTGCGTTCTCGCACGACAAGTCGAGCCTCGACAATGCGCTCAAGAATTTCACGGGCGACAAGGACGGCAAGGCCATCCTTGCCTTGAGCACTGACCTGCACTTTGCCAATGGAGGTTCCTTGACCATCGGCACGGCGGAGGATGCCAAGGGCACCGTGAATCTGGGCAACGACGCTCTGCTTCTGCTCGGTACGACGCAGCTCCACGGCGAAGCCTTGCTCAACGGTGAAAGCGCCCAGCACCTGCATGCTGAAGACGGGGCCGTGATCGCCATGACGGACGAAATCCTCAAGGTAGGCGTGCTCGACAAGGACGGCAAGAAGCTCGAAACCCGATCGAACGAGAAGGGTATCTTCGTGACCGTAGGCTCCGACAACATCCTCGACAAGGACAAGTCCTACAGACTCGTCAACCAGATGAACTGGCTTCTGGACGGGAACCAGGATCTTTCTTCCGTGCATGGGGATGTGGCTTTCCTCACCAACGCATTGGTTGACAAGAACGGGGCCTTAGCGACGAACCGCATGGAAGCCCTTGCTGCAGATTCGAGTGCTTTGGCCGAAACGCAGCGCATGGGAGCTCAAGTACAGACGACGATGCTCGATCATGCCTCCTCGGCACAAAAGGGTTATGGCACCTTCTGGGTTGACGGGATCTACTCGAAGACCGACAGCGGTGACTTCACGCGTTCGACGGGTGCCTATGGCTACGAAGCCGATGTCACAGGCTTTGCTTTCGGTGCTGATCTGCCGCTTGGCGACGACACCTGGCGTCTGGGGGCGGCGTTCTCCGCACAGCGCGGAGACCTTGACGGTGAATACGGACTCTGTTCCGACATCGAGGGCTACGGCTTCTCGGTCTATGGCGGCAAGACCTTCTCCACTGGTCTCAATGTCTCGGGAGCGCTCACGTACATGACGGCCAATCATGAAGTCGATGCGTACAACCTGGGAAAGGTGAAGGCCGTCATTGATGCCGACATGTGGGGGCTCGATGCCCGCATGAGCATGCCGTTCGGGCAGAACCGCATGTGGATGACGTCGTACCTGGGTATTGACGTCATGAAGCTCACGCAGGACGGCTTCACGTCCTCCTGGTCCGGCATGGAAGCCTTCCGCTATTCGGACGTTGATGCCACGATCGTGCGCACGCCCGTGGGTGTCAAGGCCGGCACCTTCATGCCGCTGGAACTCTTCGGACGCTCGGGCACGCTCAACTGGGATGCGGACATCTCCTTCATTCCGCAGTTCGGCGACAAGGATGCGGACTTCAAGGTTTCCGGCATTTCGAACGGTCATTCCGACGGCATGAGCGCCGAGTTCGTGAACGACTGGCTGAGTCAGGCCAAGTTCGGCATGAGCTATCAGGGTGCAGCAGGTGCCTTTGGTCTTTACTACGCCGTTGAGAAGGGTGACGTTCGTGACTGGTCGAGCAGCGTGAACGCAAAGGCAAGTCTGTTCTTCTAATCAACCTCGGGAAGATTTCCCACTTCCGCTTTTTCTTGAGGGCTTCGTGCGAAAGTGCGAGGCCCTTTTCAATTGTTTCGAAGTCCTTCGAATGAGCTACGACGCAACGGTTCTCGTCCTTTACCTTATTAAAAAGATCGAGGCTTTCTCGATCCGTGATTCCAAAGGATAAAAGAACATGACCAGGACTCAAGCGTCCGTTAAAGAACAGTCGACTGAGGAAATTGCTCAATCACCAGAACTGCCGGCGCTCCCCGAATTTCTTCACATGCATCCTGTCCGAACAGTAAAGCAGAACGGCGAAGACCGCGTTTTCATTGTGCTCAACCACCATCCGCTCTCCTTCCAGAATCAGGAGAAAAAAGCGATCCAGGAACCCTTCGTGGAGTTCTGGCTTGATCGACAGACGCTGCAGGTTTTTGTCGTCGTCAATTGGATGTCTCCAGTTGGATAGGCGACAACCAACATCTTTGTCGATTATATCAACGCTATTTGGGATCAACAAAACACTCGATCAATCCCAACGGACATTCGCTGGGAAGACTTTGCGCCCGAAAAGGTCATGCTCCGCTTCAAAGAAGAACTCCAGCGTCTGCAGCCCTATGTCGAAGGGTGGTTCTCAGAGCGCGGGAAGAGCCTGCCGGACTGGCCGAAAATCTATTTCGTGCCCGTCGAAGGATGGTTCGACTACTTCAACGGACATTCGGATGCCGCAAAACTTCCTGAAGGACGCATTCGCGACGACTGGATTGCGAATCAAGCGCTCATTCTTTCTGCGATATGCCCCTGGCGCTATACGCAGGGCATTTATCGCTTTGCCCCAAGCTTTGCCAAGGCGCTTTGCGCATCGACCCTCAAGGGTGACATCCCTTGCGAAGTCTTCCTTCGCCTGCCGCAATGGTCAATCTACGTCGAGACGCCCAAGATGCGGTATGACAACGCCGTTCTCGTCGGGTTCTGGGTGCATCTTCAGAACGCAGACATCTCGATGGAAAAGCCGGCGCTGAAACTGTTGCTCAACTTGGTGAAAGACAACGGCGAAAGCTTTTTTTCCTCCTTTGCCATGCCACTGGAGCCGACGACGCTTGAATCGTTCATCAAGCAACGCTTCGAAGGCTGGCTCACCAAGCCCTTGACGCCCGAAGATGAGGCTGTATTGCACCTCAAATGGGTCGACCATCTTGCGCTCTACCGTTCCGAAGAAGTGCGTGAGGCGTTTTACCCTGCAAGTCGTCAAAAGATCACTCAAAGCCCAGAAACGAAGTAGACACTTCT
>ERZ791931.1914-NODE-1914-length-13507-cov-3.458371_pt1 | contig 13507 bp, 10 predicted proteins | sample MGYA00510127_ERZ791931 | MGnify/ENA primary metagenome ERZ791931 (study PRJEB30046, sample SAMN00792067) | human gut metagenome | study: EMG produced TPA metagenomics assembly of the A metagenome-wide association study of gut microbiota in type 2... | reverse complement strand
ATGTTTGTTATAACGGCATAAAAACCATCATATCTGGCCTCATCGGCAACCTTATCCTGATCAAGACTATAAATACAGTCATCGGCAATCTCACCATCTGACGTAACGGAAGTTTTACGAATAAAACGAGCCGGATCATTAGGACTTTTTCCTTTTCGTTTCTTCTCAGAACGGGTGATCATCTTCTCAGCCCGTTCAATCTGCCGATTACGGATTTTTCGCTGGTACGCCTTGTATTTTGGAGAATAAGTAACGATCAATGTCTCGTCAAGTTCCCCAGTGGTCACTGGTACCTCTTTATAATAAATGGAGTTAAATACAGTTTCATCAGATTCATCCAGTGTACTCAGATCAACGAACTTTTTGGAATCGATCAACTTATATTGTGCAGGATTTAAAGCGATATCCTGATCTTCTGCCTTCATCTTTTTCAAGGAATGAGTGATAACATAAGAACGGTTTCCGAAGCTATTAAAAAGCCGGTTTTTCTTGCTTCCAAGTATTTTAGCCTGGAACAGGCTATTTATAAGGGGTTGCGCGGAACGGGATGTTTAGACAAGTGTCAAACTCTCGGGACTGCTTATGGCGGATGGTTTTGAAATGAGATGTGTCTATATGATGACTGACGAAAATATTACAGCAAATGCTGACAAGAAGATTTTTTTTTGGTATAATGAGACAGAATATGTACATGACTGAGAAGAAGGTCTATATCGAAGGTGCCGGTCAGGCGCTATTTAGGGATAAACGACATATTTTATAGAAGATTCTATTTTGAAGAATCAATAGATTTATCATATTCTTGAGATAGAGATACGAAGGCGGGAGTGTCTGAGGCGATATGATGGCAGCGGCTCGCTTGGTTGAAAAAAGGAGGAATAATTATATGTGTGGTATCGTAGGATATACAGGAGACCAGCAGGCGGCTCCGATCTTATTAGCGGGTCTGGAGAAGCTTGAATATCGTGGATACGATTCAGCAGGTCTGGCAGTCAGAGACGGAGAAGGTGTACCAGAGGTTGTAAAGGCGAAGGGACGTCTGCGCGCGCTGGCAGAGAAGACAGACAATGGACGCGCAATGCGGGGCAACTGCGGTATCGGTCATACCCGCTGGGCGACACACGGGGAGCCGTCTGAGAACAATGCACATCCGCACTGCACGGATGACCGCAGCGTGGTAGCAGTTCACAATGGTATTATCGAAAACTATCAGGAAATTCGCGAAAAACTGATTAAAAATGGATATACGTTTTATTCAGATACTGATACAGAGGTGGCTGTAAAGCTGATCGATCATTATTATAAGAAATACAACGAGGGACCTCTCGATGCGATGGCGCGTGCGATGATGCGTATCCGTGGCACGTATGCACTGGCGGTTATGTTTAAGGATTATCCGGAGGAGATCTTTGTAGCCCGTCAGGATAACCCGATGATCATCGGAGTAGGCGAGGGTGAATCCTTTATCGCGTCGGATGTTCCGCCCCTGCTTCCATATACCCGCAAGGTATACTATATCGGCAACCAGGAATTGGGACGCTTACATAAGGGAGAGGTTACTTTCTATAATATTGATCAGGAAGAGATTCAGAAAGAACTTGTGACGATTGAGTGGGATGCAGAAGCTGCTGAAAAGGGAGGTTATGAGCATTTCATGATTAAGGAGATCCATGAACAGCCGCGTGCGGTTCGGGATACATTAAATTCAGTCATCCGCGATGGTCATATTGACCTGACCGAGGCAGGACTTTCCGATGATGTTATTCGTTCGTTAAAGCGTATTTATATCGTAGCGTGCGGTTCTGCTTACCATGCAGGCGTGGCAGCGCAGTATGTGATCGAAGATCTGGCGCGTATTCCAGTCCGCGTCGAGCTGGCATCGGAATTCCGTTACCGCAATCCGATTCTGGAAGAGGACAGCATGGTTATCATCATCAGCCAGTCGGGCGAGACAGCCGACAGTCTGGCAGCCCTGCGTCTGGCAAAGAGCCAGGGCGTTCCTACGATGGCGATTGTCAATGTAGTGGGTTCCACGATTGCGCGTGAGGCAGATCATATTTTCTACACACTGGCAGGTCCGGAGATCGCGGTGGCGACCACCAAGGCATACAGCACACAGCTGGTTGCCGGATATCTTCTGGGCGTACAGTTTGCCCATGTGCGTGGTACGATCACAGAAGAAAAATATGAAGAACTTCTTGCAGCCTTGCAGGAACTGCCGGATCAGATCGCGAAGCTGCTCGAAGATGACAAAGAACGCATCCAGTGGTTCGCAGCGAAATATGCCAATGCAAAAGACGTGTTCTTCATCGGCCGCGGCATCGACTACGCAGTCAGCCTGGAAGGCAGCCTGAAATTAAAAGAGATCAGCTACATCCATTCCGAAGCATATGCAGCTGGAGAATTAAAACACGGAACCATCAGCCTGATTGAGGATGGTATCCTCGTAGTCAGCATCCTGACCCAGGAAGCCCTGTATGAGAAGATGATCAGCAACATGGTAGAAGTAAAATGCCGCGGCGCCTACCTCATGGGACTCACAACTGCAGGCAACTACAATATTGAAGACACCGTCGATTTCGCAGTCTATGTACCGAAGACTGACGAGCACTTTACACCGAGCTTAGCGGTTGTGCCGCTGCAGCTGCTGGGATATTATGTAAGTGTTTCGAAGGGACTGGATGTAGATAAGCCTAGAAACCTGGCGAAGAGTGTTACGGTAGAGTAAGATGGTTTTTTAATTATTTATAGCATAGCAAGAAAAAACTGGAATTAATACAGAAAAAAGAAGCCCCCATCAAGATGCAGAACAGGTTTTCCCTGAATCAGTTGTACGCATCTTGATGGGGCTTCTTTTTTCGTCTCTATCGCTAATATTGCTATTTCTTTTCCACCCCATGCTCACTCATCAAAGATTTCATCACATAAGCATAAATCTCTTGGCTTCGATCCTTCCAGTGATTGCACATGATTTCCGCCTGCTCCTTATCTGGAACGGAGATATCGAGATTGACAAGAACGGCTTTTCCTTCCCGCACCTCGCAGTGAACGATGTAGTCCTGATTGGTCGATTTATAGAAATCGGAGATCAGTCCTACCTCGTTTCGCATGCGGAAGCGGTTCTGTTTCAGGTATTCATCCATGTCGCTGACGATGGCAGGAGAGATGTTTTTGCCGAAAAATTCCAGCGTTTCCTCGCCCTCCTTAGTGATCTCATAGCGGGAGCTGTTCCGCATCGTCTCCTTTTTTACCAGACCTGCATCCAGAAGCTCGTTCAAGGCCTGCTGGAGTGTGAAATACGTGGTGTACTCACGATCCAGGAAAAAATTGGAGAGCTGCGCGTTGGTCAGCGGAAAATTGACCTGGTGCAGCATATAGAGATTCATCAGTTTGTAAAGTGTCATCGGTTCAGCCAGCATGGAAAAACTCCTTTATTATTATTTCGTAACTGTGTAAATTTTGTGCGGTTCTTACGGTAAATGCGAGAATCGCTTGAATTGTTACGTTTATTTCTTAATGTGTTCCTTCACAGCCTTGGAAACAGCGTCAGCTACACGCGGATCAAATGCTGCCGGAAGAATGTTCTCGTCGCTCAATTCGCTGTCATCAACCAGAGCAGCAATTGCGTTGGCAGCAGCCAGTTTCATTTCTTCGGTGATAGCGGTTGCGCGTCCTTCCAGAGCGCCGCGGAAGATGCCTGGGAAGATGAGAACGTTGTTGACCTGGTTCGGGAAATCGGAACGTCCGGTTCCTACGACTCTTGCACCAGCAGCTTTTGCCAGATCCGGCATGATCTCCGGTACCGGGTTTGCCATTGCGAAGAGAATGGAATCCTTATTCATGGAAGCAACCATCTCCTGGGAAACGATGCCCGGAGCAGACACGCCTACGAAGATGTCAGCGCCTTTTAATGCATCGGCAAGTGTGCCCGTCTTGTGCTCTAAGTTGGTAACTTCGACCATCTTTTCCTGCATCCAGTTAAGCCCTTCCATGCCCTTGCAGAGCATACCAGTCTTATCACACATGGTGATATGTGGGAATCCGTAGTTTAAGAGCAGTTTGGTGATGGCAACGCCTGCGCTTCCGGCGCCGTTGACAACGACGCGGCAGTCTTCCTTCTTCTTGCCGGTTACTTTCAGGGCGTTGATGATGCCTGCCAGTACGACGATGGCGGTTCCGTGCTGATCATCGTGGAAAACCGGAATGTTTAACAGTTTCTTTAAACGTTCCTCGATCTCAAAGCAGCGCGGTGCGGAGATGTCCTCCAGGTTGATACCGCCGAATGCCGGGGCAATGCGGACAACTGTCTCGATGATCTCCTCGGTGTCCTGTGTGTCGAGGCAGATCGGGAATGCATTGATGCCGCCGAACTCTTTAAACAGAACGGCTTTTCCTTCCATAACCGGCATAGCTGCTAACGGTCCGATATTGCCAAGTCCCAGAACGGCGCTTCCGTCGGAGACAACGGCTACAGTGTTGGACTTGATGGTGTAGCGGTATGCAGCTTCCGGATCTTCTGCAATTACCTTACATGGTTCTGCAACGCCCGGTGTGTATGCCAGAGCCAGATCCTCTCTGGTTTTTACCTGTACTTTGGAGACGGTATCGAGCTTGCCGTTCCATTTTTCATGAAGTTCGAGTGCTTTTTCATTGATCGTCATGGTTTTTATCCTTTCGAATGCTTTCATTTTATTCTTACATTATAATAGCAATTTTGACATTTTAAATCAAGATGCATATTTTAGAATGCAGGAAGGGCAGTACCATGTTACTGTACACACACAGTACCACTTATTTATAATACTTATACCTATCATGTAGCATAGCATATAAATGAAGCCCGTAAATGTTATTTTTATGCATAAAACACATGAAAAATGCATAAAACACGTTTTTATACAAAAATTATTCATAAAAATGCAAAAAAAGTATTGCATAATTAGGATCAAGGAGGTATAATCTGGGTAATTTCACGTGAGGCATATAAATCTGCCGGTCTTAGTTGACTGAATGGACAAAGAAAAAAGCATCACGCAGGCAAATGATTGGAGGAAATGAAAAATGGCTAAGAAATATAATAAAATTGTTCTTGCATATTCAGGCGGTCTGGACACATCGGTTTTAATCCCGTGGCTGAAAGAAAACTATGGCTGTGAGGTTATCGCAGTTTCCGCTGACGTAGGTCAGGGTGCGGAGCTGGATGGTCTGGAAGAGAAGGCATTAAAGACAGGTGCTTCCAAGCTGTACATCGAGGATCTGAAGAAAGAGTTCGTAGATGAGTACATCATCCCGACCATGAAGGCTGGCGCTACTTATGAGCATTACCTGTTAGGTACTTCCTTCGCTCGTCCGATTATCGCTAAGAGAATCGTTGAAATTGCGAAGAAAGAGGGCGCAGACGCTATCTGCCACGGCTGTACCGGTAAAGGAAACGATCAGGTTCGTTTCGAACTGGCTATCAAGGCATTTGCTCCGCAGATGGATGTTATCGCTCCGTGGCGTTTCTGGGAACTGAATTCCCGTGAAAAAGAGATCGAGTACGCAGAGGCTCACAACATTCCGTTAAAGATTACGAAAGAGACCAACTACTCCAAGGATAAGAACCTGTGGCATCTGTCCCATGAGGGTCTGGATCTGGAGGATCCGGCAAACGAGGCTCCGATCAACAAACCTGGATTCCTTGAGTTAGGCGTATCTCCGGAGAATGCACCGGATAAAGCTACTTATGTAACCATCCACTTCGAGAAAGGTGTTCCGACCAGTGTAAACGGCGAGGAGATGGATGCAGAGAAGGTAATCGAGGTTCTGAACAAGGTAGGCGGTGAGAACGGCTGCGGACTTCTGGATATTGTAGAGAACCGTCTGGTTGGCATGAAGAGCCGTGGTGTATATGAGACTCCTGGTGGAGCTATCCTTTACAAGGCTCATGAGAAACTGGAAGAAATCACTCTGGACAAAGAGACACAGCACTACAAACAGCAGCTGGCTCTCAAGTTCGCTGAGTTAGTATACAATGGTCAGTGGTACACACCGCTGCGCAAAGCAATGAGCGCGTTTGTTGATTCCACACAGGAGACCGTAACCGGTGATGTAAAACTGAAACTTTACAAGGGCAACATCATTCCGGCATCTGTTACATCTCCATACACCCTGTATTCCGCAGGCATGGCTACATTTGATGAGGATGACTGCTACAACCAGGCAGATTCCGCTGGATTCATCAACCTGTTCGGACTTCCGATCAAGGTTCGCGCCCTGAACGACGAAGTTCTGGCAGCAAAGACCGGCGAGCATTTTCCGAGCGTAGAATAATTTAGGAAAATAATAAATAATCTGCAGGCGACAAGCCCGCAGCCGATGGTGACCATTGGTTTTCCGGTATCTGCCGGTTCCAATGGTCGCATTGGTTCTAAATCAGAGAATAAAAAGGAGTTTACACTTATGGCAAAGTTATGGGCAGGACGATTCGGAAAAGAGACAGATCTGGAGGTAAATGATTTCAACTCATCGATTTCCTTTGACTGTCGTCTTTATAAGGAAGATATCACAGGCTCCATGGCCCATGCGGCTATGCTGGGCAAGCAGGGCATCATTGCGAAGGAAGAATCAGACAAGATTATCGAAGGACTGAAAGGTATCTTAGCGGATATTGAGGCAGGTAAGATTCATTTCTCACAGGATTATGAGGATATTCATATGAATGTAGAGCAGATTCTGACCGAGCGCATCGGCGATGCCGGAAAACGTCTTCACACGGCGAGATCCAGAAATGATCAGGTTGCACTGGATATGCGTCTTTACGTGAAGAAAGAGATCGTGGCGATCAAAAAGGAAATTCTCGATTTCATGGAAGCACTCTGCGAGAGCGCAAAGAACAATCTGGAAACTGTTATGCCGGGTTATACACATCTGCAGCGTGCACAGCCGGTTACATTTGGACACTATATGATGGCATATGCCAATATGATGCGCCGTGATGTAATCCGTCTGGAAAACTGCTTAGAGGGCGTGGATGATATGCCGCTCGGATCCGGCGCGCTGGCTTCCACGACTTATCCGATCGACCGTGATTTTGTACGCCAGCAGCTTGGATTTGCCAGAGTGACTAACAACTCCTTAGACGGTGTTTCCGACCGTGATTACTGCGTAGAGCTGACGGCAGCGTTATCCATTCTGATGATGCATCTGTCCCGTTTCTCTGAGGAGATTATTTCCTGGTGTTCCTGGGAGTTCAAGTTTGTAGAGCTGGATGACGCATTTTCAACCGGTTCCTCCATCATGCCGCAGAAGAAGAATCCGGATGTCTGCGAGCTGGTCCGCGGCAAGACCGGTCGCGTGTACGGCGATCTGTTTACCCTTCTTACCATGTTAAAGGGTATTCCGCTGGCATACAACAAGGATATGCAGGAAGACAAAGAGGCAGTCTTTGATGCGATTGACACCGTAAAACAGTGCCTGCGCGTGCTGACTCCAATGTTCTCCACGATGCAGATCCTGAAAGACAATATGAAGAAAGCGGCTCTGAAAGGCTTCATCAACGCAACGGACTGTGCAGATTACCTGACCAAGAAGGGAATGCCGTTCCGTGACGCATACAAGACCGTCGGACAGCTGGTAGCCCAGTGTGTACGTGAGGACAAGTCCTTAGCCGATCTGACACTGGAAGAGTACAAGACACATTCCGATGTCTTTGAAAATGACGTATATGAAGCAATTGATTTGAAGACCTGTGTACGTGGACGTAAGGTAATCGGCGGACCGGCTCCGGAAGAAGTAACCCGCCAGATTTCTGTGATTGAGAAATTTGTAAGCGAACACAAGGTTCAGGAGTAGGACAGGAAACGGGGGACGAACAATGGCGAAACCGAAGATTTATATAGACGGAAAAGAAGGAACAACCGGGCTGCAGATTTACGATCGTCTGGCGAAAAGAGAGGACATCGAGCTGCTTCTGATCGATGAGGCAAAGCGCAAGGACACGGAAGAGCGAAGAAAGCTGATTCATGCGGCGGATATCGTATTCCTGTGCCTGCCGGATGCGGCAGCGGTTGAGGCAGTTGCACTGGCGGAAGGTTCTGGGGCGCGCATCATTGATGCATCTACCGCGCACCGGACAGCCAAAGGATGGGCGTACGGCATGGCGGAACTTTCAAAGGAGCACCGCGAGGCGATCAAAACGTCCAGCCGGGTGGCGAATCCAGGCTGCCATGCAACTGGATTTATCACTTCTGTTTATCCGCTGGTGGCGCAGGGGATCATCCCGAAGGATTATCCGATGACAGTCTTTTCCCTGACCGGCTATTCCGGCGGCGGCAAAAAGATGATTGCCGAGTATGAATCGCCGGAGAAGCCGCAGAGCTATTTCGCACCCCGTATTTATGGTCTGACGCTGAAACATAAGCATCTACCGGAGATGCAGAAGGTCTGCGGACTTGATTATCCGCCGGTCTTTAGTCCGATCGTGGATGACTACTATAAAGGAATGGCAGTCACGATCCAGCTTCAGAACCGCCTCTTAAACGGCGGGCCGACCGCGGAAGATATCTATGAGAAGCTGGCTGGCTGGTATGATGGACAGAAGCTCATTAAGGTACATCCGTTTGGATATGACGGTATGATCGCGGCGGCAGATATGGCAGGCCGAGACAGTCTGGAGCTGATTGTCAATGGTCACGGGGAACAGACCATGGTGACGGCGCTCTTTGATAATCTTGGAAAGGGTGCTTCAGGCGCAGCCGTTCAGAACATGAACCTGATGCTCGGATTTGAGGAGACAACTGGACTGGCACTATAGAAAGGTGCTATAATAAAAGAATGGCAGATGGTTTTTTAGATATTTGGGGGTTGAGAGATAAAACCATAAATTAGCTGCGGGGGACTATAGAGACGAAGTTATATAAAAATGTACTCTCGGAGTCTTTCTGCACTTGCTTTTGTGGCTGATTTTCCGCCAGCCGCACCCGAATTTCATCAACGTACGCACCGCGTACGCCTCAGAAATTTGGGCACAACTGACAAAAAAACATCTCACAAAATCAAGCACAGAAAGATTCCGAGAGTACATTAAAAATGACAGGAGGAATGTCATATGAAGATAATCGAAGGCGGCGTTTGTGCTGCAAAAGGATTTAAAGCGGGTGCGATGCGCTGCGGAATCCGCAAATCTCATACAAAAAAGGATCTGGCGATGATCCTTTCGGACTGTGTCTGCAACGCATCGGCGGTTTATACGACCAACCGCGTCAAGGCATCGCCGATTTTACTGACAAAGGAACATCTGGCCGACGGAAAGGCACAGGCGGTTATTGTCAATTCCGGTAATGCGAATGCGTGCGCTCCGTTTGGCATGGAGAATGCAAGAAGACAGGCAAAGGCAGGCGCGCGAGCGCTGGGCGTTTCGGAGGAAAATGTAATCGTAGCATCGACCGGCGTCATCGGTCAGACGCTTCCGGTTGAGGCGATCGAGGCTCATGCAGGCGAGATGGAGATGAAATATGACAACTCCCTGGTAGCTGCAGAAGCGATCATGACGACCGATACAAAAGTGAAGACGATCGCTGTTGAATTTGATGTAGATGGAACAACCTGCCACATCGGCGGTATCTGTAAGGGTTCCGGCATGATTCACCCGAATATGGGAACGATGCTGTGCTTCATCACAACCGATTGTGCAGTCAGCAGCGAGATGATCCGCAAGGCGCTGTTATTCAATGTAAAACGTACCTTCAACCGTGTGACTGTTGACGGCGATACTTCCACCAACGATATGTGTACCGTTCTGGCAAATGGTATGGCTGGCAATGCGGAGATTACTGCAGAAGATCCGGCATATGAGGCATTCCGCGAGGCATTGCAGACGGTTATGCAGGATCTGGCTCGTAAGATTGCGGCAGACGGCGAGGGCGCAAGCAAGTTGATGACCTGTACCGTGAAGGGAGCGAAGGACGAGGAGACAGCCGAGGTACTGGCAAAATCCATCGCCGGTTCTTCCCTGACCAAAGCAGCAATGTTCGGTTCCGATGCGAACTGGGGACGCGTTCTCTGCGCGATGGGCTATTCCGGAGCTGAGTTTAACACGGAGAAAGTGTTAGTCGAGTTTGCTTCCAAAGAGGGCAGCATTGCGGTCTGTGAGGACGGCAGAGGACTTGATTTTGATGAAGATCTGGCAAAGAAAATCTTAAGCCAGGATGAAGTGGAGATCAATGTAACACTTCAGGAAGGCAGCGGAAGAGCTACCTGCTGGGGATGCGATTTGACCTATGATTATGTGAAGATTAATGGAGATTATCGGACGTGATGAAAACAGGATCAAAAATGAGCGCAGAAGTCCTGGTAGAGGCACTGCCTTATATTCAGGAATATGCAGGTAAAATTATCGTTGTAAAATACGGCGGAAACGCCATGATTAATGAAGATTTAAAGCAGGCGGTGATCGAGGATATCGTCCTTTTAAATCTGGTAGGAATCAAGGTCGTGCTGGTACACGGCGGCGGTCCGGAGATTTCGGAGATGCTCAAAAAAACCGGAAAAGAGTCTAAATTTGTCAAAGGTCTGCGCTACACAGACCGCGAGACGATGGATATTGTCCAGATGATTCTCTGCGGCAAGGTTAACAAAAACCTTGTTTCCCTGTTTGAGAAAGCAGGCGGACATGCCGTTGGTCTGGGCGGCATGGACGGCGGACTCTTCAAGGCGATCCAGTTAGTCGATCCGGATGGAACGGAATACGGCTATGTGGGAGATATTAAAGAAGTCAATGAGAAAGTCGTTCTCAATGTTTTAAATGAGGGCTTTATCCCGGTTGTTTCCTCCGTGGCAGCAGGCATGGACGAGGAGACAAACTATAACATCAATGCAGATACGGCAGCGGAGAAGCTGGCGGTGGCACTGAAAGCGAAAAAACTGATTCTTCTGACGGATGTATGCGGTCTGATGCGCGATCCGAAAGACGATTCGACATTGATTCCGAGACTGAAAGTTTCCGAGGTTCCGGCACTCATCAAAGAGGGCGTGATCTCCGGCGGCATGATTCCGAAGGTAGATTGCTGCGTTGAGGCAGTGCGCCAGGGCGTAGAACGTGCCAATATCCAGGATGGTCGTGTGCCGCACTCGATTCTGGTCGAGCTTTTGAGCGATGACGGTGTAGGAACCATGTTCTCGTAAACAAAGTTTGAAAGATGCATGGAGGATTTTTATGACATTTGAAGAAATCAAACAGGGCGAAGAAACTTATATTATGCACACATACGGACGTTTCCCGATTGCGCTGGATCACGGAAAAGGCGCGACGCTGTGGGATACGGACGGAAAGAAATACATTGATCTGACCTCTGGCATCGGTGTCAACAGTCTTGGCCATGACAACGAGGCGCTGACGACTGCGGTATCGGAGCAGGCACATAAGCTGATGCACGCCTGCAACCTGTATTACACCGAGCCGATGGTGCAGGCAGCAAAGAAGTTGGTCGATGCAGTCGGAATGGGAAAAATCTTTTTTGCAAACTCCGGTGCGGAAGCCAACGAGGGCATGATCAAGCTGGCAAGAAAGTATTCCTTTGACAAATACGGCGAGGGAAGAAATAAGATTATCACGCTGAAACAGTCCTTCCACGGACGTACCGTGACGACATTAAAGGCAACCGGACAGGACAAGTTCCATCAGTATTTCTTTCCATTCACGGAAGGATTTGATTATGCGGCAGCCAATGATATCGAAGACATGAAGCGCAAGATTGATGATACGACCTGCGCTGTCATGATGGAGATGATTCAGGGCGAGGGCGGCGTCCTTCCGCTTGATAAGGAATTTGTACAGGCAACTGCCGAGATCTGCAAGGAGAAGGACATCCTGCTTCTGATTGACGAGGTTCAGACGGGCATCGGACGTACCGGAAGCCTGTTCTGCTATGAGCAGTACGGCGTTCAGCCGAACATCATCAGCATGGCAAAAGGACTCGGCGGCGGCGTTCCGATCGGTGCTGTCATGGCGGATAAGAAATGCCAGGATGTACTGGGCGCCGGTACGCACGGTACAACCTTCGGCGGCAATCCGCTCTGCTGTGCGGCAGCCAATACTGTATTAGATATTGTAAATAAGCCGGAATTCCTGAAATCGGTTCAGGAAAAGGGCGAGTACCTGAAAAAGGAGATTTTAGCGATCGGTTCTCCGAAGGTAAAAACCGTTCGCGGCATGGGACTGATGTTAGGCATCGTAGTGGACAAAGACGAGAGAGCTGCGATGGTCAGTCAGTTGATGGAGAAAGGCGTCCTGGTCCTGACAGCCGGTACAGAGGCGATCCGTCTGCTTCCGCCGCTTGTTATCACGAAAGAGGAGATGGACGAGGCAATCGCTGCTATGAGGGAGGTATTTTAGACATGAAGCATTTATTAAAGCTGTTGGACTGCACACCGGAGGAGATTACCTCGATTCTGGATCTGGCAGATCAGTTAAAATATGAGCGGAAACATCACATTTCACATCGTCTTCTGGAGGGCAAATCCATCGGTCTGATTTTCCAGAAGTCATCCACCCGTACCAGAGTTTCGTTTGAGACCGGTATGTTCCAGCTCGGCGGACAGGCACTGTTCCTTTCCTCCCGTGACTTACAGATCGGACGCGGTGAGCCGGTACAGGATACCGCACGCGTACTCTCCCGTTATCTGGACGGCATCATGATCCGTACCTACGAGCAGAAGGAAGTGGAGGATCTGGCAAAATACGGTTCTATCCCGATCATCAACGGTCTGACTGATTTCTGCCATCCGTGCCAGGTACTGGCTGACCTGATGACGATCCGTGAGAAATACGGCGTACTGAAAGGGCTCAAGATGTGTTACATCGGCGACGGCAACAACATGGCGAACTCCCTGATCGTAGGCGGTCTGAAATCGGATATGCAGGTATCTATCGCAACTCCGGATAATTACCGCCCGGCGAAAGAAGTGCTGGATTTCGCAGCTGGCAATGACGCATTTACACTGGTAAATGATCCGATCAAGGCAGTGGAAAATGCAGACGTTGTCATCACAGATACATGGACTTCCATGGGTCAGGAAGAAGAGAAGAAGATCCGCCAGCAGGCATTCCAGGGATATCAGATCAATGATGAACTGATGGCTGCGGCAAAACCGGGGGCGATGGTAATGCACTGTCTGCCGGCTTACCGTGGACAGGAGATTACCGAGAAGATCTTTGAAGAACATGCGTCTGAGATCTTTGAAGAGGCGGAAAACCGGTTGCATGCCCAGAAGGCGGTTATGGTTACGCTGATGAAATAGAAATATATAGAAATGCATAAAAATGGCAAGGTGACGCGCCAGAAGCCAAATGCCCTCCGTTGCGGTTTCGGAGCCGGTAACACTAGGCTTGCATAGATTTGTTAAAAGCAGAGTCCAAAATACAAACTCGCTTCGCTCAGACAGGTGTATTTTGAACTCTAACACAAATCTCTGCGAGCCAAGAGTTACCAAGACTCCTGCAAATGCAACGGAGGGCATTTGGCTTCTG
>ERZ791931.1904-NODE-1904-length-13620-cov-2.881312_pt1 | contig 13620 bp, 9 predicted proteins | sample MGYA00510127_ERZ791931 | MGnify/ENA primary metagenome ERZ791931 (study PRJEB30046, sample SAMN00792067) | human gut metagenome | study: EMG produced TPA metagenomics assembly of the A metagenome-wide association study of gut microbiota in type 2... | reverse complement strand
CGCATTCAAGCCGCTCCGCGCCGTGAGCGGCAACATCGACGGCGGCATGACCCGCCGCGTCTATCCCGCGTTCCAGGCCTTCGAGTGCGAGCGGGTGCAGGTGCTGATGACCCACATCGGAGGTTATCCCCGCCATTACGACCCGCGCGCCGTGCAGAAAATCCAGTCCGTGCACCCGAAACTCTTCATCGCCGGGCATTCCCACATCCTCAAAGTCATCTACGATCCCGTCTACGACCTGCTCCATGTCAACCCCGGAGCCGCCGGGGAGTTCGGCTTCCACAAGGTCCGCACGGCCGTACGCCTTACGATCGACGGCGCGGAGATGCGCGACATGGAGGTCGGCGAGTGGCCCCGCAACTGAAAACCCGGCGGGCGGAGAGCTAAAACCGACTGTCCGGGAGAGCCTTTTCCGTCACAAAATCACCCGAAATAAAATTTTATACCCCAAAAGGCCGGAAATGCATTCCGGGCGGATTTCGGTGATCGTCAGCGAAATATCCGAAACATTCCGGCAAGTCGCGTCATAAAAAAGCCGATTCTATACATTTCCGTCCGGAAACACTCCGATAAAGCCCGCAAGATATTGGAAGTCAGCCGGTAAACCCGATGCCTTGGGGCTGCTCCGAAAATGCCCGTCCGACGGAAAGGCCTCTGCGTCAGCCACCAAAGTTCAGACACTAAACAAAAACGGCCGCATAATAATCACATACGCGCTCTCGTTAGTATGGCGAATTCATAACGACGACGCAACATGCAACCAAAAATTTCGAAAACGTTGGAGGGCATCATCGCCCGTTCGGCATTCAACACGACGAAGGCGGGAATGACGCATTCGCTCAAGGACTTCCTCACGCTGGAACTGCTCCGCGAAGAGGGGTCGCTCGCCTACCAGCTTTTATCCTCCCGGCTCAAGGACTGGGAGCTTTATCAGGTGCGCCTGCGCATCGAACGCGAGGTAATCAGCGCCAAACAGCAGGAGACCCGGTCGCCCGAGGAGTATTACCGCGACTTCACCGAGGAACTGCTCGCAATGCCGGGCGTCGCCCGGAGCGTGTCGACGGCCCACGCGCTGCTGGCCATCATCAGCGACCGTTCGACGGCGACCGCGCGCGTACTGGAGATGTACGGCGTGACGGCCGACAGCGTGTCCGGAGACCTGCAAAAATTCGCCGTGGGCGACGACTTCCGCACCGAAGTGCAGGTTCACATGCTCGACTTCGGCGAGGAGAACAGGAACGAGGAGAAAGGCCCGGCCCACCTGCTGGACAAGTTCGGCGTGAACCTTACGCGGCTGGCCCGCGAGGGGAAGATCGACCCGATCATAGGCCGCGAGCAGGAGATCGAACGCGTGGTGCAGATCCTCTCGCGCCGCAAGAAAAACAACCCGATCCTGATCGGCGAGGCCGGCGTGGGCAAGAGCGCCATCGTCGAAGGGCTGGCGCTGCGCATCGCGCGCGGCGAAGTGCCCTACACCATCGCCGACAAAACGCTCTTCTCGCTCGACGTCTCGTCGCTCGTGGCGGGCACGAAGTTCCGCGGCGAGTTCGAGGAGCGCATGCAGCAGCTTCTGGACGAACTGCGCAAAGCCAAGGACACGATCATCTTCATCGACGAGATACACACCATCGTGGGCGCCGGCTCCACGCAGGGCAGCCTCGACACGGCCAACATCCTCAAACCGGCCCTCGCGCGCGGCGAACTGCAAACCATCGGCGCCACGACGCTCGACGAGTACCGCGAGAACATCGAGACCGACTCGGCCCTCGAACGCCGCTTCCAGAAGGTGGTGATCGAGCCGACGACACCCGAGCAGACGCTCCAGATCCTGCGCAACATCGCGCCCCACTACGAGCGCCACCACAAGGTGCACTACACCGAGGAGGCGTTGCAGGCCTGCGTGACGCTCACCGGGCGTTACGTCACCGACCGCTATTTCCCCGACAAGGCCATCGACGCGCTGGACGAGGCCGGCTCGCGGGCGCACCTGCAATCGGCACGCGAACCGGAGGAGCTGCGGGCCATGAAGACGGCGCTCAGCGACGCCAAACGCGAACGCCGCGAAGCGGTCGAGGCGCTGGTCTACGAGAAGGCCGCCTCGGCGCGCATGCGGGAAATCGCGCTGCGCTCGAAGTTGGGCGAGAGCCGCGCCGAATGGAAGCGCTCGCTCGAAAGCAACCCCGTGGAGATCACCGCAAGGCATATCCAGGAGGTGATTACCGCCATGACGGGCATCCCTGCGGAGCGCGTCTCGGACGGCGAGATGATCCGTCTGCAAACCCTGCGCGAACACCTCGCCAAGCGTGTCGTGGGACAGCAGGAGGCCGTGGAGAAGATTTCGCGCACCATCCGCCGTTCGCGCGCCGGACTGAAGGACGAAAACCGCCCCATCGGCGTCTTCCTCTTCGTCGGGCCCACGGGCGTCGGCAAGACGCTGCTGGCCAAGGAGGTGTCGAAATGGCTGTTCGACGAGCGCCGCGGGCTGATCCGGATCGACATGAGCGAATACGGCGAAAAACACAACGTGGCGCGCCTGATCGGCTCGCCCCCGGGATACGTCGGTTACGGCGAAGGAGGCCAGTTAACGGAGGCCGTGCGTCGTCAGCCCTACGCCGTGGTGCTCTTCGACGAGATCGAGAAGGCCCATCCCGAGGTCTTCAACGCCATGTTGCAGATCTTCGACGAAGGACACCTCACCGACGGCTCGGGACGCAAGGTCGACTTCCGGAACACGATCATCATTATGACCTCGAACGTGGGTTCGCGGGCCGTGGTCCGGAAATCGGTGCAGGTGGGTTACAGCACCACCTCGAAGAGCGCCGTGGCCGACCGGACGCCCCAGAGCGAGTACTGCAAGGCTCTGGAGCACACCTTCGCCCCGGAGTTCCTCAACCGCATCGACGACATCGTGCTGTTCCGCACGCTGGAGATCGCCGACGTGGAACGGATCGTCGACCTGGAATTGCAGGGGCTGATGGCCCGCACGGGCAGGCTGGGCTACAAGGTGAAGATCACCGAAGGGGCCAAACGCCGGCTGGCGGCCATGGGCTACGAGTCGCGCTACGGCGTGCGTTCGCTCAAGCGGACGCTGATGGACAACGTCGAGGAACCGCTCTCGACGCTGATCATCGACGGCAAGCTCCACGAGGGCGACACCGTGATCGTGGAGTCGGACAAGGGCCGCGGCGTAAAACTGCGCGTGGCATAACCGACCGCTCGCAGAGAGGGACCGGGATCGTTTCCCGGCCCCTTTTCGCATTTTTCCGGCAGGAAAGGATGCGATATTTTCCATTTTTCCTAAATTTGTGCGAATATTTCATACCTCTTCAGAGAAACCGAATGCGTCCGATTTCTCTGAAAACCCTCTCCGGGGCCTTGTTTATAACCCTCTGCGCCGCGACGACGGCGTTCGCAGCAACCACTGAAGCCGACAGCCTGTCCGCAGCGCTGTCCCGGGCGCGCACGCCCGCCGAACGGGAGCAGACCTATGTCCGGCTGGCCGACCTCTGCGCCGACAGCACGGCGCTCGCCGTCCTCTACTGGGAAGCCGCACTCACCGAAGCCGCCGGAGCCGGAGACGACTACGGATGCCGGGAGGCGCTGGACCGGCTCGTGCAGGGATTCTCGGCGAAGCAGCCCGAACGGGCTTTGGAGTACGTCCGCCTTGCGGACAGCCTCCTGCCCGACCGCCGCTTCGCGCTGTTCCGTGCATCGCTCAACGCCTTCTGGCTCTGGAAGCAGATGTCGGTGGCCAACTCGTTCGAGGCGATCGACCGCGCGCAGGCGGAGTTCCGCGAGCGGCAACCGGGCAGCCTCACCCCCGAGGAGGAGATCGAATGGGAATTCCTCACGGGACTCTCCATCGACTATTCGTCGATCGCCACCGAAGCCTACGGCAACATTCCCCAGGCCATCCCCTATGTGGAGCAGGCTCTCGCCAAGCTCGAAAAATACCCGCTGGAGGAACGCGTTCACTTCGAAAAACTCTGCCGCGAGGAACTTGCAGACATCTATCTCTACGCCGACGATCCGCGCGCCGCCGGTCAGATCGGCCGGTGCATCGACCTGCACCGCGCGTGGGTGGCTGCCGACAAACGTTTCGAACGCCCCCGCCGCGACTCGGCGGAATACCTGATGCGGTCCTACGGCAAGATGGTCTTCCTGGGCGGCCTCCTCACCCGGGAGGAGGTGGACGGCTACTACGACAAATGCATGGAGCTGGCGCGCGGGCGCGGCGACCGCGAGGAGATATACAACACCAGCGCCCGTTATTACCGGGACAGGGGCGACTACGAGCGGAGCACGGCCTACATGGATTCGCTGCTGACCCACTACGCCGAGACCGGCAAAAAGGCGGATCTCGGCTCCATCTACATAGCGCAGTCGCACCTGTATGAAAAGGCGGGCGATTACGCAAAAGCCCTCGAAGCCATGCGGAAAGGCAACGACTTCCGCTACCACAGCCGCATGGACCAGGCGCAGAGCAAGCTGGCCGAGATGCAGGCGCTCTACGACGTCAACCGCCTCGAACTCGAAAAGTCCCGGCTGGCCGACCGCAACAAACTCTTCCTGCTTGTCGCCGGCGGCATCGTGCTGCTGCTCGCCGGCTGGGCCGCCTACCAGCAGGCGATGGTCCGGCGGCTGAAGCTGGCGCGCACGCAGTTCATGGCAGCCAGCGAAGAGGCGCAGCGCCAAAGCCGCCGCGCCCAGGAGAGCGAAAAAATGAAGACCGCCTTCATCAACTCGATGTGCCACGAGATACGCACGCCGCTGAACGCCATCAACGGCTTCTCCGAACTGCTGCTCACGGAACAGAAGCCTGCGGCCCGGCAGGCTTTTCAGGCCGAGATCTGGAAGAGCACCACGGCCCTGACCGCCCTGCTGGAGAACATGCTCGAACTCTCGCAGCTCGTCAGTTCCGAAAGCCCGCTCCCGGTCGCCCAGACCGACATCCGCCTGCTCTGCGCCGAACGGCTGGAGCTGCAAAAGCAGCTCGGCGACAATCCGGCGGTCGAATACGTCAACGAAGCGGGAACGGAGATCGAGATACCCACCAATGCCTTCTACCTGACGCGCGTCGTCGACAACCTGCTGCATAACGCCGCCAAGTTCACCGCCGCAGGACGCATCACGCTCCGTTGCCGCAACGACGAGCCCCGGCGCACGTTGCAAATCAGCGTCAGCGACACGGGCATCGGCATCCCGCCCGAAAAGCAGGAGTGGGTGTTCGAACGCTTCACCAAGGTCGACCCCTTCAAACCCGGTTCGGGCATCGGGCTTTACCTCTGCCGCCTGATCGTCACCCGCCTCGGGGGCGACATCCGCGTCTGCCCCGAATACAGCGGGGGCTGCTGCATCCGCATCGAACTGCCCTACTGATCCGCACCGCGGGCACTTTCGCAGCCCCTTCCGGCGCTTTTTCCGCCCCGGGAGGGGTTTGTGAATTGCAATCCCGGCGGAAATGGCTATCTTTGCACCTCAATACCCGAATCGAATGTACAGTTTCGCAACATACAAAGAGCAATACAAAGCCAACCTGCGGCTGGCGCTGCCCGTGGTGCTGACACAGCTGGGGCAGATCCTCACGCAGGTCGCCGACAACCTGATGGTCGGCCGCTACGGAGGCAGCGACCCCACGCCGCTGGCCGCCGTGTCGTTCGGCGGCGCCGTCTTCTTCATCCTCTTCATCGCCGCCATCGGCATCGCACTGGGCATGACGCCTCTCGTGGGCGAACTCTACGCGCAGGGCGACCGCGAGAAATCGTCGGGACTGCTCCAGAACGGCATTCTCTTCTACGGACTGCTGGGCGTGGCGATGGCCGCCGTGCAGTACGCCGTCATTCCGCTGATGTACCACCTCGGCCAGCCCGCCGAAGTGGTCGACATGGCCATCCCCTATTACAGGATGCTGGTGTGGAGCATGCCGTTCATCATGCTGTTCTTCACCTTCAAGCAGTTCCTAGAAGGCGTGGGCAACACGAAGGTCGAGATGTTCGTCACGATCGCGGCCAACCTCGCGAACATCGGCTTCAACTGGGTGTTCATCTACGGCCGCTACGGATTTCCCGAGATGGGCGCCGAGGGCGCGGGCCTGGGCACGCTGATGTCGCGCATCATCGCCCCGATGCTGATGATCGGCTACTTTTACAGCCGCAGCAAATACCGCGTCTATCTCGAAGGCTTTTCGCCGCGCAACTACTCGTGGGCGTCGGTCAGACAACTGCTGCACATGGGCCTGCCGATCTCGATGCAGATGTTCCTCGAAGCCTCGGCCTTCGTCGGCACGGGAATTATGATGGGGTGGTTCAACAAGGAGACGATGAGCGCCAACCAGATCGCCACGACCATCGGCAACTGCGCCTTTATGATCGTCATGTCGATCGGCGCGGCCACCACCATCCGCGTGTCGCACTGCTACGGCGCGCGCGACATCGGCCAGCTGTCGCTCGCGGCCAAGGCGTCGTACCACCTCGTGCTGGCGTGGAACGCCCTCGCAGCGCTGGTTTTCATCACGATGCGCAACGTGATCCCGACCTTCTTCACCACCAACGCCGAGGTGATCGCCATCGCCTCGAACCTGATGGTCTTCGCTGCGCTCTACCAACTGTCGGACGGCATCCAGAACGTCTCGGTGGGTATCCTGCGGGGCATTCAGGACGTGAAGATCATCATGCCGATCGCCTTCGTCTCCTACTGGCTGCTGAACCTCCCGGCGGGCTACCTGTTCGGTTTCACGATGGGCATGGGTCCTTCGGGGCTTTTCCTGGGCTTCTCGTTCGGGCTGTCGGCCGCAGCCGTGATGATGATAGTGCGCATCCGCCGCAGCATCAGCCGTTTGCATGCAAACGGGAATTCACAATCCACAATTCGCAATTCATAAATTCAGTTTGCAGGCATAGTTCCCGAATAAGCCAAAATTGTGAATTCTGAATTCTGAATTGTGAATTATTTTGTATCTTTACGCAAATTATACCCAATCATGGATACCGAAAAACGACATACGGGCGCCTGCAAACCCGAAGTGGGCCGCGGGTGCGCCTTTTGCAACTGCGGCTCGGAGCCGGAAGCCAAACTCTGCGACGGGTGCTTCAAGCTCCACGAAACGGCCTGGCTCGACGAGTACCCGGTCAACATGCCGAGCGACATCGTCGAGGTGCGTTTCAAGAACACCCGCCGTTCGTTCTACCAGAACGTCAACAACCTCGACCTCAAACGGGGCGACATCGTGGCCGTCGAAGCGTCGCCGGGCCACGACATCGGCGTCGTGTCGCTCACGGGCGACCTGGTGGCGCGCCAGATGCGCCGCACGGGATTCAACCCCTACAACGGCGAATACAAGAAGATCTACCGCAAGGCCAAACCCTACGACATCGAAAAGTGGCAGGAGGCCATCGCGCTGGAGCACGAGACGATGATCGCCTCGCGGCAGATCGCCGCCGACATGGGCCTGAACATGAAAATCGGCGACGTGGAGTATCAGGGCGACAAGATCAAGGCTATCTTCTACTACATCGCCGACGAGCGCGTGGACTTCCGCGAACTGATCAAGGTCTTCGCCGAACGGTTCCACATCCGCATCGAGATGAAGCAGATCGGCGCCCGCCAGGAGGCTGGACGCATCGGCGGACTGGGCGCCTGCGGCCGCGAACTGTGCTGCGCGTCGTGGATGTCGAGCTTTTCGAGCGTCACGACCGGAGCCGCGCGCGTGCAGGACATTTCGCTCAACCCCCAGAAGCTGGCCGGGCAGTGCTCGAAACTCAAGTGCTGCATGATGTACGAATACGACACCTATGTCGACGCCCGCAAGGAGTTCCCGCGCCTGCGCGAACCGCTCCAGGCCGCCGAAGGCGAATGGTTCTGCGTCAAGAGCGACGTGCTGGCCGGAACGATGACCTTCTCTTCGTCGAAGGACGCGATGGCCAACGTCACCACGCTGCCCGTTTCGCGCGTGCGGGAGATCATGGCGCTGAACCGCCAGGGCAAGAAGGTCGAACGGTTGCAGGACGCCGACGACATCCGCCCGGAGATCGAGGAGCCGACCTACCGTTCGGAGGAGGACAGCATCACCCGCTTCGACCAGGCCAAACGCCGCAAGCGCGGCGGCCGCAACAACAAGGGCCGCGGCGAGCAGGGACGCCCCGCAGGGCAGAACGGACAGACGCCGCAGGAGTCCGGCGGAGAGACCCGCCAGCCGCGTGAAGGACAGCCCGGCCGTCCCGACAGGCAGCCGCGCCGCAACGACCGTCCGCGCAACGGAGGCAACGGAGGGGAGCGTCAGAACGGCGGCAACGGCGGCAACGGCGAGCGTCTGCACAACGGCCGCGGCGACAATAACCGAGGCGAAAACAACAGCCGTGAACCCCGCGAGAACAACGGCCGCGAACCCCGTGAAAACAACGGAGGCGGCCGTGAGGGCGGAAACCGCAGCCGCAACAACCGCAACCGCCGCCGCGGAAACGGAAACGGAAACGGAAACAACGGCGGAAACGCCCCGGCCGGCAATAACGGCAACGGAGGCGGCAGCGAAGGCGGCAATAACGGCGGAACGCATCAAAACCAATAGCGCGGTGAAACGCTCGGCAGGGCATATCGCGGCCGTGGCGGCCGCGCTTCTGGCCGGAAGCTGCGTCTCGCCCCACCAGTCGGCGGTCACCGACGTCAACCCCGCCCGGTGGGACTCGCGGGCCGAAATCCGCCTGCCGAACGCAGACACCGTGTCGCTGCGCGACGCCGTGATCTTCCTGCGCTGCAACGACCGCTTCGCGGAGGACACGTTGACGGTCCGCATCGCCACCGTAACCCCCGATTCGCTCCGCTTCGGGGAGTGGTTCCTGCTCGTCATCCCGCACCCGAAAGGTCCCGCGGCCCTGATGCGCGAGGCAGCGATCCCCTACCGCCGCCGAATCCGCCTCACGCAGCACGGCGACTACCGCTGCTCGGTCACGCCGGTCCGCCCCGTCCGCGGGGTCGAAGCCGTCGGCGTCGACCTGCAGCAAAGCAGATAACCGAAAACACATTACCGTCCTGCCGGCCCCGCAGTCCGGCGGAACAACAGACCACTATGGGCAAAGACAAGCTCCGCAGGTTCCGCGAGAACCTGACTTTCGAATGTTTCGTGCAACCCGAATTCGACGAGGTGTTCCACCGCGACCACCCGCTGAAAGGGAACTGGAACCGTGATTTCTTCCGCAACGACAATCCCATCGTACTGGAACTGGGCTGCGGCAAGGGCGAATACACCGTCGCGCTGGCTCAGCGCGACCCGCAGCGCAACTACATCGGCATCGACATCAAGGGCGCACGCATGTGGCGCGGCGCGAAGACCGCCACGGACCGCAGGATGCACAACGTAGGCTTCCTGCGCACACGCATCGAGTTCATCGACGCGCTGTTCGCCGAAAACGAAGTGTCCGAAATCTGGATCACCTTCCCCGATCCGCAGCTCAAGACCCGGCGGGCCAAGAAACGCCTCACCTCGCCGCTCTACCTGGCCTGTTACGCCCGCCTGCTCCGGCCCGACGGGTGGATCAACCTCAAGACCGACTCCAAGCACCTCTACGCCTACACGGGCGAGGTCATCCGCCATTACGGGCTGACTTGCGAGGTCTCCGAACCCGACATCTACGGTTCGGGGTTCGCCGACGAGGTGCTTTCGGTCAAGACGGCTTATGAAACCCGCTTTCTCGAAATGGGACTTCCGATCACCTACACGCGCTTCGCACTGAGCGGCCGGCACGAATTCCCGTGGTTCGACTGGGAGGAGGACGACAAGGAGGAGAAAGACAACGAGGCCGAACGGCAGCTACGATAGCCTCGCTCCCAGCTCCGACCACTCCGACCAGGCCTCTCCACCTTTCTTATAAACATAGGTATCAATTATTTCGGGCTTATCTACTAAATTTTTAGATCAAAAATTTGTTTTACTAAAAATTTAGTAGTAATATTGTGTCGTAAACCCGAAACAACACGACCTATGAATACCAAGATTACAGAACTGACTCGCGGCGAGGAGGAGATCATGCAGATTCTCTGGCGTCTGGGCGACGCGGTGGTCAACGACATCATCGCCCGGACCGACGAACCCCACCCCAAGTACACCACCGTCGCCACGTTTCTCAAGATTCTGGAGAACAAGGGCTTCGTCAGCCATACGGCCGAGGGCAAGAGCCACCGCTATTTTCCGCTGATCGGCCGCGAGGAGTATGCCCGCGGCGTCATGTCGTCGATGCTTTCCAGCTATTTCGACGGCTCGCTGGCCCAACTGGTGTCGTTCTTCTCGCGCCATGAAAACATCTCCGCCCGGGAGATGGATGAAATTCTCGAAATCATGCGCAACGCCAAAAAATAACCGCCGTGAAAACCCTCGCCATCTACGCCCTCGAAGTGCTGGCTTGCAGCGGCGTGCTGCTGGCGGCCTACGCCATCCTGCTCGAACGGCACGTGCGGTTCGGCTGGTGCAGGGCCTACCTGCTCGCATCGACCCTCCTGGCGGCGGTCATTCCGCTGCTGCGCATCCCCGTCTGGCCGGGCAAGGTGATCGAGGTCGCCCCGACGGTCGCACTGCCCGCGGCCGAATGGACCGCCGAGGTGGTTGAAGAGGCGGCTCCGGCCGTCACGCCCGAAGCGATATGCCAGGCGGTATACCTGATCGGGGTCGGGCTGGTCGCGGGCGTCATGCTGTGGCAGGTCGTGCGCATCCGCCGGCTGCGGCGCGGTGCGGCGATCACCCGCACGGAGCGTTTCACGCTCGTGCGCACCCCGCAGCGGATCGCGTCGTTCTCGTTCTTCCGCTCGATCTACCTCTGGGACCAGATCCCGGCCGGAGAGTTGCAGGCCATCGTAGCCCATGAGGCGAGCCACGTCGCCCACCGCCACTCCGCCGAGCGCGTGGCGATGGAATGCATGAAGGCCGTGCTGTGGTGGAACCCCTTCGTATGGCTCGCCGCACGGCGGCTCACCGAAGCCGAGGAGTTCGAAGCCGACAGCGACGTGCTGGCCGAAGGGTACGACATCGAACATTACATGAAAACCATATTCAGGCAGCTATTCGGTTATAGTCCGGAAATAGCCAACGGGCTGCGGGATTCCTTAACCAAAAAACGCTTTAAAATGATGACAACGAAAACTTCCGGCAGGCACTCCCTGCTGCGGCTGGCGGGAACGCTTCCCGCCGTGATAGGACTCCTGTGCGCTTTCTCGCTGACCACGCGCGCCGCCGAGGTCCGGATTGCAGAAACCGAAAAGGCCCCGGCCGACGAAACGGCGTCCCAGGACGCAACGAAGAAAAAAGTCTCCGTAACCGTCTTCCAGAACGGCCAGCCGCTTCCGGGCGCAATCGTACTGATCAGCAGATCGAACGTCGGAACCGTGACCGGCAAGGAGGGCACGGCGCAGATTTCAGCGGCTCCCGGCAATGAACTTGTCATCTCCTACGTCGGCTGCCAGACCCGGAAAGTCCGCGTCTCCGACAAATCCGGCGCAGAGAGTTTTGAAATCACCTTGGAGACCGAGAGCAACAAGCTCGACCCCGTCAGCGTAACCCTCGGCGACCAAAAAACGCCCGCGCCCCAAAGCGCCGCAGGAGCCGAAAAGGAGCGGAAAGCCAAACCGCTCTATATCGTCGACGGCGTCGAGCGGACGAGCATCGACGACATCGCCCCCAATACGATCGAACGGATCAGCGTCCTCAAAAATCAGTCCTCCACCGCAGTGTACGGTTCGCGGGGTAAAAACGGCGTGATCGTGATCACCACCAAAGGCGCAGCCAAACCGGCGGCTGACGAAGCCGTTTTCAACGAGAAACCCGGATCGGTCGAAATCGCCTCCGCGTCCACGGAAGACATGCCGTTTCTGATCGTCGAAAAGATGCCTTCGTTCCGCGGCGGCGACCTCAACGACTTCCGCGCGTGGGTGCAGGAGCACCTCCAATACCCCGCCGAGGCCGTGGAACGGAACATTCAGGGCCGCGTGGTCGTGACGTTCACCATCGAAAAGGAGGGTTCGGTAAGCAACATCCTGGTATTGCAATCGCCCGACAAACTGCTTGCCGACGAGGCCCGCCGCGTGATCGCCTCCTCGCCCGCCGGAGCATGGACGCCCGGCGAGCAGCGCGGAGAGAAGGTGCGCGTGAAATATACGCTGCCCGTCGATTTCCGCCTGCCCCAGACCGAAAGCGCAACCGTGCAGGGCGCTCCCGACGGTAACGAACCATTCCTGGTCACCGAGAAGATGCCTTCGTTCCGGAGCGGCGAGATCAAAGACTTCCGCAACTGGATACAGATGCACATCCAATACCCGGCCGAAGCGATGAAAAACAATATCCAGGGACGTGTCATCGTCTCGTTCATCGTCGAAAAGGACGGTTCGGTAAGCAATATCCTGGTATTGCAATCGCCCGACAAACTGCTTGCCGACGAGGCCCGCCGCGTGATCGCCTCCTCGCCCGCCGGAGCATGGACGCCCGGCGAGCAGCGCGGAGAGAAGGTGCGCGTGAAATATACGCTGCCCGTCGATTTTTACCTCCAAGGCAGCGGGGACAAGTTCTCCGAACGGCCTGAAAAGCCCCAAGGCAGTCGCGACGGAATCCTCGTCGTGGGCTACGGCGCAACCCAAAAATAACCCCCTTCTTACCATCAGCGACGGGCGGCGTCCACCCCAAGTTCAGCGGATGCCGCCCGTTTTTTGCCCTGCCCGCCGAAATCCGCCGCAAAAACACGGCATTCCGGGAACTTTTTACTACATTTACACGACTTTAACCGCTCGTAACATGGATGTAAAGATAGCCCCCGACTGGAAGGAACTCCTCGCCCCGGAGTTCGAAAAACCCTATTTCGCGCAGCTCACGGAGTTCGTACGGCAGGAATACGCCTCGCGGCGCATTTTCCCGCGCGGCAGCAACATCTTCCGCGCCTTCGACAAATGCCCGTTCGACCGCCTGAAAGTGGTCGTCATCGGCCAGGACCCCTATCACGGTCCCGGACAGGCCAACGGGCTTTGTTTCTCGGTCGCGGACGGAGTTCCCTTCCCGCCCTCGCTGCAAAACATCTTCAAGGAGGTCTCCGACGACACCGGCACGCCCATACCGTCTACGGGCAACCTCGACCGCTGGGCCGAACAGGGAGTGCTGCTGCTCAACGCCGTGCTCACGGTCCGCGCCCACGAAGCCGCGTCGCACGCCGGCCGCGGCTGGGAGACCTTCACCGACGCCGTGGTGCGCGCCATCGCCCAGCGCAAAGAGGGCATCGTCTACATGCTCTGGGGCAGCTACGCCCAGAAGAAAGGCGCCATCGCCGACCCGCAGCGCAACCTGATCCTCAAAGCCGTGCACCCTTCGCCGCTGTCGGTCTACCGGGGATTCTTCGGCTGCCGCCACTTCTCGCGCGCCAACGAATACCTCCGCTCCGTGGGCAAGGAGCCGATCGTGTGGTAACAACATTTAACAGAATCACCCAATTAGACAACTCGCACTTCTGATCACAGTCATGCTGTTGGAGCCTGCTCCCCAGACCCACCGAACACACGGTTACAAAAACGCCACGATCCATTAAGACGCGTAGCCATTTCCTTTTTTTAAAATTCCGAAAAAATTTGGAATATAAAATTATCGCCCTATATTTGTAG
>ERZ791931.1895-NODE-1895-length-13688-cov-11.359715_pt1 | contig 13688 bp, 7 predicted proteins | sample MGYA00510127_ERZ791931 | MGnify/ENA primary metagenome ERZ791931 (study PRJEB30046, sample SAMN00792067) | human gut metagenome | study: EMG produced TPA metagenomics assembly of the A metagenome-wide association study of gut microbiota in type 2... | reverse complement strand
TTTGTAATGGTTTATTTAAACTCATAATATATTAGTAGAATATTGATTAAAAAATGGGGGCTGTAACAAAATAAAATAAACAGCTAAAAATAGAAAAAGAACAATGGTAATTTAAAATAACGAGGGGTTTTTCATATTTTAGTTATCAAATGATGTGGGGCAAAGACAGAGAATATCTGCTTCTGGTTTTCTATTTTTGATAGATTATAACTAGTTTATTTTTTTGTATTTGTTATAATGTCAATTGTGAGACAAGAGGGGGGATTGTATGAAAAAAGGTAAATTATTAAATATTGCTTTATCAATAGCGTTTATTAATATTTTATTTGTATGTTTTTCGATTATAAATGTTAATGCGGAAGAAGATACAGATACATTAAATACAAATGATGAGTCGACTGTAATGGAATCTGGTTGGACGAATAAAGAGAATCAATGGTATTATTATGATCATGGTGAAAAGAAAACAGGATGGTTACATACGGATTATTGGTACTATTTAGATCAAGATGGAAAAATGGTGACAGGGTTAGCTTCTGTAGGAAATCAACAATATTACTTTAATCAATCAGGGGTCATGCAAACAGGATGGATCCAAGCAGATGGAACATACTATTATGCAAATAATAGTGGATATATTCAAAAAGGTTGGTTGCATAAAGGGTCTTGGTATTATTTAGACCAAGATGGAAAAATGGCTACAGGATTGGTTTCTGTAGGGGACGAACAATGTTACTTTGATCAATCAGGAGCTATGAAAACAGGATGGATCCAAGCAGATGGAACATACTATTATGCAAATAATAGTGGATATATTCAAAAAGGTTGGTTGCATAAAGGGTCTTGGTATTATTTAGACCAAGATGGAAAAATGGCTACAGGATTGGTTTCTGTAGGGGACGAACAATGTTACTTTGATCAATCAGGAGCTATGAAAACAGGATGGATCCAAGCAGATGGAACATATTACTATGCAAATAATAGTGGCTATATTCAAACAGGATGGCTGCATAAAGGATCATGGTATTATTTAAACCAAGATGGAAAAATGGTGACAGGATTAGCTTCTGTAGGGGACGAACAATGTTACTTTGATCAATCAGGTGCTATGAAAACAGGATGGATCCAAGCAGATGGAGCATATTATTATGCGGATAATAATGGTTATATTCAAAAAGGATGGCTACATAAAGGATCATGGTATTATTTGGATCAAGATGGAAAAATGGTTGTAGGTGATTATTATATCAATGATCAATATTACTATTTTAATTCTAATGGAGATTTGCAATTAGGTTGGTATTATAGAGATAATCAATATTATTATCTTGATTCTAATGTGGTTCTTGTTAAAGGATGGAATAAGATCACTAACAAATGGTATTATTTTAATGATCAAGGAATTATGCAAACGGGTTGGCAATTGATTAATAATCAAAGGTTCTATTTAAATGCTTCTGGTGATATGCATACAGGATGGTTAAAATCAGGTAATGAATGGTATTATTTAAATAAGAGTGGTGTCATGGTTACTGGTTGGGCACAAATTGGATGGAAATGGTATTATTTTAATGAAGATGGTGCAGCTGTTAAAGATGATGTAGTTATTGATGGTAAAACATATATATTTAGAGATGATTATTCATGGATTTCAAATTGTACGAGAAAAGAGTTTGTAGAAAGAGCCAAAAGATATTTAGGATGTAATGAAAAAGATGGATCATTTAAGAAAATTATAGATTCATATAATAAATTAGATCCTTTACCAAGAGGTTATAAAGTTAAATATACAGATTCATGGTGTATGACTTTTGTATCAGCAATTGTTAGAGAATGTAATTTATTGGATCTTATTCCAGTTGAATGTTCATGTGGTAAAGCAGTAGAAAAGGCACAATCTATGGGCATTTGGCAAGAAAATGATGCTTATGTTCCTCAAATTGGTGATATTATTATGTATGATTGGGATGATAGTGGAAATGGTGATAACACAGGATGGCCTGATCATGTAGGTATTGTTACAGAAGTTAACGGAAATACATTTAAAGTTATTGAAGGAAATAAAAATGATGCTGTTGAATATAGAACAATGAATGTCAACAGTAAATATATTAGAGGGTTTATTACACCTAAGTTTTTATCATAAGAAGTAGAAATACTTCTTTTTTTCTTTACTTATTAAATATATGTGGTATGATGTTCATATAAATTAACAAGGAGAAAAAAATGAACATTCTTACATATTTAGATTTTGAACTTATAAAGTTACTATATAAAGAAAATACACTTTCACAAAGAGCTATTTCTAAAAGATTGAATTGTTCTTTAGGTAAAACAAATGAAACAATAAAGAATCTTAAAGAATTAGAATATATTAATGATGATAATTCTTTAACAGATTTAGGAATAGACTTAATAAAGAAAAATAAGTCAGCAGTTATTTTAGCTGCTGGTCAAGGGATTAGAATGATTCCTATTAATAATAATGTGCCTAAAGCAATGTTAGAAATAAATGATGAAATACTTATTGAACGTCTCATAAGACAGCTTATAGAAGCTCATATTAATGATATAACAATTGTTGTTGGTTTTATGAAAGAAGAATTTGACTATTTAATTGATAAATATAATGTAAAATTAGTTGTTAATAGAGAATATCAAGAAAAGAACAACTTACATAGTTTAAATCTAGTAAAAGATAAAATAAATAATACTTATATTATTCCTGGTGATCTTTATTTCTATGAAAATCCATTTTTAAATAATGAAATTCAATCATGGTATATGCTTGAAAATAGAATAAGTAAACATAGTAATGTTACATGTAATACTAAAAATGAAATTGTTAAAGTAAAGGATGATGGTTTAAAAATGATTGGTTTATCATTTATTAATCAACATGATTCTTTATATTTAAAAGAACGTTTAGAATGTTTAGATGACGGAATGCATGATTCTTGTTTTTGGGAAGAAACGTTGTATCAAAAGAATAAAATGTTTATTTATGGAAAAATTGTTGATACAAGCTATGTAGATGAAATTAATACGTATGAAGAATTAAGAAATGTAGATGATCATTCAGCACACTTAAATAATGAGACATTATCATTGATTGCTGATGTTTTTAAAATCAATGTTGAACAAATTAAAAATATTAAAAGCTTAAAAAAAGGTATGACAAATAGATCATTTTTATTTGAAATCAATCATGATAAATATATTATGAGAATTCCTGGGGAAGGAACAGATCAACTTATTAATCGAAAAGAAGAATATGAAGTTTATCAAGTAATAAAAGATTTAAATATCAGTGATGAAGTTATTTATATGAATCCACAAAATGGATATAAGATTACAAAATATTTAGACGATACACGTGTATGTAATCAAGATAATGATGAAGATTTAATTAAATGTATGAAATTATTAAAAGAATTTCATAATCAGGATTTAAAGGTAGAACATGAATTTGATGTTTTTGAAAAAATGGAATTTTATGAAAATCTAAGAGGTCCAAAATCTTTATATAAAGACTATAAACAAACGAAAGAAAAAGTTTTATCTCTAAAGAAAATTATTGATCAATTACCAAAAGAATGGAAATTATGTCATATAGATGCAAATTGTGATAATTTCTTATTCTATAAAGAAAATAATGAAGAGAGAATAAAACTTATTGATTGGGAATATGCAGGAATGCAAGATGCACATCTTGATATAGCAATGTTTTGTATTTATTCTATGTATGATAGAAAACAAATTGATCATTTAATTGATATCTATTTTGAAAATAAGTGTGATCAACAAACAAGAATAAAAATCTATTGTTATATATCAATGTGTGGTCTTTTATGGAGCAACTGGTGTGAATATAAATATACGCTAGGTGTTGAATTTGGAGAATATTCATTGGCACAGTATCGTTTTGCTAAGGATTATTACAAGATTGTTATAGAAGAAATGGGGAATATGAAATAATGAGTCAAGTAGAAAGAGCAATTATCATGGCCGCAGGAAAAGGAACACGTATGAGACCAATAACAAATTCGATACCTAAACCATTAGTTAAAATACATGATATTCCTATGATTGAAGGAATTATCAATCAATTGCATCAACAAGGGATCTTTGAAATCTATGTTGTTGTAGGCTATTTAAAAGAACAATTTAATTATTTAGAAGATAAATATGAGAATTTGCATCTAATAGATAATCCTTATTATGATACTTGCAACAATATTTCTTCTTTATATGTTGCTAGAAATCATCTAAAAAATGTCATTATTTTAGATGGTGATCAAATTATTAACAATACACAAATTCTTTCAAAAGAATTTAAATATTCAGGATATAACTGTATTTACAAACAAGAAATTCATAATGAATGGATGTTAAAATTAGAAAATGGTTTTGTAACTTCTTGTTCAAGAACTGGTGGACAAGATGGTTGGCAATTATATAGTGTATCTAGATGGAATGAAGAAGATGGAAAGAAATTAAAGAAACATTTAGAAATTGAATTTGAAGAGAAAAAGAATACTGATATTTATTGGGATGATGTAGCGTTGTTTTGTTATCCAAATGAATACCAATTATCTATTAAAGAAATGCATGAAGGAGATATTTTAGAAATAGATAGTTTTGATGAATTGTGTAGTATTGATGAAACATATTTAAATTGGGGGAAATAAAATGGAAAAGAAATCATTAAAGGGAAGATTAGATTATGTATCAATGATAATTCCTTTATTAGGGGTTGTCTTATTATGCGTTTTATTTATGCTTATGCCAGCAAAATCTTCATATATCATTCAAATGATTAGAGGATTTTTAGGGAATGACTGTGGCATTTATTATGCGTTATTAGGAGTTGGAATTTTTGTTTGTTCATTATATATAGCATTTTCTAAATATGGAAAAATAAAGTTAGGTAAGAATACAGATCAACCAGAGTATTCATCATTTAACTGGGGAGTAATGATTTTTACTTCTACAATGGCAGCAGATATTTTATTTTATTCATTATGTGAATGGGCATTATATGCTAATGAAAAGTATATTGATCAATTAGGTGGAATACAAAAATGGGCTTCAACATTTCCGTTATTTCATTGGGGACCAATTGCTTGGAGTTTTTATATTATTTTAGCTGTTGCTTTTGGTTTTATGTTACATGTAAGAGGAAGAAATAAACAAAAATTTTCTGAAGGATGTAGACCATTACTAGGAAATAAAGTGGATGGAGTTGTAGGTAAAATTATTGATTTAATTGCTATATTTGCACTTATTGCAGGAACTGCAACAACCTTTTCACTAGCAACACCATTATTATCAGCAGCTTTAAGTAGAGTATTTGGGTTGCCTAATGGTGTAGGACTTACTATTGCTGTTTTATTATTGATTGCAGCAGTTTATACATTTACTGTACTTACAGGAATGAAAGGTATTTCTAAACTAGCAACATATTGTTCCTATTTATTCTTTGCATTACTTATTTATTTTTTGATTGGTGGCGGAGAAACAACATATATTTTAGAAACAGGTTTTTCTGCTATTGGCAATATGGTACAAAACTTTATAGGTTTATCAACTTGGATGGATCCTTTAAGAGAAACATCATTTCCACAAAATTGGACGATTTATTATTGGGCCTATTGGATGGTATGGTGTGTTGCAACTCCTTTCTTTATTGGAAAAATCAGTAAGGGAAGAACAATTAAAAATACGATTCTAGGAGGATATGGATGGGGTCTAGCAGGAACTTTTACTTCATTCATTATTCTTGGAAATTATGGTTTGGCACAACAAATGAAACATGGAATTGATATTTCGGGAATGATTGCTAAAAGTGGGGATTATTCTGCAGTTATTTTAAAGATATTTGATACTCTACCACTAGCAAGTCTAGGTTTATTATTATTAGTTATTACTATGATTGCTTTTTATTCAACAACATTTGATGCTTTAACAATGGTTGTTTCATCATATTCTTATAAAAAATTAGATGTAGATGAAGAACCAGATAAAAAGATTAGAGTTTTCTGGGCAATTATCTTTATCTTATTTCCAATAGCGTTGATTTTTGCTGAAAATTCAATGTATAGTTTACAGTCAGTGGCTATTATCGCTGCTTTTCCAATAGGATTTATTATACTGTTGATTGTAATTAGTTTCTTTAAAGATGCAAATAAATATTTACAAGAAGAGAAAGAAAATAACAGGGATATAGAATAGAAAATTCTATATCCTTTTTGTTGAATTGAAAATGTATATCATTATAATAAAAAATAGTATTTACGAAGATGATTATTTTAGTTGATATTTGTAAGTATATTATTTTATGTGATATTATCACATTATTAAAAGCAAATAGGATTAGTAAGTTAAAATATTCTATAGATTTAAAATATTGTAGGAGGTTGGAAATGAAAAAAAAGTACATAAGTCTGTTTCTTGTTATATTATTGGGAATGATTTTTAATATCTCTAATATAAAAGCATATGAAGAAACAAATGACGTTATTGGACAAACAAAGTTTGTAGATAAAGATGGAAATATTAATACTGTAGATGTTTATGATGGAACAACGAATGAAGAGTATAATCCTTATGCACGAACAGTTTCTACAGCGAATATGGTTAATTTTAATTGTTCTAAAGCAGGGACAACTACAAATTTTACAGATTATTATACAGGACAAGAGGGATATTTATCTAAATCAAGTGCAGCGGATGCAGCTTTTTTAGGCTATGAAAATGGAAAAGTGAAGTTTATGATTTCAGGAATTGTTGGTTTAGTAGATCCTCAATATGTTGAAGTTCTTAGCCAAGGGACTTATTATGCAAGTAACTATGAAGTTAATTCATCAGGAGATTTATATCATTATATTTCTAATAATGTTAATGCGACAGGAAATCAAGGAAATAAGAATTATATAGGGACAGGGCCTAGTTATTTAACAAAGAATAAAGAGTATTATAGCTATGATGGACATTATTTTTATGATAACTATAATACAATGATTACAGATTATAAAAATAATGTTAGAAATAATGCTGTTAATCCTAATAATCCTTATTATAGTTATTTTCAATACTTACCAATGAGAAGTCAAACAACTTATACTGGTTCACAAATATCAAATTATTTAAATAATAAAGCAGGAAGTACTTCTAAATTATATAATACAGGTGATATTTTTATTAAGTATCAAAATAAATATGGGGTCAATGCTTTAATGGCAGCAAGTTTTGCTGCCTTAGAATCTGGATGGGGAAAAAGCAATATTGCATTAAATAAAAATAACTTATTTGGATTAAATGCTACAGATAATAATCCAGGTGGAAATGCAGATACCTTTAGTACAGTAGATGATTGTATTATGAATTTTACATCGAGTTGGATGTCTAAAAGATATTTAAATCCTACATATACTTCTTTATTTAGAGGAGGTTATTTTGGAGACAAGGGAAGTGGAATATTTGGAAAATATTCTTCAGATCCCTATGAAGGAGAAAAGTGTGCAAGCATTGCTAAAAATATGGATGCTAGTATCTCTTCTAAAGATAATGATTATTATACTTTAGGAATCAAAGATATTTATTTAACAACACATACTGCCCTTAATGTAAGAAGTAGTTCAAATACAAGTTCTAGTGTTTTATATACAACGATAAAAAATCCAGCTTATTCATTTATTATAAAAGATGCCTCTACAACTAATGGTTTTTATAAGATACAAAGTGAAGTTGCTAGTAGTGATGGAACTTATAGCTTTAATAATACAGGATATGTAAGTAATCGATATGTTACTTTATTAAATAATATTTCTCATACACAAGGATGGAAAAAAGAAAATAATTATTGGTATTATTATTTTTCAAATGGTTCAAAAGCAACTGGTTTACAAACTATAGAAAATAATCTCTATTATTTTAATACAAGTGGACAAATGCAAACGGGTTGGCAAGAAGTTAATAATAAATGGTACTACTTTGATGAATTGGGTTATGGTCAAAAAGATTGGAAATTAATAGGAAATAATTGGTTTTATTTTAATAGTAGCTATCAAATGCAAACCGGTTGGCAAGAAATAAATGGTAAATGGTATTATTTAAGTACTGGTGTTATGAAAATCTATGGAAAAACGTATTATGAAGGGTATATGATTACAGGATGGTTGCCACTAGGTAATGATTGGTATTATTTAAATAGTGATGGATCAATGGTAACAGGATTACAAACTGTAGGAAATAATTTCTATTATTTTAATGCAAGTGGAAAGATGCAAACAGGTTGGCAAGGAATCAATAACAAATGGTATTATTTTGATAATGGTGGTTATGGACAAAAAGGTTGGCAAATGATTGCAGGAAATACGTATTATTTTTTAGATAGTTATCAAATGGCGACAGGATTTCAAGAAATCTCTGGAAATACTTATTTCTTTAGTACAGGTGTTATGAAAATCTATGGAAAAACGTATTATGAAGGCTATATGGTTACTGGTTGGTTAACTTTAGGTAGTGATTGGTATTATTTTGATAATACAGGTAAAAGACTTACAGGATTACAAAAAGTAGGAAACAATTTGTTTTATTTTAATGATAGTGGTAAAATGCAAACAGGTTGGCAAAAAGTCAGCAATAAATGGTACTATTTTGATGATTCAGGCTATGGACAAAGTGGCTGGAAGAAACTAGGGAATACATGGTTTTATTTTAATAGCCAATATCAAATGTTAACAGGTTGGCAAAGAATTAATGGTAAGTGGTACTATTTAAGTACAGGTGTTATGGAAATATATGGGAAAACTTATTATGAAGGTTATATGGTTACTGGATGGCTTCAATTAGAGAATAAGTGGTATTATTTAAAAAGTGATGGTTCGATGGTAACTGGTTATTATAAAGTTGGAAATAAGACATATTATTTTAATAGCAGTGGTGTTATGCAGTAATAATATTTTTAGGGGGAGGAAAGATTTTGAAAAAGTTTTTTGGTTATTTGTTTTTGGCTTTTGGAATGGCTTTTGCATTGAGTTATTTTCAAAATAGTTCTGTAAATGCATTAGATGGAAGTTATGATGATGCAATTATGGGACAAAGTAGTCATATTGATCAAGATGAAAATAAAATAGAAGATGCAAAGGAAGAAAATTCTTATAGTTTACGAACTATGATTCAAAATGGTTGGTTTTATCAAGGAAATAAAAAATGTTTTCGTGATAATGATGGTCATGTTATTGGTGAAAATGTTAAAAAGGTTATTGATGTTTCACAATACAATGGTCATATTGATTGGAGTAAAGTAAGTAAAACAGATGTAGATGGTGTTATTATTAGAATTGTTTCTCATAAGGGTGGATATTATCATATTGATGAACAATTTGAAAATAATTTAAATGGTTGTAGAAAATATAATATTCCTTTTGGAATCTATATTTATGATTATTCAAATAATGTAACAGATGCTGATAATGAAGCAACAATGATTTTAAATTATTTATCAATATATAAAATTTCACCTTCAGAACTTTCATATCCTGTTTATTTAGATATGGAAAGACCTGAATTATCAACAACAACGAATGAATTAGTTGTTGATGCATTTGTTAATAAATTAGCAAATAGTAATTATAATACGAAGGTTTATAGCTATCGTTCACTTTTACAAACAAAATTAAATAGTCCAACTATTTATCAACATGTAGATTGGGTAGCTGCTTATACATCATCGTTAGGATTTAGTAATAATTGGTATAGAGGTCCTAAAGGATGGCAATATAGCAACGGAGCATTTGTTGATGGTATTAGTGGTTATGTAGATATGAGTGTTTGGTATGATCAAGGTGTTCCTAAATATGATTATGTAGGATGGAAATATTACTATGATCATTGGTATTATGGAAGTAGTAAAAATATTCTACAAATCGGTTGGGAAAAGATTAATGGAAAATGGTATTATTTTAATACTAATGGAATTATGGCCACTGGTTGGATCAGTTTAAATGGTGAATGGTATTATTTAACAAGTAATGGTGATATGGTTACTGGTGCACAAACTATAAATAATAAAGAATACTATTTTACGAGTGAAGGTGTAATGGTCAGAGGATGGCATAAGGAAAATGATAAATGGAAATATTATAGTCCTAAGAAAATGTCAATCTATGGAAGAACATTTGTAGAAGGTGAAAAGGTAACAGGTTGGTTACCAATAAATGATAAATGGTATTATATAGCTGAAGATGGTTATATGGTTACTGGTATTTATAAAGTTGGAAATAGAAAATATCTTTTTATGGAAGATGGTTCTATGAAAACTGGATGGTTTAAAGTAGATGGTACTTGGTATTATATTTCTCCTGATGGTGAATTAAGAGCACAATGGGTCAAATCATTAAGTAATTGGTATTATGTAAATGATGAAGGATTGATTCTTACAGGAGATCAAGTTATTAATGGAAGACAATATTATTTCAATGAAGATGGTATTATGCACACAGGATGGATGCAAGTAGGAAATCAATGGAAATATTATAGTCAAGGAACATTAAAAATCTATGGAAAAACATTTGTAGATGGTGAAAAGGTAACAGGATGGTTACCATTAGGAAATAGATGGTACTATATAGCAAATGATGATTATATGGTTACTGGATATTATAAAGTAGGAAATAGTACTTATTATTTTGATGAAAGTGGATTAATGAAAACAGGATGGTTTAAAATCAATGGTGAAGATTATTATGCAGCTTCATCTGGAGCTATTCAAGCACAATGGGTTAAATCATTAAGTAATTGGTATTATGTAGATGTTGATGGAAAAATGGTTACTGGTTATCAAACAATTAATGGTGCGAAGTATTATTTTGCAAGTAGTGGATTAATGCAAAAAGGTTGGTTTAAGATCAATGGTGAAGATTATTATGCAGCTTCATCAGGAACTATCCAAGCACAATGGGTCAAATCAGGAAGAAACTGGTATTATGTAGATACTGATGGAAAGATGGTTACTGGAGATTATATAATTGATAGAAAGGTCAATTATTTTGATAACCAAGGTCTTTGGATGAATAAAATAAATTAAAAACCGATCTTACTCATTGTTTTGAGTAAAAATCGGTTTTTGTTTGGAAGGGAATATATATGAAAGAGAAAACGAAAAGAAATTCGTCTATTGAATTATTAAGAATTATTTCAATGATTGGTGTCGTTATTTTACATTATAATAATGCAAGTATGGGTGGTGCATTAGGAATGGTTTTAGATGGCAGTCCTAATCAATATTATTTATATTTAATAGAAAGTTTATTTGTTTGTGCAGTTAATGTTTTTGTAATGATTTCAGCGTATTTTCTAGCTTGTAATCAAAATAGAAAATTAATTAAGATACTAGAATTATTTGTACAAGTTATCGTATTTAATTTAGTTTTTTATGTTTTTGGAGTATTAAGAGGTCATAAAGTATTTACAGTAAGTTCATTGATTAGTAGTTTATTACCCGCTAATTACTTTTTAATACTTTATTCTGTATTATATATTATTAGTCCTTATCTTAATTTAATTATTAAACAACTTAATAAAGAACAATTCAAACGCTTATTAATTATACTCATGCTTATTTTCTCAGTTTGGACAATTGTTATAGATGTTGCTGAAAATATAACAGGAAATACATATTTAGGATTAAGTACTATTGGAATGTATGGAAGTCAATATGGTTATACAATTATTAACTTTGTTTTGGTATATTTTGTAGGAGCATATCTTCGTGTAAATAAAATAACATTATCTAAGAAAAAAGCAGGTATGTGGATTATAAGATGTTTAGCATTCTTATATGCTTTTTCAATGATGGAACATGTTTTACATTTACAATATACAGCAACATGGTATTATAATAATCCAATTATTATCTTAATGTCTGCTTATATTCTTTTATTCTTTATGGATATTCATTTTGAAAGTAAAATAATCAATGAATTAGCTAAAGCTGCTTTTACATGTTTTTTATTTCATGAATTCTTATTAAGACATATTAGAATTGAACAATTTGTTAATAGAGGTATTTTGGTTTTAATTGTACATCAATTAGGATCAGCGTTAATTATTTATCTTATTTCATACATTGTTTATAAAATATATCATTTATGTTCACATTGGTTCTTTAAACTTATTGAACCTTACATTAATAAAATCAATATTTCAGTTGAAAAGGGGTAACACAGTTACCTCTTTTGCTTTTTAGAATAAAAAAATGTCGTTTGGTTTTAAATAAGGGGTATTGCATTTTAATAAGTCTATGAAATATTTATTGGGTGAGTAGAAATTTTAAAAAGATTTCTGTAGCATCAGCTTTTGTTGCAGCAACAACATTACCAACTACGATGGTTAGTGCATTAGAAACAAATGTGAAAAATGATTCTAATACACCTGTCACTTTAAGTAGTGAAAGACGTGGCTGGTATGAAGAGTATGGATACAAATATTATTATGATGATAATGGTGAATTACTTAAAGGGCTTCAAGAAATTGATGGGAATACGTATTATTTTTATAGCTATGATGGTCATATGGCATATTCTTCTTGGTATGATGAAGATACAATTACAGATAATGGGTTGATTGTCACTGTTAATAAAAGTGGTATTGTAACGAATTATGCAGCTATTGTTGTTGGAGATTGGACACATTATGGGGATAAATGGTATTACTATGATGCTGATATGAATCCTTATATAGGAGTTAAAACAAGTAATGGTGTAGAATATTATTTTAATTATGGACAATTAGCTGAATATTTGGATGAAGTTGTTACATCAGGAGATACACTTGCTTATGTAAGAGATGGAAAAGTTATTGAAAAAGCTAAATTTAAAGATAATGAATTGATTTATTTAAATGGCAATTGTTATTACTATTATTTAAATGATGCAGGTTATTATTATCCATATGATGGGGAATATACTGTAGATGGAAAATCTTTGTATTTTATTTATGGTATGCTTCAAACAAGTGACAGTGATGAAATATTAACTGATTATCGAAATGATTATCTTTATGCTTATAATAATAAAGGTGAAATTGTAGATAAGGTTAAGAGAGTAGCTGGATGGAATGAAATTGGAAATGATTGGTACTATGTTTCAAGTGAAATGAATTTTGCAGATGGTATTTATACTGTTAATGGAAAAGAATATTATTTTGAAAATGGTAGATTAATAAAATCTTCTAATGGAATATCTATTGTTTCATCATATAGAGATGAAAATGATAAGATAGTAACTTATGTCATTGCATATAATAGCGAAGGTGTTGTTGTTGAAAAGAAAAAAGCAGTAGCTAATACTTGGATTCAACTTAGAGGAAAATGGTATTACTATGATAAAAACTTGAATGAAGCTGATGGTAAGATGACAACTGGATGGTTAGAAGAAAATGATTCTTGGTATTATCTAGATAAAGATGGTCAAAAAAACAACTGGTTGGTTAACATTAAATGGTAAAAAATATTACTTTGATAAAGAAGGAAAAATGGTTACAGGAACTGTAAACATTAATGGAAAAGATTATACATTTAATGAAAGTGGTGAATTAACTACTGGAACTACTGAAAAATCAGGATGGGTACAATCAGGCAAAAAATGGTATTACTATGATAATAACCAAAAAGTAACAGGATA
>ERZ791931.1865-NODE-1865-length-13851-cov-2.602059_pt1 | contig 13851 bp, 21 predicted proteins | sample MGYA00510127_ERZ791931 | MGnify/ENA primary metagenome ERZ791931 (study PRJEB30046, sample SAMN00792067) | human gut metagenome | study: EMG produced TPA metagenomics assembly of the A metagenome-wide association study of gut microbiota in type 2... | reverse complement strand
GACTATACGGAGGTTATTTTCGGTAAGGGCCAGACTTTCCGTGCAGGAACCATTGGTACACTGGCGGATAAAACGGCTTTCGGTTATGTAAAGAAATATTATGAGGAAAGGGGAACCAGGAAGCGAAACTGCGAGATCAACCGTATTGTTCAGGGCTGTGTAGGCGTGCGCCGTACCACCGGCCAGCATCCGGGAGGTATCATTGTACTGCCTTTAGGTGAAGAGATCTATTCCTTTACACCGGTACAGCACCCGGCAAACGATATGACTACATCCACAGTTACCACACACTTTGATTACCATTCCATTGACCACAACCTGTTAAAACTGGATATTCTTGGACACGATGATCCTACCATGATCCGTATGCTGCAGGACCTGATCGGTCTGGACCCGGTTAAGGATATTCCTCTGGACAGCCCGGAGGTTATGAGCCTGTTTCAGAATACCTCTGCACTGGGGATCACGCCGGATGATATCGGTGGCTGTCCTTTAGGAGCTCTTGGTGTGCCGGAGTTTGGTACGGACTTTGCTATGCAGATGCTTCTGGATACCAAACCAAAGTATTTCTCTGACCTGGTGCGTATTGCCGGTCTGGCACATGGTACGGACGTTTGGCTGGGAAATGCCCAGACGTTGATCCAGGAAGGAAAAGCTACTATTCAGACAGCGATCTGTACCCGAGATGATATTATGATCTATCTGATCGCCCAGGGAATGGAACAGGGACTTTCCTTCACCATCATGGAGAGCGTGCGAAAAGGTAAAGGTTTAAAGCCGGAGTGGGAAGAAGATATGAAGGCGCATGGTGTGCCTGACTGGTACATCTGGTCCTGTAAAAAGATCAAGTACATGTTCCCAAAAGCACATGCGGCAGCCTATGTTATGATGGCGTGGCGTATTGCCTACTGTAAGATCTTTTATCCACTGGCTTACTATGCGGCCTTTTTCAGTATCCGCGCCAGCGCCTTTTCCTATGAGATCATGTGTCAGGGAAGAGATAAACTGGAATATTATCTGGCAGATTATAAAAAACGTTCCGATACTCTTTCTAAAAAGGAGCAGGATACCCTGCGTGACATGCGTATTGTCCAGGAAATGTACGCAAGGGGCTTTGATTTTATGCCAATTGATATTTATAAGGCAAAAGCAAGACATTTCCAGATCATTGACGGTAAGCTGATGCCTTCTTTAAGCAGTATTGACGGTTTAGGTGAAAAAGCGGCAGAAGCAGTGGTAGATGCAGTAAAAGACGGTCCGTTCCTGTCAGTAGAAGATTTCTCCAGCCGTACCAAGGTAAATGGAACTATCTGTTCCCTGATGTCAGACCTTGGACTGCTTAAAGACCTTCCTCAGTCTAATCAGTTAAATTTATTTGAGCTGATGTAGGAGATTATGTAAGAGATTATGCATAGTAGTCTGGTATCATAAAATTGACTTATAAAAGAATTTATGGTATATTTTTGAAAGAGTTTTTTCACATGTGGAGTGTGGAAAAACTCTTTCTTGCGCTTTAGGGGCAAATTGACGCACCAAAGTGTTAAAGTGTATGCGCTGGAAAAAAATGAAAACAGCGTAAATCAAAGTAGATGGGGGTTTATACTTTCAATGGAACGTGAAAAATTTTCTTCCAGACTTGGCTTCATCCTGATCTCAGCAGGCTGTGCCATTGGTCTGGGCAATGTGTGGAGATTTCCTTACATTGTAGGAGCTTACGGTGGAGCTGCCTTTGTACTGATCTATCTGGCATTTCTCCTGATCCTTGGTCTTCCTATTGTAGTAATGGAATTTGCTGTAGGACGCGCCAGCAAGCGCAGTGCAGCCCTTTCTTTTAACATGCTGGAGCCGAAAGGTACAAAATGGCATCTGACCCGCTATGCAGCTATGGCAGGAAACTACATGCTGATGATGTTTTATACCACGGTAGCAGGATGGATGATCTATTACTTCATCAAAATGCTTCGTGGGGATTTTACAGGACTTGACTCCGATGCAGTAGCAGGAGAGTTTACCAACATGCTTGGAAATCCTGCATTAATGACTGGATTTATGATCTTTGTTGTAGTTCTCTGTTTTGGTATCTGTGCCCAGGGTCTGGTTGCAGGTGTAGAGCGTATTGCAAAAGTAATGATGGTCTGCCTGTTATTCCTTATGATGGCACTGGCTGTCCACTCCATGGTATTAAAGGGCGGTGCTCCAGGTCTGGAGTTTTACTTAAAACCTGATTTTGGAAAAATGGTAGATGCAGGACTAGGAAATTCCATTTTTGCGGCTATGGGACAGTCCTTCTTTACATTAAGTATCGGTATCGGTGCGTTAGCTATTTTCGGAAGTTATATTGGAAAAGAACGCCGTCTGACCGGCGAAGCCATCAGTATCACCATTCTGGATACACTGGTTGCATTTATGGCTGGTCTGATCATTTTCCCGGCATGTTTTGCATATGGAGTTGAGCCAACTTCCGGTCCATCCCTGATCTTTATCACGTTGCCAAATGTATTTAACCATATGGCATGGGGCAGACTTTGGGGAACTTTATTCTTTGTATTTATGTCCTTTGCGGCTCTTTCAACTGTAATTGCCGTATTTCAGAACATTATTTCTTTTGCAACAGACCTTACCGGCTGTTCTGTAAAGAAAGCAGTAGCATGGAATGTAATAGTAGTGATCATCCTGTCTCTTCCATGTGTATTTGGATTTAATATCTGGAGCAGCTTCCAGCCATTGGGAGCAGGTTCTAATATCCAGGATCTTGAGGACTTTATCCTCAGTGATAACCTGCTGCCTATTGGAAGTCTTCTGTATCTGCTGTTCTGCACCAGCCGTTATGGATGGGGCTTTGAAAAGTTCCTGGCAGAAGCAAATGAGGGATCTGGCATTAAGTTCCCAAGATGGGCACGTTTTTACGTAAGCTACATCCTTCCGCTGATCGTGATCTTTATCCTGGCTCAGGGATATATTGCAAAATTCTTTTAAATTAGAAGCAGTTAAGATCAGTGAAAAATGTAGGAAACACAGGGGTTGGTACAGGAAAACAGCAGTGCTGCCCCCTGTTTGATCATTATTTTTCTAGTTGTCTAAAAAAAATTAAAAATTTTGAAAATTTATAGTTGACAATTGGAAGAATGTGTATTATACTGTGTAACGTAATCGAGATCGAGGCGTGGCTCAGTTTGGTAGAGCGCTGCGTTCGGGACGCAGAGGTCGCGTGTTCGAATCACGTCGCCTCGATTTATTACAAGGCCTGATGGTCAAGCGGTCAAGACGACGCCCTCTCACGGCGTAAACCCGGGTTCGATTCCCGGTCAGGTCATCTTGATGAGGCTGCTGCATTTGCAGCGGTCTTATTTTTTTAAATAAATATGCCATTGTAGCGCAGTTGGTAGCGCAACGCATTCGTAATGCGTGGGTCGCCGGTTCGAGTCCGGCCAGTGGCTGTGTTGAAAACCCTTGTATTTGCAAGGGTTTTTCTTATTTCTGGAATTTGAAATAGTTTACATAATATAGTCAAATTTCTCAAATGACTACCATTTGACTACCAAACGACTACCGGACGTTTAATTATCTTACTGCAAAAGAGCTTGCTGGTACCAGTTTTTCTTCAATAATTTTGGCTGCCTGATTGCCCTTAGATTTAAAAAAGTAAGAGTAAATATTAAGAGTAGTAGTCGGATTAGCATGTCCCAGAATACCGGCTACTGTACGTGCGTCTACATTTTCAGATATAAGCAATGCCGCTACAGAATGACGTAATCCATGGGGTGATACATTGGTTGGGATCTGTTCTGCAGGCGTTTTAGCAATGTATTGATTATAAAGGCGAATAATACGATTATATTCTCCGGCGGGACTACAGATGTGCATCTGGCTGCCATTGTTTTGGGTAAAAATAAAATTCTTATCATAATCGGCTCCTCTATATCCTTGCCAATCTGGTCCCATTTTTAAACATTCCTGCATCTGCTCAGCTTTCCATTTTTTTGCAGCTTCAAGAACGAAGGCAGGAAGAGTATTGCAACGCTCACTATGTGTTTTTGTAGATTTGAGTTCCATTGTTCCGTCTACATAGTCGGTAGATTGATTGATATATAGTTCTCCCGTCTCAAAATTCAGTTTTTCCCAGGTGAGAGATATATTTTCACCACGGCGATCACCGGCGAACATGGCAATGTAAAAATATACTTTCCATTTATTCTTTACGGTAAATGTTTGGGTGTAGGGCTTTATTTTTACAGAACGGCCTTTCCGGATAACTTCATGCTCTTGATGAACAACCTCTATAGGATGATTTAAAGCATCAATAAAGCGAATTAACTGCTCAATGGTAAAATACTGTGGCTTAGTGTCTGCGATTGATTTACGGTGCTTTGAAACCTTTCCAGAGTATATCAGCTTATTCAGTTCCAGGTATCCTTCAGATACAGCATATGAAAGCATGGCGCTGATAACCAGGCAGTCTTTGGTCACGGAAGCAGGAGAGAGTGGCTTATTTGTTATAGGGCTTGTATAGGTATCATTTATCATTTTTTTATAGTCATTAATATCTTTCTGGCGGATATTGCTGATTGCGATATGTCCCATGGCTGGAAGTATTCGCAGTTCAAGCCTCTTTTTGTAATCATGATATGTCGTTCGGGCCAATAATGGTGGAACCATATCTTTTAAGTATATTTCAGATAAATCTCTTAAGGTCATTCGTTCAGCTTTAATATTTGCGCCGGATTTTACCCTTTTTTCAAAATCAGCTACGAATTGATTAAGAGCCTGTTTTTCCTCACGTTTACCCATTCCTGGATCTGGTGCGAAGGTTGCTGTTTCTACCAATTTTTTTCCGTATATATCCCTTCCGACAGATACAGTGATTTGATATGAATTTCCTCTTTTTCTTATGCTTGCCATGATCATACCTCCTAAAAAAGTGTATAAAAAAGACGCCCTTGCACAGACGTCCTGGAGATGATATAATTCAGGTGTTCAAGCTGGATTTATCATAGCCGGGAGACTGGCAAGAGAAAATCTATGTAAGAGGCCGTTCAGTGCTGGTAACACTGAGCGGTCTTTTACTTTTAATTTAATAAATCTGCGATAGTAATGGTTAAATCTTTATAGATACCTACAGCGATCGGCTGCGTGAATGTATAAATAGTAGGTGCAGCATCTTCCTCATAGTGATATACGGTAACTCTTTCCTTTACAGGATCCACGATCCAGTACTCACGGACATCTGCCTGGGAGTAGATTGTATTTTTCAGGCTGTAATCCATTTTACGACTGGAAGGAGATACAATCTCTATAATCAGGTCCGGAGCTCCGCTGCATCCTCGATCAGTGAGTTTGTTCGGGTCGCAGATAACAGAAATATCTGGTTCTACCCAATCTTTATCATCGGCATCAAGATTGACAGCGAAAGGGGCAGGGTATACTTGACAGTTTCCATGGTTTTTCTTTATATATTCGCGGATAGTTCCAGCCAGTTCCATGACAAGCTGTTGATGGATCCGGCTTGGCGGTGCCATGTCGTAGAGTTTTCCGTCAATGAGTTCGGCTCTGGTTCCCTCTGGCAGGTTCCAGTAGTCTTCGGATGTATACTGATTGTTTTTTAAGAGTGGCATGTGAACACTTCCTTTCTAAGTAAGTTCCAGAATAAGATGAGCATTATCACGGATTAGACGTTTAAAATATTCCATTTCCTGATCAGAATATCCGTGAATACTTTCCCATGTATAATCTGGAAGATAGCAGGTGGCATCATTAAAACCATCTTTTTCATCTGGGGTTTCGATGTAAACTTTCACACGGCCATCCGGACGTACTTCAGAGTGAGTAATTTCTGTATTGTCATTTAATGTTAAATAGGGGGTACATCATAGTGAACACTTCCTTTCTGTTATTTATTATTTAACTTTTCCTATTACTTTTCCCATACAGACGATATTATCACCACTATGAATAGCAATATTTTTGAAATCTTTATTATGGGAGATTAATTCTTTTTCACCTAATTCTTTTATAAAAGCATTTCCGTTTATCACAAATACCCCGATATCACCTAATTGCATTTCAGCATCCTGGTTTACCAGGGCAATATCTTTATCAGAAAATTCAGGTTCCATACTCTGACCATTAACATCAATGGCAAAGTCGGCAGCGGCATATTCCGGGAGGTTCGGAAGTTCTATTTCATCTTCGGCTTCATTTCCAAGAATAAATATTCCAGATCCGGCAGAGACACCGGCACGGAAATAAGGAAGAACGATGATCTTGCTGTCTGGACGTGACTGGTATTCTACGATAGTTGGAGTGGTAAGTGGGCCGTATTCTTTTATGCGGGCGGTTTCTTTGTCTAATATAGTATCAACAATATCCTGACCATATGGGTCAAGTGCGCTGTATTTTTTGATATGTTCGTATTCAGATGCTTTTAAACGAAAAGAATTTAAAATTTCTTTTTCGTTAGTTAAACCTAATAAATAATCTACAGATACATTAAAAAATTCAGAAATTTGTTTTAGAAATGTATGACCTGGCTCTCTAACATCAGTTTCATAGTTTCTTAAAGTAGTGCTAGGAATTCCGAGTTTATCTGCAAATTCATTTCTTTTAGTATATCCAGCAGAAGTGCGTAATTCAGTAAGTCGTTCTCCAAAAGTCATTGATAGATACCTCCTTTGTGCTCATTATATGTAATTTATTTCATAGTGTCAATAATTAAATGCTCAAAACGAGCAAATTATTTTACAAAACTATTGACAAATGCTCAGAATGGATATATTATACAAGCATAAATGCTCGATTTGAGCAGAAAAGAGGTGAAAAATGCTCAGGAGTATTGAAGCAGAACGTGTCCGAAAAGGTTGGACAAAGGAAGAGCTTGCTAAAAAACTTAATGTGTCTACAAAAACTTATTACAACTGGATTAATGAAGAAACAGATGTTCCAAGTTCAGCTCTTCTTCGGATGTCGAAAATGTTTGGAACAGATGTGGATTATTTATTAATAGGCGCATCTGGTGTATTAGGTGAGAAAGGAGCGTGAGAAGAATGGAATTATCAGAAATAAAGACCTGTGAACTGGTTGCTGAATTAAGATCCAGAGAAGGTGTAAAAACAATACGAGCAGAACCTTATCAGAAGAAAGAGATTTCTGTGGAAGGTCCTGCGGTAGTGTTTGTTGTTATAGATTAGCGTATTCTTTGATATCTGTAACATCCCTTTATATAGTTGGCCAGATAGGTACCATGAGAAGAAGCAGACATTAATCCATTGTAAATGGATTGCGGAACATTGAAATACGCATATAGTCCGCCGGAGTGAAAGAGCACATAAAGAGTAGGCTCATCGTAGCCGACAGCGGCAATGTTGGACGATGATACAGGAATTAAGTTCATAATAACAACCTCCATTCAATATATTGTTTTTGATTTGCGCGTACATACAATATATTGTAAAAAAGTCATCATGTCAAGAAAAATATTACAAAATAATTAAAAAGTTACAAAAATATTACAAAATCGATATTTTTATATGGATTATCTAAATGCTAGGGGGCGGAAAAAACTGAAAAGAAAAACAATGCTTATGCTCAGAGTAGATTTATTAAGTGAGTACGTTGAGCATATGGGGATAAAGCAGAAAGTAATATCTGAGAAAACAGGAATACCAGAAACGGCGCTTTGTTTTATTCTTCAAGGAAAACGTAAATGTGAAGCGGGTGAATACGGTAGTATTTGTGCGGCATTAAATGTACCGTTAAAAACTTTTTTAAAACCCAGATTGCCAGACAAGGAGGTGAAGTAAATGGAAGAGAAAAAGAACCCACACTTTCCGGACTGGAAAATATGGATTCTCACTTCGATGGCAGTTAGTCAGATTCTGACGGCTGTTCAGATTCGACAGGCGGATCAGGAGTTGTGTAAAGCTGTGATTCAGCAGGATGAGGCTCTGGTTCAGTTAAGTCAAGAATTGGTTCAGCAGAAACAGGAGCTGGTTCAGCTTGGTCAGCATTTGATTGAGCATCAACAGAATGACATTCTGCATAAGACGTCATTAAATCAACTTCTGGAGGAATGGATTCAGAATCCAACTTGTAGTAAATAGCTTCCAATGTTTCAAGACCTTTTAAACAAGCTTCGTACTGTTTTTGCTGAATTTCAATCATCTCATCATTCTGCTGGATAGTACGATTATTTTGCTCAATGATGGTTTCATTCTGCTGAATAAGCTTGGCATCGTTTTCCATCTCTTCTTGGTGGTATTGCTCCTGCCAAGCGGTAGGAGAAAGGCTTGCGATATATGAGGCAATCCAAAACATTAAAGGAGCTAAGAAAGTTGCAATTAAAAAACGAGTTTGTTCTGGAGATAACTTGATTATGGCTTTGCGCTGAGCTGGTGGATTTAATTTTTTGCCATACTCAAAATCATCGGGAATCAGTTCTGCAGGAATTTCAACATATTTTGGGGCTATCCGTATAGCATCGAGCGCTGAAATTAAAGGTTCAAAGCCGGCAGATAACTGAGCACCAATATCAGCGGTGCACTGAAGCCCAAGTGATTTGGTGATGGACGAAAAATCATCTCTGATGGCGATAGTGGCAGAAGATTGAATCAGATTCGCAAACTCTGTACTGTAAGTTTTGGAAAATGAATTGACCAGATCATGCAGTGGTGCTTTAAAAGCATCAGCAATTAAACTGCCGTAAATATTTTGTTGCCGGGCCATTTCGATAATTGGAGAAGAGAAAAGCGTTCCGATTTTTTCTGATTGAGTGAGAAAATGTTCAAAAGGAAGAACGGATTTCTCAAAGGCAGCAAGTGGCTGTGCAAAAGAGCGAAGAAGAGCATGTTGTTGCGTAACAGTATCAATAAGTGGGGATGTGTAAAGTTTTTCTATTTGCTCTAATTGGGCATGAAATTGTTCAAAGGGAAATTTGAAATTGTCTTTTTTATTCATGTAAATTCCTCAGTAATGGTTAAAAGTTCCATATCTATTTTACTGAGAATAAATTGGGAAAGCAATATTTTTATTTTGAAAAGTCAATAGCTTGAAATAGTTGCAGATTCGGTGTTCAATCGAAGATCTATTGGAGTAGGAGGTGAGAGAGATGAACATTACAGATAAAGGATTGGAAGAAATCGAAAAGGCAGCAGATCGGCATCACGATTTTGCCGTATTGCTGATCTGCCAAGTTCTGCGTGAAGTAAGAGAATTAAGAAAGCTGACTGAGGTAGGTCATAACACCTGTAATTGCGGCAACTGTTCCGCCGATTGCACTGATAAGGGCTAGGATAAGCATAGTTAGATTATATGGACGGGATTGTTTTTCCTTTTCCTCCATATATCGAATAATTTTGGTGGAGTCATCGAGGCAAGCATCCATAATTGCCTGATGAGTCTCTTCATCAAATTCAAGCATAATCAATCTCCTTTCTTCTGTACTCAGCTTTGGTAGGAGCCTGTAAGAAAAGTATAGCACTAGGGAGATAAGGGAGACAAGCATATTAACAGCTTTCATTATACCCATTGAGAGGTTGTTGGAGTAGGAGGTGAGAAAGTATGTGTATTATTCCACGATTAAGAGGAATACCAGAAGCCTATGATTGGCTTGTTGAACAGGATCCAGAGACAAAAATTACGTTGCGGTGTTTTAGAGCTCTTGTATCACAGGGAACTGTGAAGAGCGTACACCGTGGACGCAAGATTTTAATCAACATTGATACACTGCCAGAAGATATCCTGGCATGGGTCAACAGCGGAATGGAGATGAATTCACCGGAGCGAACGAGGGAAAGAAAAGAAGCTGCTTTCCCCAAAGTAGAAACTGGTCGTTATGGTCAGATCAGACCCTTGAAATGAGGTGTATATGAGAAGAGAAATTTCAAAAGAGCGTATTGAAAGATATGCGCTTAAATCAGTACCGGATAGCCGTGTTGATGTAACTGATAAACATAGCTTTGTAGTTACTTCCATGGATGGGCGTAGAAAAGTGGTTACTATCAAAAAGCGGATCGTTGAAGCAGAAAATGACTGGATCATTGATTTAGCTTATCAGATAGTTCCAGCAATGATAGCAGCTACAGCAGCGGCAATGCTTGTAGGATATGTGATATTTGCATGCTGGGGATGGTATTGATGAGAAAAATTAAAATTGAAAAAGGACCCAGGCAGCTGCAACTGCGATAGGTCCAAAAACAAAAATAATTTTACACCCTCATTATACGGAGGGAGAAGGAGAAATGCAAGATGGCAAAAACAATAAAGATCACCAGTAGCAATGAAATTTCTATTGTTGATGTGAATTTTGATGATTACAGATCCATTCAGAAGGCTGTGGGTGGCATGTTTGAGACAATTAGAGCACAGAGGCTGGATGCCTATATTGGCAGGTCAATGATGATGCTGGTGGACGAAGAAGGTATTATAAAGCAGCTTCCGCTGAATAAAACAGGATCCCGTTTCTATGGACATCCTATTGTAGGTGATTTTATTCTTGCCATTCCGGTTGGAGAAGATATTGTAGCTCCAAGTACAGAAGAACTTTCTGAGTGGAAAGAACGTCTGATCAGGGACCAGAAATTGAAGGAAGTGGAAGAATGAGCCGACGCAGGAATGGGACGAACCGTGCACAGGTGAGTCTGAATGTCAGTCGTTTTACTGGTTATGGAAAACCAAGACGGGTGTCTATTGATGTAGATATGTTAAACCGGAAGCTGGAAGGGGATAAAACAAATGGAAGAAAGAATAGTTGAGATCACTTTACAGGAATATACGGAGCTGCTTCAGTGCAAGCTCCGCAATGACACAGTCGTGAAGCTGCTGAGAATGGGTATTTTATATGCATCTTCATCAACAGATGCAGCTATTAAGGCGATCCTTACAGGGGATACTGAAGCGGATCCAGAGAAAGCTGACAAGGAAGAGGAAGAAGCAAAATGACAGTAAAAGCAAAGGAGCTGGCTGTAGGACAGCAGATCCAGGTAGAATACGGAGATTATGACAACTGGGTCAATTTTCAGATTGATGGGATCCGAACAGATGAAAAATACATTAAGGTGGATTGCCATGCTGACTCTATACATACGACGCTGGTAATGAAGCCGGAAGAAATGGTGGAGGTGTTGGTATAAATGGCAAAGTTGATCGGTATCATGGGAGAACCGGGAACCGGAAAGAGTACATCTCTTCGCGGATTAGACCCAACAAAAACATATTATTGTGACTGTGATGGAAAGGGACTGAACTGGAAAGGTTGGCGGGATCAGTATTCTGAACAGAATAAAAATTATGTAAAAACAAGCTTTCCACAAACAGTTATTAAGTACCTGGAAAATATCGCAGAAAAGGCACCACATATTAGCTATTTCGTGGTGGATACAGTCAATAACCTGATGGTTTCTGATGAAATGAGACGGTGCCGGGAAAAGGGCTATGACAAATGGACAGACCTTGCATCTAGTGTATGGGATCTGGTGGACATGCCGAGGAAACTCAGGGATGATCTGACGGTTATTCTCTTATTCCATACACAGACAGAAATGACAGATTATGGTTACGAATTTACCAGGATCAAAACCAATGGGCGTAAAACGGAGAAGAACAACATTGACAGTAAGTTTAACTGGCTTCTGCGTTCTGTAAAAGTGGATGGGAAATATTTCTTTGAAACCACAGCCAATAATTCTACGGCACGGACACCATTGGATGCGTTCCAGGATGACCATATTCCCAATGATATCATGGAAGTTCTTAAAGTTATGGAAGATTATTAAAAGAATGAAAGGAAACAGGTAAAATGGCGATCAAAAGATTTGGAGATTATGACAAGACAAAAGCATACGGAGATATTCCCGTCCTTCCCAAGGGCGGATATGTCCTGAAGATCATGGGAGCTGAGGTTTGTGAGAACCGGACTGGCCAGTACATTAAGATCGGCTGTGATGTAGCAGAAGGAGAATACAGAGACTTTTTTGCCAATGAGTACCGTGATCAGCAGCAGGAGGATAAGAAGTGGCACTGCAATTATCTTCTTAACGTTCCAAATGATGATGGAACAGAAAAGGATGGCTGGACAAAGCGTCGTTTTAAAACTGTTACAGAAGCTCTGGAAAGTTCCAATACAAACTATCATTTTGACTGGGATGAGACGAAATTTAAGGGTAAGCTGATTGGTGGCCTTTTTAATGAAAGAGAGTATCTTAAAAATGGTGGAGGTGTAGGTAAGGCTATTAATCTGGCGCAGTTGTGTAGCGTCGAGAAGATACGTTCCGGCAATTATAAGCTTCCAGAAGATAAATTGTTGGCTAATCGTCCTGCAGCCGCCGCTGCGCCTTCTACAGACGATTTTATGAGTATTCCAGACGGCTCTAATGAGGCGCTTCCATTTGATTGATCGTTATGGATGTTTTTGAACAGAAAAAAGTCCTGGACAGCTTTGAAATCCTGGTGGATACCCGTGAGCAGGACACAGAAAGGGCGCATAAACGCTATGCCTCTTTCGGTGTCCCTATCAAACGGGCTGCACTGAATTATGGGGACTATACCTACAATGCGACTCTTCCGGACGGAAAGCAGATCCATGATATTTCCCAAACAGTAATACCTGTGTGTGCAGTAGAGCGGAAAATGAACCTGGATGAGCTGGCAGAATGTTATACACGGAGCAGGAAGCGGTTCCAGAATGAATTTGAACGTGCCCGGGATCATGGGTGCCGGGTGTATTTATTATGCGAAAATGCGAGCTGGGAGAACCTGTTAAACGGAAAATATCGCAGTAGGTTCCATGCAAATGCGTTTGTAGCGTCCGTGACAGCCTGGCTGGTCCGGTATAATGCAAACCTGATCTTCTGCAAAGAGGAAACATCAGGAAGGCTGATCCGGGAGATACTGTACAGGGACTTAAAGGAGCGATTGGAGAATGGAGAGTATGGTTAATGGTGGCTGGGTGAAGCTTTACCGAGAATTAAAATCAAAGTCCATATGGCAACTGTCTTCACCAGAACAGAAAGTCATTCTTATAACCATTCTGCTGCTGGCTAATCATGAGGAGAATAAGTGGGAATGGAAAGGTGATACGTATGTCTGCACGCCAGGACAGTTGATCACCAGCCTTAATTCCTTAGTTAGAGAATGCGGTCAGGGAGTAACCATCCAAAATGTACGGACTGCATTGGAGCGGTTTGAAAAGTTGGGCTTCCTGACTAACACTTCCACAAAAACAGGGCGCCTTATTACCATCGTAAACTGGGAGAAGTACCAGGAGAAGGAATCAGGGCCTGTTAAATTGTCAGAAAATAGCCAACAAAGCAAAAGTATTACAAAAGTGTTAAATCCTGAAAATCCAACAGGCGAACCAACAATGTTACCCGCAAAGGACGGATGGACGGAAAACGCTGTAAATACAGGGGCTTCCAGTAAAAAAAGCTCTATTGCTGACAAGGGTACTAACAAAGAACCTAACAAAGCGCTAACAAAGAGCCAACAAACAGCTAACAAAGAGCTAACAACTAACAAGAATGATAAAGAATATAAGAATGATAAAGAAATAAAGAAAGAGCCTGCGGCGCCTCTTTTTGACGAGGAGGATGACACAGAAGGAATTGATCTCTGGGGAGAAGATGATGACACAGTGATCCGTTCATGGGAGGACTGGAAGAAGAGAAATGGGGATCTATGAATTTAAAGCAGATGATGCGTTCCGGTTCTCTCAAGAGATCGGAGGAAAGAGCAGACAGAAGGGTGATGAACTTCAGTTTGAGCAGTGCCCGTACTGCCGGGGTGGAAAGAACAAGAAAGACCGTGGCACATTTTCCATCAACCTGCGGACCGGACAGTTTAAATGCCTGAGAGAAAGCTGTG
>ERZ791931.1861-NODE-1861-length-13880-cov-2.935262_pt1 | contig 13880 bp, 9 predicted proteins | sample MGYA00510127_ERZ791931 | MGnify/ENA primary metagenome ERZ791931 (study PRJEB30046, sample SAMN00792067) | human gut metagenome | study: EMG produced TPA metagenomics assembly of the A metagenome-wide association study of gut microbiota in type 2... | reverse complement strand
ATACCGTCAAAATTTACTACTACACCAACCTGCTCCTCGCTGCGCTGGCGGTGTTGATGTGGTTCCTGCCTTCTGGCCCGGCTTATCAAACGCTGTGGCTGGCGGTGATCCTCGGTAATGGCGTGATTCTTGGCTTCACATTGCCATTGCACTTCTCATTGATGGCCTTTGCCGATGACTACGGCGAGTGGAAAACCCGCGTACGTTCTTCCGGCATGAACTTCGCCTTCAATCTGTTTTTCATCAAGCTGGCATGGGCCTCCAGCGCCGGGATCATCAGCCTGCTGTTTATTTTTGTCGCCTACCAGCCTGGCGTGGAAAACCAGACCGCCAGTTCGCTTGGCGGGATCGCGGCGATGGAAACATTGCTGCCTGCGCTGTTCCACCTGCTGCTGGCGATGGCGATCCGCTTTTGCAAACTCAATAACCCTATGATGTCACGCATTGCTAGCGACCTGCGTCAGCGTCATGTACAGCCTTAAGGAGCACAAGATGAACATTTCGGAAGTCGATCTGCATAAACTGACGGTCAGCGATCCGTTCCTCGGTCAGTACCAACAACTGGTCCGCGACGTGGTGATTCCTTATCAGTGGGATGCCTTGAACGATCGTATCCCAGAAGCGGAACCCAGCCATGCGATTGAAAACTTTCGCATTGCCGCCGGACTTCAGGAGGGTGAATTTTACGGGATGGTGTTTCAGGACAGCGACGTCGCCAAATGGCTAGAAGCGGTAGCCTGGTCGCTGTGCCAGAAGCCGGACGCCGAACTGGAAAAAACCGCCGACGAGGTGATTGAACTGATCGCTTCCGCCCAGTGCGAAGATGGCTATCTCAATACTTACTTTACGGTAAAAGCGCCCGAAGAACGCTGGAGCAATCTGGCGGAGTGTCATGAACTTTACTGCGCCGGTCATCTGATTGAAGCCGGAGTCGCCTTCTTCCAGGCTACGGGCAAGCGGCGCTTGCTGGAAGTGGTTTGCCGTCTGACCGATCATATCGACAGCGTATTTGGTCCAGATGAAAGTAAGTTACACGGTTATCCTGGTCACCCGGAAATTGAACTGGCACTAATGCGCCTGTATGAAGTGACCGAAGAGCCGCGCTACCTGGCGCTGACGAACTATTTTGTCGAACAGCGTGGTGCGCAACCGCACTATTACGACCAGGAATATGAAAAGCGCGGGCAGACCTCGCACTGGCACACCTACGGCCCGGCGTGGATGGTGAAAGACAAAGCCTACAGCCAGGCACATTTGCCCATCGCACAGCAGCAAACCGCCATTGGTCACGCGGTACGTTTTGTCTACCTGATGACCGGCGTCGCGCATCTCGCGCGTTTAAGTCACGATGAAAGCAAGCGTCAGGACTGCCTGCGGCTGTGGAACAATATGGCCCAGCGTCAGTTATATATTACCGGCGGCATTGGCTCACAGAGCAGCGGTGAAGCGTTCAGCAGCGATTACGATCTGCCGAATGACACGGTATACGCTGAAAGTTGCGCCTCCATCGGCCTGATGATGTTTGCCCGACGAATGCTGGAAATGGAAGGCGACAGTCAATATGCCGATGTGATGGAGCGCGCACTGTACAACACCGTGCTCGGCGGCATGGCGCTGGATGGCAAACATTTCTTCTATGTGAATCCGCTGGAAGTACATCCAAAATCGCTGAAATTCAACCATATCTACGATCACGTTAAGCCGATCCGCCAGCGTTGGTTTGGCTGCGCTTGTTGTCCGCCAAATATCGCCCGCGTGCTAACCTCGATTGGTCATTATCTCTACACGCCGCGTGAAGATGCGTTGTATATCAACATCTACGCAGGAAACAGCATGGAGGTGCCGGTAGAAAATGGCACGCTGCGCCTGCGGGTTAGCGGAAACTATCCGTGGCAGGAACAGGTGACGATTGCGGTTGAATCACCCCAGCCGGTGCGTCATACGCTGGCTTTACGTCTACCGGACTGGTGCATACAGCCGCAGATCATATTGAATGGGGAAGAGGTCGAGCAGGATATTCGTAAAGGGTATTTGCACATTACCCGTGAATGGCAGGAGGGCGACACGCTGAATCTGACTTTGCCAATGCCGGTACGTCGCGTTTACGGTAACCCGCTGGTGCGTCACGTCGCCGGAAAAGTGGCGATTCAGCGCGGCCCGCTGGTGTATTGTCTGGAACAGGCCGACAACGGCGAGTCACTGCATAATCTGTGGCTGCCCGCCGATGCGCCATTTACGACATTTGAAGGTAATGGATTGTTCCGCCATAAGATCTTAATCCAGGCACCGGGTTACCGGTATGAACAGAGCAATCCAGAGCAGCAACCGCTGTGGCATTACGACAGCGCGCCAGCCAAACGCCAGCCGCAAATTCTGACGTTTATCCCGTGGTTTAGCTGGGCCAACCGGGGTGAAGGCGAAATGCGGATCTGGGTGAATGAGGAAACCAGTGCCATCCGTAGGTAGGATAAGGCGCTCGCGCCGCATCCAACGCATGGTGCACATTGCCTGATGCGGCGTGAACGCTTTATCCGACCTACAAAAGCATGCAAATTCAATATATTGCATGAGCTATGTAGGCATGATAAGACGCGAAAGCGTCGCATCAGGCAATGAATACCCGATGCGACCAGCTTCTTACATCAGAACAGCCCCAACGGTTTATCCGAGTAGCTCACCAGCAGGCACTTGGTTTGCTGGTAATGCTCAAGCATCATTTTGTGGGTTTCGCGGCCAATGCCTGATTGTTTGTAGCCGCCAAACGCCGCATGTGCCGGGTAAGCGTGATAACAGTTGGTCCACACGCGCCCGGCCTGAATGCCGCGCCCCATCTTATAGGCCAGATTACCGTTGCGGCTCCAGACGCCCGCGCCCAAACCATATTGCGTATCGTTCGCCAGCTCCAGCGCTTCTTCCATCGTTTTGAAGGTGGTTACCGCCAGCACCGGGCCAAAAATCTCCTCCTGAAACACGCGCATATTGTTCTGACCAAACAGAATCGTCGGTTCGAGGTAGTAGCCGTCTTTCAGTTCGCCTTCCAGCAGCTTGCGCCGCCCGCCGGTGAGCACATCAGCGCCCTCTTTTTTACCGATATCAATGTAGTTGAGGATGGTTTCCAGTTGCCCGTGAGAAACCTGCGCGCCCATTTGCGTCACGCTGTCGAGCGGGTTACCGCTGCGAATGCTTTCGACACGGCGGATAGCGCGTTCCATAAAGCGTTCGTAGATAGACTCCTGCACTAAAGCACGGCTTGGACAGGTGCAAACTTCGCCCTGGTTAAAGGCAAACAGTGCAAAGCCTTCCAGCGCTTTATCGAAAAAGGCATCTTCTTCATCCATCACATCAGCAAAGAAGATATTTGGCGATTTGCCGCCCAGCTCCAGCGTCACCGGAATAATGTTTTGCGTGGCGTATTGCATAATTTGTTGGCCCACTTCCGTTGAGCCGGTAAACGCCACTTTGGCGATGCGTTTCGAGGTCGCCAGATATTCGCCAATTTCCCCACCTGCGCCGTTGACCACGTTCACCACCCCTGGCGGCAGTAAATCACCGACGATTTCCATTAGCAGCAGTACAGAAAGCGGAGTAAGACGTGCGGGTTTCAGCACCACACAGTTGCCAGCCGCCAGCGCGGGAGCCATTTTCCAGCTCGCCATCAGCAGCGGGAAGTTCCACGGGATAATCTGCCCCACCACGCCTAACGGTTCATGGAAATGATAGGCCACGGTTTCGCTATCCACTTCACTGATCCCACCTTCCTGCGCCCGAATACACGAGGCGAAATAGCGAAAATGATCAATCGCCAGCGGCACGTCGGCAGCACTGGTTTCGCGAATGGGTTTGCCGTTATCCCAGGTTTCTGCCGTCGCTAAAAGTTCAAGGTTTTGTTCCATTCGATCGGCAATCTTAAACAGAATCGCCGCGCGATCCTGCACCGAGGTGTGCGCCCATTTATCTTTCACTTTATGCGCAGCATCCAGCGCCAGATCGATGTCTCGTTTGCCCGAAGACGCCACTTCGCACAGTAGCTGCCCGGTCACCGGCGTCAGGTTCTGGTAATACTCGCCATCGGCAGGCGCTACCCATTCGCCACCGATAAAGTTGTCGTAGCGGGCTTTTAATTTGAGGGGGAAACCATACTCGCCGGGCTTAATCTGTGCTGAAGGGGGATTATTGGTCATGATCGTCTCCTTGCGGTGTGAGGTATAACAAGGGTAGACGTGACTGGCGAAATCTTCGCCAGTCGGTAACAGCTTTACGACGGCTATCACGAATTTACGGGCAAAAGCTACAGCGGGTAGTGTGCGACGTACACTGCTTGCTGGTTATTAATTCTTTTCTCTTGCGCGAATCCTTCTTTAACAATTGTCCGTAAATCAGCTCGAGCCGTATTATCAGAGACGCCCAAGCTCGCGCTAATTTCAGCAACTGTGTACTCTTTCCCCGGATTGGCGAGCATCACATTCAGGAGCGTTACCTGGCGCGGATTCAGGCGTTTAAGCACACCAGAGCTAAACAGCACACTATCGAGTTTTGCGCTTCGTTGTGTAATTTCATCGATATGCTGCTGCCAGTTTTGCAGAGCACGTTTAATGACACCCGCCTGATATTCAAGGAAATAAGTCAGATCCATACCATCTGATTCAGTGTACTGGTAGCTGGCGGCATATTTGACCGGTGCAGCATGAAGCAAACGGCTGATGGAAATATATTTAAAGACATCGTAGCCCGATTTCAGCATATACCAGTAAAACAGCGCCCGACTGGTGCGCCCGTTGCCATCCCGAAACGGATGTTCATGGGCCAGCATAAAATGCAGAATGCAGGCACGGACCAACGGATGAATATACCCTTCATGGCTGTTTAACCACTGGCAAACTTTTTCCAGCCGTTCCGGTAACAATGCCGCAGCGGGCGGTTGATGCACTATATTGCCATCATAGTCGGCGATCACAACATCATCTGTTTCACGAAATTCTCCCGGACGATATTTCGCGTCATTGATTCCACCCATACCAATGGCATGTAACTGGCGAATAAGCGCAGGTGTCAGCGGTTCTGCGAGTAAGTGCGGAATTTCCGCCATCAGCCGGGCATTTCCCGCAATCATATGCTCGTCTTCAGTGCGTGGCGACCGCCCTGTTTCCAGCATTTTTCTCGCCACCAGCGTTGTAGTATTCGCACCTTCCAGCTGGGAGCTGGTGATCGGCTCTTCCAGGCGTAACTGGCTTAACTCGGCTCCGGCCCCGCGTAACCGTTCAGTCTGATCTTTCAGCGCCAGCGCGGTAGCACGTTTGTCGACAAGCTCGCACGCTTCTGCAATCACCGGGGTAATGTTGAATCCGGCCTGTTCACCCGCTTCATTGCAATAATTAATTCGTTGGATCGCCGCGTTGCGCGCCAGACGGGTAAGCGTCCACGCCACATCGACGTTTTCTCCTTTTTTGATGCGGTACTGCAACTCATCAAAAGGCAGATAACGTCCTTTTTCATCGGTAACCCGGTTAAAGCGCAGGTGGGCCAGGAGTTCCTCACCCGATAAGTGTGATAAAGGAATAAGTCCGGGAGGTGATTTGATAGCCATGTGCTTATCTCAAAAAACCGCAATATTGAGATAGTGTATAGCAGGAAAGAGAAACTATCTCAAAAAAAGCAAGTTTTGAGATAGTTGAAAAAGCGGCTGACAACTCGCCAGCCGTTGTGGGAATGATGATTACATCGCTGCGCGATAAATCGCCACAATTTCTTCGTGAGTTGCCTGGATCGGGTTAGTAAAGCCGCAGGCATCTTTCAGGGCATTAGTCGCCAGAACCGCGAAATCTTCTTCTTTCACGTTCAGGTCGCGTAGGCCTGCCGGGATATCCACTTTCTTCGCCAGTTCACGGATGGCGTTAATGCAGGCTTCAGCACCTTCCGCGTCGTTTTTACCTGTCACGTTCACGCCCATTGCAGCGGCACAGTCACGCAGACGTGCAGCGGCGACTTTGCTGTTGAATACCTGAACATGCGGCAGCAAAACGGCGTTACATACACCGTGTGGCAGGTTGTAGAAACCGCCCAGCTGGTGCGCCATCGCATGAACATAACCCAGAGAAGCATTATTGAACGCCATACCGGCGAGGAACTGGGCATAAGCCATTGCTTCACGCGCTTTAGCATTGCTGCCATCTTCAACGGCTAACGGCAGGTTTTCGGCAATCATGGTCACGGCTTTCAGTGCACAAGCGTCAGTGATCGGCGTGGCGGCAATAGAAACATACGCTTCGATAGCGTGCGTTAAGGCATCCATACCCGTTGCGGCGGTCAGTGACTTCGGCATACCGATCATCAGAGAGGAGTCATTGACAGAAAGCAGCGGAGTGACATGTTTATCCACAATCGCCATTTTGATGTGACGCGCTTCGTCAGTGATGATGCAAAAACGGGTCATTTCAGAGGCCGTACCCGCCGTGGTGTTGATGGCGATCATCGGCAGCTGCGGTTTTGCAGAGCGGTCAACGCCTTCATAATCGCGGATGTCACCGCCGTTGGCTGCAACCAGCGCAATACCTTTTGCGCAGTCGTGTGGAGAACCACCGCCTAAGGAAATCACGCTATCGCAATTATTTTCTTTAAGTAATTTCAAACCTGCAGCGACGTTTTCCGTGGTGGGATTAGGTTGGGTGCCATCATAAATAACGCTAAAAATATTGCGTTCTTCCAGTGCTTTTTGCACATCACCCGCCATACCCAATTTCGTTAACATATTGTCGGTGACAATTAAGGTACGGGTAAATCCATAATCTGCCATCATATTCATTGCATCATTCAATGAATCAGCACCAATAACATTCACGGAAGGAATAAAAAAGGTTGAAGCTGCCATAACACACTCCTGAAAGTGTAAAAAAGGGCGGGCAGCTTACTGAGAATTTTCATTTGAAAATATGATCAATATTACCGTTTATTAAAATATTTTTAATAAAAAGCACGTTACATTCATCAAATAACGTGCCTTCTTAACATTAATAAGAAATTTTGTATTAATTCATATTTATTATGAATTAATCATTTCCTTATTTTTCCGGAAATAATAATGCGTCGCGCAATAAATGATCATTTCCACGACGACGCGTAAAGCCAATGCGGTCAAAATATTCCAGAATCTGAATTGCCAGCTTGCGGCCTACGCCTAAGCGATCGCGGAAATCCGCCGCGCAGGTTGAACCACATTCCTGATCGAGATCGCGGATCATATTGGCAAATTCGACAATCCGATCGTTACGGTAATAACGATCTTTGACGATCGCAGTAATTATCCCCTGTTGCGCCGCCTGGCGTAGCGTCAGGCGCATTGCCTGCTCGTCGGTTCCCGTCTCTTTTGCCAGGTCACGCACCCACCATGGCTCGTCACCAAACAGCGGCTCTGCTTTTTGCCAGATGGCCTGCTGCTCTTCGCTGAAGCCCGCTTTATGATCCGGCAGATGCAGCCAGCCGTGATGGCTGTGGATGTCGCCGCTTTCGCGCATCTTTTCAATCAGCAACAGTACCAGCGCTTCATCTTCCATTGGCAACGCCATACGTCGCAGACGTTCGCGCCCAGGACCCGGTTCATCGCGATGTTGCTCATGATAAGTCGCTAATGTGTCGAGAATTTTCCGCTGCCAGCGGGCGGCAACTGGCGCATTCAACAAGCTGTAACCAGCCTGAATATAGCCAGGCTGTTGCAGCAGTTCGCGCATCCCTTCGCCGTTGAGCTGCCGTGCCCAGGCGAAATCCGCAAGGTTAACCGCGCCGCGTTCCAGATGAACAGATAACGCATCGGCATCGCTCTGCGCCCGTGCAAGAGACGCCAGCCATTGCAGATATTCCGGCTTACGCTTACCGCGACGCGGCGGGGTAAGGATCACCACACGCCCCCGCCAGCGTGTTGCGGGCCGAGATATCGCGCAGCACTAAGCGATCGTTATCCGCCAGCCACAGCGGCGTGTCGAACACCAGCTCGGCAAGGTTATCTTCCAGCAGCGAAACGCGTCCCGTAACGTGGCTGGCGGCGTGGTGAATATGCAGCGGCTGCCACTGGGTCAGCGGTGTATGGGTTTGAAGCTCGACGATCACCCGTGTGAACGGCTCCGGCGGCACATCGGCAAGCAGCCAGTCGCCACGGTTAATCTGCTCTTTTTCCGCATCACCCGCGATGTTAAGCGCGATACGCTGCCCGGCATGGGCAGTTTCTGTTGGCTGATTTTGCGCATGCAGCGCACGCACGCGCATCGGTTTATTTACACCAGTCAGCCAGAGTGAATCGCCTACTTTCACTTCCCCGCTTAACGCCGTACCGGTGACGACCAGCCCGGCACCTTTTACGGTAAATGCGCGGTCGATCGCGAGGCGGAAACTATGTTGGCTGGCGTGTTCACGTTCTGGTAACTGAAGCAGATGCTCGCGCAGGGCATCAATTCCCCGACCTTCGGTTGCTGCGGTGATAAACAGTTTTGCCTCAGCAAAACCGTATTCCCGCAGCACCTCCTTTACCTGGCGTTCAACCTCATCAACACGCGCTTCGTCCACGCGATCGGCTTTGGTCAGCGCCACTGTCAGCATCGGGTTACCGGTCAGCTGCAAAATCGCCAGATGCTCACGGGTCTGTGCCATCACACCGTCATCGCACGCCACCACCAACAGCGCGTGATCGATACCACCAACGCCCGCCAGCATGTTGGAAAGAAACTTTTCATGACCGGGTACGTCGATAAAACCAGGCACGCGACCATCCGGCTGCGGCCAGTAGGCATAGCCGAGATCGATGGTCATGCCGCGCTTTTTTTCTTCCGGCAGACGGTCGGCATTTACGCCCGTAATCGCCTGCAACAAGGTTGTTTTGCCGTGGTCAACGTGTCCGGCAGTCGCAATAATCATTTCAACAACATCTCCAAAAACCGTTGCTCATCTTCAAGGCAGCGTAAATCCAGCCACAATCGTCCGTCATAAATACGACCAATCACCGGCACTGGCAATTCACGCCAGCGGGCGGCTAATGACTCAAGGTGGCTACCGCGTCCATCATGGGGGGTAAACGTTAATGCCGCGCTCGGCAGGCGATCAACCGGCAGCGAACCACTGCCGATCTGCGAAAGACATGGCATAACCTGTACCGCAAACTCCGCGCCGTAATGTGCGGCAAGGAGAGCCTGTAAACGTTGTGCCTGGATTTGAATGACCTCTGCGCTGCGGGTAAGCAGGCGCAGGGTCGGTAATTTTTCACTCAGAGCTTCAGGGTGTAAATAAAGACGCAACGTGGCTTCCAGCGCCGCGAGGGTCATTTTATCCGCGCGTAATGCACGCTTCAGCGGGTGGCTTTGCAGGCGGGCGATCATCTCTTTTTTACCAACAATAATTCCTGCCTGCGGCCCGCCTAACAGCTTGTCGCCGGAGAAGCTCACCAGACTGACGCCCGCCGCAATCAACTCCTGCGGCATCGGCTCTTTCGGCAAACCGTACTGGCTAAGATCGACCAGCGAGCCACTGCCTAAATCAGTCACCACTGGAACATCCAGTTCTTTGCCGAGCGCCACCAGTTCCGCTTCATCTATCGCTTTGGTGAACCCCTGAATGCTGTAGTTACTGGTATGTACTTTCATCAACAGTGCGGTATTTTCATTCACCGCCTGACGATAATCATTCGCGTGCGTGCGGTTGGTGGTCCCTACTTCGTGTAGGGTGCATCCTGCCTGACGCATCACATCGGGAATACGAAACGCGCCGCCAATCTCCACCAGTTCGCCGCGAGAAACCACCACCTCTTTCCCGCTGGCATTGGCCGCCAACATCAATAACACCGCCGCCGCATTGTTATTAACGATACAGGCATCTTCCGCCCCCGTAATACGGCACAGCAGCTGCGCCAGCGCCCGATCGCGATGTCCGCGTCCGGCGTCGTCCAGATCGTACTCGAGGGTCACTGGCGAACGCATAGCCTTCGTAACGGCTTCCACCGCGGCTTCCGCCTGTAAAGCTCGCCCAAGGTTGGTATGCAGCACGGTTCCCGTCAGGTTGATCACCGGACGCAGCGCGCTTTGCGCCTCTTTCGTCAACCGGGCATCGACTTCTTGCGCCCAGTTTTCACACCACGCGGGCAGCGTCTGGCTGTCACGAATCACTTCTCGCGCTTCGTCAAGCATCTGACGCAGCAATTCCACCACGCGGGTGTGACCATAAGTATCACGCAAAGAAAGGAAGGAGCTATCGCGCAATAAGCGATCAATAGCCGGAAGTTGACTATAGAGGGAACGCGTTTCGGTTGTCATAGGAAACCTGGCTGATCAAGGCCCTCTCACACGGAGAAGGGCGTTTAACATAACTACGGATTGTAACGTGAGATGGGTCAGGAGGACATATCGCGCATCAAGCCTTTGGCGGTTCGGTGCGAGCAAAACTTTCGCGGCTAAACAGGTTTTCGACCAGTTTGACTAAGTGTGGGCGGTCGACACACCAGCCTGGCGCAACGCGGCGGAAATTGAGATATCCGACGGCACAGGCAATGGCGATAGTCGCCAGATTGACCGTATCGGTTTTGAGCGTGCCATCGACCAGATATCCTTCCAGCACATCCAGACTGCGGTTGATTTTCTCACGCTGACGTAACAATTCATCTTCAGACTGCTGCGCCGCCGGACGCGCCTGTTCACGCACCGATACCAGCCCGGCATCCATAATGCCATCCGCCAGCGCCTCAATTTTGCGCACCCGCAACGACTCCAGCGGATCACGCGGCAACATCGCCGGAGCAACATTCATTAATTCAATATATTCAGCGATGATCGGCGAATCAAACCAGCATTCGCCCTCTTCGGTCACCAGCACCGGCACTTTTCCTAACGGGTTAAATTGCGCCACGCCGTTGTCCGCGTTATAGGGCAGTTCATTAATAAATTCGAACGTTATGCCCTTTTCTAACAACAGAATAGAAAGTTTGCGTACAAACGGGCTGGTGTAGCTACCGACGAGTTTCATGCCGAGTCCTTTGTGCGAGGAAAAATATCAGTATGGCTCAGGCTCGCGCAAAACACAGGTGATACAAGTCTCAATGATCCAAATAAAGATAATGCATCCAACTGGTCATTCTTAGCAGCACTTTCCGCATCACCGAAACATGACTGAAATGGTCGGAGTAAACTGCCACCTGGGCGTAGATGCCGTCGGGTAAGGCATCGATATCAGCGTTAGGGTCCAGTTCAATGGTTCCCAGCACACCGTCCGTGCCGGGCACGACCGTTAATGATTGCAATACCCCTTGCGCCTGATACGAACCGCCTGGTACGACAGGTAAAATACTGGTCAGTTTGCCGTGGAACACCTGCCCAGGTAGCGCGTTAAACACCACTTCCGCATCATCGCCAGGTTTCAGACGTAACAGCGAGTTTTGCCGAAATTGGGCGACAATTTGCCGTTTTTGCTCGGGGATGAAGACCATCACCGGACGCAGCGGCAAGGCAGCGGCGTATGTACCTGGGCGGATCAGTACCTGAGTGACGTAGCCATTGCTCGGTGCGCGAATGACGGTCTGCTCAAGGTTATATTTTGCTTCAGTAAGTTGCGCTCTTAAGCTCACAATCTGCGATTGCTCGCCGTTAACCATACTGTCGAGCTGGCTCTGGATCTGAGCCTGCTCCGCCACCGAGCCTTTCACCAGCGCATCCTGCGCGAGGAAATTTTGCCGCGCATCGTCGATGTCACGTTCCGAGAACGGATTCACCGCCGCCTGGCTGCCTTTCAGATAACGTTGATAATTTTTAAACAGACGGTCGCGCTCCGCTGAAACCTGGGTGGTGTTGGCCTGCGCTTCAGTGAGTTGCGCGCGCAGCGTCTTTATATTATGCGTCGCCGTCATCAGGTCTGCCTGAAGTCTGTCAACTCGCGCCTGGTAACGAACCGGGTCGAGCTTAAAAAGCACCTCGCCCTTCTGAATAAGCTGATTATTTTTGTCGGTGACTTCAGTAACAATTCCCGTCACCTGTGGCGTGATGGGGATCGCTATCACTGCCTTTTGCGCGGTAAAAGTGTAAGGGTGGTTGTAGTTCATCAACAAAATCAAACCACTCACCAGAAACACGCCTCCCAGCGCCGCCGTCGCCAGCGTCCACTGATTCACCGGAATGCGGAAGATTTTAAAGACCGCCCACGCCAGCGCCACGTAAGTTAAAACAATCAATAGATCCATAATTAGATCTCCGGAAACGTGGAATAGTCAGTCTTTTTCTCGGCGGCGAGTTGGTGCTCCAGCCGGGAAATTCGGTCAGAAAGTGCGGCGATTTCCGGGTCAGTCGCTTTCTCTTGCGACGCAACATGTGACTGCATGCCCCAGCCGCGCTCCGGTTGATAGAGCGTCGCCCAGATCCACAAAAACGGCCAGATAACATGCAGAGTAAACAGGCTCACCCAGCCCGCCGTATGAATAGCGTCGGCATGGGGATGGTTGCGCTTTTTGGCAATCAGATAAGGGATGTCATGTATCGCGATGATTCCATAAAAAATCACCAGAAAGACGAAGATCAGCACTCCCAACGCGAAATAGTTTAGAAACATATCTGCCTCGGATTCACGTTTATCAGTGTTGTTTTTTGGCTGGCAGCCAGAAGGGAGTCAGGCTGATATTTTGACAATAATCCGGGTTCGCGATTCTCGCCATAACACCAAAGAATAATTTTAAGAGGTGATGAGTTGCTTAGTTACATAACGATTTCATGACGAAGGCATAACATGCTGTAGATCACATCAGGTGAACGCCGTAAGAAAATATCTTGTGATTCAGATCACAAAGATTCAACAAACCATCAAAACAAAAATGTGACATTACTCACATTTAAATGCCATTTTTAGCGAAAATCGCCGCCCTGTTGCTTTTTTACACAAGCATTTTGTGATCAGCATCACGTCAATTACCTCTCTACCCCCTACATTTATGTGACTGATATCACACAAAAGGCCGCCGACTGGACAGTTAACCGATTCAGTGCCAGATTTCGCAGTATCTACAAGGTCCGGCTACCTCTGCCGCCACATTAACAAAAAACCTCGGGCTTCCAGCCTGCGCGACAGCAAACATAAGAAGGGGTGTTTTTATGTCATCCGATATTAAGATCAAAGTGCAAAGCTTTGGTCGTTTCCTCAGCAACATGGTGATGCCAAATATCGGCGCGTTTATCGCGTGGGGTATCATCACCGCGTTATTTATTCCAACAGGGTGGTTACCGAACGAAACGCTGGCGAAGCTGGTCGGGCCGATGATCACTTATCTCCTGCCGCTGCTGATCGGTTATACCGGTGGTAAGCTGGTTGGCGGCGAACGTGGCGGCGTAGTCGGTGCCATTACCACCATGGGCGTTATCGTCGGCGCAGACATGCCGATGTTCCTCGGCTCTATGATTGCAGGTCCGCTGGGCGGCTGGTGCATTAAGCACTTCGACCGCTGGGTAGACGGTAAGATCAAATCCGGTTTTGAGATGCTGGTGAATAACTTCTCCGCAGGCATCATCGGGATGATCCTCGCTATTCTGGCATTCCTCGGCATTGGCCCGATTGTTGAAGCCCTGTCCAAAATGCTGGCGGCGGGCGTTAACTTCATGGTTGTCCATGACATGCTGCCGCTGGCGTCTATCTTTGTTGAACCGGCGAAAATCCTGTTCCTCAACAACGCCATTAACCACGGTATCTTCTCGCCGCTGGGTATTCAGCAGTCCCATGAACTGGGTAAATCCATCTTCTTCCTGATTGAAGCTAACCCAGGTCCAGGTATGGGCGTGCTGCTGGCGTACATGTTCTTTGGTCGTGGTAGCGCTAAACAGTCTGCGGGCGGTGCGGCAATCATCCACTTCCTGGGGGGTATCCACGAAATCTACTTC
>ERZ791931.1841-NODE-1841-length-14047-cov-13.264937_pt1 | contig 14047 bp, 9 predicted proteins | sample MGYA00510127_ERZ791931 | MGnify/ENA primary metagenome ERZ791931 (study PRJEB30046, sample SAMN00792067) | human gut metagenome | study: EMG produced TPA metagenomics assembly of the A metagenome-wide association study of gut microbiota in type 2... | reverse complement strand
AGCTGCGGAAACGCGGGGCCCGTTCAGGCTGTTGCGTTGAGATTGAAAATCAACCGAAAAGAGTTTTTCGAGCCCGTTTCGAGCAAATCCCACCGGTTCCATAGGAGTAAACTTGCTCCACCCAATGCTCGAAAGGATAGGCATGAAAGAACTCTCCAACCGCACGGCGGCGTTTACCGATTCGGTCATCCGCCGCATGACGCGCATCTCCAACAAGTATGGTGCCGTCAACCTGTCGCAGGGCTTCCCCGATTTCGATCCCCCGGCGCAGATGCTCGATAGCCTCAGCACCATTGCCACCGACCCCAAGCCGCTTTACCACCAGTACTCCATCACCTGGGGCTCCCAGGCCATGCGCGAGGCGCTTGCCGCCAAGCAGGAGCACTTTATGGGCATGCCGATCAACCCCAACGAGAGCATCGTGGTCACCTGCGGCTCCACCGAGGCCATGATGGCCGCCATGATGACGGTCACGAACCCCGGCGACAAGGTCGTCATCTTCTCGCCATTCTACGAGAACTACGGCGCCGACACGATCCTTTCGGGTGCGGAGCCTATCTACGTGCCGCTCAACCCGCCCACCTTTGACTTTGACCGTGAGGTCCTGGAGGCGGCCTTCCGCGACAACGATCCCAAGGCGATCGTTCTATGCAACCCGTCCAACCCCTGCGGCAAGGTCTTTACCCGCGAGGAGCTCACCCTTATCGCCGACCTGTGCAAAAAGTATGACGCCTACTGCATCACCGACGAGGTCTACGAGCACATCGTCTACGCGCCCCACGAGCACGTGTACATGGCCACGCTGCCCGGCATGTTTGAGCGCACCATCAGTTGCAGCTCGCTATCCAAGACCTACTCCATCACCGGCTGGCGCCTGGGCTACACCATCGCTCCTGCCGAAATCACCGAGCGCATCAAAAAGGTTCACGACTTCCTCACCGTGGGCGCCGCCGCTCCCCTGCAAGAGGCCGTCGTCACCGCCCTCAACTTCGACGACAGCTATTACCAGGAGGTCCTCGACCTCTACACCGCCAAGCGCGACCTATTCTGTCAGGGACTCGACAGCATCGGACTCACGCACAACGTGCCGCAGGGCGCCTACTACGTGATGATGGATATCTCGGAGTTTGGCTATAACAGCGACCTCGACTTCTGCGAGGATTTGGCCTCCAAGGTGGGCGTGGGCGCCGTGCCCGGCTCGAGCTTCTTCCGCGAGCCCGTCAACCATCTGATTCGTTTCCACTTTGCCAAACGAGACGAGACGCTTAACGCGGCACTGGAGAACCTCAAGTCTCTGCGTGATAAAATCGAACCGCGCGGGTAAGGACGGTCAGTAACTAAAGGCACTAAAGAAACCTCGTGAACCCGTTGGGCCACGAGGTTTCTTTTTATAGCGACCTCATTTATTTTTTTGAGCGCTATACTTTAGTCACGGAGCAACTCGTCCCAGAGAGGAATACTATGGCAGAGCAGCTTATCGGAGCGCTCGAGGCCGGCGGCACCAAGATGGTCTGCGCCACGGGCTATGCAGACGGTATGGTCCTGGAGTGCGAGCAGATCGCGACCACGACCCCGCAGGAGACCGTCGAGGCCGTCAACGCATGGTTTGCGAACAAGGGCATCGCCGCGCTGGGCATCGGCGCCTTTGGCCCCACCGCAGTCAACCCCGCCTCGCCCCAATACGGCAAGATCCTGGAGACGCCCAAAACGGCATGGCGCTACTTTGACCTGCTGGGCACCATCCAAAACGAGCTCAATATTCCCTGCGGCTACGACACCGACGTCAACGTCGCCTGCCTGGGCGAGGTCACCTTTGGTTGCGCCCAGGGCCTCACGGACGTGGTGTATCTGACCATCGGTACCGGCGTGGGCGCTGGCGTGCTCTCGGGCGGTAAGCTCGTGCACGGCATGATGCATCCCGAGGCCGGTCACATCCTGGTCACGCGCGACCCGCGCGACACCATTGGCGAGCACAGCGCCTGCCCCTTCCACGACAACTGCCTCGAGGGCCTCATCGCCGGCCCCGGCGTTAAAAGGCGCTGGGATGGCAAGAGCGCCGGAGACATGGCCGATGACCCGGAGGCCATGGATCTGCTCGCCGGCTATCTGGCGCAGGCGCTCATGACCTACATCCTGTGCTATGCGCCGCAGAAGATCGTCATCGGCGGCGGCGTGGCCGACCACACCCCCATCGTGCCGCTCGCGCGCAAGAAGTGCGCCGAGATGCTCAACGGCTATATCGTCACGCCCGAGGTCAACGACATCGATACCTACATCGTCAACAACAGCCTCGAGGGCAAGCAGGGCATCATGGGCTGCCTGGCCCTAGGCGCACAGGCGCTTCAGTAACAGACGCACCCACAGGGCGTGGCGCACCCGGCAAATCCGACCTATGGAACGACGCCGCCACACCTCATATAAGCCCTCCAATAAAAAAGGCCGCCTAGGACCAAACAATGCGTCCTTAGGCGGCCTTTTTGGCGCACATCAGCGACCGTAAGAGATATCGGAGCACAACGCCCGTTGCCGCACCACAGCAGTCGATCATCACATCGGTGATCATGCCGGCGCGTCCCGGCACAAAGAGCTGAATCGTCTCGTCGATCGAGGGAATCAGCAGCAGGAACACCGCCGTGGGCAGCAGCACGTCAAAGGTGCGCCGGCCCTCAAAATCAAAGGCGTGCGTTGCCAAGATGCCGAGCACCATATACTCGGTAAAATGCGCGCACTTGCGAACAACAAAGTTGGTCACCCATTCATATGGAAGTCCCACGCCGTGCAGGAAACCGCGGATAGCTTCCATGACCGTTAGGCTCAGCGAGCCCGACCCCGAGCCGGGAACCAGCGAATTGCCCCAGATCAAGAGCGCCATCAGGCAGGTCACGACCGCCCATTTTCGATTGATCTTAACCATGCAGAAGTTATGCCTCCGCACGGAGCGGCGCGAAGCTGGCGGTACCGCCCTCGATAACGCTCAGATAAGCACGGCCCGTACGCTTGGCGGTAGAGGACTGAAGACGCTCGATCTCTTCCTCGAGGATCTGATTGACGCGCTCGTGACGACGATTTTCCATAATGCCGGCGGCAATAGCCTCGGCCCGCTCGATGCTCTCACGCGAGATACGGGCAGTATCCTCGGGGAACACAGCGCTGTGACGGCCGACATAGGCGGGGGCAGCAGGCTGAGGGGCAGCGACGGGAGCGGGGGCTGAAACAGGAGCAGGCTCGTCAATCTCATCCAGAATCGCGGTGGCGGCGGCCCACATACCCTCGTGGCCCGAGTAATCGGCCATGGGGACATCAACCTCGAGCGAGGCGTCCGGAAGGTCGCCGGTGTCGATGCGATCTTGGGCATCAATCGATGCGGTGATGGCTGCAGGCTCATCGAGGTCATCGAGATCGATGCCCGCGGCACCGGAGATGATAGGCATGCTGGCGAGGTTTGCATTGTACGGCGCAGCCTCAGCCGCCTGCTGCTGGGCAGGAGCGCCCCAAAGCGAGCTTTCGGCGGCACGGCGGGCGGCAACAGCCTCCTCGTCCGCGGTCATGGCTTCATCAACGTACGAATTATCGGCAGAAGCGTTCGCGTCCGCCGAGGTAGCGCTGTAGGCGTTATTGACCGCCGCATTGGCAACGAGTGCCACGAAAGCCGCCGTGCTGCCCGCAGGGGCGGCCTGGGAGCCCGACACGGCGCGAGCCGCGGCGGCGATATCATCGCGATTGAAGGAGCCGGTCTGCCCGCCGTTGGTGAGCTCGTCGATGGCGACTTGATAGACGTCGCGCGAGCGCGCAGGGTCGCAGCTCACCGGCGAATCGTCGTCGAGCATGCTGTCGATCATGGACCAAGCCTCGGCCTCGTCCATAGCATCTGCGGCTCGAGCGATGGTAGGGACACCATCATCGGCATGACGGCGCTGGAACGCACCAGTCAGGCCGGAAAGGAATGCCGAGGTAGACTGCTCCGACTGAGCCTGAGAAGCAGAAGCCGCAGCGTACGGAATCGCATCCTGCTGCTGAGCTGGAATCGAGGCGGTCTTGAACTCGCTTTGATGCTGATTGAGATTGGCGGCACCGCCCATGGCATCGGGCTGGAACAGACGCTCTTCACGCTGCGCACGATACTCGGAGATACCCAGCGAGGCGGCATAGATACCCACGCCCGCCACCGCGCCCACGGCGAAGGGAACTGCACCCGCCACGACCGTCTCGTTCACCGACGAAAACGGCAGCGTCGCGGCATACATAACCACGGGAGCGGCAAGGCCGATCCCGCACGAAAGTCCGGCAAGGACTGCTCGTTGTGTTGCATCAGAAGAAGCCATGAGCTCTCCCCATCTTCCAGCACCCAAATCGCATCATTCAGTTGGCTGCGCGAGAGAAGATGAAGCGGGGCTATGCCCCAAAGCAACGGTATATGGTTCGTTTCATCTGCGTTTTCCGTCGCGAAGCTTAAAAGTTATTATGCGAAACCGTCCTGTCGATTGCAAGTGACGATGTCGGATTGAAACGGGAAACCTGCTGCTCGTCGGTCTTACGGTCAAAAATAAGCGCGGAGCGGCGCTATAGAAAAGGGCCGAGGCTCAAAGCCCCGACCCTTTATCGCATTGATGACTATCGCTGCGCGTGGATGACAACCTAGAACGTCTGCTCGTAGTCGCTGTGTTTTTTGGCCGAACGCACCAGGAACTCCTGGTTGGTGTTGGTGCCCTTAAGACCCTTGATAAACGATGCGGCTGCGCGCTCGGTGTTGTTCATGCCGGCAAGAATGCGACGCAGACCAAAGACAAACGGACGCATCTGCTCGTCGACCAACAGGTCCTCGTTACGCGTACCGGAGGCAACGGGGTCGATAGCCGGGAAGATGCGGCGGTCGGCCAGGTCGCGGTCGAGCTTAAGCTCCATGTTGCCGGTGCCCTTGAACTCCTCAAAGATGACTTCGTCCATCTTGGAACCGGTGTCGATGAGGGCAGAGGCCAGGATGGTAAGCGAGCCACCGTTCTCGATATTGCGGGCTGCACCCAGGAAGCGCTTGGGCGGATATAGGGCCGCCGAATCGACGCCGCCCGAAAGGATGCGGCCCGAGGCGGGCGCCGCCAAGTTGTAGGCGCGGGCGAGGCGCGTGATGGAGTCGAGCACCACCACGACGTCGCCACCCAGCTCTACGATGCGCTTGGCGCGCTCGATGACGAGCTCTGCCACGCGGGTGTGGTTGTCGGCAGGCATATCGAAGGTCGACGCCACAACCTCGCCCTTGATGGAACGCTGCATATCGGTGACCTCTTCGGGGCGCTCGTCGACGAGCAGGCAGATGAGGTGCACCTCGGGGTTGTTAATCGAGATAGACTGGCAGATCTTCTTGAGGATCGTGGTCTTGCCGGCCTTGGGCGGGGACACGATCAGGCCGCGCTGGCCCTTGCCGATCGGTGACACGATGTCGATGGCGCGGCCGGTAATAGAGTCCTTGCCGTGCTCCATGCGCAGCGGCTCGTTGGGATAGACCGGGGTGAGGTCGCCGAACTTGGGACGGTTGCGAATCTGCTCGGGGTCCAGACCGTTGACGGTCGTGATTTTGGCGAGGCCGGCGCGCTTGTCGCCGCCGCGCGAAGGACGCAGCGAGCCCTCGATGACGTCGCCCGTGCGCAGGCGCGCGGAGCGGATGAGGTAGGCGGGCACGAAGGCGTCGTCGTTGGACTTCATGTAGCCATGGGCGTGGATGATGCCGGAGCTGTCCGGGCGAATCTGCAGAATGCCCTTGATGTCGCGGAAGCCCTCGGCCTTCGCAGCGGTGACGTAGATTTCCTCGACGAGCTCGGCCTTCTTCTTGCCGGTCGTCTCGATCTCGAACTCCTTGGCCTTCTCGCGAAGTTCGGCAACCTTCATGGCAGCGAGCTCCTCGCGCGAAAGCGTAGGCTCGGTGGGAGCGGCATTACGCTCCTTGTTGCGTTGCTTGCGATCGCGCTGGCGGTTGCGACGGTCGTTGTTGCGCTCGTCCTTGCGCTCGTTGCGCTTGTGCTGGCGACGGTTGGGGCGGGCGCCGTCTTCGCTCTCGGCGGGGGCGGCACCATCGGTTGCGGTGGTGTCAACATTGGCCGCAGCGGCGTCATTGGCCTCGGCGCCAGAATCAACCTGCGCTTCGACATCAGCATGCTGCTCGGCGGCCTTGGCCTTAACGGACTTCTTGCGACCGCGCTTGGGCTTCTCGGATGCAGGCTGTTCGACGTCCTGGGGCTCGGCGGCATCAGTCGATACATCGGCGGTCGTCTCGGTGGAATCCTCGGACGCGCCCTTCTTGGCAGCCTTAGCCTTGGACGTGCGCTTAGCAGCAGTGCGACGCCTGCGACCGGGACGGACGTCGGCGGGCTCGGCATCGGCAGAAACGGCCTCGGAAGTCGTAGCATCCTGGACGGGTTCATCGGCAGCAGTTGCAGACTCGGCGGTCGCCGCAGCATCCCGAGCGGCGGCGGCTGCGGCTGCGGCCTTCTCTGCCTCGACAAAGGCCTTGGGCTTGCGACCGCGACGGTGCGGGCGCAAAGCCGGATCGACAACGGGAACTTCGCTGGCCTCGACAGGCACAGCGGGCTCAGCAGGCGATGCGCCCTCCCCTGCCGCGGAACGGACCGAAGCCTCAGTGAGCTCGGGGGCTACCTGTTCCGCAACTTGCTCGGCCTTAGCAGCCGTGCGGCGGCGTGTGCGCGGTGCCGGCTTCTCGGTCGGCAGGTCGGCGGCAGGGGTCTCGATGGCGGCAGGCGTCTCGGGCACAGACGGAGCTGCAAGCTCGGTCAGAGCCGCGGCCTCGCGCTCGGCAGCACGACGGCGGGCGCGCACCACCTGAGCCTCGCTAATCTGCGTCAACGCACGTGCCTGCGCGACCTCATCGGAAATCGGCACCGAGGAGTCAGCTGCAACGGTGCGCTTGGCGCGCGTCGTGCGCGTGGTACGGCGCTTGGGCTTGGTGACCTCCTCGCCGTCAGCGGCAGGCTTGGCCGTGCGGCGCGCGAGCCTGGGCTTTGCCGGAGCAGCCTCCTCACCAGTTGCAGGCGCAGGCGTCGAAGCAGCCTTAGGCGTCTCGGGAGCCGAGGCTTGCGCGGGCGCCGCGACCTGGTCCGACGCAACCGGTGCAGCGGGAGCGGCTTGCGTCGTCGTTATTTCGATTTCTTGCTGTTGATCAGACACAGTGTTTGCTCAACTTTCTTTTCAAGCCCTGTGATCACATGCTCCCTGCATAAACCTTCAGGGCGGCTAAACAGTCTAGTTCCGTTCAAAACGACGGACATCATTGATCTGTATCGAGATGATTGCGTCAACTACGCAGCGTTAGTGTAACACAACCGCCGCCACCTGCAACTTAGTCATTAGGGGCGTTCTTAAACGACTAGTCAAAAGGGACACTCTTTGGTCTACCACCCACAAATCAGACTGCCTCCGCCAAAACTATGGCGGTTTACTACGACGAATCGATCAACCGCGACCACTCCGAAACATGTTGAACTAAAACCGCAGGTAGATGCCTTGCGCTTTTTTGCGAAAAGCCGGCGTGGTTGGAAATTCCCAATTCATCGTAGTAAACCGGCATAGTTTCGTATTTCCAGCAGTTCCAAATTCGTCAATACGTCGGCATTTGCGAAAAAAGCCCGACCTCCGTGGGAGATCGGGCTTATAGGGCTCAGTTAAACCAAACCTACACGGTCAAATGACCCGCAGGTTACATCTGCTCGGGCGCGGAAACGCCAACGAGGGTGAGCACCAGGGCGAGCGTCACGCGGACGGCATCGCAAGCGGCCAGACGGGCACGCGAAAGCTCGGGGTCGACGGGACGGCCCTCGCTCGGCAGCACCTGGCAGGCAGCGTAGAAGCTGTGGAAGTCACCGGCGAGTTCCTCGGCAAAGTGGGTCAGACGGAACGGGGCGCGATCGCGAGCACAGCTGGCGATCAGGTCGGTGAGCTCGTTGAGCTTGCGCGAAAGGGCGAGCTCGGTCGGGTCGGTCAGCAGCGAGTAATCGACGTTCTCACCGATGGCCTTGGCGGCAACGGCCTTCATGCCCATCTCGTCGGCCTGCTCGGCGGTAACGTCGGCGGCACGGCGCAGGATGGAGCACACGCGGGCGTGAGCATACTGCACGTAATAGACCGGGTTGGAGTTGTCGCGCTTCTTAACGGCCTCGATGTCGAAGTCGACCATCTGGTTGGAGCTCTTGGAGATGAGCGTGTAGCGAGCGGCATCGGAGCCAACCTCGTCGACGAGCTCCTGAAGGGTCACCATGGTGCCCTTGCGCTTGGACATACGGACGGGCTTGCCGTTACGCAGCAGGTTGACGAGCTGGCCCAGTAGAACCTCGAACTTGCCGGGGTAACCCAGAGCGTCGCAGACGCAGCGGACGCGCTCGATGTAACCGTGGTGGTCGGCGCCCCAGATGTCGATGACGTGGTCGACGCGCTGGAACTTATCCCAGTGATAGGCGACGTCGGAGGCGAAGTAGGTGTACTCGCCGTCGGACTTGATCAGGACACGGTCCTTGTCGTCGCCCAGATCGGTGGAGCGGAACCACAGGGCGCCGTCCTTGGTGTAGAGGTAGCCCATCTTGTCGAGCTTCTCAAAAGCGCGGTCGACGGCGGAGGTGCCGGCGGTCTCGCCCTCGGTGTCCTTCACATACAGCGAGCGCTCGGAGTACCAACGGTCAAAGTCGCAGTTGACGGCGTGGCAGAGGTCGCGCATGTTGTCGACCATCTTCACGTAGCCGCGCTCACGGAAGCTCTCCATACGCTCCTGCGGATCGGCGTCGACCCACTTGTCGCCGTCGGTGCGCCAGAACTCGGCGGCCTCGTCGATGATGTAGTCGCCGCCGTAAGAGTCCTTGCCCAAGGTCTCGGCAAAGTTGTCCTGATACGGATGGGTCTCGGGGTGCTCGTCGTTCTCGTCGGCAACAAAGGCGTCACGGTCGGCGATCAGCAGCTTGTGAGCCTCGTCGATATCAACGCCCTGCTTGGCGATGATGTCGGCAAGCTGCATATAGCGCGTGCTGATGGAGTTGCCGAAGGTGTTCATCTGAGAGCCGTGGTCATTGATGTAGAACTCACGCTGGATCTCATAGCCGGCGTGGTCCATAACGCGGCAGAGCGAATCGCCCAGCGCGGCCCAGCGGCCGTGGCCGATGTGCATGGGGCCGACGGGGTTGGCGGAAACGAACTCGACCTGGGTCTTCAGGCCACCACCGACGTTGGACTTAGCGAAGTCCATGCCCTTCTCGCGAGCCTCGCCAAAGATGGCATTCTTGACGGCAACGGAGAGGTAGAAGTTGATGAAGCCGGGGCCTGCGATCTCGACCTTCTCGATCGCGGGGTCCTCGGGCATATGGGCAACGATGACCTCGGCGATCTTGCGCGGGGCGCAGTGGGCCAGCTTGGCGGACTTCAGGGCCATGGTAGAGGTCCACTCGCCATGAGAAGTGTCAGCCGGTCGCTCGATAGCGCAATCGTCAAGTTCAAATGCGGAAAGGTCGCCGGCCTCCTGGGCCGCAGCAAGCGCAGCGCGTACCAGCTCTTCAATCTTCTCGGGCATAGATCCTCCTTGTGTTAAAGCCCCCGAGCTCTTGGTCACTCGTAGGGCAAAAGCCAGAGTTTGTAGCACTCTATCACAAGCGACGGGCACTGTCGCAGGGTAAAGCTAATAGATATTGCATATGCACAAAAATGACTACAGCTTGCATGGAGTCACTCAAAGATGCCGGTCTGCCTGCAGATTATGCAGGCGTTGAAAATGCATAAAGGTGTGAATGAGCTGCGTCTGTTATCGAATACTCTTACCTATCAGAATTGTGTGCTTTTCCTGCATAAAGTAAGGGTTTGCGCACGTCAGCGTGTTATTCTAGACATACGTAAATTCGTATAAGTTGGAGGTAGCATGTTCTCAATCGGTCAACACGTCATTCATCCGGGTCAGGGAGTCTGCACCGTCGTCGGTTTTAGGGACGACACGCCGCAGCCCATGCTGTTGCTCGAGACCAAGCAGGGACATGCGCAGACGATCCTCATGTACCCCGTGGCGCAGGCCGATCGTTTGCATGCCGCCATCTCCCAGCAAGATGCCGAGCACCTGCTGAGCCACTATGACGAGCTGGAGTGCGACACCTTTACCGAGCGTAACAGCTCGCTTGAGGAGACGCACTTTAAGCAGCAGCTCAAGCTGGGCGCGCCCGAGACGGTCCGCGTGGCAAAGACCATGATGCACCGCATTCGCCAGGCCGAGGAAGCTGATAAAAAGCCCAGCTCTTACTACATGCGCGTACTCAAGGAGGCCAAGCGCCGCTCCATTGAGGAGTTCGCCGTGGCCCTGGGCGTCACCGAAGAGGACGCCGAAGCCCGCCTAGCCCAAGCCGCCCTCAACTAACCCATCCGCGCCAAAAACCACCACAAAGGGGACAGGCACCTTTGTGGTGGTTTTTTCGTTCTAGTCGTTCTAGTAGTATTCATTCTTAGCGATACCTACGAGCACAAGGAGCCTCTTATGGCAGAGCCACTTACCGCCGGAATCACCCGCGACCGTGCGTTCGAACTGCTCAACGAGCACAACAAGGACCCGTTCCACATCACCCATGGCGAAACGGTCGAGGGCACCATGCGCTACTTTGCGCGCGAGTTCGACCCCGAGAACGAGGAGTTTTGGGGCATCGTCGGCCTGCTGCACGACCTGGATTGGGAGGAGCATGAGGATGACCCCATGAACCACACCATCTATGCGGCCGAGATCCTCGAGGGCGAGGGCGCCTCTCCCGAGCTCATTCGCGCCATCCAGACGCACACGTCCGATTTCAACACCTCGCTGCCCAAGCCCGAACTGCAGATGGAAAAGATACTGTTCGCCTGCGACGAGCTCACCGGCCTGATCGGAGCCGCCGTCGTCATGCGCCCGAGCAAGAGCGTCATGGACTTTACGACCAAGTCGCTCAAGAAGAAGTTCAAGGACAAGCGCTTTGCCGCCGGCTGCTCGCGTGACGTGATTTCGCAGGGCGCCGAGATGCTGGGCTGGGAGCTTCCCGAGCTCTTCGACCGTACCATCGCGGCCATGCAATCCTTCGCTCCCGATCGCGACACCTTCCAGGCCTAACCGCCCACGCCACCTATAACCACCGCAAAGGGGACAGGCGCCTTTGTGGTGGTTTTTCGTTTGCAACAGGTTTAGGGACGGACCTGGCCGGTGCCGCGGAGCTTGTATTTGTAGGTAGTGAGGGCCTCGGCGGCAAAGGGGCCGCGGGCGTGGAGCTTTTGGGTCGAGATGCCGATCTCGGCGCCCAGGCCAAACTCGCCGCCGTCGGTGAAGCGCGTGCTGGCGTTGGCATACACGGCCGAGGCATCGACCGCGTCCAGGAAGCGCTCGCAGGCATCCTCGTCCTCGGCAACGATGGCCTCGGAGTGCATGGTGCCGTAGCGGTTAATGTGCGCGATGGCTTCGTCCTCGTTCGCCACGACCTTCACGCTCATCTCGAGCGCCAGATACTCGCGGCCCCAGTCCTCCTCAGTCGCGGCTACATAGTCGTCGCCCTCGGCAAGCCCGGCGGCAGCGCATGCGGCGCACGTGGCCTCGTCGCCGTGAATCAGCACGCCGTGGTCGTGCAGCACGGCAACGACCGCCGGCAAAAACGAATCCGCCACGGCACGGTCGACCAGCAGCGACTCGGCGGCATTGCACACGCCCACGCGCTGCGTCTTAGCGTTGACGATAATGTTGAGCGCCTTGTCAAAATCGGCGGATTCATGCACGTAGATGTGGCAGTTGCCTGTGCCCGTCTCGATCACCGGCACAAGCGACTCGCGCACGCAGCGCTGGATCAGGCCCGCACCGCCACGCGGAATGAGCACATCGACAATACCGCGGAGCTTCATGAGCTCGCCGGTGGCCTCGCGGTCGGTGGACTCGATCATCGAGATAGCTTCGCGTGGAAAGCCCTGGGCCTCAAGCGCATCGGCCAGCAGTTCGGCAATCATGGCGCACGAGTGATAGGCCAGCGAACCGCCGCGCAGGATGCAGGCGTTGCCGGTGCGGATGCAGATGCCCGCGGCATCGGCCGTCACGTTGGGGCGCGCCTCGTAGACCATGGCAACCAGGCCCAGCGGCACACTCACGCGCGTAAGGTCCACGCCACTCGCAAGCACACGGTGATCGAGCACGCGGCCCACGGGATCGGGCAGCTCGGCGAGCTTCTCCAGGCCGGCGGCCATGCCCTCGACGCGCTCGGGCGTCAGCAGCAGACGATCGAGCAATCCGACCGAGGTGCCCGCATCACGCGCAGCGGACATATCGAGCTCGTTGGCGGCGACGATGGAGTCGATACCGTTGCGCAGTGCTGCGGCCATGGCGCGCACGGCCTCCTGGCGCTGCTCGTCGCTCGCCGTGGCAAGCGAGGCCGACGCTGCCTTAGCGGCAACGGCAAGATCGTGGACATACGTGGCTATATCGACCGACATGGACGGCCCTTTCTCCTAGAAGTTTGCAACCATGGTAGCCGATTTGCGCATGGCCTCGCCCGCGGCGGTAGAATTGGTCAACCCGAAACACCGCAACGAACGGAAGACTCACATGGCCCTCATTACTTCGTACCACGTCCCCGGCCTGTATGTCGAGGACCACAGCATCGATGTCCCCCTCGACTGGCGCGGCCTGGAGCCCATGCTTTTGGCCGTCGGCAGCACCATGCGCCGCGGCGCCATGCCGGCGCCCATCGCCGGCGCGCCCGAGAGCATCAAGCTCTTCTACCGCGTGGTTTGCGCACCCGACCGCATCAACGACGACCTGCCGCTCCTTCTCTTTTTGCAGGGCGGCCCCGGCGGCGAGAGCCCGCGTCCGCTGTCGCCCACGAGCGACGGCTGGATCGAGGAGGCCGTCAAACACTTCCGCGTGGTCCTGCCCGACCAGCGCGGCACCGGACGCAGCAGCTGTGTTGACGGACGCACGATCGCGGCCTTGGGCGAGCGCGCCGAGGCAGCCGGCGCCGATGCGGCCCGCTCGCAGGCGGACTTCCTCAAGCGTCACCTCGCCAGCTCTATCGTGCGCGATTTTGAGTACCTGCGCCTGGTAGGCTTTGGCGGCAGGCCCTGGGTCACACTCGGGCAGAGCTACGGCGGCTTTTTGACGCTGAGCTATCTGTCGCTCTTCCCCGAGGGCGTGGCGGCAAGCTTTACCTGCGGCGGCATCCCCCACGTGCCGGCGAGCGCAAGCGAAGTCTACGCGCACACCTTCCCGCGCATGGTCGCCAAAACGCAGCAGTATTACGACCGCTACCCTGCCGACGTCGAGCGCGTGGCAGCCCTGGCCGATGCGCTCGAGGCTCAGAAGCCCGTGCTGCCCGACGGCTCGCCGATGACGGTCGAGCGCCTACAGCTCATGGGCAGCGACTTTGGCATGAAGCCGAGCTTTGAGCGCATGCATTGGATTATCGATCACGCTTTTGTTGACGGCGACGGTACGCTGAGCTGCGGCTCCTCAGTATCCGACAGCTTTTTGATGCGCGCCTTCGAGCGCACCAACACGCGCACGAATCCGCTGTACTGGACGCTGCAGGAGTTCATATACGCCGACGGTGACACCATGCCCATTGGCTGGACCGCGGCTGAAGAGAAGGCACACCGCGCCGAGTTTGACACCCTCGCGCGCCCGCTCATGTTTACCGGCGAGGCCATGTTCCCGTGGATGTTCGAGCAGATGCCCGAGCTCAAGCCCTTCAAGCCCGCCATGGACCTGCTGATGGAAGACACCAGCTGGGACAAGATCTACGACCCGCAGCGACTGGCGTGCAACGAGGTGCCCCTGCAGGCCGCGGTGTATTTCGACGACATGTACGTCGATTCGGGCATGCAGCTCGATACGCTCAGCCGCGTGGGTAACTCGCATGCCTGGGTGACCAACGAGTTCGAGCACGACGGTCTACACGGTAGCGTGGTGTTCAAGCACCTCTTCAACGAAGCCCTCAACCGCGGAGACCTGCGCCAAATCTTCTAGCAAAGGAGTGTCCCCAGCTGCCGGCAGAGACGATATGAGCAGGACATAAAACATTGA
>ERZ791931.1835-NODE-1835-length-14077-cov-6.347597_pt1 | contig 14077 bp, 23 predicted proteins | sample MGYA00510127_ERZ791931 | MGnify/ENA primary metagenome ERZ791931 (study PRJEB30046, sample SAMN00792067) | human gut metagenome | study: EMG produced TPA metagenomics assembly of the A metagenome-wide association study of gut microbiota in type 2... | reverse complement strand
AATGCTCTATCAAATCTAATTGAAGTGGTGTCATGTGCTTTTCATCTTTTTCTTCTTTAGCAATTTTAGTGTTTAAGACATTTGTTCTTGACACTTTAGGTGATTCCTTGCCTATTCCCCAACAAGGTGATGCAAAACGAGTCCATTGATGAAATTCATCATCGATATTATCATGAGTAACATGAATCCATTCATCTTCTCTTTCAACTTTTTGCATCAGAACAACATAATCTGGCATTCCAGTTCTAGTTATCTCAGCGAATTTTTTATAAGAATTCCACAAAATGCTTGCTGATTTAGTTCTTGTTGCTTCAATTTGTGGGTCCTTAAATACAGTAATTTCTCCATGATATATCCATCCATATTTTTGAAATGCTTTTATTACCATACCTCTAAAATCAATCAAGCCCATAGCTCCATCTCTTCCTTTAAAAGTTGGAATTTGCATCAAATGAAGTGCAATAATTCTTCCTGGTCTTGTAATTCTATAAAGCTCTGGAATTAAATAATCCATTTGAGAAAAGAATTCATCTAAATCTTTGACGTTTGAGAAATCTCTAGGATCATCACTGTAAGTATAAAGATTAGCAAATGGGATTGATGTAATCGTTAGGTCTATGCAGTCATCAGGAAGTTGACTGCATACATTGACACAATCATCATTGTATAATTTATAACTCATATAAAACTTGGCAATTCAATTGTATTTTGAATCAAATTGCTTTTTACCTCTCTTTCTTCAAAATTTAATAACTGGATTTCTTGAACCGACAAATCCATTTGATTTTTTAAATTATATTGCAGCTCTTTTTTCTTATTTACTGTCTCTAAAATGTGCATTTCAGTTGTTCCTAGGACGATATAAGAATAGACTGTATGCTTTTGTCCAAAACGATAAATTCTTCTTAATGCCTGATGATAATTTTCATATGAATATGTCAATCCACAAAAAATAACATTGTGACATTTTTGAAAGTTCATACCATAACCAAATATTTTTGGTTTTGATATTAGAACTCTTGTTTTTCCTTGCTTGAAATCAAGCGCACATTGTTCTTTTCTTTGAGGACTGTCACTCCCTCTTACTTCAACTGCTTCTGGAATGTATTTTTTTAACAAATCAGCTTCTAAATTGGTATCGCACCATATTAGATACTGCTCACCGTCTCTTTTTGCTATTTCAGCGCAATTTTTAGCTCTTATATCTGCTGTTCTATTTTTTTCTTTATGAAATGATGTGGCTGATGTCCCCACCTCTCTAAATAATCCATGTTCAAAGCTATCATCGATGACATCAATATCGATAATTACATTTGCTTCAATAAGCTCAGGCAAAACGTAGTATTTTGCTTCAAAACCTAAGTCTTTTGGACTCTCAATATTAACTGACCATGTGCAACACCATCTATAAAAGTCCTTTGTAGCATGTCCTTTTAAACGATATGAACCTGTTTTCATATCATTTATAAAATAGTTTGCTAATGCCTGAGCGGTTGACATGATTCCTAGAAAATCAGCATGATTTAGCAGTTCCATTAGATCATTTGGCGCAGGAGTTGCTGTACAGCATAGCTTATATTCCGTATTTTCGAATGCTTTTGATAGTCTTACTCTTGTTTTTCCTGTAAAGTTCTTCAAAATGCTTGATTCATCAAGAACAACTCCACTAAGAACACTTGTATCAATATTTTCTAATTGCTCATAGTTTGTAATATAGAGTCCTTTATCGATGGTAAAGCTATCTCTCAATACTTTTACTTCATATCCTAAAAGTGGAGCTTCTTCATAAGCAGTTTGCGCTGTTACACCTAATGGAGCAACGATAAGTACTGGCTTATTAGTAAATGTGGTCACTTGATGCGCCCATTCCAATTGCTGCAATGTTTTTCCCATTCCACAAGCCTCGAATAAACAAAATCTTTTCTTTTTCAATGCTTTTTTAACTATTGCTTTTTGATAATCAAAGAGAACTGGATTGAGATCGTTTATATCAATCTCAATTCCATTCATCTTTTTGAATTCACTTTTTTTATCTATGAACTCTAAATAATTCATTTTTTACCTCTCCTTTCTGAAAGAGTAAGAACCGCCATATAATATCCTTCTTCTATTTTCTTCAACCTGTAGCCAATTAAATTAAATTTATCACTGTAATTTATACTATATTGATATTTCATTTCTTCAATTGAACTACATTTCAGTTCAACTTGTTGTAATTTCTTTATCATTTTGATGCCTCTACAAGCTATATTTTTAGGTTCGATAACTACACATTATCGCACCTTACTATATTTTCTCTAAACCCTTACTGCGTATAGCTTTTAATGGTGTTAGAAAAATAAAAACTTTGTGTATTTTTTTAAGATTTCCATCTTATTGTTTCTTTCAATTCCTCAATGGCTGTTTTTAACGATTTTAGATTGTCATTCATTTCTTTTAACTTTAGCAACTTGTTTTCTTGTGCATTGAAAATAGCAACTGTCCTAATGTTATTTTCATGTTGTCTCTCCTTTTTAATATTTAATCGCTTCTACTTTTCTTTTCTTCTCTTTTTGAGAAGTATTTGTATAGATAGCTGTTGTCTTGACATCACTATGCCCCATTATTTTTGCTAATTCTGATAAAGAGCTGTTTCCATTTTCGTTGATCCATTGAATAGCGAACATGTGTCTAAATGCATGAGGATGCGCTTTATCCAGGTCAATTCCTCTACACATCCCGCATATCTTTTTGATATGTTCTCTTATTGTTTTTTCGGTTAGCATTTTTTGAGGGTCTTTTTTTCCAGGAAACAATGTCCCTGATTCGATTTTTTGACTTTTTGCATACTTTAACAGTTCTCTTCTTAAATCACTTCTTAAAGGAACATCTCGTTCTTTCCCTTTATTGTAAATAGTGATGTATTGCTTGGCTTGTTCAATATTTTCAAGCGTGAAATATTGAAGTTCTCCAACCCTTATACCGGTATAAGCCAGCACCTTCATGATCATATGGTCCTGTATCATTCCTTTTTTCTTAGACATTCTAAGCATTCTTTTAAAATCTGCAGGTTCAAGAACATCTTCTATTGAAGTTCTTTCTTGCTCTTTTACTGTTTTAAGGCAATAATCTGAAACGTGTTTTTTTAGCTTTTTCTTTGAATAATCATCATTTTCATTCAGCTCTATGTATTTGATGAATTTATTAATGATTATTATGTAGTTGTTTACAGTCTTGGTTGAATACTTTTCTATCATCTTTGATTTGTAATCAATCAAAGATCTTTTTGAAATCTTTTCATTTTCAGTTTCTAACATGGCATCTTTAAAGTTTCTTGCTACAAGGGCATACTTTGTATATGTTTTTGTAGCTTTTTCATCTAGAATTTCATCATCGATAAAATCATCGATGTATTTTTCTAGCATGCTCTTAGTTAGAATAAATTTATCCTTCAATCGTTCAACCTCCTTTTTTGACCACTGAAATTCATCTTATCTTTAATTTTCATCCTTACGTAGATATAGAAAAGTCGATTGACTTTGTTATATCTGACTTCATAATCTAGAAAATCTTTAGATTTAAAACTTTCTAGCATGAATTTTGAAATAAGCGTAGGATCTTCTATCATCCTGCTTATTTTTCTTTTTGAAAATCTAGTAAAAGCTTTTCTTTCTAATGGTTTTTTTAGGTTTTTGGATGATTTCCATCGCTTTTTTCCTTTTGGGTCTTTTGCTAGATAATTAGCAAGCCCAGTAAGCCCATATTCATCAGGTTCAAGTTCTTCTATTTTTGTTCTTGTTCCTAATGTCCACAGTTTTTTTAAGAGCAATCTATCAACTGTTCCTTCAATTATCAGGTGATGATGCACTCGTATTTTTTTATCCTTGTCAAATTCAGTTACATAGATGTACTTTGAGTTTTCTAAGCCTAGTTTTTTTCTTCTGTAGTTGATTTTTCTAATGAAGTTGCTGACATTCTTTTCAGCATCTTCAATTGAATCTGGAAGATTTTCATTTGAATAAGTTAGATGCATTACATAATCATTTTCATCAAAGTTGTTATTAATTAACCTAATGAAATATTTTCTTGCATTTTTTTCATTAAGGTTCTTTTTATAATTTTTTGATGGTTTCTTCTTTATCCTGTATTTATTTATTTCTTTTTTTGAAAACACAGGATAAAGTTCTACTTCAAACTGATTTCCACTTTGAATTGTTTTTGATACGTAGTGATGATCTATTTTATTGAATTTCAATAAATCACTTATTTCTTTCTCTTCTAGATTGCTGATAGCTGTATCAAATAGATTTTCATAATCGTAATCTAGTTTTGTTGATTTGTTAGTATCCATTACAAGAGATTTATTGCATCTTCAAATAAGCACATTCTCCACTTTTTAACTGTACAGTTTTGACATGTTATGATATACTAAAACTGTTCAAGAGAATATTTTTACAAGTTCATTTGGAGATGCTATCGATTAATTTTAATTGATAGCTTTTTCTTTTATTTAAAAAGCTTGTCTATTCTACGATTAATTACTTGATACATGTTATCTTTTATTAAAAACATATTGATATTCTTCAATAGCTTTTTCTTATTTTCCTGTTCTTCAATTAAGCTGCATATGCAACCTATTGCTACAGCTTCAGAAATTGAATAATTTTTTAATACTTCATCAACTTCATTGCTAAAACCCTCATTTGATACTTTTCTAACTACATAGTTTTCATAAATAGTTAGAATGTCATCCAAAACATTCCTTTTCTTCTTGGTTTGTAACTGGATAACGCTTGTAATAATCTTTGCTTCATCATCCATATTTTTCTCCTTTCTTATTTCTTAAAAAACCAAGCTGCTAAGTTATGATTCATACCTATGAGAAGTCACTTAACTTTTCTTTTTACGTTTTTTCTTTTAATGTTTAATTCAGGAGGTTTTTTAAAATGTACTTAACAGCTTGCTAGAGCTTTATTAGCTCTAACCAGTCATAGACGATGGGATTTCATTTTTTTAAACATATTCGAATGTAAGGATTTTTCTATGACTGGTTAGAGACAACAAATGTCTCTTTATTTAGTTGTTTTTTATCACTTTTATACGTTTAATAAATTCATCTGTGCAGAATTGAATCGCGTTGGTTACTGGCTTGTATATTTCTTCCATATCTTTATTTGATAACCCAAATAATTCTTGTGCTTCTTCATCTTCGATAAAGCTTCCACCTTCAAGATTTATTGCTCTGCCGTTTGAATTTTCACTATAGCAAACCTTAAACTGAATCAGTTTTTTTCTTCTTTTAGCGATTCATCTAGGCAATCAGACATATCTATTACTTTTCCATTTAAGCCGCATTCTTCTAGCAATTTTTCTAGCTCTTTCTTTAAATCTTTTGAATCCATATTTTTCTCCCTTTACCTTTCTATATAGATTTCAGTTGTATACTTTTGCATCTTTGGTGATTCAACAAAGACATCAATTTTATTGCCTTTTATCGCACCTCCGCAGTCTTGTGCTATATACACCTTTCCATCTATCTTTATTTTTGAACCATAGGGGATGATTGCAGGATCAACCGCTACAGTCATTCCCTCGGTTGCTTGGATACCTGTGGAGGTCAAAGCTCCATACCTATCCTCTCCTGGCCAGTAGTATGTAATAGTGAACTGGCCAAGGTTTCTTCAATTTTCTAATTCAGCTTCTAATTGTTCATTTCTTACAGAAACTTCATCATACAATCTTTGATATTTCATTCTTTCTTCTTTTTCAGCGTTCAACTCGTTATAGATAGAGTTGTATTCCTCTTTTAGAAGTGACATTTGAACTGTTTGTTCTTCTAACTTCGAACTGGTTGAAGCTAGATTGATTGCTAAAGTTCCAAATCCTAGAACAATAGCAACACCTGCAGCAATCATAGTGATTGCTCCTCTTCTTGATAGTTTCATTTGTTTTTCTCCTTTCTCTTGGACTTTTTCTTACTTCACTTTTATAATTTAATTATCAGTATTTGCAGATACTGAAATTTATTTGAAAGTGAGGTGAAAATAATGTCTGATACAAATTTACGTACTTTTCCTTGTGATGAGCGTGAAGCACTAGCGATGCTTTATGTTCAAAATCAAGACTTAACAGGTTTAACACCCGAAGAAATTTACGATAAGTACTGCGATGCCTACGAAAAAATTAAAAATCATGCTCGTGAGCAATACAAAGCAAAAAAACTTGCTAGAAGATCTACCTCTATTTAGACATTTGTAAATTTTACATATAGAGTCAGTTAACTCGTCTGACTCTATATATTCATATTCCTGAACTAAAGTTTCTAAACATTCATGAAGTATTTCTCTTTCACGCTTTCTTTTTTTAAAATAATCAATCATCGAACTTCTCCTTTCTATAAAATTACATTTATTAAAATAACTATCACTTTACCAACAAAGATGATTCCAGCACATATCGTTGCTAAACCTCTAGCACTTAACTTTTCAATCACGCTTATCACTGCTTTCTTGATACACACCATTAAAAATATCATTTAGCATGCATTTTATTTTTGTGTTTTCATCTGGTGTGATTATTTTTAATATCATCGCTGTGTCAGCGATTTCTTCAACATGTGCGGCTTGAATTAACGCTTTTTGTGATGAATAATCATAATCATCCATCTTTTTTGATATTTCTTCTGCTGAAGATTCTAAAAATGCATTTTTTGCGATGATATACCCTTTTGCCAATCCTTTGAAACATTCCAACTCTATATCAAAATGTTCTTTTAATAATGCTCTTTGCATTGCTAATGTGTTATTTTTACTTTCCACAATTTGATTTCCCCTTTACTTTTTTATTTCCTGAGCTCATAAGAGCCTACATCTTTTTTTTCATGGCTTTAATTAGTAAATCAGTACAAACGAGTATTGTTAACGATATAGGCTCTTACAAGCCCAGGAATGAATTTACTTATGATTCTTTAACTCCAAATCTGCGCATCAACCAAGAATCTAACTTAGTGGTATCTATTTTCCATGGAGCAGTTTTCCCTGGAGCTTTGTACGCAGGAAAACCTTTCATCTTTATGTACTCATTCAATTCGCATCGTGTGAATCCATAAGAAAGCAATTCCTTGATTGACATGTATTTTTTGGGATATGTGGTAGTATTTTGCATTTTTTTAGCCCCCTTTCTTTAATTTTTCTTTTAATTGCCCTTTTTGGTTTGAATTGCTAATTGCATTCCTTTAGCAATGTCAGTAATACGTTGAATCTCACCTGAGTTCATTTGTTTTGCTACAACAACTAGCTTTTCAATTTTTTCTTTTTTAGCATCTTCTTTTTGTGCTTCTTTCATATTTTCACCTCTCTTGTACGTCTATCAAACTTTACAACTATATAATAATCTTGTAGTCGTACTTTGTCAATACTCAATGTTTGATAATCGTACTTTTTTATTTACTTTTTTATTTTACGTTGTATAATTCAATTGAAAGGAGAAATTAAAAATGGAACAAATAGGAGATAGAATTTTATATATAAGAAAAGAATTAGGATTAAGCCAAGAAGCTTTTGGTTCTAAGATTGGAATAAAAAAATCATCTATGAGTTCAATTGAAAAGAATAAAAGTAATCCTAGTGAACAAACGATTAAATTTATTTGTAAGGAATTTAATGTTAATTATTCTTGGCTAGTTAAAGGAACTGGAGATATATTTGTTGAAACTGATGATGCTTTGTTACAAGCGCTAAAAGAAGAATATAATTTAGAAGATATGCATTTGAAGTTAATTAAAGAGTTTTTGAAGTTAAGTGATCAGGAAAAAGATGTTTTTCTAAAATACATCACAAATGTATTTTTAAAAGAGGAACAATAATTCCTCTTTGATTGCTATTTTCTATAATACTTTTGAACAATATTATAGATTAGTTCTAATGTCTTTAGATCATAGATCTTTTTCAACATTTCTATAATACATTTTATGTATTCTTCTTTAGGCATGATAATCACCTCCCTGATTTTACTTTATCTAAAATAAGAAAGGTGCGATGATATGCGATTAGTAAAATTACTATTAACTCTTTCACTTATATTTTCTTTTGTTGGCTGTTCTTCATCTACTAATAGTGAAACAGATGAAAATAAAGGAAAGATTGAGACTAAATCAAAAAAAGTAAATAAATATAAAATAATTGATGAGTTTATTTCTAACTATGAAAAAAAATACAATACTTCTATTACTGATGTTCAAAAAATGGATATTCAAGGTGAGGACTACAGAGTTGAGTTTAGATTAAATGCATTTAAAAATGCTATCGGCAAAAAAGGAATGCTTAATGGATATAAAATAGAAATTGTCAATTATGGTGCTTGGAACAGAGATTCATTGAGAATATATTTAACAGCAGATACAAACGATAATGCAAAGATCATGATGAAACTATTGCTTAAAGTTGTTGATAAAAATATATCTGATGAAAGCGTTAATGAACTAACAGGAATAACTTCTAATAGTTCTATCAACAGTAGCATCAATGATTGTAAAGTTCTCGTTGATATTAAAGTTAAAAATATTAATTATTAATAAAAAAAGACCAATGGCTGCAACCATCGGTCAAGGCACGAAAAAATGCAAAATACTACCACATATTTATTATCATTCCATGCGTATTATTATTTTATCACGTTTGTGCATGGATTGAAAGCAAGGAGATAAAATAATTATGGCTAAATATACAAAAAGAAAAGATGGGAGATATATTACTTCTATTACTTTAGAAAATAAAAAATATTATATTTATGGAAAAACTATCAAAGAAATTGATAGAAAAATAATAGAATTAAAAGTTAAATACGAACAAGGTTTATTATTAAAAAGTCCCAATGTTCTTTTTAAGGATTATAAAATGAGATGGTTTAAATCAAAGAAACCTATGATAGGTGCTAAAAGCGTTGCAAGTTATCAATCTATTATTAATAATCATTTTACTAGGATTGATTATATGCAAGTGTCAAAAATCAAGAAAACTGATGTGCAATTGGTTATCAACGATTTAGTAGATCATCCTAATACTGCAAATAAAGTATATATGACTTTAAATCAAATCATGGAAAATGCAGTTGATGATGATATTATTACTAAAAATCCATGTAGAAGAATTGTTAAACCTAAATTAGAAGCTAAAGAAAAAAGAATTTTAACAGATGAAGAATTTTATTTAACAGAAGTAGCTGATTTCAATGATAGAGAAAAGATGTTTGTTGTTTTGAGTAAGTATTGTGGGCTTCGTCCTGAAGAAACAAGAGCACTTACTAAAGATGATTTCTTTTTAGAAGCTAATAGTGGATACGTTAGAATAAATAAGACTGTTGTTTATGTTTCTAATCAAGCAATCTTTCAACAGTTTACAAAGAATGATAAAAGCGTTAGAGACATACCTCTATTTGCTAATATTCTGCCTTTTGTTAAATATTATCTTTCTAGCATACAAACTAACAAGCTATTTACTAATCTCTCTAGCAAGAAAGATGAATACATGTCTAATCAATCTTATAAGTGGCTAGTTAAGAAAATCAAAGATAAGATAAGAATGAAAGCTTGGGAGTTGAATATTGAGTTTAAAGAAGATGGCTTTACACCTTACACATTTAGACATACATACGCTACCCTACTTTATTATTCAGGAATCAATTTAAAAGAAGCTGAATATTACATGGGCCATACGGATAGTAAGATGTTGAATAAAGTCTATATTCATCTTGATAAAGTTGCTTTGAGAAATAATAAAAATATTGAAGATTTTATTAAAAATAAATTAGAATTAAATAGAGAAAATTTTAATAAAAAGTTGCTCTAAAATGAGTAACTTTTTTTGACAACTTTTTGACAACTTTTAATATGAATAAATATAAACAAATATAAGCAAATATAAACAAGTAACATATTTAAAATAAAGTATAAAAAAAGCTCAAACCTCTAGTAAAACCTAGTGTTTAAGCCATTTTATCAATTGGTCTCCCCGCACGGTCTCGAACCGTGGACCCTCTGATTAAGAGTCAGATGCTCTACCAACTGAGCTACGGAGAGATAACAATGATATTCTAATACAATCTATTTTTAAAATCAAGGAAAATCATTAAATTTCTTAAAAATCTATTGAAATATAAAAATGATTTTCTTTTTTATATATTGTAATAACTTCTTGATTATAAAACTTCTTTAAACTAATTAGATTATGAAACCAATCATCATTTGAATTATATTGAAAAAGAATATTTTGTTTTGTATCTACAATAATAAAATCATAAAAACTAAAATGTTGTAATAAATTTCTTAAAGTAATTTTTTCATCAAAAGCGTCTGTTGATATTTCACCAATCCCTTTTAAAGTATACATTGCCATTTTTGATCACCTAAATCATATTATACGTTATTGTGTATATATTCACAATATTTTTGCAAGAATAATTCTATATAATTATACATATAAGGAGGACATAACAATGATTGATTATTCACCGTTATGGCATACAATGGAAGAAAAGCAGATTTCTCAATATGTTCTTCTAAAAAGTGGTATTGATCATAAAACTTTAGACAGATTAAAAAAGAATAGTAATATTACAGCTCTCACTCTTGAGAAATTATGTTTGATTCTTGATTGTCAACCTAATGATGTAATTACCTTTGTACAAAAATAGTTTTAATAAACTATTTTTTATTTTACCTATATCATCTTATATCTTAAGCATATAAGTACTATAGGGAGGTGAACTATGCAAATCATTCGTAAAAAATACAACTGGGCTTCTCCATTGTTCAAAAGAAATAAAACAAACAGAATTATTTTGCATCATGCACAAGCAAAAACATGTAGTGTAGAAGATATCCATCAGTGGCATTTAAAAAAAGGTTGGAGTGGAATTGGATATCATTTCTTAGTAAGAAAAGATGGTACGATTTATCAAGGTAGACCTGAAGATACAATCGGGGCGCATGCTAAAGGTGCAAATCATGATTCAATCGGTATTTGTGCTGAAGGAGATTTCATGAAAGAAGAAATGAATCCTTTACAACTCAATGCCTTAATTGATTTAGTTTCTTATATAAAAAATAAATATCACCTTTCTAGCATTAAAAGACATAAAGATGTTGCTTCTACAGATTGCCCAGGAACCCATTTTCCATTTTCTACAATTATTTCTTCAAATCATATTGTTTTAGAAGATACTTGGTTGCAACGTTTAAATCAAGAAATTAAAAAACAAGGTTTTCGCACGTATCCTACTGTTAAAAGAGATGCCCAAGGAAAAATTACAAGACTCATTCAAGAACGCCTTAACTTTGTAGGATTCAACTTAAAAATTGATGGTATATTTGGTGTCAATACCGAAAAAGCTGTTAAGAAATTTCAAAATAATAGAAATTTAAAAGTAGATGGCATCGTTGGTAAAAAAACATGGCCTTATCTAATAAAAGGTATAAAAGTATAAAAAAACTCCTATACGGAGTTTTACATAAAAACTAATAATATAATAGCAACCAAATTATTGATCATATGCATTAAAATAGGTACACAAATTGTTTTTCTTTTTTCATAAGCATAGGAAAAAGCAAACCCCATTCCACCATAGGAAAACAAATAAATTAGTTGCGATAGATCACCAGCAAATAAAGCAGAATAAATGTGTAAAAAGCCAAATAAGAATGAACTTGCAAAAATAGCTAACCATTTACTTTTATCTCTAAGGCTTCTAAAAACAAGTCCTCTAAATAAAAGTTCTTCTAATATAGGTGCTAAAATAACCGATTGAAAAGCCATCAATAAGGCACCATTATTTAGATAATCTTCAAATAATAATTGATTGGCAGAATCATTTGACCCTCCACCCAATACAAAATTAATAATCATATTAGCAACAATTGAAATTCCATAAATCATTACAATACCAATTGTAATAGAATAAACAAAATTATCTGTAAAATGTTCTTTAAATCTTTTTATATTATCTATCAAAAAATCTCTTAAAAGCCATACAACCAAAACAAAACTCAATAATGAACAAATCAAATTTAAGTAGATTCCTAAAACTGTCGTATCTCTTGTAATATTTGTATACTTTAATAAAAGATAAATACCAAAATTAGCAAACCTTGGTATAACATATAAATATAACGGAAATAAAAGAATAAATCCAATTGCTTTTTGTTTTCCATTAATCTTTCCTGCAAAGCTTTCAGTCATCATAAACATCCCTTCAACTATAGCTCAACACTATTTTTATCAGCATAATCTAATTCTTCATAGAAAACAGCCAAACATGTATTACGCTTTACATCATAAAAATAAGCACTAAAGAAAGTAGAAACAACCACTGTTATAAATGTTGCTAAAAAAGGAATAGGCATAATCGTTTCTACAAACATTACCACAACACCTGAAACCAAACCAGCTAAAATCATCCATCCAAAGAAAGAAAATTCTAATTTAAACAAAGTCCATTTATTTCCTTTCATTAAGCGACTGGATTCTTTTAAGGCTGTTAATCCAGTATAATTATATTTTTGTAAAATGTAGTTAAATAATCCAAATTTTAATGATAAATAAACAGATAAAATCGAAATAATAATTACGAGTATAAAAACAAATGAAAACACATTTGATAATGAAGCAACAATATTAACAATTTCATCTTGAGAAATCGTTGATTTATTAACATACATTAAAACAAGTTGAGATAAATTTGAAAATTGTGCATCTGTAATCATTGTATACATCAAAAGCATTCCAATAACCCCTACAACAATACCCGCTAAGGCAACAACAACTCTATACAAAAAATATGTTGGAAAAAGTTGACCAAATCGTTTAATTCCTACAAGTGAATCTTCTTTTTCATCAACTAAATTTCCATTATTATTAACAACCTTTAAAGACGCTACAATAATTCCATGTCCCAAAGTAACTGTTAAAATACTTAAAATTAAACTTATAATACTTCCTAAAATGCCATCAAATAATCCTGATAAAGCCGAAAACAAAGCTTGAATAATACCAACATATAAAATAACCTTAAATAACTGATTAGGTTGTCTTAATACTTCATTTGCTTTATTTTTGATATCATATATATTCATTTCTTTCACCATCCTATAAAGGCATTATAACAAATATTATATTTGATGAAAACTATTTTAAATCCAAACTTGTTTTAATAGCCTCATTGACTTTCTTCATAAAATAATCATCTAAAGTACCTAATTTTTCTTGAAATCGAACTTTGTCAATCGTCCTTATTTGTTCAAGTAAAATAACAGATTTCTTTTCTAAAGAATCACAACGAATAATGACATGCGTGGGAATAGGATTTTTGGTGAGTTTTGACGAAATCGGAGCAACAATAACAGTTGTTGAAAATTTATTTCCTTTATTATTTTGTAATACTAAAACAGGTCTTATTCCACCCTGTTCACTTCCTATAACCGGTGAAAGATCAGCATAATAAATATCTCCCCTACTAATCATAAAATAACCTCCTATTGAATTTTATGAGTCGTTTTTCAAATTATGATAATCGCTTCTTTAACACCTTGATTTATGCTATGATATATCACGAATAATAAAAAGAGGAGATACTAAAATGATTAAAGCAATAATATTTGATATGGATGGTTTAATGATTGATAGCGAACGTGTTACTTTTGAATGTTATCAAGAAAGATTAAAAGATATGAATTTAACAATGGATGAAGAATTTTATAAAACATTATTAGGGAAACCTATTAAAGGAATCTATCAAAGATTTTATGATGTTTATGGAAATGATTTTCCTATTGAAAACGTGATTCAAGATGTACATCAATTAATGGCTGAACGTTTTGAAACAGAAGGAGTTCCTGTAAAAAAAGGACTTGTTAAATTATTACATTATTTAAAAGATAATAATTATAAAACAATTGTTGCTACTTCAAGTAATCGTGATCGTGTAGATAAAATTTTAGCACAAGCTAAAATTACAGAATTCTTCGATGATTCTATTTGTGGTGACGAAGTTACTAAAGGAAAACCAAATCCTGAAGTTTTCTTAAAATCTTGTCAAAAACTTGGCG
>ERZ791931.1820-NODE-1820-length-14237-cov-2.890142_pt1 | contig 14237 bp, 10 predicted proteins | sample MGYA00510127_ERZ791931 | MGnify/ENA primary metagenome ERZ791931 (study PRJEB30046, sample SAMN00792067) | human gut metagenome | study: EMG produced TPA metagenomics assembly of the A metagenome-wide association study of gut microbiota in type 2... | reverse complement strand
TGAGGACATCGGGGTTGTTGGCCAGCCAGCGGGAAATCAGAACCTTCTGCTGGTTACCGCCTGAAAGTGACTGAATCAGTGTCTTACTGCTCGGCGTCTTGATTGAAAGCTTTGCCACGTTATCCTTGACAAGCTGCTCAATCTTCTTCTTATTCAGTTTGATACCATAGTGTAAATACTGATCCAGGGAGGAAATTGATACATTATCTGCAATGGACAGACATCCCAGAATACCAGTTCCGCGTCGGTCCTCGGTAATCATACCGATACCGCCCCGGATTGCATCCTGCGGACGCTTAATGTTCATTTTCTTACCCTTAATATAAACTTCTCCGGATTTAATATGACGCATACCGAAGATACCTTCCATCAGTTCCGTTCTCTGAGCACCTACCAGGCCGCCGAATCCAAGAATCTCGCCTCTTCTAAGGGTGAAGGAGCAATCCTGGAAGGATCGATCATGGATACTGGAATATCCTCTGACATCCAGCAGTACCTCTCCGGCTTTTGTATCATTCTTCGGAGGATAGATATTGGTCAGCTCACGACCAACCATCTGTTTGACGATCTCATCATCCGAAATCTCGTCCATATGCCAGGAACCAACATAGGTGCCGTCTCGCATGATGGTAATATCATCACAAATCTCACGAATCTCCGCCATCTTATGGGAAATATAGATGAGGGATACGCCTCGTGATTTCAGGTCACGGACAATGCGGAAAAGCGCCTCTACCTCATTATCCGTCAAGGAGGAAGTCGGCTCGTCCAGAATTACAACTCTGGCATTTAAGGATACAGCCTTGGCAATCTCGACAGACTGCATCTGGGCGATGGACATGGTTCCCAGTTTTGCCTTCGGGTTATACGGCATCTTAACATCGTCCAGCCATTTTGCTGTCTCTTCAAACATCTTTTTATGGTCGATGACCTGAATCGGACCAAATTTCTTGGTTGGATAACGACCGGTGTACATATTCTCTGCTACCGTTCTCTCAGGTATCGGCTGCAGCTCCTGATGTACCATGGCCAGTCCTCTGTGAAGGGCTTCATCCGGATTGTGGATCTCCACTTTTTCTCCATCCAGATATACCTCACCTTCATCCATATGATAAATACCAAAGAGACATTTCATCAAGGTGGATTTACCAGCGCCGTTTTCTCCCATCAGTGCATGGACGGTGCCGGGACGTACTTTGAGGTTTATCTTGTCCAGAGCTTTTACGCCAGGGAAGCTTTTCGATACCCCGCGCATCTCCAATCTGTACTCTGCCATCCCATTCTCTCCTTTCATAAAATCGGGTGTGCCATCTGCACACCCGACACTTTATTCACTCCCCTGCAGGGGAGTGATATGTTCATAACCGTCCTTCTCTGAACAGCTACAATTATTTAATCATTTCCAGAATATCGCCAGCGTTCTCAGTTGTAACCTTTACATAGTCTACCATATATACGTTGTCAACATCTTTGCCGTTTACGAAATCAAGAGCTTTGTCAGCTGCTGTATGAGCCTGTCCGAAGTAATCGTTGAATACGGTACCGGTCATCTTGTCGTTCATAACGTTCTCAACAACCTCAACCAGAGCATCAACACCTACCAGGTAGATATCTTTGTTTACAGTTCTTCCAGCTGCCTCGATAGCCTGCAGAGCACCAAGAGCCATAGCATCGTTGTTGCAGAATACAACATCGATCTTGTCGCCGTACTGGGACAGAGCGTTAGCAGTGATCTCCTGACCCTTTGTCTGATCCCAATCACCACGCTGCTTGGTCAGCTCTTCAACCTCTACGCCAGCTGCCTTTAAAGCCTCAACGGATTTCTCAGTTCTGTACTGAGCATCTACGTTCTCCGGATCACCCTGAACCATGATGTAACGAACAACGCCGTCGCCGTCTGCATCACCCTTGTTCTCAAGCTCAGCGATCTCTTCACCCTGATATGTACCGGACTGTCTAGCATCAGCACCTACATAAGTAGCTTTGATGCCGTCGTCAACCCAAGCCTGCTCTCTCTCAGCATCCGGCTCACGGTTGATGTAAACAACCGGGATACCTGCTTCGTTGCAGATGTTGGTTACATCCGGCTCGGAAGAAGCCTGAACCAGGTTGATGATCATAACATCAAATCCCTGAGTAACGAAGTTACGGATCTGGTTCATCTGCTCGGACTGGTCATTCTTACCATCCATGATGGAGATGTTCTCTGCCTTTAAGCCAAGCTCATCTACTAAATATTTCTGAAGTTCGTTTCTATACAGTGTCATAAAGTTATCAGCGAACTGGTAAATAGAAATACCAACTTTAACTTCTGCCGGATCTTTTCCTTCGATTGCTTCTTTAACAGTCTCTGCTGCGTCAGCTGCTGCTGTTGTCTCTTCTGCCGCTGCAGTTGTCTCTGCCGGTTTGCTGGAGCAAGCAGTTACGGAAAATGCCATTGCAGTTGCCAAACCAAGTGCTGCTACTTTTTTCAGTTTCATAATGTTTGTCCTCCCTTAAACTTGCGTATCCGTTTGCGCTGTCCGGATCCACCGAACAGTTAAATTTTCCGCATACACACATTATACAGTTTCGCCGATTCGTCATTTTTTCTTATCGACACCTTTATTATACGGATCGTTTGTACACTTTTCCATATAATTTTCTTGGTTCTTATATAAAATTTTTTTAGATCCTTTGTGATTTTATTCACATATTCTTGTTTTTCCGGTGTGAAACTGTGGGATTTTATGGTAAATCAGCAACAGTCAACGCTTTCTGACTGCATTGATAATAGGTTCCGTCCTCTAATTCGACCTTTTCCTGTACATTTTGACCAAGTGCCTCAGCGGCAGCTATCTCAAAAATCACTTCTGCATACTCGTCGCTGTCGCACTGGACTGTTCCATACAGCTTTCCGCTCTTAAGCCCCTCGATTCCCTGCGGGGTTCCGTCGATGCCGACCACCTTCACACCTCTTGTGTCACCAGCGCGTTCAAGCGCCTCGGCAGCTCCGAGCGCCATCTCATCGTTGTTGCAGATCACCACCTCGATCGCATCCCCGAACTGGCGGATCCACTGTTCCATCAGCGCTGCCGCCTGGCTCCGATCCCAGTTTGCCGAACCACCGGTCAGTTTTTCCAGCGGAATACCTCCGTCGCGCATCGTCTGTACCGACCACTCTGTGCGGATCAGCGAATCCTGATGGCTGCGCTCGCCCTCCAACATCACATATCCCACGGTTCCATCCTCGTTTAAATCAAGACTGCCTGGATTTTCCTGATACGCATCCACCAGAAGTTCTCCCTGCAGAACCGCCGATTCCCGCGCGTCCTCCCCTACATAATAGAGGTGCTCCCATCGTTTCATATCCTCCTCGACCGGTTCGCGGTTGAAAAATACGACCGGCGTCCCGGCATCCATCGCCTTGTTGATGACATACGATGCTGCCGAGCGATCCACCATATTAACACAGATCGCATCGTATTCCAGAGAAAGGAAACGATCTACCTGGCTGTTCTGCGTATTTTGGTTTCCCTTCGGATCCATGATTTCCAGATTAACCTTGATGCCCGTCTGCTGCTCATATTCCTTCGCCTTTTCCTCCAGGCTGGAACGGATATTGTTGATAAAGGCATCCTCGCCCCGGTACAGCGTTACACCGATACGGATGCTCTTTTTTTCTGCCGGTTTTGCCGCGCTGCATCCATTTAAAAGAAGTGTGCCCACTGCCAGAAGTGCCAGCGCCATCTGAATGCTTTTTCCGTTTTTTTTCATCTTTCTATACTCCCTCCCGGATTTTTAATCAATCGGGTACAGCATCTTCTCATATTTCTTCGAGCGCAGCTCATCCTTCTCTATATAGTAGGATTCCAATGAAAGCTGGCTTCTCTCCTGCTCTTTTTCAATCGCCTGCACTGCTTTTTTGACCGCAAAATAGCCCGCGTCAAACTGGTTTGTCACCACCAGCCCCCGGATTGTCCCCTTGTCAAGCTGATCCAGCAGGGACGGCATCATCCCGACGCCGTACAGCCCGGAAATGTATTTTCCGTACACGCTGCTTCCGCCGACAATCTCCGCCGCCTCCGCTGTGCTGGCGAAATCCAGTGCCGCCACCACCGCCGTGCCGCTGCCCGGATAAACTGTTTTTTCAATGACGGAACGGTAAGTATCATCGGTGCCGCGCGGCACAATGGTATAGGAAAAGCCCTGTTTTTCCAGCACCTCCGTCAGCCCCCGCTTCATCTCCCCCGCCTTGCCGATATATGGGTTATCTGCAAAGATCCAAACAGGAAGATCGGGGCTCTGTTCCGCCGTAATCGCCTCGCCCAGCTTTCTCCCGGCTGCCGTCCAGTCCATATGAACCGCCCCCTTGACCTCCTCATCCGGTGATAATTCACCCAGCAGGATAATCGGCGTTCCATATGTATTTTCTTCCAGATATTGGCGGCATTCCAGCTCATCAACCGGCTCCAGTATCACTGCCCCGGCACCGTCTGCCGCTTCCCGGCGCACCAGCTCCATCTGCTGTGCCAGATTATCCTTTTCATACAGGGTAATAAAGCTGACATCTACATTATACTCAACCGCCGCCTGATCCACGCCCTTGCGGAAGTTGACGTAATCATCATCCGAAGTATCGCTGATAATCAGGGACACCGGGTAGACCTCCACCTCTTTTTCCTTGATGATCCAATCCGTGGAGGAAAGGAGATACAGCAAAATAAGTCCCACACACAGGATTCCCCAGAGCACCAGCTCCTTTTTTTTTCTCACTCCATATCGCATTGATCTGTCGCCCCCACTTTTACACTTTCTTCTCTTCCAGCACTTTCTCGTAAGGCACTGCCGGAAGATGAATCTTCACCGCGGTTCCCTCATCCGGCTCCGACTCGATCGAAAGACCATATTCCGCGCCGAAATACAGCTTGATCCGCTCGTTGACATTGCGTACCCCGATGCCGGATCCGCGCTTGGATGCCACGTGCGCCGTATCGGTAAAGAGGCTCTCGACCTGTTCCTCCGTCATGCCAAGCCCATTGTCCCGCACCTCCAGATACAGCTCTTTTTCCTCCTGCCAGGCGCGCACGAAGATCTCGCCGTCGCCGTCCATATATTCCATGCCATGGTAGATCGCATTCTCCACCAGCGGCTGCAGCATCAGTTTTAAACTTGCAAGTTCCAAAACCTCATCATCTGACTTGATCGTATAGGTAAACTTATTTTTAAACCGCATCTGTTGGATCATCAGGTAATTCCGGACGTGTTCCAGCTCATCCTTCACAGTAATTAAGCTCTTGCCGCGGCTTAAACTGATACGGAAGAACCGCGCCAGCGCCGTCACCACCTTGACCGCCTCCGTTTTCTGCTCATTTTCAATCATCCAGACAATGATATCGAGCGTATTATACAGGAAATGCGGATTGATCTGCGACTGCAGCGTATCAAACTCCTGCTTGCGTTTCGCCTCATGCTCACGCACAATATCCTGCATCAGGAGGCGGATCTGACCCGCCATATCACTGATCGATTTTCCCAAATGGCGGATCTCATACGAACCGCCGATGTACACCGGTGCGCTTAAATTGCCCGCCTCCAGGACGCCGACCGATTTTTCCAGCTCGCGGATCGGATTCGTGATCCTCGATGAAATATAAGAGTTAATCAGAGCCAGAATGCACAAAATGAGGGCAATGACAAATACGATAAAAAGCCGGGTTTTGATCGTATTGAGCGACACGGCATTTTCCGGCGTCACCCCGACCACCTTCCAGCCTGTGTAGCCGATCGTCTTGACCGTCGCCATCCGCTTTTTTCCGTCAAATATCTCCTCATGATTTCCGTCCGAATAGCCGGCTGCCCGTCCATTGTTCTCCTGCACCCAGCCGGAATCCAGAAGCTGCATCTGCGGGTGGTAAAGAATCTCGCCATTTCCGCTGATCATATAGAAATAACCGCCGCGCCCCGTCGTGATGCCGCCAAAGAGCTGTTCCAGGCTCGAATAGCGGATATCGACCAGAAGGACGCCCTGCGAGGTCGAGGTTCCGTGTGTCAGTTCGACCGCCCGCGACAGCGAAATGACCCATCGGTATTGATTTTCCGCATTGTCAAACACATACTGTACGTGCGGCAGGGAAAAATGCTGGTTTTCCGTCCGGTTTAAGGCGCTCCGGAACCATTCTTCCTGCGTCACATCCACCTCATTTTTCAGACGCACCGCCGGGACTGCCTCCAGAAGCGCCCCATCCTCCGAAAACAGGGCAATATTCTCCACATTATCCTTATTATTATCGTAGAGAAGCGTAAATTCACTTCCAAGCGACTGGCTCGACAGATCGGCATTCTTGATCGTGCCATAATAAAGCGAGTCGGACAGCTTCATGATCGTGCGGAGGTACGACTCCACAGAGCGCCCCACCTGCGCGATCAGATTCTGGCTCTCCTCCTGTACTACTTCCGTGACCTGCCGTGACATTCTCTGGTACAGCGACAGGGAGATCAGCACGCTCGCCGCCAGCGCCGTGATCGTAAAATAGATAAAGATCATCGACCGGATGCTGGCGTCGTCAAAGAGCTTTTTCTTCCAGATCGTCCTTTTTTTACCCATTATGCCTCCCCACTCCGGTGTGCCGTGCGGTACCGCGTCGGGGAAACACCGAATTTTTTCTTAAATACGTAACTGAAATAGTTCTGCTCCGGGTAGCCGACCTTTTCCGCGATGATATACGTCTTGTCGTCAGTTGCCATCAGAAGCTCGACCGCGCGCCCCAGCCGGACATCGGTCAGATAGGCGATGTACGCCTGTCCCGTCTCCTTCTTAAACATCGTTGAAAAATACGCCGGGCTCATATGCAGATGGCGGCAGATCTTCTCCACCGACAGATCCGGATCTTGAAAATTGTCCTGAATGTACTGCTTCGCCTCGCGGATCACGTTTTTTGTCGTATTGCTCCGCTCTTCTTCCATTCCGGCATTCATCTTGAGCGCCACCTCGGTCAGGTACGGGCGGACATTCTCCATCTTCTGAACGCGCCCCAGAATCTCGAAATAATCATTTTCCACGCCAAACATCTCGCTGATCCGCAGATCATACTGCTGGGAGAGCTGTGTCAGCACATTGATGATCGCAAGCACATACGCCTGATACTGGCGGTAATGCACCCGCGCATCCTCCATCCGGCTCACAATCCCGTCTATCACGGAACGGATCTTTTCCTTCGGTCCAAACTTGACTGCCGCTATAAGCTCCGACTCCATCCGGCTGTCGAACCGGAGTTTTTCATGCCCGGACGGCTCCATATCGCCGATGCAGATCACACCGCCGGAACCTGTGATCGCACGGTAACCGAGTGCATTGAGTGCCGTGTGGCACGGGCGGCTTAAATCCGTCAGCGAACTGCAGCTCTCACCCACGCCGATCGTAACCGATACCTCCAGAATTTTCTTCGTCTCCTTGCAGATATCGCCCAGCAGGGCAATCAGTCCGGTCTGCGTATTGTCTTTGTCGATCGCCACCAGAAGGATCGTCTCAAAGGAAGAGTGGAACACAATAAAACGGTACTGCCCTTCCAGTTTTTCCTCAATCAGATTGCGGACGGAAATCGGAATCAGCTCCCGCTGCTGATGCAGCGAAACTGCCTTGTCCACCTTCTCATCCGGTTCCAGATGGATCGCCGCAATCACCCATTTGACCGCACCCGCAACGTCGATCGCATATTCGTTCAGTTTTTCCTCAATCTGCGCTTCCTCCATGCCGCCGTGAATCAGGTCATTCAAAAAATGTTCCCGGATCGCCGGAAGACTCTTGATATAACTTTCCCGAAGCAGGGTAACATTCCGCTTCTGCTCGATCTCCTCATCGAGATTTTTCTTGATTTTCTTTAAAATCGCCGTCAGCTCTTCGACATTGACCGGCTTTAAAATATATTCGATCACATTGAGCTTGATCGCCTTTTTGGCGTACTCAAATTCATCAAAACCAGAAAAAATCACGATCTTGATGGACGGATATCTCTGCCGTATATTCTCCGCCATCTCCAGCCCGTCCATATATGGCATCCGGATGTCTGTCAGCACAACATCCGGCTCATTCTGCTCGATCTTTTCCAGCGCTTCCTTCCCGTTCTCCGCATCCCCGATCACCTCGAATCCGGCATCCTGCCAGTCGATTTTGCGTATGATGCTTGTCCGTACTTCCTCCTCGTCATCTACCAGCATGATTTTATATGGGTTCATATGGATTCGTCCTTTCAGTTCCTGATGCAATGTTGTTGTGAGCCAGTTTGTCTTAGGACTCTGGAGCTCTGCTACGGTATCCCCATTCCAGCTTTCCCTGACACCTCATGAGGAAGTGGCTGGGCAGGCTGGAATAAGGGGAATTTCTTTCTTTACATTATACCACATCTTTCTTTATTTGTGAGTTTGTGATTTTTCACTGGCAGGTTCCAATTTCTGTAAAGGCGTGCTTCGTCCCCGGGTGCGGGAACCCGGTTCCACACAGCGTCTGCATCCAGTCCGCCGTCCGCGGCAGGCGAGACAGTCTTCATCTATTTCATAAACGGCATTTCCATCAATGATCAGCCGGGTGTTCATAGCTCTGAATCCTTTTCTTTCTTATTTTTTATAATATACTATATGTGGTTTTTCCTGTCCCGGAGCTTTTTTCTTTAAACATTCCCGTTCTTTTTCGGTTCCAAAAGTGCCTACCCGTGAACCAAAACGTCTTTTTTTCCTCTCATCTGCATATATTGAGACAAAGATTTGGGAGGTTTTTTTCGTGAACCAAGATGTTTCTCTCAAAATGACCGAGTTAGACCGCCTGACCTCACTCCCACATATGCAGCTTGTCAAGGCGGCGCTTCCCTATATTCACATCCCGGAACAGCGTTTTTTCTCCCTGTTTGTGAAATTCCGCGAACTAGAAAAGACGATGCAGCTATTTGCTGATCCGGCCGACGGTGAGATCGGAATCTGCTCGGTGGGCGAACGCGACAAGGATTCGCCGGTTGATATGCTGAAAGCGATCAAGCCGTATGGCACAGAGGAAGAGCAAAGTTCGATCGATCTGGTCTTAAATTTTATCGAAGGTTCCCGCCTCTATGAATCCTACTGGCAAAATATGCCGCAGACAGCATCCTTTCCGACTTCGCAAGATATCCGGAATGATTCACCCAATTCTGATGCAGTTCCGGCATCTGTCCTTTACCCGCAAGCCGATTATCCCCGCAGACAGAAAGAACCCACAGACCGTGCATCTGGCACATCCACTTCAAACAGACAGGAGGCACACACTATGGAATTTCAAAACTGGAAACAGGATCCGAGACTCCGCTCCATGGATCCAGACAAAATAAAACAGATGGAACAGTTAGCCGATCAGGCAAGAAACACGCCGCAAGACAAGCTTCTGCCGCTTCTCATGAGTCTCCGGGGCAGCAACGGTTCCCCGCAATTCTCAACCTCAGAAATGGACACTCTTTTTTCGATCCTGACAGACCAAATGCCCCCAGCGCAGAAACGGCAGGCGGAAATGCTGCGGATGCTGAGCCGGCAGATGGGCGGGGCAAATAAATCATAAAACCAGAGTTGCCACTGCTATTTTTCCAAATCATGCTACAATTCATTTCGATAATGGGAAGCTTGTGATGCAGGCTGAGAGGAAACCAAAAGTTCCGACCCAAAACCTGATTTGGATAATGCCAACGTAGGGACAGATATTTTGAGACACCTGAGCGCCGGATATTGTCCGGCGTTTTTTTATTAGGAAATTATGTCCTATGAAACAAAAATCTGGGGGTTCCTATCTGCTTCCAGATAAAAATCCCCAAATGAGATCTGACTCTCACAGCCTATCTAATTAGTAATTTACTAAATCGCTCTCATCCTGCACCACCACAATCTTCGTCCCGGTATCCACCTGGCACACAACCTTTTTCATATCTTCCTCCGGAATACTGATGCATCCGGAAGTTCCCGTATTATTCCAGCTCTTCGGGCAATGCAGGAAGATCGCCGATCCCTTTCCCGGTGTGCACTCCGAATTATAATCCAGCATCAGACCGTAATTATACTGCGGCGCCTGCGCCATCAGATCCTCCGCCGAATTCCAGTCCTTCTGCACCTGTTTCGTATTTGCCAACTGGTTATAATACCGGCTGTTTCCATCATCCACATAATAATCGCCGTCCACAATCTGGTGATACGGCAGAATCGTTCCCGGATTTGCCTTCAGGCCAAATGCCATCGTAAAGCGGTACACACCCGCCGGAGTTTTTTTATCGCCCTCCTGCTTCTGCGTTGTAATGCCGTTCATGCCGCTGACCGCCTCTTTTGACATTACCTGCACCAGTTTTCCATCTGTATCGCGTTTATACCAGTCCAGACGGCTCTTTGCCGGATCCTGGCGGTTGCCAATCACCACTATCAGCTGCGTTGCATCCTTCGCTGCCTCCAGTGTATTTACATCCCCGTTGTAGCGTGCCGTAAGCGCCGGTCCTGTCGCTTTCTCCGCCGCCATCGCAGCCGCCGGAGCTGCCGCACTCATCAACATGCCTGCTGCCAATACTACCATTGCTTTCCGCTTCATTCTCAATTTCATCTTATTTATCTCCTATTATTTTATGTATCTGAATTTCACTCAAAAATCGGCTGCTTTTATCTTTCGCACACCTTTTTCCACACACTCTGTCAGTTCCTGCCACTTTCCAGTCCAGCCGCCTGCAGCATCGCCTTTCCAAAAATATGATGAAACAGCGCAATCACGCGCCCCACCAGCACGACAGCACAGACCGTTCCAATGCCGATTCCCACCGGTTTTCCCGCAAACAAAAGCCCCATGAGCAGTGACAAAACGATACAGGTTGCATCGACACAGTTCTTCATCAGACCTGTGTCGATTCCAAAGGTGTCCGCCAGCACCTGCACCAGACCATCACCCGGATTTGGCACCAGCCGCATTGACAGGGACATCGCTGCGCCGATGCCTGTAAAAATCAGGGCAAGCATCAGCACTCCCAGGCGTCCTAAAAGTCCAGACGACGCCGTTCCGCATTCTTCTAACGACGGTATGCACACTGAAAATACATTCAGAAATCTTGTAAATACAATACTCAATGGAAACTGCAACGCATCTTTCATAAGCAGGCTGCGTCCGGCTTTTCCTTTCTCCCGCAGATGAATCGCCGCCTGAATCAAGACAAAGATACCATACAGGACAAAGGTCATATCACCAAAATTCCGGTTCCAAATCACGGATGCCGCATACGAAAGTGAAATAATCGGCGACACTCCGAGTCCAGCTTTCGTATTGAGCGTAAGCCCCATCGCCAGAATCAGAAGCCCCATCAGATAAAAGCCCCACCGTGCTGCCCCGCTTCCCGTCGGTTTCTCCGTCATTTCCATGTTGTGATTCAAGATTTCCTCATCTCTTTTTCTTAATATTTGTTAAACCTATTCTATTATAGATCCTCCTCTTTCCACTTGACAAGCGCTTCCTGTATTCTAAATCTTCCAATTTTCTTACGAAATAAATATTCCAGCCTGCCTACATTCTACAGTCACAGCCTACATCTTACCATTGCGCTCCATTGAACCCACGACAAATTTCTGCTGCCACCAGATTATCTTACAGCACTTTCCGTTCTCTTTACTTTTTCCATCCCCTATGCTACACTAAACTCATGATTTTAGCTGTATCAAAGGAGTTTTATACATATGAAAAAAGATATGACCGAAGGGCGGGAATGGTCCTCCATCCTGCTCTTTTCCCTGCCCATCATGGGGGCAAACCTGCTGCAGGTTTTGTACAACCTCGCTGACAGCGTGATCGTCGGAAACCTCATCAGCGCGACCGCCCTTGGAGCCGTCGGACTGACCAGCTCCATGACCTGGCTTCTGACCGCCATCTGCACCTCCATCGGTGCCGGCGTCAACATCGCAGTCGCCCAGTATTTCGGTGCCAAAAAAGAGACGGATATACAGGAATCCATCTCCGTCTCCTATCTGATTGCCGTGATCGCAAGTATATTTTTAACTGCCGCATGCTTTCTGGCAGCCCGTCCAGTTATTTTCGTTTTTTTGCAGGCACCGGAAGAAATGCGTTTCGACAGTATGGCATACTTTCTGATCTACAGCGGTGGAATTATTTTCCAGTTGCTCTACAATGTTACCTATGGCATCCTGCGGGCACACGGTGATTCGCGCGGCGCACTCATTTTCCTGATGATCTCCGCCGCCCTGAACATTGTGCTGGACTGTGTGTTTATCTCCATCTTTCATATGGGTGTCTCTGGCGCGGCTGCTGCGACCGTGATCGCACAAGCTGGTTCTGCCATCGCCAGTTTCCTGTACCTGCGGCATATTTTCCCGGACTTGCTGCCAAAACGACGTTATCTCTACGCCTGGAAAGGACAGGGGTCGCTGCTGATGCGCCTGAGTATTCCGATCATGCTGCAGACGGGCGTCAATTCGATTGGTTTCCTCATCCTGCAGCGTCTCATCAACTCATTCGGCGCTCCCAGCATTGAGGGCTACGCTGCCATGCTGAAGGTCGAACAGCTCGCACACATCCCGTCCCAGAGCTTTAACGTCGCCATCTCCAGCTTCGCCGGACAGAATATCGGCGCCGAAAAGCTGGACCGTGCCCGCCGCGGTTACCGCACGACCATCCTGATGGGTGTCCTGATCAGTATCTCCATCAGTATCGTGGTTCTGCTTTTTGACCGGCCGCTTCTCCAGATCTTCAACATCACCGGAGAGTCCCTGCGGCGCGCAAAGGAACATCTCGACATCCTGATGTTCTTCATCTGGACCAGCACGATCACCAACATCACCTGCGGTTTCCTGCAGGGAGCCGGCGATGTCAAGATCCCGGCAGCTTCCGGTTTCATCAACCTGGGCATCCGCCTCACGCTCTCCTTTCTTCTGGCGCTCACCCCGGTTGGCTTCCGCTGCTACTACGTGAGCATGCCGCCCGCATGGCTGATCGCCTGCTTTGTAGTTGTGATGCGCTACCGGAGCGGAAAATGGAGGGAGTTTCGAATTGTAAAAGAGTAAGAAAAGGGATGGAAGAATTTACTTTGGGGGTGATTTCTTCCATCCTTATTTCGTTTAAAGCTCTTTTTCGCATTCTACCTGCTCCTAAAATTTTAGCACACTACTATCTATAAAACACAAACTCCATTTTTACCATGCACATTCCACTCCACGCGCACACCGCTGCTGCCAGTGCCCGGTATGTAAACACGATATGGATATAAGAATGATTCACAAACACACTATACCAGGCAAACGGAATCAGGCAAATCATAAGATATGGCAACATACATAGGAAGAGCTCCCGCCAGCCACTCCGAACATGCAGGCTTTGTCTATTTCTCCACAGCATAAAAATCGTCAACAGAAGAAAGACAACCGCCGCTAATACCAGAACACCTATAAATCCGGCACCTATATTCCGCATAAATACCATCACTCTGGAAAAATGATTTTCTCCATAGCTGCTGGAAACGCGGACCTGTGCCTGCGAAACGGCATCTGCCAAAACATTCTGACGTAAAATAATCGAAGAAATCAGCCATTTTCCTGCCCACATGCCAAAATAGCCAAATCCCCAAACGACTGAACCAGCCACAATCTGCCGAATCTTCTCTGCAGGCGCCGTTTTTTCCTGAATCATCATAAAAACAGTCAGTAATACCCCTAATGAAGCGACCGGATATGTAAGCAAATCCGCGTATGCAATCACAATCCCATTCATCAAAAACAGATAAAGAAAATGTCCCTCCCTGCACATCCATTTCTGAAAATAAATACACACAATAACCGACAGCATCGTCGGGTAAAATACCGTCGAAAGCTGCAGCGAATGAATAATCGCTAATGGACGCAAAAATAAAATCGTAATTCCCAACGGCAGGAACAACTGATATTGTTTTCTTTTTATTATAACCAACACCAGTAATAATATTGTAACCGCAAAAAAGACTGTATTAATTGACCGTATACCCAAATAATCGGTTACCATCAAAAGCGGCCTAAGCGCCACCAGATAGCCATGCCAATAACGCGGGTACGCAATACTGCCAACGTCCTCCTCCGCCTTCACGTATGCATCTAACGAAGTAATCGGATCTCCATTCTGATAATCTGGTCGGTAGGCTGCAGCCGCGCGGTTCAGCGCACTGGCATCTTCTTTCTGATAACAGGCATTTCCAATCATAAGCGCATCCGTCCAGTTATCCAGCTGATCCGCATATGTA
>ERZ791931.1819-NODE-1819-length-14243-cov-255.360234_pt1 | contig 14243 bp, 20 predicted proteins | sample MGYA00510127_ERZ791931 | MGnify/ENA primary metagenome ERZ791931 (study PRJEB30046, sample SAMN00792067) | human gut metagenome | study: EMG produced TPA metagenomics assembly of the A metagenome-wide association study of gut microbiota in type 2... | reverse complement strand
AAGAAATAAACAATATCAATATTCAAATGATAAAATTTTCTCTATTGGGTGAAACTGTAAGAAGTTACTAATGACAAAAAAGAAATTGCCCGTTCGTTTTACGGGTCAGCACTTTACTATTGATAAAGTGCTAATACAAAATGCAATAAAAATAGCAAATATAAGCAGTCAAGATACAGTTTTAGATATTGGAGCAGGCAAAGGGTTTCTAACTGTTCATTTATTAAAAATCGCACATAATGTCGTAGCTATTGAAAACGACACAGCTTTGGTTGAACATTTACGGAAATTATTTTCTGATACCCGAAATGTTCAAGTTGTCGGTTGTGATTTTAGGAATTTTGTAGTTCCGAAATTTCCTTTCAAAGTGGTGTCAAATATTCCTTATGGCATTACTTCCGATATTTTCAAAATCCTGATGTTTGAGGGTCTTGAAAATTTTCAGGGAGGTTCCATTGTCCTTCAGTTAGAACCTACACAAAAGTTATTTTCGAGGAAGCTTTACAATCCATATACCGTTTTCTATCATACATTTTTTGATTTGAAACTTGTCTATGAGGTAGGTCCTGAAAGTTTCTTGCCACCGCCAACTGTCAAGTCAGCCCTGTTAGACATTAAAAGAAAACAGTTAATTTTTGATTTTAAGTTTAAAGCCAAATACTTAGCATTTATTTCCTGTCTGTTACAGAAGCCTGAGTTATCTGTAAAAACAGCTTTAAAGTCGATTTTCAGGAAAAGTCAGGTCAGGTCAATTTCAGAAAAATTCGGTTTAAACCTTAATGCTCAAATTGTCTGTTTGTCTCCAAGTCAATGGAAAAACTGTTTTTTGGAAATGTTGGAAGTTGTTCCTGAAAAATTTCATCCTTCTTAATTCAAAGTTGGGTGATGGTCAAGACGATTTTTCTGGTTTGGTGTCGTCTTTTAAGCTGCCGCATAACGTTTCTCAGCTATACGCAGGCAGGGATTTTAACCACTGGACTTTCTACGAAGAACTGAACTTCAAATATAGCAGTTTCCTGTCCTACGAAGACCGAAACCCCTGCTTGCGTATAGGTGATGTTATGCGGTCGGCTTTCATTTTCTCTTCTTTCTCGTTAATTTGTCAAGCAAAGTTACTAAATTTGCAGTCAAGCAATTTTAATTTTTGAATTATGTATTTCAGTAGACCTTGGACTTCTATCTAAGTGATAGGCAGTCCTGAATAAATTCCAATCAATCTTTTAGGTCAAGACAATCAGTCTATGCTTTGTGTGTGCCGTCATTTGTTTGATGGCATTGCTATGTCATAGTTGCTCTGTCGGGTAATACTGTCTATTCACTTCTCCACGATTTGAATTCAAGTATTCAGCAAACAATACTGGAATGGAACGATAAAGATATCGAGCATTACCATGCACGGCGTATGGAGCTTATGACATCGTAAAAACATATGAAGAAAAATCCACACGCTTCGCAATTTCCGCATCAGCAGGTTATGACTATCAACTGACAGACTGGTTAAGTATAGGCGTAAACTATACAGGTTGGCAAATAGGTTATGAATATAAAAATTCTGCCAATGTCAAATTAGGAGTTATATTCTAAATAATAGTGCCTCGGCTGAATTATCCGCCGGGGCTTTTTTATTATAAGCCCACGGGAAGCCTAATACCCCTGTATCAGAAATACAGGGATAAACACCCCTCACGCAAGCATTTATCTGTAATTTACATACCCATTCCAAACCCCCGGCTTCTTTTCCTGGGCTGGTCGAGTTCTTCCTCCTGTTGCTTCTTCCGCTGCGGTACCTGGTTGATTTCCGGAACTTGGGAAATACTGTTTCCCTGTTGTTGGCTCTCTTCACGGCCTTGTTCCTGGTGCGGTTCCTGAAGATCCCGGTTCCATTCGGCTTTCATCTTCTCAAGCCGTTCATGGTTCACACGTTCCGCCCACTCCTTTTTCTGGAATATTTCTTTCGGGCTTCCGTTCTTCATGGTATTGAGATAGTCGAAGGTCTGTTCCGGGGCCCGGTCATACCCTGTGCGCTTGTCAAATGAGGTTTCACACTTTCGGAAAAAATCTGTCCTGTCGAAACCTCCCTTCACGTTTCCGCAGTTCTTCTTCCCGGTGTGGTTGGTCTTTGGGCTTAGCTTCCTGGTGTTGCTCCTGTCCTTCCGGCTGACGATGATATGTGCGTGCATGTCGTACCGGTCGGCTCCCTTCCTCTCAAAATGGATCTTTCCGTAATACTCGACATCCTCTTTGTTCAGGCCTTTTCCGAACCCTTCCGCATAGTGCTGCATCACATCATCACGGACATACCTTCTCATGGCTTCAGCCTGTTCCTTCTCTGTCTTGCCCATTTTCTCCAGCTCCCGGCTGGAAGGGCTTACCGTGATCACATAGAACTTCGCATCGTTCCGGCTTAATTTTGCCTTGTTGTTGTCTATCTTGAAGGTTACTTCCTGTGCGCTTATGTAGTCACGAGAGTTATTGAAAAACGGCTGCACTTCCCGGCCGTTCTTCATGCGCTCCAGATCCTCATGCTGGAGATAGGTCGTTACTCCTGTGCAGCTCCCTGTATTGGCATAAGTTCCGGAACCGCCACCCTGAATTTTTATATTCATAGCCCCCTCCTTTCCTTTTCCTTCTTATAGACCTTGTTTATGTCATCGAGCAGCCCGGTCTTTCCTTTTGCATCGAGGAAGGAAACGATATGTTGCATGGCCTTGAGTTGTGCCGTTTCGCTGGCTTCTATCCGCTTGAAGATAATATCCTGGTTCTTCCTTATAGTTGAATCTGCATCCCGCACCGCTTTTTCTGCCCTGCCTATGGCCTTGCCGTTGTTGTCGGAACTGTTGATTATCCCGGCAAGCAGCTCCTTGTTATCCTTCAGGAACCGCCTGAACTTTTCTTCCGAAAGTAAGGATGAAAGGCTTATGGTTATCTGTGTGCTGGCTCCGGCCAGAGCTTCACAAGCCGGACGCACAAGATCCGTTTCCTGTTTCTTCAGGAATGCGAACACCTGGTCCATGCGCTTGATAAGCTTCTGCATTTCCTGTGCCGGACTTTCATGCTCGACCGGGTTTATACCGTACTTCTCAAAGTAGTTTATGGCATGAGTAATATACTCCATTTTTGACACACTGTTTGCCTTGGCCAGACGGTCAAGTTTAGCAAAAGTGGTACGTTCTACCGCTACCGTTGTTTTACTGTCTTTTTCCATATAATTATAAGGATTATTATAACGAATTAATATACTAACTAATTGGTTTACAAGATAGTATATTTATTCGTTATAACCAACATATAACGGTTAATTTTTCTAATGCTTTGATTTTCAAAGCATAACCCCGTAGGGCAAGAGGAAAAAACAGGGCTTGCCCGGTTTCCTCTTGCTGTTCTATCGAACACCCTCCCCAGCGCGAAATCGCAAAGGGGACGGGGAGAGATAGAACCTATCCCACACACGTGAACACACACGAAAACCGCACACCTGGTACACAACAGAATTACCCAACAAAACCGCACAACAGGCCATGTCCGGAACACCACAAAAAACTCATCGGTCGGGGAGCGCCGCACGGCAAGGGGCGGGACCACCCGTCCCGACGAGTGCAGCCGTTTGCAGTGCAAATCAGTGTGCGGTTTTACTTGGATATCCGATATAAAATACCTAACTTTGATTCCGTAACGAAATCAAACAAAACAGACCTATGGAAAAGGAGCCAGGAAAAAAGACCGGGAAAGGTGGAGCCAGAGAAGGTTCCGGAAGAAAGGCTGTGTCCGGCATGTACACCAAGACCATGAGAGTGCCTACAGTAATGGAAGAAGAAGTGCTTTGTCTGATCGATATGTATTCAAATTGGCTGAAGCATGGAAAAATGGAAAAGGGTATGGCAAGGCGCACCACTCCGGAACAGAGAATGAGAGCTATCCGGTCAATACAGGAAATACTCGATTATGAGAAGCAGAGCCAGAAAGCACACAAACAGGAAGAAGAGGATAAACGGCAGTTGTCTTTATTTTGATTCTGTCACAAATTCAAAAGGATTGCAGTAAGTTCCGAAACGGCACATACTGCAATCCTTCATTTGTCGTCATAATGCCCCCAGGCTGAAATGATAAACACAATTACGGTAGTCTCGTTGACCATATACCTGATACGGTTCTTCTTGTCCAGCTGCCTTGACCAGACACCCTCCAGGTATCTCAACTGTTCCGGATGCCCTGTACCCGTATATGGGTGTTCCCGGAGTTCATCAAGCAGCTTCTCCAGCTTCTTGAAAAGCTGTGGAGAGGATTTTCTCATTAACAGGACATGTTTTACCGCTTCTTTGGAAAATTCTATCTCATACATTGCCTTCGCCCTCTATACGGTTAAGAAAATCGTCCAGAGACTCATTCTTGGCCATTCTGAAGGTATTTCCGTTTCGGATATCTTCAATACCTCTCTGGATAGCCGCAAGTTCTTCCTTTGAAGGAAAATCACCTTCTCTGACTGCACACACCATGATAGGGGCTGCATTGCGTCTGGAAACCAGGATCGTTTCCGTCTCTGCCATTTCGAAGTATTTCTTCTGGTTGGCACGAAATTCGCGCGTTGTAACAATCTGCATAGTTCTAATATATTGGTTTACACTGCAAAAATAGGGATAAAAACCAATGAAACAAAAGTTTTGTGTACTTATTTGTGTACACGCGCGGAAAATTCGTTCCTCAAAGAACGCTGCGCTGGCTTTTGCTTTGCTTTCACAAACATTCAAAAAGTCGTTTTTCACGGATTTGGAGGTCTGGAAGCCACATTCAGGCTAAAATTTTATGACTTGTTTTTAAGCATAGCTTATTATATGCTTATCAACTTTTAAAAAAACGGCTGTAACATATTGTTAAATAAGAAGTTACAAACAATAGTAACATTCTAAAAACGAGTTTTTGAATGCTAAAAACGAGTTTTTGAATGTTATTTATGGCTTTAAAAACGAGTTTTTGAATGTTTTCGTGGAGATACATTTTTGTATCTCGTTTTTAATTTTTATATTTGCGAGCATTCAATCTCTCGTTTTTAAAAAGTAAAGGTGTATGGCTATAAAAATAACAAACAAAGATGTGATACAGAGCTATTTAATGACTGTATCAAAGTACAACTTCTCAGTGTACGAAAAACGCATTCTGTACAGGCTTGTGGAAGCAATGCAATGTGAGATAGAAGGTAAAAAGCTTTATCCTGGACTTCGTATAGAAAAGACGCTATACGATGATAGAGTTGTTTTAATGCCCATTTCTGCGTTTTTAGCCAATGATGATGATGAAAACTACACCCGTGTCAAAAAAGCCCTGTTAGACCTTAGAAACAAATCTTTTGAGTTCGATGATGGACAAGTATGGAAGGTGATAGGCATCATCGAGAAACCACAATTCAATTACAAAAGAGGTTGGGTAAGATTTGAAATACAACCTGAAGTATATAATGCCGTACTTAATTTTTCAAAGGGCTTTAGGAAGTATGAACTTAAAACGGCCATGGAGTTTACAAGTCAGTACTCAATGCGTTTCTATGAGCTCATGAGCGGCCAAGAAAGACCTTTGATATACAGTATAGAAGACTTGAAAATCATGTTTGGTGTACAGGACAAATACAAAAGGAATCCCGATTTCATAAAATGGATTGTAAAACCAGCCAAAGAAGAATTGGATGCCAAAAGCCCTTATTCATTTGAATACAAAGTTCTGAAAGACGGTCGCTCTTTTCATTCACTGAAACTGTATCCAAAATACCAACCGGAACACAGGGATGAAGAACTCGAGAAGCACGAACTACAAAAACAGGTCAGCCTGGGCTGGGATCTGGACAGGCTTATCAGAAACTATCTAAAGCAAGAGCTTCTTTTCACAGACCAGGAAATAAGAAACAATATAGACCTTTTCAGGGTTGCTCAAAAGGAGCTTGATTTAATGCTGGAGCTTTCAACTCTGAAGGGAAAATCAAGGGATAAAAAGAACCCAAAAGGGTATATAATAAACGCACTGAGGGGAAAGGTAAAAGACAAGAAAATAATTTGATTCTGTAACATATTCAAAAAAAAAACATTATGAGAAAGATAAATCGAACTAATATTTTTTTTGGTGAATCGCATTCTGACTGGTTGCCTGTCAGAGGCGGAGAATCTGGTGATTTTGTTTTTCGACGTGGTGACGGGCATGCCTTCGCGAAAATCGCACCTGCTTCCCGCCGCGGTGAGCTCGCTGGAGAGCGTGACCGCCTCATTTGGCTCAAAGGTCGAGGTGTGGCTTGCCCCGAGGTCATCAACTGGCAGGAGGAACAGGAGGGTGCATGCTTGGTGATAACGGCAATTCCGGGAGTACCGGCGGCTGATCTGTCTGGAGCGGATTTGCTCAAAGCGTGGCCGTCAATGGGGCAGCAACTTGGCGCTGTTCACAGCCTATCGGTTGATCAATGTCCGTTTGAGCGCAGGCTGTCGCGAATGTTCGGACGCGCCGTTGATGTGGTGTCCCGCAATGCCGTCAATCCCGACTTCTTACCGGACGAGGACAAGAGTACGCCGCAGCTCGATCTTTTGGCTCGTGTCGAACGAGAGCTACCGGTGCGGCTCGACCAAGAGCGCACCGATATGGTTGTTTGCCATGGTGATCCCTGCATGCCGAACTTCATGGTGGACCCTAAAACTCTTCAATGCACGGGTCTGATCGACCTTGGGCGGCTCGGAACAGCAGATCGCTATGCCGATTTGGCACTCATGATTGCTAACGCCGAAGAGAACTGGGCAGCGCCAGATGAAGCAGAGCGCGCCTTCGCTGTCCTATTCAATGTATTGGGGATCGAAGCCCCCGACCGCGAACGCCTTGCCTTCTATCTGCGATTGGACCCTCTGACTTGGGGTTGATGTTCATGCCGCCTGTTTTTCCTGCTCATTGGCACGTTTCGCAACCTGTTCTCATTGCGGACACCTTTTCCAGCCTCGTTTGGAAAGTTTCATTGCCAGACGGGACTCCTGCAAAACTTTGAATCTGTAACAAAATCAAAAAGCAACGATATGAAAGAAGGAGACTTGATATTGGTATCTGCTGAAGCCACAGGCTTAGGAAAGCCAATGGAAGCCATTATAGACAAGATTGAGACATTCATGGGACAAACCCTTGTAACGGTCACTTACACGCAACCAAACGCCTTATCCGGCTTTGGAGGGTACTTTGTGGATTCTCATATCACTTTAAGCGAAGAAAAGGCCAAGTAACCTGAATATATTTCAGGAATATTCAGTATATTTACAGCATATTTAATTAAAAAGAAGCATAAAACCAGCATATCAAGCATATTATAAGCATATTCATATCAATCGGTTAAGGTATGACAGATAAAGTAACCATACAACCCAAAAGCAAGCCGGAAAAGACTACAATCTCAATAAGCGGAGAAACATCTGAACGGCTGGAGATATACTGCCGGGCAAACGGCATATTACGGAAAGAGTTCGTTTCTCTCGCCCTGGAATACTTTGAACGCACAGGTTTCGACCTGAAGAGTAACGCGCTTGATTACTCCCCCTTGGAAAAGATCATCGGAGAATTGAATGAAGTAAAAGCGACCATGCAGACAAGCAATGAGGGAACAGAAGCGATTCGCCAACTACTACAGGCAGTCCGGGAACAGACCGCAAAACAGCTTCCAGCTCCAGAACTTATCGCAAAGGCAGCAGAAGAAAAGGTACGTGCTGAAATGAGAGCAGAAGAACAGGTAAAAGAGCTCCAGGTTCTTCAGGAAGAAAACGACCGATTGCGTAACGAAATCAAAGTTCTTCAGGAGTATAAAGAAAAAGCACACCGGGAACTTTGCCGGGTACGTGACGAACAGAAAACTTTCGGAAAAATAAAAGTAAAAACAGAATTTAATTTATAACTCTATATCATTTATTTCATGAAAAAAAACAAGATTATTTTATCAGTTTCAATTGTCATTTTATTGTGTTTAACTATCATTTCATTAAAGCAATTTTCGCACAAGTCAATAGCGAACAAGAGTAAATCAGAGCTAAACAGTCAGGTTATCAGCGATTCTATTTCTAAGATTGCATCCGAATATCCAGGAGAAATCGGAGTTGCTGTAATCATAAACAATCAGGACACAGTAACAGTAAACAACAAAAGTATTTATCCAATGATGAGCGTATTTAAGGTTCATCAGGCATTAGCTCTTTGCAATGACTTTGACAAAAAAGGTATTTCCCTTGACACATTGGTAAAGATAAATAGGGAAAAACTTGATCCAAAAACGTGGAGCCCTATGATGAAAGATTATTCAACATCTGTCATATCATTAACAGTGAGAGATTTATTACGTTATACTCTTATTCAAAGCGACAATAATGCAAGCAATATCATGTTTAAGAATATACTCAATACTGCACAAACAGACAGTTTTATAGCGAAACTCATTCCACGTTCGAGCTTTCAAATAGCTTACACGGAAGAGGAAATGTCAGCTGACCATGACAAAGCTTACTCTAATTATACATCCCCTCTTGGTGCCGCAATATTGATGAATCGTTTGTTTACAGAAAGCCTTATTAGTAACGAGAAACAAAATTTCATTAAGAATACATTGACAGAATGTAAAACAGGTGTGGACAGGATAGTAGCTCCGCTTCTTGATAAAGAAGGGGTTGTTATAGCACATAAGACAGGCTCAGGTTATGTCAATGAAAATGGTATTCTTGCAGCTCACAATGATGTAGCCTTTATACGTTTACCTAATAACAAATACTATACATTGGCTGTATTCGTAAAGGATTTTAAGGGTAATGAAAAACAAGCTGCAAAAATCATAGCCCGCATATCCGGCACTGTATATTCATTATTGATTCAATTTTAGGGAAACAAAAAAGCTTTTCCAAGAACTAGTTGTTAATTCCCTTACCCTGCATATCAAGGTAAGGGAATTAACAAGCCCTAACACAAGTGGTATGTATATGTAGAATCACATACCCATTCCAAACCCCCGGCTTCTTTTCCTGGGCTGGTCGAGTTCTTCCTCCTGTTGCTTCTTCCGCTGCGGTACCTGGTTGATTTCCGGAACTTGGGAAATACTGTTTCCCTGTTGTTGGCTCTCTTCACGGCCTTGTTCCTGGTGCGGTTCCTGAAGATCCCGGTTCCATTCGGCTTTCATCTTCTCAAGCCGTTCATGGTTCACACGTTCCGCCCACTCCTTTTTCTGGAATATTTCTTTCGGGCTTCCGTTCTTCATGGTATTGAGATAGTCGAAGGTCTGTTCCGGGGCCCGGTCATACCCTGTGCGCTTGTCAAATGAGGTTTCACACTTTCGGAAAAAATCTGTCCTGTCGAAACCTCCCTTCACGTTTCCGCAGTTCTTCTTCCCGGTGTGGTTGGTCTTTGGGCTTAGCTTCCTGGTGTTGCTCCTGTCCTTCCGGCTGACGATGATATGTGCGTGCATGTCGTACCGGTCGGCTCCCTTCCTCTCAAAATGGATCTTTCCGTAATACTCGACATCCTCTTTGTTCAGGCCTTTTCCGAACCCTTCCGCATAGTGCTGCATCACATCATCACGGACATACCTTCTCATGGCTTCAGCCTGTTCCTTCTCTGTCTTGCCCATTTTCTCCAGCTCCCGGCTGGAAGGGCTTACCGTGATCACATAGAACTTCGCATCGTTCCGGCTTAATTTTGCCTTGTTGTTGTCTATCTTGAAGGTTACTTCCTGTGCGCTTATGTAGTCACGAGAGTTATTGAAAAACGGCTGCACTTCCCGGCCGTTCTTCATGCGCTCCAGATCCTCATGCTGGAGATAGGTCGTTACTCCTGTGCAGCTCCCTGTATTGGCATAAGTTCCGGAACCGCCACCCTGAATTTTTATATTCATAGCCCCCTCCTTTCCTTTTCCTTCTTATAGACCTTGTTTATGTCATCGAGCAGCCCGGTCTTTCCTTTTGCATCGAGGAAGGAAACGATATGTTGCATGGCCTTGAGTTGTGCCGTTTCGCTGGCTTCTATCCGCTTGAAGATAATATCCTGGTTCTTCCTTATAGTTGAATCTGCATCCCGCACCGCTTTTTCTGCCCTGCCTATGGCCTTGCCGTTGTTGTCGGAACTGTTGATTATCCCGGCAAGCAGCTCCTTGTTATCCTTCAGGAACCGCCTGAACTTTTCTTCCGAAAGTAAGGATGAAAGGCTTATGGTTATCTGTGTGCTGGCTCCGGCCAGAGCTTCACAAGCCGGACGCACAAGATCCGTTTCCTGTTTCTTCAGGAATGCGAACACCTGGTCCATGCGCTTGATAAGCTTCTGCATTTCCTGTGCCGGACTTTCATGCTCGACCGGGTTTATACCGTACTTCTCAAAGTAGTTTATGGCATGAGTAATATACTCCATTTTTGACACACTGTTTGCCTTGGCCAGACGGTCAAGTTTAGCAAAAGTGGTACGTTCTACCGCTACCGTTGTTTTACTGTCTTTTTCCATATAATTATAAGGATTATTATAACGAATTAATATACTAACTAATTGGTTTACAAGATAGTATATTTATTCGTTATAACCAACATATAACGGTTAATTTTTCTAATGCTTTGATTTTCAAAGCATAACCCCGTAGGGCAAGAGGAAAAAACAGGGCTTGCCCGGTTTCCTCTTGCTGTTCTATCGAACACCCTCCCCAGCGCGAAATCGCAAAGGGGACGGGGAGAGATAGAACCTATCCCACACACGTGAACACACACGAAAACCGCACACCTGGTACACAACAGAATTACCCAACAAAACCGCACAACAGGCCATGTCCGGAACACCACAAAAAACTCATCGGTCGGGGAGCGCCGCACGGCAAGGGGCGGGACCACCCGTCCCGACGAGTGCAGCCGTTTGCAGTGCAAATCAGTGTGCGGTTTTACTTGGATATCCGATATAAAATACCTAACTTTGATTCCGTAACGAAATCAAACAAAACAGACCTATGGAAAAGGAGCCAGGAAAAAAGACCGGGAAAGGTGGAGCCAGAGAAGGTTCCGGAAGAAAGGCTGTGTCCGGCATGTACACCAAGACCATGAGAGTGCCTACAGTAATGGAAGAAGAAGTACTCTGCCTGATCGATATGTATTCGAACTGGCTGAAGTCCGGGAAAATGGAAAAGGGTATGGCAAGGCGCACCACTCCGGAACAGAGAAAAAGAGCTATCCGGTCAATACAGGAGATACTCGAGTATGAGAAGCAGAGCCAGAAAGTACACAAACAGGAAGAAGAGGACAAACGGCAGCTGTCCTTGTTCTGAACAAAAGCATAAAACAAAAGTCAGCAGAACTTCAAAAACAAAACAAGTTCTGCTGACTTTCTAAAATAGTTATGTTATTTCTTCTTCTTTCCAAACAATTCCGAATGACTGCCAAGCCTAACCAGCTTTACGACTTCATCATCGATCCATATCAAAAGAAAATCATTTTCTACGTGACATTCCATGTGACCTGCATAATCACCTGAAAGCATATGAGGTTTAAACTCTTTTGGAACGTCCTCACAACGTTCCAAGTATCCTACAATATCATAAAGCTTTTCAAGTTTGGTATTATCATTCCTGTACCGTTTCAGGTCTTTCCGGAACTGGCTACCAGTCTTAACCTCTCTCATTCACTACAGGATTTTATAAAGTTCTCGAAGCTGCTTGTGTCAACTTTCTTCAGGTTTTTCCCAGCACGAGCTTCTTCTATGGCCGCTTTGGTTTCTTCGTTTGGTTCTGTGTACATGGCATCCATAAGAAGACATTCCACAAAGTTGTTTAAGCTCCGATGTTCACGTTTGGCAGCACTCTTCAGCATGTCCAGGAGGTTGCTGTCAAGTCTGAATGCAGTTAATTTCTTTATTGCTACTTCCATACTGTTATACTTTTTATTACAAATGTATAACAATGTATATCAAAAGCAAAGAAAATAAACACAAAATTACCAATATATACATTTTTTAACGCGCGGGGAAGCTGCCCTAAAAAAAAGCCCACCTCACTCCCTAAAGGGAGAGTTCTCTCTCTTTCTCCCTATTGTTCCATTTTTGGGCAAAAGCAAGGTCATTTTTCGTCTAAAATCCGCTTTTTTGTTAGAATGTCTTTGCAGAATATCTTGTACGAACATGTTTTTTTAATTGCAAAAGATTGGTTTTCAATATATTGTAAATAAAACAAACACACCAAAACCGACCAAATTGCTAAAACAAGCACACCAAAACCGACAAAATTGCTAAAATTACCCCCTACCAAAACCGACAAAATTGCTAAAATCAACAATAAAAACTGACGATAGCTTTTTTTTGTCGTTTTATGTTTCTATATTTGCGGAGTAACACCTAAAAATCAATCGTATGGCAAACGAAAAAGACATAATGCAGTTTATACCACCAACAGAAGAAGAAATCATGCTTATACAGCCCAATAACGTAACATTCGGGCAGTATAACATTTCAGAATGGCAAGAAAACTTGCTTACCCTTATCAGCGACAAGCTGCAAAAGCACATGACAAGAAAAGAAGAACTGCCACGTGATTTATTTAACATGCCCTATGTTACAGTTAAATGTGATGATGCTGGGGGCAAAAATCATAAATCAATGGTGTTAAGAGAAGCATTAGACTTGGCAAAGAAGATATTTTCCTTTCGCTGGGTTCACCCAAAAATACATAAGACAATAGAAACTACAGGTGTAATCATCACAACGATACACAACATCAAAGGGACAAACCAAATAATAATCAATATCAATCCTTGGGCTATTCCGTTCCTGGTCTATTACGGTGTTGGTGTCGGTGGCACAAGGTATTCCAAAGGGCTTGCCCTTGGGCTTCGTGGAAATTATACCAAAAGGCTGTATAAGATAATTTGCAGCCAAAGGGACAGAAAGCAGTATTACTACCCCATACAGCAGTTAAGGAAAGATTTGGAAATACCAGAAAAGCACTCAAACAACGATATAGACAGGAGAATACTTAAACCAGCAAAAGAACGTATCAAGGAAAGCGGTTCTGATGTATGGTTTGATTATGAAATGATTTGCAAATACCCTGTAAAGGGCAGAAAACCAAAAGCGGACACGGTTCTTTTCACTATCAACACACTGCACCCACGTGAAGAAGGTGGGGAACAATACGAACAATATTCGTTTGTTTACAGGTGGGTAAGTAGCGCAATGGATCACCCGACCAACGACAGGGCAGTCAAGGCTGTGGATAAGATAGCGGAACTCGGCAGACTGAAAAACGTGTACGAAAGATGCTGTTACTACGATGACAAGGTATGTGCTGGGGACATGGTAAGAAAGCACGCTGAAAATGCATTGCTTAAAATGTTAAGAGAAGAGTTCGGTATAAAATAATTTGATTCTGTCACACAATCAAAAAAAACAAAGATATGAAGGAAGGAGATTTGGTAATGGTTTCAGCCGAAGCTGTAGGCTTAGGGAAGCCAATGGAGGCCGTTATAGACAAGATTGAAACATTCATGGGACAAACCCTTGTAACAGTCACTTACACGCAACCAGACGCCTTATCCGGCTTCGGTGGTTGTTTTGTAGATACACACATAACAAAGCAATAATATATTTTTTGTAGAAAGTGTATATTGATAAATATATTCTTTATATTTTTGCACATAAATCATTGATATGCAAGAAAAAGCAAATATACAGACATCAACTCTAAGAGTACCTAAAAACATACTCGAAGAAATAAAAATATATTGCCGAAAAGCCGGAAAGCCTGTCGGTGAATGGGTTGAAACAGCCTGGAAATTCATAGAGAAGAATGACTTTGACATCTATGACAAGGAAACAACACCATTTCTTCCTGTTCCTCCAGACATCGAGAAGGAAAGGAACCAGGTAGAAGCCTTGTGTATGCTCATGAGTGAATTTATAACGGCACAGAAGCAGATACAGCTTCCGGCTCCAGAACTTATCGCAAAGACAGCTGAAGAAAAGGTACGTGCTGAAATGAAGTCTGAAGAACAGGCTAAAGAACTCAAGGTCCTTCAGGAAGAAAACGACCGATTACGTAACGAAATCAAAGTTCTTCAGGAGTATAAGGAAAAAGCATACCGGGAACTTTGCCGGGTACGTGATGAACAAAAAACAATAGGGAAAATAAAAGTAAATACAGAACTAAAATAAAATGACATTTATGAAGAAAATCTTATTAATTATAGCCACCCACGCCCGAAGTCGCAGAAAAGGAGAATGAAGGGCAACAGCTCAAGCCG